>ENA-UERN01000863-UERN01000863.1-human-gut-metagenome-genome-assembly--contig:-NODE-863-length-32653-cov-4.868093_pt1 | contig 32653 bp, 30 predicted proteins | sample MGYA00242950_ERZ507950 | MGnify/ENA primary metagenome ERZ507950 (study PRJEB26167, sample SAMN06115515) | human gut metagenome | host: Homo sapiens | place: China:Ningxia | collected 2014-11-26...
TGGTGCTTCCTTTTCGTTACGTTGTTTAATTTACAAGGTGCACGCCGTTCCCGGCGGTGAGATTTACTTTACCACAAAGTTCTTACTTTGTCAACACATTTTTTCAAGTTTTTTCTTGAAGCTCTGCGTTTTGGTGTTTCACTCTCACGCCCGACAGCTTAGTTAGAATACCAGAGCTTGCCAGAAAAGTCAACCCTCTTCTTCTGCTTTTGTTCATTTTTTTCTCTTGTTTTCCGGATTCACCTTCTTTTTCGTGCTTAATAAGTACTCAAACTGATGAGACTCCTTCTATCATAAGTTATACTTATTGTTAATATTGATTTAACACGCTTCTTTTGTCGATTTTATCCAGTTTAAATAAAGCTGCGAAAAAGAGACGCGGGTTTGATTCCCGCGTCTCTTCCCTCATCGCAGCAGCAGCGGCTGTATCTGTTCGCCTCGCAGAGCGGCTTCCACCGTCTCCGGGATTTTGGAGAAGTCCGCCACCAGGGAACTGGGTTTCGCCCGGGCGTTGTCCTGCCCGAAGGGAACGAAATAGTAGTTCTTCCGCACCAGCAATTCCCCGATATTCCGGGCGCCAGCCGCCAGGCCGTCGTTGCTGGCCATGGCAATCACCACCGGCCTCCCGTTCCGCAGATGGGCCTTGGCCGCCATCGTAACCGCCGTATCTGTGATGCCCGCCGCCAGCTTGGCTATGGTATTCCCCGTAGCCGGGGCGATCACCAGAACATCCAGCAGCCCCTTGGGACCGATGGGCTCCACAGACGGGATGTCACAAAGCACCTCATGCCCTGTCAAATCCTCCAACCGCTCCATCAGGTCATCAGAGGTCCCGAAGCGGGTATCCGTGAAGGCGGAGATCTCCGACGCGATAGGGATGACTGTCTCATACAGCTGCACCAGCTTCTCCAGCTCCGCCAGCACCTTTTCATGGGTGCAGAAGGAGCCGCACATCGCAAATCCGACCCGTTCTTTTCTCACACAGGGTCACCTCGTTCTTTTAAAATGTAGTCGACTGCGTCCCGGATAGCCACCGCCGCTGCGGCAGGCACCATCCGCCCCGGCAGGGAGCGGGCCCATACGTGGGGCAGTCCCAGCTCCTCTGCAGCAGCTAGGTCGATGCCCTGGACGGAGGCCAGCTCCACACACAGGCAGCCCTTCGGCAGCTGCGCCAGCAGCAGGTGGCCCAGGACGGGCGAGGGGACCGTGTTGAACACGGCGCCGAAGTCACACAGCGCACCATCGAGGCGTCCGGTCTCCAGCGCCTGCCAGCCATAGGCACGGATCCAAGCCAGGTCCGCCGGTTTTCTGGCAGTGACCGTAACATGGGCGCCCAGCCCATGAAGCCGATAGGCCAGCAGCTTTCCGATCCGCCCGAAGCCCAGCACCAAACACTCCATCCCCAGGAGCGTCCGGTCCAGATGCTCCATAGCGATCTGGAGGGCCGACTCCGCCGTGGCCGCCGCGTTGGCAACGGTCAGCTCTTCCCGCTGGAAGTAGTCCACCAGCGTCAGCCCCCAGTTCTCAGCCTCTATCTGCTGGGCGGGACGAACCTGCCCTGCCAGCAACAGCTGGCCGGGACTGAAACGGCGGAACAGCGCACTGGTGGGCAGATCCTCCGTCTCACTGTTTAGTATCCCGTCCTCCCGGCAGAGCGGCAGCGGAAGGATCACCACGTCCGCCGCCGCTGCCTGCGCAGGCAGATCCGGGCATCCGGCCACTCCGCTGGTCCAGACCGTGCGCCCTTCCTCCGCCAGCAGCCGTGCAAGCTCTGCCTGCCGCCGATCTCCGCCGATCACGCCAAAGGTCTTGTTCATCCGGCATTCCCCCTCAAGCCATGGTATGCACGGCGGGGGCGGCGGTGATTGCCTTTCCTGTTTGGATGTGATACGATACATGTGGTCAAACTCTCCCGAAAGGAGTCCTCACCATGAAATTTTCCTATCTGCTCTTTGACGCGGATGACACCCTGTTCGACTTTCCAAAAGCCGCGGCCCGTGCCTTTTCCGCCATGTGCCGGAGCAACGGCGTTCCGGATACGCTGGATACCCGCGCCCTCTACCACCGGATCAACCAGGAGCTGTGGGCAGCCTTTGACCGGGGAGAGGTCTCCAAGGACTATGTGACGTTGGAGCGTTTTGTGCGCTTTTTTCAGGCGTTGAAGCTGCCGCGGGACCCAGACAAGTGCAACCGGGATTACCTCACTGCCCTGGGTGCCGGGGTCTATCCCCTGCCTCACGCGGAGGCGGTCTGCCGGGAACTGGTCCGCCGGGGGCACAAGCTGTACATCGTCACCAACGCTGTGGCCTCCGTCCAGCGCAGCCGCCTGCAGGGCAGTGTGTTCGCAGCTCTCATCACGGACGCCTTTATTTCCGAGGACGCCGGAGCCTCCAAGCCGGACCCGGCTTATTATGCCTATGTCCGCTCCCGCATACCCGGCCTGACGCCGGAGAACGGTCTCGTGATCGGAGACTCCCTCTCCACAGACATCCAGGGCGCCAACAATGCCGGACTTCCCTGCTGCTGGTACAATCCTGCTGGAAAGGCCCGGCCAGAGGACCTGCGGATCGACTATGAGATCCGGGACCTGCGGGAGCTGCTGGATATTGTCTGAGAGTACGCTTTCCTGTTTGAATCTGAAAAATCCCGGTGAGTGCCCTCCAAGATGCCTCACCGGGATTATTTCATCTTCAAAACTGAGAGTCGCGATCAGAAACAATAAGAGACCGGATCCCTCCGGTCTCTTACCCTTTCTCTCTGCGCAGGAACGCGCATGGCCGGGTGCCCCCCTCACAGCCACGCCGTCTCCAGCAGTTCATCCTTCTTGGCCCGGGTCATCAGCTCCGCTACCACGCCCCGGATCTGCTTGCCCTGATAGAGGACTTCGTAGGCACAGCGGCTGATGGGCATTTCCACGCCTACCCGCTCACTGAGCTGGTGAATGCTCTCCGCGGCGAAGTATCCCTCCACCACGGCGCCTACTTCCTCCATGGCCTCCCGGGGCGTTTTGCCTTGGCCAATGAGGATGCCCGCCCGGCGATTCCGGGAGTGCATGGAGGTGCAGGTCACGATCAGATCCCCCATACCGGCCAAGCCGCCGAAGGTCTGCCGGGAGCCCCCCAGCTTCTCCCCCAAGCGGGTAATCTCCGCCATAGCCCGGGTCATCAGCAGGGCTTTGGTATTGTCCTGATAGCCCAGACCGTCGCACACACCGCAGCTGAGGGCAATGACGTTCTTCAGCGCCGCCGCCAGCTCCACGCCCACGACGTCGCCGCTGGTGTACACCCGGAAGTAGTCGTTCATGAAGGCGTCCTGCACAAAACGCGCCGCATCCACATCCAAGCAGGCGGCCACGCAGCCGGTGGGCAGGCGGATCCCCACCTCCTCTGCATGGGAAGGGCCAGAAAGAACTGCTACTTTACAGATATTCCCCGTCTCCTCCTGGATCACTTGGCTGAGACGCAGATTTGTGTCCCGCTCAATCCCCTTGGAAACGGACACCACCACAGTCTTCTCCGTGAGATACGGGGCCATTTTTTTGGCTGTCTCCCGCACGGCGAAGGAGGGCGGTGCGCTGACCACCAGGTCGGCGCCCCTCAAGCAGCCCAAATCCCCGGTGATGTGGAGGGATTCCGGCAGATGGACGCCCTGCAAAAGCGGGTTCTCCCGGGTCCGGGCCATCTCCGCCGCCTTGGCGGGGCTGTGGGACCAGAGATAGGTCTCGTGTCCGTTGTCGCACAGGATCTGGCTGAGGGCCGTGCCCCAGCCGCCGGAGCCCAATACAACTGTTTTCATCTGTATTCCTCCCCCTCAAATTAGGAATCCGGAGTTAGAAATCGAGCTGTTCCGCCTATGGCGGAACAATTCCATTTTGTCCGGCTCTGCCGGACCGCACCATGCCGCATTCCTAATTTTTTTTGCGGTGTACGCTGAATTTATTCTCGTTGCCATGGATAAGGCGGACGATGTTGCTCCGGTGCTTCCACAAAATCAAGGCTCCCAGGAGAAACGCCAGGAGCACGATGACCGGATCCGGATAGAAATACCAAGTGGCAAAAGGGAAGCTGGCCCCAGCCCAGACAGATCCCAGAGATACATACTTCGTCAGCAGGAATAAGAGCAGAAATCCCACCCAGACCACCAGGCCGATCCGCCAGTCGATCATCCAGACGATGGTGCCGCCGGAGAGGATGCCCTTGCCGCCCTTGAAGTGGAACATGCAGGGAAACATGTGACCCAGCAGACAGAACAGGGCAGCCCAGTATTTGAACAAGACCACATAATAGACCGTCATCTCCGTACTCAGCGGCATATCCGGCATCATCCTGGGATCAAACCCGCCGCCGATGTGAGCCGCGATCAGAACCGCTATTACGGCTTTGAGGACATCACATAAGATTACCACAAAAGTCAGCGGTCCACCAAAGGTACGGTAAAAATTGGTTAATCCTGCATTGCCGCTGCCATGCCTGCGAACATCGTCTCGCAGGATGTATTTAGAAATAATGACCGCCCCATTGAAACAGCCGCAGAAGTAGGCGATCGCAGCCACCAGCCACAGTTCCATCCGGGAAATGAGAAACCATACCACTGCGCCCATTCTCACCCCTCCTTCTCGCCCCGCTGGCGGATGGAGAGGGTGATAGGCGTGCCCTCCAGGCCAAAGGTGTTCCGCAGGCAGTTCTCCAGATACCGCTGGTAGGAGAAGTGGAACAGGCGGCTGTCGTTGCAGAACACCACAAAGTGGGGTGGCCGGATGCCCACCTGGGTCATGTAGTAGATCTTCAACCGGCGGCCCTTGTCGGAGGGGGGCTGAACCCGTGTCTGGGCATCCGCCAGGACGCTGTTCAGCATACCGGTGGTGATCCGGGTGCTGGCCTGGTTGGAGACATAGTCGATCAGCTCGAACAGCCGGTCCACCCGCTGGCCGGTCTTGGCTGAGATGAACAGGATGGGGGCATAGGTCATGAAGGCCAGGCCGTTGCGGACCTCTTCCCGCATCTTGTCCATGGTCTTGCCGTCCTTTTCGATCAGATCCCACTTGTTGACCACGATGATGCTGGCCTTCCCGGCTTCGTGGGCCAAGCCCGCCACCTTGGTGTCCTGCTCGGTGACGCCTTCGGTGGCGTCGATCAGGATCAGGCACACGTCGCTGCGCTCAATGGCCAGGGTGGCCCGGAGAACGGAGTACTTCTCGATGTCCTCCTCCACCTTGGACTTGCGGCGGATGCCGGCGGTGTCAATGAAGACGAACCTGCCCTGATCGTTTTCAAAGTAGGAGTCGATGGCGTCTCGGGTGGTGCCGGCCACGTTGGAGACGATGACCCGCTCCTCCCCCAGGATCTTGTTCACCAGGGAGGACTTGCCGGCGTTGGGCTTGCCGATAACAGCCACCTTGATGGCGTCGTCCTCCTCCTCTTCTTCCTCCTCTGGGGGGAAGTACTGGAGACAGGCGTCCAGCAGGTCGCCGGTGCCGTGGCCATGGACAGCCGAGACAGCGATGGGATCCCCCAGTCCCAGGTTGTAGAACTCATAAAAGTCCGGGTCCGGGACACCGGTGGAGTCCATTTTGTTCACTGCCAGCACGATGGGCTTGCCGCTGCGCAACAGCATGTTGGCCACCTCCTGGTCAGAGGCGGTGAGGCCCGTGCGGACATCCGTCAGAAAGATGATGACAGTGGCGTTCTCGATGGCGATCTGGGCCTGATCCCGCATGAAGGACAGGATCTGGTCGTCGGTCCGGGGCTCGATACCGCCGGTGTCGATAAGGGTGAAGGACCGGCCGTTCCAGTCCGTCTCCCCATAGATGCGGTCCCGGGTGACGCCCGGGGTGTCCTCCACAATGGAGAGGCGCTTTCCAATGAGTTTGTTGAACAGCATGGACTTGCCCACATTGGGCCGGCCCACGATGGCGACGATGGGTTTCACCGGCGCTCACTTCCCTTCTTTATCAAGCAGACATACATGGTCATATTATACCCAGTGACCGGCGAAATGGCAAGACATCCTCCGATTTTTACACAGTATGGACGCAGAAAAAGGAGGGAAGATGTTGCTCTTCCCTCCCGATCCACAGGGCACGTCTTATTTCGCCACCACGGACTTGACAACCTTGACCTCGCGGCCGTTGTAAGTACCGCACTCCTGGCACATTCTGTGAGGCAGGTGCAGCGCACCGCATTTCGGGCATTTGACGAGGCCGGGAGCCGCCAGCTTCCAGTGGGAGCTGCGGCGCTTGTCGCGTCTAGCTTTGGATACTTTTCCCTTAGGTACTGCCATTGTGACACCTCCTTGATCTTTCAAAGGCAGCGGAGTCGCCCCCGGCCTTATTCATTCGTTCTCTCTGTTCTCTAAAAGCTTTGCCAGGACCGCCAGACGGGGATCCGTCTCCTTCCCGCAGGAGCAGGGGCCGAGGTTCAGGTCGGCACCGCACCGGGGGCACAGTCCTTTGCAATCTTCCGAACACAATGTCTTGGTGTCCATTCCAAGGATGAACGCCGTGCGGGCCAGATCGCCCACATCCACTTCCCCATCCTCCAGCAGGACGATCTCGTCGTTGTCCTCGTTCTGGAGCTCTTCCGCCAATAGGCAGCGAAAGGGAACGGTCTTGTCCTGAAGAAACGCCTTGCCGCACCGGTCGCAGACCGCGTCCAGCGTGGTCCGGGCCGTCAGCTCCAGCTCCAGGAGATCCGCGGTGTTGCTCACCGCGCCCTCCACCTCCACAGGGCGGCTGATGGGATGCCGTCCGGCAAATTCCACGTCGGACAAGTCCAGAGAAAACTGGAACGTCAGGCGCTTGCCAGGGGCATGCAGTATGGGTCTTACATCAAAACGCATAAGCTACCTCGTAATGACACGAATAGTATTATAAGGGATGTGTGCCCGGTTGTCAAACAATTTTTTCATGTTTTTGCCGTTTCCGGGCAAATTTTTTCGTTTCCGGGCAGGCGCTCTGTTCAGCTCTCCTCTTCCCGACGCTTCTGCCAGCCGGTGATGTCGATGCCCAGGATCACATTGCGGAAGCCCTCCTGCAGCCGGGCATAGGTGGTGATGTTGTAGATGTCCTTGGGCCGGCGGGTGTTCCAGCCGTCCCGCAGCCGCTCCGCCAGCTCTTGGCACAGGGGCTCCTCCAGTCCCAGCAGCATGGGGGAAAGGTACGTCACCAGCATCTGCTTTTCCCGGGCCTGGACCATGGTCCGGTTCCAGGGGCGCTGGCGTTTCCACCCTGCCTCCAGCAGGTCCAGCAGCTGCTCCGCCAGTACCCGGCGGCCGTCAGGGTCCTCCGCCGTCTCCCGGACGGCCGCCATGTACAGTGGTCCGAATCGCTCCGTGTAGGTCCGGAAGGCGCTGGTGTACTCCCGGCGGGTGAACCGCTCGTTGTAATAGCGCGCCTCCTGCACGGCGGCGCAGAGCTCTTCCAGCTTCATTCCTCGTCCCGTCCCTTCTGGTCCGCTTCGGGTCCGACCTGTTCTGCAGGTGTCGCCGGACGCTTCTGCTCCGGCAGGGCGTCGTCCTGGCTCCAGCTATCCGGGTCGTCCTTGTGAGCCTTGGCGTACTGGTACGCCTTCCACTCCCGCCAAAGCACCATCGCCCCTGCCACGGCGAACACTGCGCCCGCCGCCGCGTTCAGGGCCACGGTTTCGGCGGTCCCGTCCCAGATGCCCTTCATCAGCTGGTAGGCCAGATACAGCAGGTAGCCCCCTGCCAAGACCCGGAAATAGTTCACCCAGCCCCGCTGTTTGTTTCCGTCATGCTGCGCCATACGTCCAGTTTCTCCTAACCGATTCAAAAAATTCTCTCCCCGCTTTACAAGTGCCCGGCAAACAGGTATGATGGTAGCATCAAATACTTGCCCATCGGAGGATGCCATGCGGGAACTCACCATTGGAAAAAACGACGCCGGACAGCGGCTGGACCGCTTTGTGGCCAAAAGCCTGCCCCTGCTGCCCCCCACCCTGCTGCAGAAATACATCCGCCTCAAGCGGATCAAAGTCAACGGCAGGGGTGCCAAGCGGGACACACGGCTGGAGTCCGGCGATATTTTACAATTATATATCAACGACGAGTTCTTTGACAAGCCCTCTGAGGAAAACATCTTTCTCACCGTGTTCCGTCCCCAGCTGGACATCGTGTACGAAGACGAGAATCTGCTGCTGGTGAACAAGCGGCCGGGTCTGGTGGTCCACGCCGATGAGACGGAGAAGGTCAACACCCTCATCAACCACATTCAGGCCTACCTGTACCAGAAAAAAGAGTGGAATCCCAAATGGGAGAACGCCTTTGCGCCCGCCCTGTGCAACCGGATCGACCGGAACACCGGCGGCATTGTCATTGCCGCCAAGAACGCGGAGACCCTGCGGATCATAAATGAGAAGATCAAAAACCATGAGGTGGAGAAGTCTTATCTCTGCATCACCGTAGGCCGCCCCAAGCCAGTGGAGGGGAAGATTGCGGGCTTTCTTTTAAAAGATGAGGCGAAAAAGCAGGTGGCTTTCTATCGCCGTCCCATTCCCGGCGGAAAGACTGCCGTGACCCTGTACCGGACTCTGGAGACCCGGGGCCCGCTGTCTTTGGTAGAGTGTCGGCTGCTCACCGGCCGGACCCACCAGATCCGGGTGTCCATGGCGGAGATCGGCTGTCCCCTGCTGGGGGACGGCAAGTACGGCCGGGGGGATGTGAACCGCCGCTACGGCGAGACCCGGCAGGCCCTGTATTCCTACCAGCTGGCCTTCCCTTTCCCCACGGACGCCGGGGCGCTGAATTACCTGCGGGGCAGGGTCTTCACCGTGGCGGATGTGCCCTTCCGGGACAAGTATTTTCCCGCGCCGGAAACTCCTTAAAAAATTCCCGTAAAACCCCGGCGAAATCTTTGATTTTGCTTGACTTTTCGCCACACATCGGATATAGTTTGTTATTGCTGAATTTCGACGAGAAAGGTTCCCCCTCAACAGAGAAAAGAGGCGTTTCATTGTAATCAAAATTATTATGAAATGGGGGAGGATACATGTCCAAAGAGTTGATTCGTCTGCGGAACATCCGTATGGCGTTTGACGACGAAGTGGTTCTCAACGATTTAAACCTCTATATCAACGACAAAGAATTCCTCACACTGCTTGGACCCAGCGGCTGCGGCAAGACCACAACGCTGCGTATTATTGGCGGCTTCACGACCCCTGTGTCGGGAGACGTCCTGTTCGACGGTGTGAGGATTAATGACGTTCCGCCCTATCGGCGGCAGATCAACACGGTGTTCCAGAAATACGCCCTGTTTCCCCACATGAATGTGTTTGAGAACGTGGCCTTCGGCCTGCGGATGCAGAAGCGGCCGGACCCGAAGGATCCCTCCGGCAAGCGCCGGGTAAAGATCCCGGAGACGGAGATCCGTCAGCGTGTGCTGGAAATGCTGGAGGTTGTCAGCCTGAAGGGCTTTGAAAGCCGCAAGCCGGACGCCCTGTCCGGCGGCCAGCAGCAGCGGGTGGCCATCGCCCGGGCCCTGGTAAACCGGCCCAAGGTGCTGCTGCTGGACGAGCCCCTGGGCGCTCTGGATCTAAAGCTCCGCAAAGACATGCAGCTGGAGCTGAAGAAAATCCAGCAGCAGGTGGGCATCACCTTCATCTACGTCACCCACGACCAGGAGGAGGCCCTGACCATGTCCGACACCATCGTAGTGATGGACAAGGGCTGCATCCAGCAGATCGGCACGCCGGAGGATATCTATAACGAGCCCAAGAACGCCTTTGTGGCGGACTTCATCGGTGAGTCCAACATCATTGACGGCGTCATGGTCCGGGACAAGCTGGTGAAGATGTACGGCCGGGAGTTTCCCTGCCTGGACGGCGGCTTTGCTGAGAACGAGCCGGTGGACGTGGTCATCCGGCCCGAGGACATCGACATCGTCCCCATGGAGCAGGGACAACTGGTGGGGACTGTCACCTCCGTCACCTTCAAGGGGATGCAGTACGACATCATCGTGGATTTCCGGGGCTTCAAATGGCTTATCCAAACCACAGACCATTCCCCCGTGGGCGCCCGGATCGGCATCAAGATCGATCCCGACGGCATCCACATTATGAAAAAGAGTCAGTATTCCGGGATGTTCGGCGATTACTCCTCCTTCTCGGAAGAGTATGAGGAGATGAGCGACGCCAACTGGGAGGCGGATGAGGAGGAGAGCGAGGATGAAAAATAAGCTCTCATTGTTCGCCGTTCCCTATGTGGGATGGATGTCCATCTTCGTGGTGGCGCCCATCATCATTATGGTGGTCTATGCCTTCAGCACCGCCGCCGGGGACTTCACGCTGGAGAACTTCGCCCGCATGGGTACCTATACAGCGGTGTTCACCCGCTCGTTTAAGCTGGCCATCATCGCCACACTGATCGCTCTGCTGATCGGATACCCGGTATCCTATATGCTCTCCAAGGAGGGGCCGCAGGTGCAGCGCATCGCTATGGTGCTCATCATGCTGCCCATGTGGATGAATTTTCTGCTGCGGACCTATTCCTGGATGTCCATTCTGGAGAACAACGGACTTTTGAACCAGCTGTTTCAGCAGATCGGCCTGATCGACCTTTACAACCAGGTCGCCATGCACTTCGCAGCTGATCCCGCCGCGTATGTCCCCATCGATCACTTCCAGATGATCGGTACCCAGGGCGCCGTAGTGCTGGGTATGGTGTACAACTACCTGCCCTTCATGATCCTGCCCATCTACTCCGTGCTGGTAAAGCTGGACCATTCCCTCATTGAAGCGGCCCGGGACCTGGGCGCCAGCAGCGTGCAGGTGTTCCGCAAGGTCATCCTGCCCCTGTCTTTGCCGGGGGTGCTCTCCGGCATCACCATGGTGTTCGTGCCCTCCGTGTCCACCTTCGCCATCTCCCGTCTGCTGGGCGGCGGCACCCAGATGATGCTGGGCGACCTGATCGAACAGCAGTTCCTGGGCGGGGCCTATAATCCCCAGCTCGGGGCGGCTATCGCGCTTGTGATGATGGCCATTGTGGTGGTGTGTATGCTGGTGATGAACCGTTTCGGCGACGGTGAGGAACAGGCGGTGATGCTGTGAAACGGAAGCATCTGCTGGGAAACCGCATCTTCATGGCGTTGGTATTCGTATTCCTGTATGCGCCGATTTTCATTCTCATCATCTTCTCCTTCAATGCCGGCAACAGCAGCGCGGTGTGGAAGGGCTTCTCCCTGCACTGGTATGCGGAGCTGTTCCAGAACCGCCTCATTATGCAGAGTGTCTATACCACGCTGCTGGTATCCGTGCTTTCCACGCTGATTGCCACTGTGGCGGGCACCTTTGCAGCCATTGGCCTGGCCAGTATGCGGCGGCGGTGGCGCACGCCCCTGATGACGGTGAACAACATTCCCGTCATGAATGCGGAGATCGTCACCGGCGTCTCCATGTGTCTGTTGTTCGTGGCCTTTTTCGGCCTGTGGAAGGCCTTTGCCGTCTGGTTCAACCAGGCGCAGGATACCTTCTGGATGGAGGAGAACATCTATCTTGGCTTCGGTACACTGCTGCTGGCCCATGTGACCTTCAACATCCCCCACGTTATCCTGACAGTGATGCCCAAGCTGCGCCAGATGGACAAAAACCTAGTGGACGCGGCCCAAGACCTGGGCTGCACCTGGATGCAGGCCTTCTGGAAGGTCATTATCCCGGAGATCAAGCCCGGCATCATCTCCGGCGCACTGATCGCCTTCACCATGAGCATCGACGATTTCATCATCAGTTACTTCACCGCCGGTTCCGGCGTGTCCACTTTGGCCATGACCATCTATTCCATGACGAAAAAGCGGGTCAGCCCGGAGATCAATGCCATTTCCACGCTGCTCTTCGGCGCTGTGCTGCTGCTCATCATCATCATCAATGTCCGGGAATCCCGGCAGGAGCGCCTGCGGGAGCGAGCCCGCGCATGACTATCGGTCCCACGGCCTGCGGGTCTTGAGATACGCATTCAAATCAACACTGGAGGAATGATCAATTGAAAAAAATGGTAGCCTTGACTCTCGCCTTACTGATGGCGGCGAGCCTGTTCCTGTCCGGATGCTCCGTGCGCAAGGACACCTCTGACTCGGAAAATTCCGGCAGCAGTAACGGCAGCGGCAGCGGGGACCGTGTGGTCAACGTGTGCAGCTGGGGTGAATATATCGACGAGTCCCTGATCGACCAATTTGAAGAAGAGACCGGCATCAAAGTCAACTACCAGACCGCAGAGAGCAACGAGGTCCTCTATTCCCAGCTGAGCATGGGCGGCGTGGACTATGACGTCATCGTCCCCTCCGACTACATGATCTCCCAGCTGATCGAAGAGGATATGCTGGCCGAGCTCAATTATGATAACATCCCCAATTTTGAGAAGATCGACGACCGCTTCAAGAATCTGTCCTACGATCCGGAGAACAAGTACACCGTGCCCTACACCTGGGGCACCCTGGGCATCATCTACAACACCGCCAAGGTGCAGGAGCCCATTACCAGCTGGAGCGCCATGTTCGATCCCCAGTACGCCGGGAACGTGCTGCTTATCAACAACTCCCGGGATGCTCTGGGCATCGCCCTGTTGTACCTGGGGTACTCTGTGAATACCACTGACGAAGCGGAGATTCAGGAGGCTTACCAGCTCATCGCCGACGCCGTAAAGAACGGGGTGTATCAGGGAAAGGTCATGGACGAGGTGTTTCAGAAGATGGAGGGCGGCAACGCCGCCATTGCCACCTACTATGCCGGTGACTATCTGAGCATGCTGGAAAACAACGAAGATCTCGCCTATGTAGTGCCCGAGGAGGGCAGCAACTGGTTCGTGGACGCCATGTGCGTTCTCAAAACCTCCCAGCACAAGGAGGAGGCGGAGGCCTGGATCAACTTTATGGCCTCCACTGAGGCAAACCTGCGGAATATGGACTATATCTGGTACGCCTCTCCCAACGCTGAGGCGCTGGAGACCTATCCTGCCTACTATGAGGAGACCTACGGAGAGCCCCTGGATCCCGCTCTCTATGAGATCATGGCCCCCTCCCAGGAGGTGCTGGACCGGTGTGAGGCCTACTTGGTCCTCCCTGCTGAGACGCGCACCCTCTATAACGACCTCTGGACGCAACTCGGTATCTGAGCTGTAAAATGCGGCACCGGAACACTCCCCGGTGCCGCTTCTTTTTCCCTTGCGCATTCCACTGCTTTCCTGTACACTGGAAAGGCGGAAGATATTTTACCAAGGAGGAATCCTCTCATGATTTTGATTGGAACAAAATGCCGCCTGGAGCAAACTGTTACGGACGCCCTTACCGCCGCTAACGTGGGTTCCGGTGCCCTGCCGGTGTTCGGCACGCCCTATATGTCCGCCCTGATGGAAAATGCCGCCATGACCTGTCTGCAGAGCTTTCTGGAGGAGGGCCAGGGCAGTGTGGGCACCCATCTGGACATCTCCCACGACGCTCCCACCCCCATCGGCATGAAGGTGTGGGCGGAGGCAGAGATCACCGCCGTTTCGGAAAACGGCAAAATGGTGGACTTCGCTGTGAAAGCCTGGGATGAGAGCGGCCCCATCGGCAGCGGCACCCACACCCGGGCCATCGTCAAGAACGAAAAATTTCTGGCAAAATGCAATGCCAAGCTGGAGAAGAAGTAATTCTTTCCACATGGACAAAACAAGGGAGGACCCGGAATGGGTCCTCCCTTTTCTTCTGCTATCGCGGTGCCGTGGGGAAATCGCTCCCACGGGGATCAAAACAGCGTCAGCTGGCTGGTCTCCGCCATCCCGGCGAAGGCTCCCAGCGCCTTCAGCTGCTCAATATGGGTCTTGGACAGCTTGTTGCAGCACATGGCGAACTCCTCAACGGAGACGAACTCCTTCCCATTCCGCTTCTCCACTGTGTCGATGGCCGCCGCCTCTCCCAGGCCGTGGACCGTTGTGAAGGGCGGCAGCAGACCGTTCTCCGTCACTTTGAACTTGGTGGCATCGGACTCATAAATGTTGATCGTGTCGAAGTGGAAGCCCCGCAGGTAGAACTCATAGCACACCTCCAGGGTGGTCAGCAGGTTCTGCTCCACCGCCGTGGCGTCCTTGTTGTTCTCGATCTCCCGGATCTTCCGCTTCACCGCATCCTTTCCGGCACAGCAGTACTCCGCATCAAAGGCCTTGGCCCGGACGGAGAAAAAGGTTGCATAGAATGCCAGGGGCTCATGGACCTTGAACCAGGCGATGCGGAAGGCCATCATCACGTAGGCCACCGCGTGGGCCTTGGGGAACAGGTAGCCGATCTTGGCCAGGGAGTCGATGTACCACTCCGGCACGTCGTGGTCCCGCATGGCCTCCACCCAGCCCTCGTCAAAGCCGCCCTTCTTCACCTTGCCCTTGCGGACCTTCTCCATGATCTTGAAGCTCATCTTGGGGTCCAGGCCCTTGGAGATCAGGTACAGCATGATATCGTCCCGGCAGCCCACCGTCTCCAGAACGGAGGCGGTGCCGCTGACGATCAGCTCCCGGGCGTTGCCCAGCCACACGTCTGTCCCGTGGGAGAAGCCGGAGAGCCGTACCAACGTGTTGAAGTCCTTGGGCTGGGTATCCACCAGCATCTGCCGGGTGAATCGGGTGTTGAACTCCGGGATCGCCACGGCGCCGGTGGGGCCCAGAATCTCGTCGTTCTCGTATCCCAGCACTTTGCTGGAGGTGAAGATGGACATGGTGTCCGGGTCATCCAGGGGAATCTGGCGGGCGTTGACACCGGTCAGATCCTCCATCATGCGGACCATGGTGGGGTCATCGTGTCCCAGCATGTCCAGCTTCAGGAGGTTTGCCTCCATAGAGTGGTATTCAAAATGAGTGGTGATGGTGTCGGAGTCGTCGGCGTCCGCCGGGTGCTGGACCGGGCAGAAGTCCTCCATGTCCATATCGTCGGGAACGACCACCAGGCCGCCGGGGTGCTGACCGGTGGTCCGGCGGGTGCCCACGCAGCCCAGGGTCAGGCGATTCTCCTCTGCCCGGCCCACAGTCATGCCGTTCTCCTCCAGGTATTTTTTCACGAAGCCGTAAGCGGTCTTCTCCGCCAGTGTACCGATGGTACCGGCCCGGAACACCTGGGTCTCTCCGAACATCTCGATGGCGTGGCGGTGGGCCCGGGCCTGATACTCACCGGAGAAGTTCAGGTCGATATCCGGCACCTTGCCGCCGCCGAAGCCCAGAAAGGTCTCAAAGGGGATGTCGAAGCCGTCTTTGATGTATTCTGTGCCGCACACCGGGCAGATCTTGTCCGGCATGTCCGCGCCGCAGCCGTAGGAGCCGTCCTGAATGAACTCCGCATGCTTGCAATTCGGGCAGCGGTAGTGGGGCGGAAGGCTGTTCACCTCTGTGATCCCGGACATATAGGCCACCAGGGACGAGCCTACGGAGCCTCGGGAGCCCACCAGGTAGCCGTTTTCCAGGGACCGCTGCACCAGCTTCTGGGCGGACATGTACACCACGTCGTACTTGCCCAGAATGCCGCCCAGCTCCACGTTCAGCCGGTCCACAATCAGCTTGGGCGGGTCCTCGCCGTACAGCTCATGGACCTTGTTCCACACCAGGGAATTCAGCTCCTCCTCGGAGTTCTCCAGCCGGGGCGGGAACAGCTCCTCCGGCAGCAAGGGGAAAGTCTCCACCTGGTCGGCGATGGCCTGGGTATTGGTCACCACCACCTCATAGGCCTTCTCCTTCCCCAGGTAAGCGAACTCCTCCAGCATCTCATCGGTGGTCTTGAAGTAGATGGGCAGCGGGGCGTTGGCGTCCGGGAACTTCTTGGAGGCCAGCAGGATGTGGCGGTACACCTCGTCCTCCGGCTCCCGGAAGTGGACGTCGCCGGTGGCGCAGACAGGCTTGCCCAACTCCTCTCCCAGCCGGACGATGGTGCGGTTGAACTCCCGCAGCTCCTCCTCCGACTGGACGTCGCCGTTTCGCAACATGAAGGCGTTGTTGCACAGGGGCTGGATCTCCAGATAGTCGTAGAAAGAGGCGATGCGTTTCAGCTCTTCCCAGTCCTTGTGGTCCGCCACGGCCCGGAACAGCTCGCCCGCCTCACAGGCGGAACCCACAATGATGCCCTCCCGGTGCTCCAGCAGCAGACTCTTGGGGATGGTGGGCACCCGCTTGAAATACTTCAGATTGGAGGCGGAGATCATCTGGTACAGGTTTTTCAGCCCCACCTTGTTCCGGGCGATCAGAATGATGTGCTTGGGGAAGCGGTTGGTCTTGCTGCCCAGGGGCCGCAGCTTCTCCATCTCGCGGTTTACCGCCTGGAGGGTGTGGATGCCCCGCTCGTGGAGCATCTTCCAGAAGGGGATCAGCATATAGCCCACGGTGGCGGCGTCGTCGCTGGCCCGGTGGTGGTTGAAGTTGGGCAGCTCCAGCCGGTCCGCCACGATGTCCAGCTTGTACTTACCCAGATCCGGCAGCAGGTTCTGTGCCAGAATCAGGGAGTCCACATAGGTGGGCTGGAAGTCCAGCCCCACCTTCCGGCAGCCCGCCCGGATGAAGCCGATGTCAAACTCTGCGTTGTGGGCCGCCAGGGGGCGGCCGTCCACGAACTTCAAAAATTCCGCCAGGGCCTCCTTCAGTTGAGGGGCGTCCTTCAGCATGTCATCGGTGATGCCGGTGAGGCCGATGATCTCCGGCGTCAGCCGCCGGTTGGGGTTGACGAAGGTCTGGAACCGATCCGTAATCTCACCGTTTTTCAGCACCACGGCGCCGATCTCCGTAATGGCCTCCCGGTCCACCTTGAGGCCCGTGGTCTCGATGTCGAAGCACACGAACTCCCCGTCCAGGGAGCAGTCCTGAGGGCCGTGGACCACCACCCGGTCATCGATGTTGTTGACAAAGTAGCCCTCCACGCCATAGAGGATCTTGATCTTGTCCCCAGCGGCGTGCCAAGCGTCCGGGAAGGACTGGGCCACGCCGTGGTCCGTGATGGCGATGGCGGGATGTCCCCACCGGATGGCCTGTTGGACCACCTCTTTCGTGTCCGTCAGGGCATCCATATTGCTCATCTTCGTGTGGAGGTGCAGCTCCACACGCTTCTCCGGGGCGGTATCCTGCCGCTCAGTGTGCTCCGCCAGCTGGATGTGGTAGGGGTTCAGCTGGATGTCCTTCCCGTCCCAGGTGGGCTCCATCTTGCCCTGGACGCACAGCCACATGCCGGGCTTGATGGCGCTCTCCAGTCCCTGAGCCTCCTTCTCCGTCAGGTTCTTCTGAACGGTGACGGAGTTGGTATAGTCCGTCATGTCGAAGCTCAGCCGCCACATACCGGGCCGCCGGGTCTCCCGGCACTCGAAGGCGAACACCTTCCCCGCCACGGTGGCATTCCCCATCTTCAGGTCCAGGATCTTCATGGGCACCGGCTGGATGCGAATGGGCTTGCCCATCAGGACCTTGCCTGCGGCCTGCTTCTCGCCCTTACTGCCGGAGGGGGCCGCCGGGACCGAAGCAGCCGGGCGGCTCCCTGCGGCTGCGGCCTGGGAAGAAGGAGCCTTGCAGGTGACTTCCGTCGTCACCTGTCGGAAGCCGTATACGCCCATCAGCAGATGCTTCAGCTCCTCCAGCTCCGCATCTCCCAGCTCCGCCCTGGTGGTGAGGCGCAGCGCCAGCGACATGCCGGCCTGGTCGATGCAAGCGCCGTTCACCACTGCGCCGGCCAAACGAAGCCGCAGCTCTCCGGAGAGCTGCAGCTCAGTAAACATTTCAAAAAAGGGTATATCTCTTGACATAGACGCCACCTTGTTAAACAGGAATCAAATGCTGAGAAATCAGAAATTAGGAATGAGGAATTCCGGCGTCCGGCAACGCCGGACGTATGAGCATCGTCCCACCGGAGGCGGAACACAACAATTCCGAATTCCTAACTTCTCATTCCTCATGGGAGTTTTTCAATTTCCTCCATCAGCTTGTCCACCAGCTGCTCCTGCGGTACTTTGTAAAGGATTTCTCCTTTGCGGAAAATCAGTCCCTCACCCTTGCCGCCAGCGATGCCGATATCTGCCGCCGCTGCCTCGCCGGGGCCGTTGACGGCACAGCCCATCACCGCTACGGTGATATTCTTCGTGCAGTTCATGAGGCGCCGCTCCACCTCTTCCGCCATGGGGATCAGGTCGATGCGGGTGCGACCACAGGTGGGGCAGGCGATCAGATTCACGCCCTCCTTACGGAGTCCGGCGGCCTTCAGAATCTTCTTGGCAGCGAAAATCTCCTCGATCGGGTCGGCGGTCAGCGTCACCCGGATGGTATCTCCGATCCCCAGGCACAGCAGGCCCCCAATTCCCATGGCGGATTTCACAAGCCCCATGGAAGGGGTGCCCGCCTCTGTCACGCCCAGATGCAAAGGGTAGTCTGTCCGCTCGCTGAGCAGCCGGTAGGCCGCCATGGTCAGGGGCACATCGGAACACTTGACGGAGATGCAGATGTCATCAAAATCGAACTTGTTCAAAAGGGCCACGTGGCCCATGGCGCTCTCCACCAATGCCTCTGCCGTGACGCCGCCGTATTTGGCCCGCAGGTCCTTTTCCAGAGATCCGCCGTTGACCCCAATGCGGATGGGGATGGATTTTTGGCGGCAGATGTCCGCCACCGCCTTCACCTTCTCCTCCCCGCCAATGTTGCCGGGATTGATGCGGATGGCGTCGATGCCCCGCTCTGCGCACGCCAAGGCATACTTGTAGTTGAAGTGGATATCCGCGATCAGGGGGATAGAAATCTGTTCCTTGATCCGGTCCACCGCCTCTGCCGCGGCCTGATCCGGAATGGCAATGCGGATGATCTCGCATCCGGCGGCCTCCAGCGCGTGGATCTGCTCCACAGTGGCGCGGACATCGTCGGTCTTGGTATTGCACATGGATTGAATAGACACTGGGGCGCCGCCGCCCACGGCCACATCCCCCACCATCAAACGCTTTGTCATGGCGCTTCCTCCCTCACCAGGGCGTAAATGCAGGAATCCAGCATCTCCCCGTTTTTGTACACGCTCCGCCGCAGAGTGCCCTCCAGGGCGAACCCCGCCTTCTCCAGCACCCGGCGGGAGGCCGCATTCCTGGCAAATGCCTCAGCGTGGATGCGGACGATGTCCCAGGCTGCAAAGCCCTCCCGGCACATGGTTTCCACAGCGGCGGTCATGATCCCGCGGCCCCAGAAGGGCTCTCCCAGCCAGTAGCCCAGCTCTGCGCTCCTCCGGTATACATCGCTGCCCAGGAACAGGCCGATGCTGCCCGCAGCTTCGCCGTCCACCTCAACCCCGGCCCTCCTGCCGGATGCAGCTCTCCACAAACGTGGCCGCATCCTGTGGGGCATAGGGGCAGGGAAACACGTCCCGCAGGTTGGCGGCGATCTTTGCATTGTCCGCGTACCGGGCGATGGAGGCAGCATCTGCCTCCCGCCAGGGCCGCAGGGTAAAGTCCGTCATGACTCGCTCCTATCCGAACAGTTTGAACACATCATTGAATGTCACCACCAGCATGAAGCCCATCAGGGCCACAAAGCCCACGGTGTTCACCGCCATCTCATACTTCTCCGGGATCTTCTTTCGGAACAGCTTCATGGCGATCTCATCAATGATGAGGAAGAAGATCTTGCCGCCGTCCAGAGCCGGGATGGGCAGCATGTTCATCACTGCCAGGTTCACCGCCAGCATGGCGCCGAAGTAGAGGATGTTCTCCACCGCGGCGGCAATGGTCTCCGACGCGGTGCCCACCTGGGTGATAGTGGAGACGATGCCCACCGGGCCGCTGAGATCGTCCATGCCCGCCTGACCGGTCACCAGCATCTGCAGGCTCAGCCGCACGATCCGCACAAAGTCGATGGTGTTCAGCCAGCTGGTCTTCAGGATCGTCCAGAGATTGGCCTCCTCAATCTGGTCTCTTGCGATATAGACGCCGTAGCCCTGATAGGTCTCCCCCTCTGTGCCGGTGTAGGTGCCCCATGTGACGTCGTTCAGCTCCACCTTCTCGCCGTCCCGCAGGACCACCAAATCCATGGGCTGGCCCTGGTGCAGGCTCATCAGCAGGGACACGTCGCTGTACAGGTACACCCGCTCCCCATTGACGGAATAAAAAATATCTCCGGCCTGGATAGTCTGGCCGTTCCGCTCCTCAAACTCCGGCGCGGTCCCGGCGGCCGCCGGGATCAGAAATCCCTGGGCACCGCTATACACCGCCAGAATGATGAGGAACCCCGCCAGGAAATTCATAAAGGAGCCGGCGGCAAAAATCACCACCTTTTTCCAGAAGCCCTGACGGCCCAGAGACCGCTCGTCGCCGGAGTCCTCATCCTCCCCCTCCATAGCGCAGAAGCCGCCGATGGGCAGCAGCCGGAGGGAATACTGGGTCTCCTCCGTCTCCTTGTGCCAGATCAGAGGCCCCATGCCGATGGAAAACTCGTTGACCCGCACGCCGCAGAGCTTGGCGGCCAGGAAGTGGCCCAGCTCGTGGACGGCGATCAGTACGCCGAAAATCAGAATGGCCGCCAGGATATACACAATGGTCATGCAAAAACTCCCGTCAAAAAACTTGCTTCAGGCCCGGTCCAGCACCGCCTGCCGCGCCGCCTGATCCGCCGCCAGAATGTCCTCCAGCGCCGGTTCCTGCTCCGTCGGCACAGCTGCCCGGGCCTCCGCCACCAGGCGGGGAATGTCGTGGAAGCCGATCCTGCCCGCCAGGAACAGGCCCACCGCCTCCTCATTGGCGCCGTTCAAAACAGCGCAGGCGGTGCCGCCCTGAGCCGCCGCCGCCTCTGCCAGCTGCAGACATGGAAATGCATCCCGGTCCGGCTGGGCGAAGGTCAGGGGCGGGCAGGACAGCAGGTCCAGCGGCTCCGCCGGACTTTCCACCCGTTCGGGGTATGTCATGGCATATCGAATGGGCAGGCGCATATCCGGTGTGCCCAGCTGGGCCAGGACCGCCCCGTCCCGGTACTCCACCAGGGAGTGGACGATGCTCTGCCGGTGGATCACCACCGACACCTGGTCCAGCGGCAGACGGTAGAGGCGCATGGCCTCGATGACCTCCAGCCCCTTGTTCATCAGCGTGGCGCAGTCTACGGTGATCTTGGGTCCCATGGTCCAGTTGGGGTGGCGGAGGGCATCCGCTTTGGTCATTTTGCCCACTTCTTCATAGGTCATGCCGTAAAAAGGCCCGCCGGAACAGGTCAGGATCAGCCGCCGGATCTCCCGGCGGTCGGCGCAGCCCTGAAGGCACTGGAAGATGGCCGAGTGCTCCGAGTCCACAGGCACGATCTCGGCGCCGTGCGTATCCGCCGCATCCATCACCAGCTGTCCGGCGCAGACCAACGTCTCCTTGTTGGCCAGGGCGATGCGCTTTTTCTCCCGGATGGCGGCCAGGGTGGGACGCAGTCCCACCATACCCACCACGGCGGTGACGACCGTATCCGCCTCCGGGCAGACAGCGGCCTCCAGCAGGGCCTCCGGGCCTCCCAAAACCTTGGTGTCCATGTCGGCCAGGCGTACCGCCAGGTCACGGGCCGCCGCCTCATCGGTGAGGACCGCCAGCCGGGGCCGGAATTTTCGGACCTGCGCCTCCAGCCGCTCCACATCCATGTGGGCGGTAAGGGCGGCCACACGCAGTCCCAGCTGCTCCGCCACGTCCAATGTCTGGCGGCCGATAGAGCCGGTGGCACCTAAAATTGAAATCGTCTTGCTCATAGCATTATCCTATTCTAAACAGCTGAAAACAATCCTAAATCTTCCCAAATCACCCGTTCAGAGCAGCTGTAAGGCCAGCCACACGAAGGGCGCCACGAAGGTAACAGAGTCAAACCGGTCCAGGATGCCGCCATGGCCCGGCAGCAGGTTGCCATAATCCTTGACGCCGAACTCCCGCTTGATGACGGAGAAACTCAGGTCGCCGATCTGGCTGATGGTGCTGCCGATAATACCCAGTGCAAAGACTGCCCCCCAGGAGATCTGCGGACCAGCTGCCATCTCGATTGGCGGATAAACAGTCAGGGTGTGTGCCATGCTGTCCGCGACTAGCTTAAAAACCGTCATGCCGATGACACCACCCAGCAGACCGCCTATGGCTCCTTCCACAGTCTTTTTGGGGCTGACCTTGGGGGCCAGCTTGTGCTTGCCGCACAGCATTCCGGCAAAGAGCGCGAAGGTGTCGCTGCCAAAGGAGATGGCCAAGGGCAGAAACACCTGCAGCATCCCGATGGCGGGCATCATCCGAAGCCGCAGCAGACAGGAGAACATCAAGGGGAACGCCAGCCCGGCGAAGATAGCGCAGGTGACAGCGGCAAAGGGGATGCCCTGCTCCTCGTCATACCGGTGGATAGCCAGGGCAAAGATCGCAAAGATGAACACCGCGCCCAACAGGGCAGCGAAGGGCAGCACCGGCAGGGCAGTCAGCTCCGTGTTCTCAATGGACATTTCCCCGTACACGCACACCGGCACCGCCGCCGCGGCGATCACTGTCAGGGGGGTCAGGGGCTTGCCCCTCTCTCCCGCCGCCGCGCGCATCAGCTCCCAGGCGCCGATGGCGCACATGGCCGCCAGCAATAGCATGGTGGCCCAGGACGGGGCCCAGCCCAGGATCAGTATCAGGAGCGGCAGGCCCACTACGGCCACCATCACACGCTTGAACATAGGATCAGCCCTTTTCTCAATTTCTGTAAAGGTTTATTTCTTTACGCCGCCGAACCGGCGGTCTCTCTGTTGGTAGGCTGCAATGGCCCGGTCCAGCTCCGCTTCGTCGAAGTCCGGCCACAGGGTATCCGTGTAATAGAACTCCGAATAGGCGCACTGCCACAGCAGGAAGTTGCTCAACCGCTGCTCTCCGCTGGGCCGGATGATAAGCTCCGGGTCCGGGATTCCCGCAGAGTCCAGATAGCTGGAGAACAGGGCATCATCCAATTCCTCCGGCCGCCTCTTTCCGGCGGCGCAGTCGGTGGCAAAACGCCGGGCTGCTCGCAGAATCTCGTCTCGCCCGCCGTAATTCAGGCACACATTGGCCTGGAAATCGTCCTTGGACAGGTGCTCTGTGATCTCGTCCGTCTCCCGGGCCAGGGCCCGCAGATCCGGGGCGATAGGGGTCATGTCCCCAAAGAAGTGGAGCCGGATGTGGTCCTTCTCCATGGTGTCCACTGCCTCCAGCAGATACCGCTTCAGCAGGGCCATGATGGCAGAGACCTCCATCTCTGACCGCTTCCAGTTTTCCGTGGAAAAGGCGTACACCGTCAGGTACTTTACGCCGATGTTCTTGCAGTAGGTAGCGATGCGGCGGAACGTCTCCGCTCCTGCCTTGTGGCCAGCGGTGCGGGGCAGGCCCCGCTTCGTGGCCCAGCGGCCGTTGCCGTCCATGATGATCGCAATGTGGCGGGGCGGGACCAAGGGCTGGTCCACCGCACCGTTGATACTCTCTGGCATGATAAATTCTCTCATTTCAAAATGGATTGTTGGGGGGATCTGTCCCATTGGACGGGAAATGCAGCCATGATGATGGCTGGCCCATTCTCTCCCCCATTGTCGTCATCGCAAAGTCCGCTAAACGCAGTTTCCGCCTGCGGCAAAACTGCGCCCCTCCTCTCCCCACTGTGCAAAATGCGGCGGGGCCGGTGTGAGACGATGGCTGTGTATTTACGGGAGACCGATGAAAATCAGGGGTGCAAAACCGCATTTGACCAGCTGCTCTTTCCGCCCGTTCCGCTTTACCCGCAAGCGGTACGCCGCGTCTGTAAGGCGGCAGAGCCGCCAAAAACCGCGCAACTGCTGCGCACTGGCCGAGCGTTGTGGCAAGAAACACAGGTATTTACTGGATAGCCAGAACCGCACACCGGGATGATTAATGTCTTGGTACAGTCAAGCGGGAGAGCATCACTGCCACGCAGAGGGCGCTGACAGCCCAGCAGAGGCCGAAAAGGCCTATATTCACAGAGTTGGAAATGGAGGCAATACCCAGAGAGAGCCCCAGCCAGTTGGCAAACAGACTGCGAATCAAGAAGAAAAATCCCAGCAGCATGGCAACCACGTGCCCGGCAAACAGCCCCCGGAGATCCTTCCGATGCCGCAGACTCCGCCAGCCCAGGAAAAACTCTATCGCGCTGACCGCGATCACACCTCCGATGAACAGGGGAATCACTTCTGCTTCAAACGACATTTGTACCTCCTCCTTTTTGTATCGGGAGAAATGTGTCGGCTGCTTAGTTCCCCTTTTCCCACCAGCGGTCGAACTTCCAAGGAAAGTGGAAGCCGCAGGCGCTGCAGTATTGGGTCTCCTCCATAGAAAACCAGGGCAGGATGAAGCGCCCACAGTTGGGACAGCGGAGATGGCGCAGTTCAATCCCCCTAAAGGCGGTCGCCGCAGCAACTCCCATGGCCAGGAATACCAACCCCAGTCCGCCCCGGATCCCGCCCGCCAGACACAAAAGCAAAACCGCTGCAAACAGTGTTCCCCTGGCTGCCGAATACCATTTCTGTTCCAGTTTCATAGTCCCCTCTCCTTCAGTCAATAACCCCCAGATTCCACTTCCGCAGCTGCCGGTCCAACAGCAGTGAACAGAGGAGGACGCCAATACGACGACCACCCCGATGAGATCTGCACCATCCGCCACAGGACGGCAGTCGGGGAATCGCAGAAAGCCATGGTGTGCCCAAAAGCAGCCCAAATCGGCGCTTGCACTGATACACCGGCGCCTGTCAGCGCGGAGAGCCGCTGCACCGGAACGGTTCTGAAGCGTTTTTTCTCTTTTACCGGCCCCCCGTGGAAGCGGCTCCGGCGGGAGCAGAATCCCCCCGGCCGCCGGGCGGCGGCCCCGAGTGACCGCAGGTCACCTCACAGGCCCTGAAAGGGTGACAGCACCTTACAAAATGTGCAATGCCCCCGGCGGGCAGCCGTGCTCCCGCCGGAGGCCCCGGCGGCTTTTACACCGCCATCAGTTCCTTTTCCTTTTTGGCCAGCAGCGCATCCAGCTCCTTGCAGCTGTCGTCCGTCAGCTTCTGGAGATCCTTCTCCGCCTGCTTCAGATCGTCCTCCGTGATCTCGGAGGCTTTCTCCTTCTTCTTGAACGCCTCCATGGCGTCCCGGCGGATGTTGCGGATGGCCACCTTGCCGTTCTCCGCGTACTTGTGAATCTGCTTCACCAGTTCCTTGCGGCGCTCCTCCGTCAGCTGGGGGAAGCTCAGCCGGATGCTGGCGCCGTCGTTCTGGGGGTTGATACCCAGATCGGAGTTCTGGATGGCCTTTTCAATGCTCTTCACCGCCGTCTTGTCCCAGGGGGAAATCAGCAGTGTCCGGGCGTCGGGGGAAGAGATGGCCGCAATCTGCTGGATGGGGGTGGGGCTGCCGTAGTAGTCCACCATGATCCGGTCCAGCACGGAGGCATTGGCCCGGCCCGCCCGCACGGAGGCAAAGTCCGCGGCCACGGAGTCGATGCTCTTCTTCATCTTGCCCTCATAAATCTTGTAATCTTCCTTCAGCATAAATAGGTCCTTCCTTTCACAGTTGAGTGTATGGGGAGGCGCTGTCGCGCATGCGTGCTCTCATTCCTTGACGATGGTGCCCACGTTCTCACCGCACAGGGCCCGGATGATGTTCCGCGGGTCCTTCAGGGCAAACAGCAGCACCGGAATGTGGTTGTCCATGGACAGGGACGTGGCGGTGGAGTCCATCACCGCCAGGTGCTGGGCCAGCACATCGTCATAAGTGATGACGTCGTACTTCACCGCAGTGGGGTCCTTTACCGGGTCGGCCGTGTAGACGCCGTCCACGTTCTTGGCCAGCAAAATCACGTCGGCGTCGATCTCCGCCGCCCGCAGCACCGCCGCAGTGTCCGTGGAGAAGTAGGGATTGCCGGTGCCTGCGCCGAAGATCACCACCCGGCCCTTCTCCAGGTGCCGGATGGCCCGGGAACGGATGTAGGGCTCCGCCACAGCCCGCATCTCAATGGCGGTCTGCACCCGGACGGGAATCCCCTTCTGCTCACACACGTCCGCCACAGCCAGGCAGTTCATCACCGTGGCCAGCATTCCCATGTGGTCGGCCCGGGTGCGCTCCATGGCGCCGCCGCTGTTTTTCGCACCGCGCCAGAAGTTGCCGCCGCCCACCACCAGACCTACCTGGACGCCCATGTCCAGACACTCCTTGATGACATCGCAGACCTGACCAATCACCTCAAAATCCAGGCCGGTATGCTTGTCACCGGCCAGGGCCTCGCCGCTGATCTTCAGCAGGACCCGTTTATACACAGGCTTCGCCATGATGAAAACCTCCGTCTGTTCTGCTCACAAAATATCATTGATATTTTAGCGTATTTTTCCGCTTTTGCATAGGGGGTAGACAAAGTTTTTCCAAAAAAGCAGGTCCTGCGGACAGGAAGAAGAGAGGACCGTGGTCCTCTCTTTCCGCATTATCCCCCGCAGGTCTGGACCAGCAGGCGGATCAGGTCCTCTTTCCCCATTCCCTTCTCCGCGGAAAAGGGGAGCAGAATATCCGCCTCCGTCAGCTCCAGCGTCTCCCGGACCAGTTGAAGGGCCGGCTCCACCTGGCTCTTTTTCAGCTTATCCAGCTTGTTGGCCACCACGATCTCCGGACAGCCCGTCTGGCGGAACCAGTCGTGCATCACAAGATCGTTGGCCGTGGGCTTGTGGCGGATGTCCACGATCAGCACGCCGGTGGTGATCCGGTCCGCCTCCTCCTGGAAGTAGCTCTCCATCAGCTTCGCCCACCGCTCCTTCTCCGCCTGGGAGACCCTGGCATAGCCGTACCCCGGCAGATCCACCAGATAGGCCCGGCGGTCAATGAGGAAGTAGTTCACCTGAGTGGTCTTGCCGGGGGAGGCGCCCACATAGGCAAGGTTCTTCCGTCCCACCAGCCGGTTGATGACAGAACTCTTTCCCACATTGGACCGGCCTGCAAATGCGAACTGGGGCAGACCGTCCCGGATGAAATCCTCCCGCCGTCCGGCAGAGCGGACAAACTCCGCCTTGGCAAAATTCAAAGCCATACAAACACTCCTTTACTGCCGCACGGCGGCGTCACGGCCGCTCTCACGCCCCGCCGGGGCAAAGGCCGCCACATGGTCCGCCACCTCTTCCCGGATGGGATCCCGCTCTGGGCACAGAGCGGCGGCGAACACCTGGTCCACCGTTTCCACCGGCACGAACCGCAGGGCAGCCCGGACGGTCTGGTCGATCTCCTCCAGATCCCGGACGTTGTCCTTAGGAATCAGCACCGTGGTGATGCCGCTGCGGAGGGCGGCCATGGTCTTCTCCTTCAATCCGCCGATGGGCAGCACCCGGCCCCGCAGCGTGACTTCGCCGGTCATGGCAATGCCCGCCTTGATCTTCCGGTCCGTCAGGGCCGAGAGCATGGCAGTGGTGACGGCGATGCCGGCGGAGGGGCCGTCCTTGGGCACTGCGCCCTCTGGGAAGTGGACGTGGATGTCCTTCGTCTTGTAAAAGTCCGCTGGAATCCCCAGCACCGCCGCCCGGCTCCGCAGGCAGCTGAGAGCCGCTTGAGCAGACTCCTTCATCACGTCTCCCAGGTTGCCGGTGAGCTCCAGCTTGCCGGAGCCGTCCATGACGTTGACCTCCACCTCCAGGATCTCGCCGCCCGCCTCAGTCCAGGCCAGGCCGTTCACCACGCCGATCTCCTCCCGGTCCGTGTGGAGATCAGGGGGATAGGGCTGGCAGTCCAGGAACTTGGGGAGCTCCTCCTCTGTCACGGTAATCCGCTTGACAGTGCCCTCCAGCAGGCGCATATCCGCCTTCCGGCAGATGGCAGCCAGCCGCCGCTCCAGCAGGCGCACACCGGATTCCCGGGTGTAGTCCCGGATGACGGCCCGGTACACGTCGTCGCTGATGCGGAAAGCGCTCTTCTTCAGTCCGTGCTCTGCCAGCTGCTTGGGGAACAAGTGGCGCTTGGCGATCTGCAGCTTCTCCTCATCCGTGTAGCTGGAGAGCTGGATCACCTCCATCCGGTCCAGCAGGGGCCGGGGAATGGTGTCTGTGGTGTTGGCGGTGGTGATGAACATGATCTTGGACAGGTCCACCGGGATCTCCAGGAAATGGTCCCGGAAGGTGCTGTTCTGCTCGCTGTCCAACACCTCCAACAGTGCGGAGGCCGGGTCGCCCCGGTAGTCGTTGCCCAACTTGTCGATCTCGTCCAGCAGCAGAAGGGGATTCATAGACCCGCTGCGGCTGATGGCCTCGATGATCCGGCCGGGCATGGAGCCTATGTAGGTCTTCCGATGTCCCCGGATGTCCGCCTCGTCCCGAACGCCGCCCAGGCTCAGGCGGGCCAGCTTCCGGTTCAGCGCCTTGGCCACGCTGATGGCAATGGAGGTCTTGCCCACGCCGGGCGGGCCCACCAGGCAGAGGATCTGCCCCTTGACGTCCGGATTCATCTGCCGGACGGCGATGGTCTCCAGAATCCGCTCCTTCACCTTTTCCAGGCCGAAGTGGTCCTTTTCCAGCACCCTGCGGGCGGCGTCCACACTGACCCGCTCCTTTGTGGTGGTGTTCCACGGCATCTCCAGACACACGTCCAGATAGTTGCGGATCACCGCACCCTCGGCGGAGCCGAAGGGCTGCTTGGCCAGCTTGTTCACTTCCTTCAGCAGGTGCTGCTCCGTCTCCTCCGGCAGCTCCAGGGCCAGGATCTCCTGGCGGTAGGATTCAATCTCGTCCTCGTCGCCGTCATCGGTCTCCCCCAGCTCGTTCTGGAGGACCCGGATCTGGGTGCGGAGGATCTGGTCCCGCTGGGTGCGGACCAGCTGGTCCCGGACCTTGCTCTCCATTTCGTGCTCAAAGCCCAGCACGTTGTTCTCCCGCACCAGGAAACCGTTGAGCTTCCGCAGCCGGGCGAAGGGGGAGAATTCCTCCAGGATCTCCTGCTTGTCGGTGTAGCGCAGGGCGATGTTCTGGGCAATATAGTCCGCCAGGAAGCCGGGGTCCCGGCTGTCCATCACCGTGGCCACCACCTCCTCCGGCACACCGCTGGCCTGCTCGGCATACTCGCCGAACAGGGCGTAGGTCTGGCGGAGCAGGGCCTCCGTCCGGGGGCTCTTCCGCATGGCCTCAGAGGACGGCTCCTCCGGGATGGCCTCCACATTGGCCTGGAGGAAGGGCTCCGTCTGCCACAGGCGGCGCAGGTGGGCCCGCTGCCGCCCCTCCACCATCACCCGGACAGAGGACTGGCCCAGCCGCAGGATCTGCGTGATGTGGGAGACCGTGCCAATGGTGTACAGGTCCTTTTCCTCCGGCGCGTTCACCCCGATCTCCCGCTGGGTCACCAGGAAGATGTCCTGATCGGCCTCCATGGCCCGCTCCAGGGCCGCGATGGAGATCGGCCGCTCCACGTCAAAGGTCAGTGTCATGTGTGGAAACACCGTCAGGCCCCGGAGGGCCAGAACGGGCAGATTCCAAGTGGTCAGTTCCATGTGCTTGTTCCTTTCTGAGGGGATGGTAAAACAGGAGAGAGGGGCGCGGCAGCGTCCCTCCCTCTCTTCATTAAGACGCCGACGCGGGGGTCGAGGAGCCGGAAGCCGGCCTGCCCTCTCCCTTGCCGGTGTTCAATTTCACAGAATAGTTGATCTTCTTGGGGTCGTGGGTCAGCTCGGGACCGCTCCTGCCCTCCACACAGTCCTTTGTGATGACTGCTTTCACCACAGTGGGGTCGGAAGGGATGTCGTACATCATGGGAGTCAGGATACCCTCCATGACGGCCCGCAGGCCCCGGGCGCCGATGTTCCGCTCGATGGCCTTGTCGGCGATGGCCTCCAGGGCCTCCGGCTGGAACTCCAGCTCCACCTCGTCGTACTCCATCAGCTTCTTGTACTGCTTCACCAGGGCGTTCTTGGGCTCCGTCAGGATGCGGACCAGATCCTCCCGCTTCAACGCATTCAAAGACGCGATCACCGGCAGGCGGCCCACCAACTCCGGGATGATGCCGAATTTCAGCAGGTCGTGGGGCTGGACCTCGTGCAGGATCTTGCTGATGTCCTTGTCCTTCTTTCCCTGGACGTTGGCGCCGAAGCCGATGGACTTCTGGTCCAGCCGCCGCTCGATAATCTTCTCCAGCCCGTCGAAGGCACCGCCGCAGATGAAGAGGATATTCTTCGTGTTCACCTGAATGAACTCCTGGTGGGGATGCTTCCGGCCTCCCTGGGGCGGCACGTTGGCAACGGTCCCCTCCACGATCTTCAGCAGAGCCTGTTGGACACCCTCGCCGGATACGTCCCGGGTGATGGAGGTGTTCTCGCTCTTCCGGGCGATCTTGTCGATCTCATCCACATAGATGATGCCGTGCTCCGCCCGCTCCACGTCGAAGTCCGCGGCCTGGAGCAGTCGCAGCAGGATGTTCTCCACATCGTCGCCCACATAGCCGGCCTCCGTCAGGGTCGTGGCGTCGGCAATGGCGAAGGGCACCTTCAGAATCCGGGCCAGTGTCTGGGCGAACAGCGTCTTGCCGGAACCGGTGGGCCCCAGCAGCAGGATGTTGCTCTTCTGGAGCTCCACATCCTCGTCCCCGCCGAAGTAGATCCGTTTGTAGTGGTTGTACACCGCCACGGACAGGGCCACCTTGGCCTCGTCCTGGCCGATGACGTACTGGTCCAGCACGTCCTTGATCTCGCGGGGCGTGGGCAGCTGATCAGGCAGGTCCTCCAGCGCGCTGGAAGAGGTGTCCTCAAACCCATCGTTCAAAATGCTCATGCACAGCTGGACGCACTCATCACAGATGCGCACACCGGGTCCCTGGATCATCCGGTGGACCTGGCTCTCATGCTTGCCGCAGAAGGAGCACCGCAGGCCCTTCTTGCTCTCGTCACTCATGGTATTACCTCAGTTTTGGAATTTGGTGCTTATTTCTTGCTGGTGATGATCTTGTCGATGAGGCCGAAGTCCAAAGCCTCCTGGGCTGTCATCCAGTGGTCCCGCTCCGAGGCCGCCTTGATCTCCCCTGCCGTCTTGCCGGTGTTGTTCGCCAGGATCTCATTCAAGTTCTTCTTGATCCGCAGGAAGTGCTCCACGTCGATCTCCATGTCTGTCACCTTGCCCTTGGTACCGGCGGAGGGCTGATGGATCATGATCTCCGCGTTGGGCAGAGCAATGCGCTTGCCCTTGGCGCCGGAGGACAGCAGAAACGCGCCCATGCTGGCGGCCATGCCGATGCAGATGGTGGATACGTCGCACTTCACGTACTGCATGGTGTCGTAGATGGCCATGCCGTCAGTGACGGAGCCGCCGGGGCTGTTGATATACAGCTGGATGTCCTTGTCGGGGTCTTGGGCCTCCAGATACAGCAGCTGGGCAACCACAAGGCTGGCGGTGGTGGCGTTGACCTCTTCCCCCAGAAAGACGATCCGGTCGTTCAGCAGACGGGAGAAGATATCATAGGACCGTTCGCCGCGATTGGTCTGCTCGACTACATAAGGGACTAAGCTCATTGGTAAAACCTCCTTGATTTCCGCACCGGGGACCGGCACAGATGACAGATCTGTTCCTCCCAAACCCGATGCGTCTTCCCCGCCCCGGTGGGGCAGGTAAGGCAAAAGCGCCCGGCCCGCCTGCGGGCCGCCGCGCCTCTGCCAACGCACACGCCTATCTTAATATAGACGCCATGCGGGAATCTGTCAAATCGATGTAGAGCGCCTTCCGCCGGCGGAAAAACACACCGCTCCGCCGGGGCCGTCAATTCCTAGTATACCCGGAATTATTTGGATTCAGCAGGCGTCTCCTCTTCTTTTTTTGCCGCAGCCTTCTTGGTGGCCTTCTTGGCAGGCTTCTTCTCCTCGCCGTCCTCGTCCGCCTTCTTGCGGGTGGTCTTCTTGGCAGGCTTTTCCTCAGCGGCCTCCTCACCCTCGGCGTCCTCTGCCTTCTTGGCAGTCTTCTTGGCGGGCTTCTTCTCCGCCTTCACGGCGGTGGCGCTGTCCACCACCACGGCGATGGCCTTCTGGCTCTTCAGCTGGTCCTTTACCTGCTCAGCCTGGAGATACTTCTTCACGGTCTCCAGATCCATGCCGTACTGGTCGGCCATCCGCTGGAACTCGGCCTCCACCTCTTCATCGGTGGCGTCGATGTTCTCCTCCTTGATGATGGCGGCCATGGCCAGATCCATGCGGACCTGCTTGAGAGCGGGCTCCTTGGCGTCGGCCAGCAGCTGGGCCTCATCCATGCCGGTGGCCTTCATGTACTGGTCGTACTGGAGACCCTGCTGGGCCAGCTGCATCTTGAAGTTGTCCAGGAACTGGCGGGACTGGGCCTCCACCATGGCGTCGGGCACATCGGCGGTGATGTTCTCAGCCACCTGCTCCATCAGGGCGTCCTCGAAGGCGCGCTTCACGGTCTCCTCCCGCTCGGCGGCGATCTTCTTCTTCAGATCAGCCTTCAGGTCCTTCAGAGTGTCGAACTCGCTGACGTCCTTGGCGAACTCATCGTCCAGGGCGGGGATCTCCTTCTCCTTCACCTCATGGACCTTCACCTTGAACACCACTGCCTTGCCGGCCAGGTCCTTGTGATAGTCCTCCGGGAAGGTGATGTCCAGGTCCTTCTCATCGCCGGCCTTCACGCCGACAAGCTGCTCCTCAAAGCCGGGCACAAAGGTGTGGGAACCCAGCTCCAGGCTGAAATTCTCGCCCTTGCCGCCCTCAAAAGGCTTGCCCTCCAGGAAGCCCTCGAAGTCGA
>ENA-UERN01000880-UERN01000880.1-human-gut-metagenome-genome-assembly--contig:-NODE-880-length-32087-cov-6.421337_pt1 | contig 32087 bp, 33 predicted proteins | sample MGYA00242950_ERZ507950 | MGnify/ENA primary metagenome ERZ507950 (study PRJEB26167, sample SAMN06115515) | human gut metagenome | host: Homo sapiens | place: China:Ningxia | collected 2014-11-26...
GGTGGGGCGTGGGGAGGGGAGGAAGGACCTTTCTTCAGAAAGGTCCTTCCTCCCCTCCCCACATCTGCATCCCTACCCTTTCATCCTAATAATAACCTCACCGCCGGGGACCATGCCCTTGAGCGCACCGAGCATCCCCTTGATGCCGCCGGAAAGCATCTGCGCCGTAAAGGGGTTAAGCCCCACGGACTGACCGTTGACGGTGACTTCAATGCTCCCGCGCGCGGCCACGCAATCGCCGGGCGTCTTCTCTCCAGCCACGATGCGCTGCGTCATGGCGGTACAGTCCGCTTCCCCGCAAGCTCCGCAATCCAGCGCGGGCAACAAAAAGCCCTTTTCAAGAACCAGATCGACCAGCGCATCCAGATCTTCGGCCGTGAACGACGGCAGCCCGGGGAGCTTGTTGTCCCCATACGTAGCGAGCGCCAGCTCGGGGCGCAGAGCCTTGCAGCCTTCCGGAAGCGCCGTCAAAAGTTCCGGGGTGGTCCGCAAACACAAGATACGCGGCAGCCAGCCGATGGTTTTGCCTCCTTCCACCAGCAGGATGTCCGCATCCAGCAGAGGGACCAAATCCCGGAGGAAGCACGGATGCCCCCAATGGATCATGGCTTCGCCCTTGCCGTCCTTCGTATTGCTCAACCCCACGATGGTCCGTTTCGGGCCCATCAAAAGCGCGGTATCCGTGTCCGGCTTGTCCAGTTCGTGATGGGTGTGTTTGGCAATGGCGACTTTGAGGCCTCGGGCTTCCAGGCACTCGGAAAGCCGGGAAATGAGCGTCGTCTTGCCGGAATTACTGAACCCTATGATACTGATGGCTTGCATACGGATCTCCTGTGGTAAAATTTTTTGGTTCCCACGTGCCGGATACCAAGGGGTTGTCCGGGCGGGTACAAATTATGACACCCCGCCGCGGGGGAACGCTTTTTTGACTTTCCCGTAATACACTACAACTCTTGTCAAAAACAGAAAAAACGATTTTTACGCGATGTTGGCACGCACATTGCTATAGATAAAGTAATTCCTTTCTTCTTTCTTCATCACTTTCTTCCTCCCATAACGGCCCGCTTTACGCGGGCTGTTCTGGTTTCAGAGACCGGGCTTGACTCCGAGGACGCGAAACCGTAACCAGTCCCCACATCACTACACGCAGGCCGCACGCCTGTCTTATCCCGGAGGAACCCCATGTCCCTGTGTCCCTGCGGCTCCGGCCGCCCCTACGAAGAATGCTGTGAAACCTATATCGAAGGCCGCGAAACCGCCCCCACCGCCGAAGCGCTCATGCGTTCGCGCTATGCCGCCCACACCCTCGGCAAGTATGATTACCTCAACGAAACGGTGCATCCGAGCATCCGTGACGAGGCCGATCATGAAGACATGAAGAAATGGTCGGAAGCCGTGGAGTGGGAAGGCCTTGAAATTTTCTCCACCAAGGACGGCGCCGAAACCGACGAGACCGGTGAAGTATCCTTTGAAGCACGCTATTCTGTCAACGGTATGCCCCAGTCCCTGCGTGAGGACGCTTTCTTCCGCCGTGAAGACGGCCGCTGGTACTACGTGGACGGCAATGTCCACGGCCAGGACCCGTACCGCCGCGAAACGCCCAAAGTCGGACGTAACGAGCCTTGCCCCTGCGGCAGCGGCAAGAAGTACAAGAAATGTTGCGGCAAATAGACCCAACCGTCAACGCATGATATGAAAAAAGGGAACTTCGGTTCCCTTTTTTTGTACGCCATCTCTGGCGTTACAGCATCGACGTCCGCAAGGCCGCTGGTTCGGCATCGTTCATATTCGTAGAATGCCCGGCCATCTGCTCGGCTCCGGGGGTTTCCGCCGCCTTCGGCCTCGGGGCCATCGGCTGGCGGACTTCATGCACGTCGCCGGGCTGGAACAACTGCTGCGGCGCTTCCCGCTCCGCTTGGGTGCCCTGCGGGGGAACCGGCTGATGCGGGTTCTCCTGAATCGCGGGGGCGGCCACGTTGACACCTTCGGGCAGGGCATCTTGGCGCAAGGCCGCAAGGTACTCGGAAACCGTCACAAACTGGCAGCCGTCCGCAATGAGGCGATCAAGAATTTCAGGCAGGGCTTCTATGGTCTGCTCATGCGTATCGTGGAACAGGAAAACGCCGCGCAGCTTCTGGCCGCTGATGAGCGTCTTCATATTTTCGATGCTCGCCCGCTTGGACCAGTCCATGCTGTCGATGGACCACAGCATGATGTCCGCCCCTTCGGCCTTGGCTATCGCCACAGTGTTGGCGTCAAAATTTCCGTACGGCGGCCGGATGTAGCGCGAATGCACGCCGAGTTTCCGCAATAATTCCTGAACACTCAGGATTTCGCTCCGTTGCGCGTCAACGGAAAGGTGGCGGAGCGACTTGTGCGAATAGGTGTGGTTGCCGATTTCGTGCCCTTCCTGCTGAAGGCGAACAATGAGCTCGGGGTGGTATTTGACCTGTTTGCCCACGACAAAAAACGTGGCATGAATACCCCGCTCCCGCAGGATCTCCATCAGGCGTTCCGTGTGGCTGCTCGGGCCGTCGTCAAACGTCAACGCGCAAAGATTGCTCCCCTTGCTCATTTTCAAGATGGCGCGACCGTCCACCACCGTCCCCGCGCCATCAGCGGAAGCGTTTCCGGGGAACAACGAGACCCCTGCGCACAGCAGCGCGGACGCACAGACACGAATCAATCGGGCGAGAATCATGACGCGGCCTCTAAAAAACGGCAAGCACGGCTTGTCAAAAAAGTTATACGCAAGATGCGGGGCAAGCTCTAGCACGGAGGCGCTTCCCCCGCAAGGCTTCATCATACAGGCTTCAAAAGAAAAGCACAGTCCCTGATTTCACTCAGGGAAAGAATATCTTCATCCTTTATCTTCGCGCCAAACATGCCGTTTCCACAAAGCACTTTTGCGTCTCCCGGCTGCCCGTCCCTCCCAACGCGCCAACGGCCAGCAGCCCTACGGATTCCCCTGCCTCAAAAACCTTTCCGCAAAGGGCTAGAGTCTTCTCCCCAAAAAAGGAGGCCGCGCAAACGGAATCCCGCCGCACAGCCCCCTTTCAGCCTCATGCCTATAGGACGCTCCATAAACAGGAGCCTTCCTCTCTTTTCTTTATTGTTTGCCTTCGATCTTCGCCCACGAATCCTTGAGCGTCACAGTCCTGTTGAAGACAGGCGCACCGGGCTTGCTGTCCGGATCGACACAGAAATACCCGAGGCGCTCGAACTGCACGCGGGACCCGGCGGGGAATTCCGCCAGAGCGGGTTCGACCTGCGCGGTCACGACACGCATGGAGTCGGGGTTCAGCAGATCCGTGAACTCCACGCCTTCGGGCGTATTGCCGGGCGTCGGGGACGTGAACAGGTGCTCGTACAGGCGCACTTCGGCGGATACGGCGTGGGGCACGGAAACCCAATGGATGGTGCCCTTGATCTTGCGTCCGTCGGGCGTGGCCCCGCCCTTCGATTCCGGATCATAGGTACAGCGAAGCTCCACGATGTTGCCGTCCGCGTCTTTGATCACGTCCTTGCACGTGACATAGTAGGCATAACGCAGGCGGACTTCCGAACCGGGGAAGAGGCGGTGGAACTTCTTCGGCGGATCTTCGCGGAAGTCGTCCCGCTCGATATAAAGCTCACGGCTGAACGGCACCTTGCGGCTGCCTTCCACGCTGCCGTCCTGACTGAAAGGCATGTCGAACCATTCCACCTGCCCTTCAGGATAGTTCTCGATGACGACCTTGATCGGATCGAGTACGGCCATCGTGCGCGGAGCAATCGCGTTCAGGTGTTCGCGCACGCAGAACTCGAGCAGGCTGTATTCCACCAGATTTTCCGCGCGGGCCACGCCGATGCGCGAGCAGAAGTCACGGATGGCTTCCGGGGTGTATCCCCGGCGTCGCATCCCGCAAATGGTGGGCATACGGGGATCGTCCCAGCCGCGCACGAACCCGCCCTTCACGAGCTGGATGAGCTTGCGCTTGGACAGCACGGTGTAGGTCAGGCCAAGGCGGGCGAACTCGATCTGCTGCGGGTGGTACACGTTCAGCGCGTCGAGCACCCAGTCGTACAGCTCGCGGTTGTTGACGAACTCCAGCGTGCAGATGGAGTGCGTAATGCCTTCCAGCGAGTCGGACAGGCAGTGCGTAAAGTCGTACATGGGATAGACGCACCACTTGTCGCCGGTCCGGTGGTGTTCGGCATGGCGGATGCGGTACAGCGTGGGGTCACGCATAACCACGTTGGGAGAGGCCATGTCGATCTTGGCGCGGAGCACATGCTCCCCGTCGGCGAACTCGCCGCCGCGCATCCGGTGGAACAGATCGAGATTTTCCTCGATGGAACGGTTCCGGTATGGGCTTTCCGTGCCCGGCTGCGTCAGCGTGCCCCGGCTGGCGCGGATTTCCTCGGCGCTCTGGCTGTCCACATACGCCTTGCCGTCACGGATGAGCTGCTCGGCGAACGCATACAATTGATCGAAGTAGTTGGAAGCGTAATATTCCCGATCGTCCCATTCGCCGCCGAGCCAGTGCACGTCTTCACGGATGGAATCCACGTATTCGGTATCTTCCTTCACCGGATTGGTATCGTCGAAGCGCAGGTTGCACAGCCCGCCGTACTCTTGCGCCAACCCGAAGTTGATGCAGATGGACTTGGCGTGGCCGATGTGCAGATAGCCGTTCGGCTCAGGAGGGAACCGGGTGTGGACTTTCCTGCCGAAGCGCCCGGAGGCGTTGTCCTGATTGATGCGGACGTGCAGAAAATCCAGTCCGACGCTGTTTTCCGGTGTGGAGGAAGCCGTTTCCGTGGAGGAAGCATCCATGTTCATGAACAATCCTTTGCTGCCGCCTTCAGAGGGCGGCTGGCGTTTATGAAACCGCGAGGTTCCGTTTGAGAGCTAGTTTTTCGGGGGTACGATGCCGGGGGCTTCGCCCTGCTGCGCGGGGGGCTGGATCATGGGCATACCGCCCTTTTCGGCTCCGGAGGGAGGCATGGCTTTGCCGCCCATGCCCGCTGGCATACCCATTCCGGCGGGAGGCATTCCCTTCTGGCCGCCCATATGGGATTTCATGAAGTTGTCCCATTCGCTGCGGCAGATGCCGCCGCTCTTGTCGGCGTCGATCGTGTCGAAGGCGGGGCGCTTCATGCCGGGGACGGCAGCCTGGAACTCTTCCCAATCCACCTGTCCGTTGCCATCCTTATCCATCTGTTCAAAACGATCGGGGGCGGCATACGCAGGCGCGGCACACAGGGTCAGCGCCGCCAGAAAAAGCAATTTTTTCATAGTGGTCTCCTCAGGATTCTCTCCTGACGGGTTAATGGCATGTTTTCACAGTGTAACCACTCTCCTTCCGGGGCGCAAGCACGGGAGAGGGAGGAAAAGCTGGAAGAATCGGGGGAGGGGAGAGGGAAATTTTCTGAAGAAAGTTTCCCTCTCCCCTCCCCCGTACCCCCTCCTCAATGCCTCTCTGTCCTCAAATATCTTCGTTAGCGCTTCGCGTAGGCTTTGGGCCCTTCCATATAATAGTCACCGCCCTCGACATCGCCCACGACGATGACGGGGAAGTCCACGACCTCCATCGCCGCCAGCGCTTCCGGGCCGAGCTCGGCATAGGCCAGCACCGTATACGAACGGATGCAGCGGGACAGCAGCGCCCCGGCGCCGCCGGTAGCCGCGAAATAGACCGTCCCGTAACGCTGCATGGCGTCCTTGACCGCCTGCGAACGGTTGCCTTTGCCGATCATGCCGGAAAGCCCCTTTTCCATCAGGCGCGGCGCGTAGGCGTCCATACGGCCTGAGGTCGTCGGCCCGGCGGAACCGATGGCCTGCCCCGGCTTGGCCGGAGAGGGCCCCACATAATAAACAATCTGATCGCGCAGATCCACGGGCAGGGGCTCTCCCCTGTCCAGCGTCTCCACCATGCGCTTGTGGGCGGCGTCGCGGGCCGCGTAAATGGTCCCCGAAATGAGGACTCTGTCACCGATATGCAGTGAACGCACCTTGTCTTGAGTAAGGGGCGTCGTCAAACGGATGGGTTCGGACACGGAAATCTCCTGTTTGCCCCCGCGCCTGAGGCGGGGACTGGAAGTGATTACAGTTCCGCCTCGGCGTGGCGCGCAGCGTGGCAATTGATGTTCACCGCCACCGGGAGGCTGGCGATGTGCGTGGCGCAAAACTCCACGTTGACCTTGAAAGCCGTGGTCGTCCCGCCGAGCCCCTGCGGGCCCGTCCCGAGATCGTTCAGGAGGCCGAGGAGCTCTTCCTCAAAGGCCGCATACCGGGGATCGGGGTTGCGGGTGTCCACGTCGCGCATGGCGGCGCGTTTGGCGCACAGGCCCGCCAGCTCAAGCGTACCGCCGATGCCCACGCCGACCACCATCGGAGGACAGGGGCTCGAACCGGCGGCCTTCACCGTATCCACCACAAATTTCTTCACGCCTTCAATGCCGTCAGCGGGGACGAGCATCTTGAGGGCGCTCTTGTTTTCACTGCCCGCCCCTTTGGGCGCCAGCTTCAGGCGGATGCGATCGCCGGGCACAAGGCGCACATGCAGCACGGCGGGCGTGTTATCCCCGGTGTTCTTGCGCTCGAACAGCGGCTCGGCCACGGAGGATTTCCGCAGATAGCCTTCCGTATACCCTTTGGCGACCCCGGCGTTGACGGCCTCTTCAAACGAACCGCCCACGACATGCACATCCTGCCCGACTTCGGCGAACACGACGGCAAGGCCGGTATCCTGACAAATAGGCGTGTTCTCCGAAGCCGCGATGTCGGCGTTCAGCAAAAGCTGACGCAACACGTCCTTGCCGGAAGGCGAGGCCTCCCTTTCCACAGACGACTCGATGGCCCGGTACATCACATCCGGCAAGCGGCAGCAGGCGGCGACGGCCAGCTCCGCGACGGTATCCGTTATGGCTGAAACATGAATTTCGCGCACGGCACTCTCCTCAAGCATAAAGACGTAACAAAACGAACCGCCTCGGACACGACACGGCGGGGGAATTCCCGCCTTGTTTGGGTTCTCACTGTTATCATGCGACTGTGCGGCGCACAAGCGCCGCCGAAAGAATAAAGATCAAACATTCTCCCCGGAACGGCGCGCTTTGCGATCTTGCCGTATGCTGGCTAAACGGGTATGATTCTTCGCTTGAGACAAAAACGGCGCCCGAGAAAGCGCTGATAGCAACCATAACCATCAGGATAGGCCCCATGAGCAACCATTTTGAAGGACTTGGCAAAACCTGGCTGACCCTTTTGAACGATCCCGAGAAGGAAGTTCCCGCCGTCGTCATGCAGGTGATGAAGGAAGGAAAGACCCGTGATTGTTGGCAGCGCAAGGACTCCAAGGAAGAAACCATGGTGCTGGCCTGGCCGGTAGAAACAGGATTCCGCGCGGGCGTCACCGTCCACGGGAACGCGGGCGAACAGCTCCGTCCCGTGTCGACCTATCCCCTGCTGGAAGGCGCGCCCAACGATATGACCGTGAACGAGACGTATCTCTGGCAAAACGAAACCGAAGGCGAAGTGTCCGCCACCTGCAACGAAGGGGCCAACCCGCTCTGGTTCTACTCGCCGTTTCTGTTCCGCGACCGTGAAAATCTCACCCCCGGCGTCCGCCATACCTTCCTTATCGCCGGGCTCGCCTACGGCCTGCGCCGCGCCCTCCTCGACGAAATGACCATTACCGAAGGTGTGGAATACGAGCGTTACGTGGCGGAATGGCTGGCCCAAAATCCGGGCAAGACCCGCCTCGACGTGCCGCAGCTCACCGTGGATCTCAGGGGCGCCCGCATCGTCGTCCCCGGCGATGTCGCCAGCGAATATCAGATCCGCGTCCCGGTCACGTCCGTAGAAGAAATGCACATCCAGAACGAAAAAATTTATATGCTGATCGTGGAGTTCGGCCTCAATACCCCGAACCCGCTCCGCTTCCCCCTCTACGCTCCCGAGCGCGTCTGCAAGATCGTCCCGCAAGCCGGGGATGAAATCGACGCCATCATCTGGCTTCAGGGCCGTATCATCGACTAGATCCCCAGCTGCCTGAGGCGGGCATTTCCCGGCCTCGGGCAGCGGTGCCCCTCCTCCGGAACGACGCAGAAAGGAGCCCCGCCGTGTCCATGCACGAAATCGAAGACTATATCGAAGAGGCCATACGGGTCGTATCCCGTTCCGATATGCCCGTTTCCGAAAAGCGGAGCATGATTTATTCGCTGCTCAGGCTGGAGGAGTACGGCGATTGCGGGTTCACCAACCTGCGGACGCTGAAAGAGATGATGGACTGCCAATACACCTTCGTCTTCGACAAGACGGAGATGTATGACTATGAGGCGAATCGGGGCTATTACGACGACCTTTCCAAGAAAGGCGGCTGTTCACAGGGCGCTCCCTATACGCTCGTCGCCCGTGATGCCGTGACCAACGAATGGGTAAAGCACGGCGACAAGGTTTGCATCGACAGCGGCTCCGACGCGTGGCGGGGCATGGTGGCCGCCGGGGCCATTGCCGGAGAGGGCGCGGCCCCCGTGGAACGGCTGGAAAATCTGGACGTGCTGCGAAAGGTGAAGAAGCTTTGGGGCCCGATGGACGACTACTTCATGCAGGCGCACGGCGGCCTCTTCCTCCTTTCCGGAGCCATTGACGATTTGCCGGAAGAGGAATTCCCCGAACACTTCGGCATGACCAAACAGGACTTTGAGGACGAATACGGCGACTAGCCGTTCTCCGTTTTCAGAACGGACCGCCACCGGACGGCCCAGTACAGCGACTTTTTGAAAGGAAACAGACAATGCGCAGCCAAAAAATGACGTTCGGTCTTGAAAAGGCCCCCCATCGCTCCCTGCTCTACGCGCTCGGCCTGACCCGCGAAGAGATGAAACGCCCACTCATCGGCGTAGTGAACGCCGCCAACGAAGTGGTCCCCGGCCACCTGCATCTCGGCAAAATCGCCGAGGCCGTCAAGGCGGGCATCCGCATGGCGGGCGGCACGCCTATGGAGTTCCCGGCCATCGCCGTGTGCGACGGCCTGGCCATGAATCATGAAGGCATGCGCTTCTCCCTGACCTCGCGCGAAGTCATCACCGATTCCATCGAAATCATGGCTACGGCACATCCTTTCGACGCGCTGGTGTTCATCCCCAACTGCGACAAGATCGTCCCCGGTATGCTCATGGCCATGATGCGCCTGAACCTGCCCTCCATCATCATGAGCGGCGGCCCCATGCTGGCGGGACGGAACAACACCGACCTCATCAGCGTGTTTGAAGGCGTCGGCGCGGTCCGTAATGGCACCATGACCGAAGAAGAGCTGGAAGACCTGACCGAAAACGCCTGTCCCGGCTGCGGTTCCTGTTCCGGCATGTACACCGCCAACACCATGAACTGCCTGTGCGAAGCCATGGGCGTGGCCCTGCCCGGCAACGGCACGACGCCCGCCGTGTCCGCCGCCCGTATCCGCCTTGCCAAACAGGCGGGTATGCAGGTCATGGAACTTCTCGAAAAGAACATCCGCCCCCGCGACATCGTGACCGAACAATCCGTCCACAACGCTGTGGCGGCGGACATGGCTCTCGGCGGCTCCACCAACACGACCCTCCACCTGCCCGCCGTATTCGGGGAAGCCGAACTGAGCCTGTCTCTGGACATCTTCGACGACATCAGCCGCAAGACGCCCAATATCTGTAAGCTTTCTCCCGCCGGGACGCAGCACATCGAAGACCTGCACCGCGCGGGCGGCATCCCCGCCGTCATGGGAGCCCTGCTCGACAAGGGCCTCGTGCACGGCGAGGCGCTCACCGTCACCGGTAAGACGGTGGCTGAAAATATCAAGGAACTCAAGGCCCACATCATTGACCCCGACGTCATCCGTATCGACAAGCCCTACGCCAAGGAAGGCGGCATCGCCATCCTGCGCGGCAACCTCGCGCCCGACGGCGCCGTGGTGAAGCAGTCCGCCGTGGCTCCCGAAATGATGGTCCGCGACGTGACCGCCCGCGTGTTCAACAGCGAGGAAGAAGGCGTGGAAGCCATCCTCGGCGGCAAGATCAAAAAGGGCGACGTGGTGGTCATCCGGTATGAAGGCCCCCGCGGCGGCCCGGGTATGCGCGAAATGCTGACCCCGACGTCAGCCATCGTGGGCATGGGCCTCGGCGCGGATGTGGCGCTCATCACGGACGGCCGTTTTAGCGGCGGCAGCCGGGGTGCGGCCATCGGCCACGTATCCCCCGAAGCGGCGGACGGCGGGCTCATCGGGCTCGTGCAGGACGGCGACACCATCCATATCGACATCCCCGGCCGTAAGCTGGAACTGGTCGTCCCCGAAGCGGAAATCGAAGAACGCCGCAAACACTTCGTCCCCGTGGAAAAGGATGTAAAATCCCCGTTCTTGCGCCGTTACGCCAAGCTGGTGACCTCCGCATCCACCGGCGGTGCGTACAGGAAGATCTAAAGCTGTCTCCGAGCGGCTACCATTTACAAGCCATCCCCCAGCCTCCTTCATTCGGGAGGCTGGGGGAATTCTTTTAGGCTTCTGGCATTTTTCTGGCCCCTACATGGAGAATAGGGTTCGGGGGAGCCTCAAGCCTACTCTTTCGCTCCTTTGCACCTTAAGAAACCATCTCTTGCCGATTGGAGGAAATACGGGATTGGTGAGCTCATATGGTAACCGTTTTGTACCGTTCACTCCCCATTTACCAGAATGGGGCCGTTGGGGACCGAGAGTTTTCCTCTTATCAAAGGTTTTTTTGTTAATTTTTTATAAAATAAATACAGCATATTAACTATACGTTTCAACTTTTTTCCATTTTCCCCTTTTTTCTCGTTGACAGCGGTGGATGATTTTTATAAATAGTTCTGGCTGTGCAGCTGCGGCGAGCAGAAAAGCACGGTAAACGTCCCCATCGTCTAGCCGGCCCAGGACAGCGGCCTTTCACGCCGTCGACAGGGGTTCAAATCCCCTTGGGGACGCCAAATGATTCCCATAGGTTACGCTCCAGTAGCCTTTAAATTGCCCGGTTCTGTGTACCGGGACTGTGTACCGGCTCTCCTGATCATCACATCGGGAGAGCCTTTTTTCTTGTCCGCAAAGTTGAGCACCTTCGCGGGGCCTCTTCCTTCCATTACCGCCAGCACCTTTTGCTCATGCTCCGCTTCGTAGCCCAGGCTCCGCAGATAGCGGGCCGTGGTGTTCGGATTCGTATGCCTGAGTTGGCGCTGCACTACGCTGAGTTCCGTGCCTTCGTTGAACAGTATGCTGGCGTGAAGGTGACGGATGGCGTGAAAGCCAAACGGTTTCACCTTGGCCCGCTTGCATACCGTGTCCATGAAATGCCCTCTGGCCCGGTACGCTTCTCCGGGGTTGTGCCAGGGGCTTGGGGAGTCATCAAGGCAAGTGAACACCCAGGCCGTCTTGTAGGGCCGCGCTTCATACCAGTACAGCAAGGCTTCCCGCAAGGGAGCCGCTAACGGCACCCAATCGTGGCGCATTGATCTGTCGCTGGTTTTGCACGTTCCAAGACGTACCCGGTTTCGTTTGAAGTCAATATCTTCCCATTCAAGCCGGAAGATTTCGCTTCGCCTTGCTCCCAAGTAGAAGAAAGCCAGCAACATGGCTTTGTCCTGGGCTTCCGCGACGGCCACCACTTTCCAAAAGTCTTCCTCGCTCGGAATGTAGCGGGGTTTCCGCTGTTCCTTGAAGCGTGGAATAGAAAGAAAAGGATTCGGCGTTGTCGGAAAGCCGTCCATGTAGCGCCTTCCCCATTCCCATGCCGCCGCAAGATTTTTCCGATCCTTGTTGGCGGAAAAGCCGGAACGGGTGTTGTTCTGTTTCTGCAAGTACCTCATGACCATATCCGGCGTGATTGCCTCCAGTCGGGTGACTTTGGTGTGGGAGATGAACATTTTGAACACGCGCACTTTCTCCTTGAAAGTCTGCTTGGTAAACTGCTGCTCGGTGTAGGCGCTGTATCTATTCGCCCATTCCGTAACAGTCGGCGTAACCGTAGGGGTCACTGTCGGCTGTTCCATCAGCATTTGTTCTCTTGTTTCCCTTTCCCACTTGGCGGCGTCCCGCTTCCCTTCCAATCCGTTGGGGAACAGTTTGGTGGCTACAACTTTCCTGTCGATTTTTACCACCGCCCGCCATTGCACACCCGCCTTTGTTGGGTATCGTGTTGGCATCCAGTATTTCCCTTATGCGATTTTCAAAGAACCGTAGGCGTCCTGGTGCAACCCACACGCCACCGTACAATTCAGGATATTTCGTAATTGTTCGGCGGTCAACCCCTAAAAGTTCCGCAACTTGCGAAACTGTCATAGGTGCGCCATATTCCTGTTGTAATTCTTTGAGTCCCATAGGCTGTAGCTTCTATTTTTCAGGCACTTTTGCGCCTATTTTCTTAGGAAATTCCTATGAAATGGGGTAAAAAAATATCACTCTTTCCCTGGAGTGCAAAAATCATCTTTCAGGCGGTTCACCGCCAGAAAAGTATTTACCGATTCCTGCACGCACATTGCCGCCGCCGTCAACGCTTCACGCGGGGCAGTCGCCCGGCTCGGAGCCTTGGCAACGCGGCTTTCGCAAATATCCATCGTCAGATCAACCAGTTCCCGCGCCTTTTCCTCATACTCCCGCAAGGCGGTATCCTCATGCCGTTCCATACGAACCCTCCATAATTACTTGATTCCTTTCTTCATATCTTTACCGACTTCTCTTTTTGCAACGGACAAAAGGTAGCCAAGGTCATCCCCCAGGGCATCGGCCATACGGCTGGCATCGGCAATGGTGACGCTCTGCGGCTTGCCCGTGTGGTACGTCTTGCTGCGGATTTGCGCCCATTTTGTCGCCGCCGCGTTGCCGGACAACTCCGGCCAGACCTTTACGGCGAACTGGCCTTTCTTGTAGCCGTCCTCTTCCATACGCATGGCGACAATATCAACGAATTTTCGTTCCAAGAGTTGTGAGTAATCTTCTCCGGCCATGCTCCCTCCAATCGGCTACAACTTTTTCTAAAAATTTCCTTACCCGGAAAATCTTTCCTTGTCTATAGGAATGTTCGTAGTTATTTTACGATAAATCCTTACCTACAGGAAACGGTAAAAAGCTATGTATGACGCAATAAATTCGCTTGTCAGCATCATTGGATCACATGAAAAGGTGGCATATTTCCTTGGGTATTCCGACAGACAATATAGGAATATTCGCAGAAAAATTCGACATGGAGAAGAATTGCCACCCCGCATTTCCAATCTGATCACCGTGAAACTGCAAGAAATTCAGCAGAATACCGGAGCAAACCATGTCCGGTAAGCCGTTGCGTCATAACATGGCGAAAGTGGAATTTCTTGGATGTTTGGAAAGCGTGACCTCCATGTTGGCCCAAGGATTCAGCAAGCGCATCATCTATGAAAGGCTTTTGGAAGAAAAGCGCCTCTCAATGGCCTATGTCACCTTCTGTAAACTCTCGGCCAAGGTCGCAAAGCCTTCTCTCCCTATACCGTTCCAGTCAAATGATCCTCCCGCGCCCGCGAAGGCGGCAAGCCCGCCACCGTTGGCGCGGCAGGATGCCCACCCCGGCCCCCGGATCGTCAATACAGCCAAAGACCCGTTTCCCAATCCGCGTGACATGCGCCCGGAAGACGGCATTTAACCCTTACAGGAGTCTAACCAATGGCAACAGTGCATTTCATTCAACAGGGCAAGGGCGGAGTGGGTAAATCCATGATCGCGTCAATTCTGTATCAGACATTGGGCCTTCTTGGTAAACAGGTTGCCGCCTTCGATACTGATCCGGTAAACGCTACCCTGGCCGGATTTCAGGAATTTGAGGTGACGTGCCTTGATATTCTGAAACAGGGAGATATTGACCCCCGCCAGTTTGACACGCTGATTGACAAGATCATGGAGCAAGGGCCGGAAACCCACGTTATTGTGGATAATGGCGCTTCCTCCTTCCTCGCCCTCAACAGCTATATCAAGGAAAACGGCATCATCGGGATTCTGGAAGAAGCCGGGCATTCCGTCTTTTTCCATTCGGTGATCACGGGTGGGCAAGCCATTGCGGATACGGTTCTCGGTCTGCGCTCCCTCGCTCTCGGCTTCCCCGAAACGCCCATTGTGGTCTGGCTGAATCCCTATTTCGGGGAAATCGTCATGGACGGAATGTCATTTGAAGAATTTAAGGTGTATCAGGAATTTTCCACACAATTCCATGCTGTTATCACCATTCCCCAAGGCAATAAAGCCACTATCGGCAAAGACCTGGAAACCATGTTTGCCAAGCGTTTGAGTTTCAAAAACGCTATCGAATCCAGCCAGTCCATAGTGGTGCGCTCCCGTTTGCAACGCTACCGGAACGAACTGGTGGAAGCCGTGACCAGCGCGGCTCTGGTGTAGGGGGAAGCCATGTCGCAAGAAAATTCCCCGGCTCTGCAAAAAGAGGAACAGCCTACCCCTCTTGAAACGGAATTGGGCAACACGCCGGGCGTGGGCCTGACGCTGGAGCAAATCCGTTCCGTGGTGTCAAAAGCCCATGACGTGATGCTGCCGAAAGACGATGCCACGCTGATGATCGCCACAATTCTCAACGCCTATTTGACGGAAGTGGACAAACTCCAGGCCCGGCATGAAAAGGGGCTGACCCGGCTCATGGCCGAAAAAACGGACGAATATGTTTCCGGCGTACAGGCGGCGGTAAGTCAGCTTTCCGCAAGCCTTTCCTCGGCTTCGGTTGAAGGCGTCCGCAAGGTCTTTGAGGATCACGCTGCCAGCCTGAAAACATTCAAGAGCAACGTTTATCTTGCCGCCGTGATTATCGGCATGTCCGCTCTTCTGAATGTGGCCGTCTTTATATTGAAGGCGGTACACTGATGCTCCGGGCTTGTGACGATCCCCGGCTGCTGGCCGGGCTGCGCCACTCCTGCGGGCCTGTCTTTATGGATGCGCTGGAAAACCCGGAAGTCATAGAAATTATGCTCAATCCTGACGGTACGTTGTGGATTGAAAAGTACGGGCAAGACCATGAATGCGTTAGCACCATTGAGCCAGCTAAAGGCAGATTGATACTATCCCAGGTGGCAAGCGGCCTGAATCTGACGGTCAATGAACGCAACCCCATAGTGGAAGGCGAATTTCCGCTGGATGGTTCACGATTTGAAGGGACGTTCCCGCCGATTGTCGGCCCCGGCCCTTCGTTCTCGCTCCGTAAAAAGGCCAGCCGGGTATTTACCCTCCAAGAATACCTGGCCTCCGGCTCCATCACGGCGCGGGTGATCGATATTATCCATGACGCCGTGCTGCGGCGCTGGAATATCGTGGTCGTGGGGGGAACCTCCAGCGGAAAAACTACTTTCGTCAACGCGGTCATTGACGCGGTTTCCACGCTCACGCCGTCACACCGCCTGATTATCATAGAGGATACGGCGGAACTCCAATCGAAAAGCCCCAACGCCGTGTTTTTCCGTACATCGGTCATTGCTGACGTTGATATGCGGAAATTGGCGAAAGTCAGTATGCGGTACGCCCCGAAACGCATTCTGATAGGTGAAGTGCGGGACGCCGCCGCCCTGGAACTCCTGAAACTGTGGAATACGGGGCATCCGGGCGGGATAGGCACATTTCACGCGGACAGCGCGGAAGAAGCCTTGCCCCGCCTGGAAGAATTGGTAGAGGAAGCGGGCCTTGGCCCCAAGCAGAAATTGATAGGCCGTGCGGTTGATCTGGTGGTGTTCATGGAAAAGACCCCGGACAATCGGCGGCAAATATCAAATATCCTGCGTGTGGACGGCTTTGACCCGAAAACGGACACCTACAAAACGGAGTATCTCTACAAGGTGGAACAAAGCGTATGAAAACGGAACAGGCGCACGATCCCAGCACTCTTCGCTGCGGGAAGTGCAACAAACTTCTGGCAAAGGGCCGCATAGAAGCTGGAGAAATCGAGCTTTTCTGCCCTCGCTGCAAAAGCAGAATCGTCCTGCGGGCTACAAGCCCCAACGCCGCGCCGCATGACGGCCTCTACGGAGATCGTTATGCGCGTAACCAACTTCCTTCCCGCTCGTAAAGCCCCTTTCCCCTGCCTTGCCGTTTTCGGCTTTCTGGCTCTCTGCCTTTGTTTCCCCGACATAGCCGCCGCATCGGGCGGCATCACGGAATTTTCCAGCCCCCTGGAACGGGTGGTGAACACCATTACCGGGCCTGCCGGTAAATGGATCAGTATCGTGGCTATGGCCCTCTGCGGTGTCATATTTATTATGAACAAAGACGACATCAGCGGCGGTTTCAAGCTGCTCCTGTCCGTGGTGTTCGGGATTTCCTTTATCGCTTTCGCGGCCAGTATCGTGAACAGCGTCTTTTCTTTCTCCGGGGCGGTCATATGAGTAGGCCGCTGCCCATTCATCAATCTTTGCACCGCCATGCCCATATCCTCGGCGCGGAAAGGGAACTGGTTATGACCAGCGCCCTGGTCGCGCTGCTGGTGAGCGTGGGCGGTCTGACGGCTGTTTCCATCGTTTCCGCTGCCGGATTTTGGATTATGGCCGTATTCGCGCTCCGGCGCATGGCAAAGGCTGATCCGATTATGAGCCGGGTCTGGCTGCGGCACATCAAGCAACAGGAGTTCTATCCGGCAAAGGCAAGCCGCTGGCGGGCTGTAGGGGGTTTCAAATGCTGAAACTCAAAGATTACCGCTCCAGGGCCAAGGGACTGCCGGATTTGCTCCCTTATGCCGCCCTGGTCGCGCCGGGCGTCATTCTCAATAAAGACGGCTCGTTTTTGGCTGCCTGGGAAATCCGGGGGCAGGATACCGCCAGTTCCACGCCTGACGAGTTGGCTTTTGTGTCGGCTCAATTCAATAACGCGATCCGGCTGCTCGGTACGGGCTGGATGCTGCATGTGGACTCCATCCGTAGCAGTCACCGGGCCTACCCCGCGCCGGAGAAAGGACATTTCCCCGATCCGGTAACGCTGCTCATTGACGATGAACGCCGAGCCTATTTCAGCGGAAACCGTTGTTTCAGCACCAGTACCATTTTTTCCGTCACTTATAAGCCGAACTTTGAAGCGGCGAAGTTGGCCGGGAAGGTACAGGCGGGAACAGCGACAAGCCCCGTACTGGAAAAAGCCTTGGGACAGTTTCAAAACACCTTGGAAGAACTGGAAGATGCTTTGTCCTCCGTTCTGTATATGCAACGGCTCTCGGAATATGAGGCGTATTCCGATGATGGTGAAGCCTACCAACAATCTGACCTTTTAACCCATATCCAGCATTGTGTTTCCGGCGATTTGCACCCGCTGCGAGTGCCGGGAAAAGCCATGTACCTGGATCACCTTCTCGCCAGCAATGATCTGGTCGGGGGAGTCATCCCCCGGCTCGGCGGGAAGCACCTTGCGCTGATTTCCATTGACGGGCTGCCACAAGAATCCTTCCCGGCCATGTTCGCGGACTTGGAATCTCTCCCTTTGGAGTATCGGTTTTCCACGCGGTTCATTTGCTTGGATCAATACGATGCCACCAAGGAAATAGACTCCTACCGCAAGGGCTGGCGGCAACAGGTTTACAGGTTTCTTGACCAGTTTTTCAACAACCCCAACGCCCGCGCCAACCGTGACGCGCTGCTGATGGCCGAAGACGCGGAAACCGCCCTGACCGAAGTTCAAGGTGGTTATGTGGGTGCTGGCTACCTGACTTCCTGCATCGTCCTGATGCACGAAAATCAGGAGCAGTTGCAGGATTGGGCGCGGGAACTGCGGCGGAACATCCAGACGCTTGGTTTCGGCTGCCGGATCGAAAACATCAACGCCCTGGAAGCCTGGCTCGGTACGCATCCGGGCAATGGATACGCCAACCTGCGGCGGCCTATGGTCAATACGCTGAACCTGGCTGACCTCCTGCCCCTGGCATCGGTCTGGACGGGTTCACCCGTCTGCCCCTGCCCGTTCTATCCGCCGAACTCCCGGCCCCTGGCCGTGCTGACAACGGATAAATCCACGCCGTTCTGGTTCAATATCCATGTGGGCGATCTCGGCCACACATTGATTTTCGGGCCTACCGGCGCGGGCAAGTCCACGTTGCTGGCAACGCTGGCCGCGCAATTCCGATGCTATGAAAATTCCCGCATTTACGCCTTTGACAAGGGCATGAGCATGTTCCCGCTCTGCCTCGGCTCCGGCGGGACGCATTATAACATCGGCAATTCCGATCAGCTTTCTTTCGCGCCACTCCAGCGCATTGATTCGGAAGCGGAACGGGCTTGGGCGGAAGAGTGGATAGCTTCTCTCATGGAGTTGCAGCAAATCACGGTCATGCCGTCACACCGCAACGCCATTCACACGGCCATGCTGGACTTGTCGGCACAGCCGGAAAATCTGCGCTCTCTGACCAGCTTCTACCACATCGTACAGGATAACCAGATTAAAGAGGCGATCCAGCACTACACCGCGCAAGGGGCAATGGGGCGGCTGCTGGACGCGGATACGGACGATTTGACGCTTTCTCCCTTCATGGTCTTTGAAATTGAAGACTTGATGAACCTGGGCGACAAAAACCTGATCCCGGTTCTGACCTATCTCTTTCACCGCATTGAAACGTCCCTGGACGGAACGCCGACGATCCTTGTGCTGGATGAAGCCTGGATCATGCTCGGCCACCCGGTATTCAGGGCGAAAATACGCGAATGGCTGAAAGTCATGCGTAAGGCGAACTGCGCGGTAGTCCTTGCCACGCAAAGCCTTTCGGACGCCAAGAACTCCGGCATTCTGGACGTTCTGGCCGAATCCTGCCCGACAAAAATATTCCTGCCCAACATCACGGCCACACAGGAGGCGCAACGCGAACTCTATGTGGGCATGGGCCTGAATGAAACCCAAATCAACATTATCGCCCGCGCCACGCCGAAGCGCGATTACTACGCTGTTTCGCCTCTCGGCAGACGGCAAGTGCAGCTTGCCCTTGGCCCCAAGACGCTGGCCTTTGTCGGCTCCTCCGACAAGGAAAGCATTGCCCGTATTCAGGAGCTTGAAACGGAATATGGCGTGAACGGCTGGCAATCTGAATGGCTGCGGGAGCGCGGCGCGGCATAACCACAACGCCGGGGGAAGACGTTTCCCCCGGCCTCTCTATGGGAGTTCTTATGAAAAAGTATCTTTTGAGCCTCGCCGTACTGGTGGTGTTCGCCAGCCCCGCCCATGCTCTGACGGTCACATGCACGAATTGCAGCACGAACTTGGTGCAGTTGCTTGATCGGATTACCAGCATGGAACAGTTGCAAAACGTCATTGGTCAGTATCAGGAAAATATTGAGCAGACCGCACAGCAAATCCGCATGGTGCAGCAAAATGTCGAGCAGTACGCCAATATGCTCCAGAACACCATGCAGCTTCCGGCGAACCTGATCAATGAAGTCAAGGGAAGCCTGACCAGGCTTTCCATCTTGACCAGTAAGCTGAAAACCCAACGCGGAGACATTGTAGCCCTTGGGGAAATTTTCAATTCCCTGTTTCCCGAATTGAATTTCCTCGGCGGACTGGCTGCCTCCGCTCCCGAACAGGTAGCGGCGGCAAACGCCAAATACCGGGAGCATTGGGACAAATGGGCGGCAACCGTTGATCAGGCTTCCCAGGCCACATTCCAACTTTCCGGCCAGCAGCTTGAAGAACTGCAACAAAATGCCGGGCGTTTCGATCAATACCTTGATGAACTCCTTTCCACGCCTGACGGCCAGCAAAAGGCGCTCATGGCAGGAAACCAGCTTTCGGCCCTCCAGGTGCAGGAAGCCCGGCAACTGCGTGAACTCATGGCCACACAGGTGCAGTCGAACTTGGCCAGCCAAATGAAGGCGGAAAAAGAAAGCCAAATGTCGGAAGAGGCTTGGCGGAACACCTTGAAAACTGACCGGATCGGCAAGGCGAAAGCCAAGCCCGACCCCTTTTAGGCGGCGGCCATGAAAAAATATTTTCTGTTTATGGCCGCGCTCTGCCTTCCGGCACTGGCTCTCCTGCTCCTGCCGGAACAGGCCCATGCCGCTGATGAAGATTTCGTGTCCCGGCTGGTGCATGAGTTTTACAGCAAAACAAGCACCTGGGAGCCGATTTTGAAGCGGTACGCCCTGATCGTCTTTCGCTGGCTGGTCATTCTGGAAGTCTGTTTTCTCGGTATTAAGGCTGCACTCAACCGCGATCAGCTTGGCGACATTCTGAAACAGTTTGTCATGCTCCTGCTCATGGCCGGTTTTTTCATGGCCGTGATCAACTACTATCAGGAATGGGCCTGGAACCTGATTAACGGCTTGGGCGCAATCGGCAGGGAACTCACGCCGGGCGGTTACTCTTCGGAGTCGCCGTTTCTGACCGGGATGCAGCTCGTCAAACTGGTTCTCGACAAACTCTCCATCTGGTCACCGGGCAACTCCATTGCGCTGCTCATTGCCGCCTTGGTGATCATCGTCTGCTTTGCGCTGATTTCCGCACAAGTGGTGTTCATCAAATGCGAAGCCATGATCGCAATGGCGGCTGCCATTATTCTGGTGGGCTTCGGCGGCAGTTCCTTTCTCAAGGATTATGCCGTCAACGCCATTCGCTACGTTCTGGCCGTGGCCTTCAAGCTGTTCGTGATGCAACTCGTTCTTGGCGTGGGCATTGCCTTCATTGAAGGTTTTTCCACGTCCACGGCGGAATTACAGGACATTTTTGTGGTTATCGGCGCGTCCGTGGTGCTTCTCGCCCTGGTCAAATCCCTGCCGGATGTATGCGCGGGCATTATCAACGGCTCCCACGTTTCCAGCGGCGCGGCGCTCACCGCTTCCGCCGCCGCCGTGGGCGGCGCTGCCATCGGCGCAATGGTCGCCGGAAGCAACACCATCCAGAACGTGAAAGATGCGTCGAAGCTGGCGGGCATGGACGGGGCAAGCGGCCTCGGCAAAGCGGCGGGCATGGCGAAAGCTATGTGGGGAGCGCGGCAGGACGCGAAAACTTCCGGGGAAAAAGATTTGAGTACCCGCACCCGGTCTGAAATGCAGGAACGCTTGGAACGCGCCCGCATGGGCGACAAGCCGAACAACGGCGAAAACTCTTAACTTATGGCGGTATCCATGTCTTTTTTCAAATCCAAAGCAAAGCCGCCCGTACAGGAAAAGGGGGGAAGCCCTTACCTGAACGGGCGCGAGGAATGGCTTGAACGCTACGGCTCCTATATCAGCCGGGCTGCCCAATGGCGCATGGCGGCGTTTATCTGCCTGATCATCACGGTGGTTTCTATCTCCGGCAACGTGATACAGGCCAGCCAGGTCAAGACCATTCCCTACATCATTGAGGTAGATAAACTCGGCAATATGGGGGCTGTGGCACGGGCTGATCGAGCCAGCGCAACTCCGAAACGGCTTATTCAGGCCGAGATTGCCAAGTGCATCAGCGATTGGCGCACGGTCACGGCTGATGTGGAACTCCAGCAAAAAATGATCGAGCGGCTGTCGTTCTTTATGGCCGGAAGCGCCAAGGGCGTTTTGCGCCAGTGGTACGAGGCCAATAATCCCTATGAAATCGCCGAGAGCGGCAAGCTGGTGCATGTGGAAATCAAAGGTCTGCCGTTGCCTGTAAGTTCCGATTCCTACCGGGTGGAATGGGTTGAAACCGTCCGCAGTCATGCGGGCGTTATGCTGGATGCCCATACCTATGAAGCCACGGTGACGATCCAGATCAACCCGCCCACGGCGGACGCCGTTCTGCTCCGCAATCCGGGCGGCGTCTACATCACGGCGCTGTCGGCCGGAAAGGTCGTTGGAGCGCAAAACACCCCCATTCAGAAAGAACAATGAGGTTCGCCATGAAAAAGATACTGTTTTTGACTCTCGCTCTGGCACTCTGCGCCAACCCCGCGTTTGCGGCCCAAGATATTCCGCCCGGCTATCCTCCGGCCATAGACGGCATCGGCGGTTCCCAAAATAGTGCCGGAGCCACCCCGGAAATCGACTATATCAGCCCCAAAGTTGTGCCGCTGACCCCGAAGGAAAAAAAGGCGCTCAGTTTGTCCCAGGATTGGGCGCGGCAGAATATTGATCCGGTTCTCTCCGGCGGCGGCAAAGTGATGTACGTTCACGGGGCGAGTCTGCCCACGATTGTGGCTACTCCCATGCAAGTTTCCGATGTGGAACTTGAGGCCGGAGAGGTGGTCAATGAAATCGTGGTGGGCGACTCGGCCCGCTGGATGGTGGAATCCGGTTCCGCTGGTTCCGGCGCTGACGCCAGGGTGCATCTGTTCATCAAACCCGTGGACGCCGGGCTGGAAACGTCCACGGTGGTCACCACAAACCGCCGCGTCTATCATCTGCGTCTTGTGTCACAACGCAAAGGACATACTCCTTATGTCGGTTTTCTCTATGCGGACTCGTTGAACCGTCAAACAGCGGTACGGCAAGCCAGAGAAGCCAAGGAACAGGAATGGAACTCTACCACCATTGACGGCCAGCAAGCCGATCTGTCCAAGCTCAATTTCAATTACGAGGTAAAGGGCAAAGCCGCCTGGAAGCCGGAGCGCGTCTATGACGATGGGCGGCAAACCTTTATCCGGCTGCCGGAGAAAACCGCGTCCGGGGAAATGCCCGTGCTGCTCGTCCGCAAGGGTAGCCGTGACGTGCTGGTGAATTACCGGGTAAAGGACGCGGCAATGGTCGTGGACGGACTGTTTGAACGGATCGCGCTCATTGTCGGCGTGGACGGCGATCAGGAAAAAGTCGAAGTCATAAGGGGGAAAAAGTAATGCGTACTTTCATTTTCCCGCTCTTGCTCATGGTCTTGCTGGCTTCGGGGTGCGCTGTGCGCGGGCCTGTCGGCTCCTATTGCGGCCCTCTGCCGGAGGGTAACGCCGTTGCCGCTATCGCCGCTGATGCCGTGGACTGCCTATCAACCCTGTATCCTCCTGGGCATACCTCTGTTCACCTCGTTCCGGCCAAGGATGTGGGCAATAGCTTTGTGCAAGCCTTTGAAAACGGTTTGCGGGCAAAGGGCTTTACGCTGGTTCCCGATGTGCGGCCCGATTCATGGCAAGGCACCCTGGCTATCGCCTACACCCTGGACGTGATGGACGAAAGAAGCGCGTGGTATCTGCAACTCCGCATTTCGGACACAGAAGAACACGGCAAATCCATTGCGCGGGCCTATACCGCCAGCGGCCAGCCGGAAGCCGGGCAAAGCCGCACGGAAATCGACTTCAAGCGTTCCATGCTCCAGAAGGCTGCGGAGAACACCAGAAAAACGGCGGGGAAAGCCTATGACACTACCCGCAGTTTCCTCACGGAATAGGGGGGAATATGTCTGATACCACCCCTAACAGTCTGGAACCGACAAAAAAGGTCGATGCCGCCCGCATGAGCAAATGGCCCCTCTATGCCGTGCTGCTGGTCGGGTTGTTCCTGCTCGGCATTCTGGTTTACAGCGTGAACTTTGCCCATAATCAGGAAGAGGAACAGGCCGGGACGCCGAAGGTCGATATTAAAGAGGAAGAAAAACCGCTGATCATGGGCGAAGGGCGCGGCCTCGCCCTGGCCCCGCCAGCCGGATCGCCCGCTTTGGCCGTGCCGGATGCGCCCGCGCAGAACGGCACAACACGGGAACCGCTCATAGTGGTGCAATCCGACAAAAGCCAGTCTGACAATTACCGTCAAGAGTTGGAAAACCTCCGGCGCATGAAGGCACAAGCCCAACTGACGGCGCTTTCGGCTCCGCTCGGCGTTCAAAAATCCAGCCAGTCAAACACGGCTCCGGCGTCCTATGCCGGTTCCGGCTCCAGCACGGACAGACCTTCCATGTCTTTGCCCGCCGATGCTTACGGTCTACAGGCAAACGACTATAACCCGGCTGCGGACAAGGATAAGGAGGCGTTCTTTGACCGGGCCGGAAAAGATGCCAACTGGATTCTGCCGCATTCGCGCACAGCCGGGCAAAGATATGAAGTCAAAACGGGCGCGGTGATTCCCGGCATTATGGTGACGGGCATCAATTCCGATCTGCCCGGCAACATAATTGCCCAGGTTTCCCAAAACGTCTTTGACACGGCCACGGGCAACCATCTGCTGCTGCCGCAAGGCGCAAAACTCTTCGGCGTCTACGATTCCCGCGTAATCTACGGACAGGAACGGGTTTTGGTGGCCTGGAACCGCGTTGTTTTCCCTGACGGCTCGGCTGTCACCCTTGGAGCCATGCCCGGTTCCGATATGTCGGGCTATGCCGGGTACACGGACAAGGTGAACAATCACTATCTCCGCATATTCGGCTCGGCCATTCTTATGAGCATGATCAGCGGCGGCATGGCCTACACGATGGATACCCTGGATAACAGCAATTCCGATAGCGACAATCCCACACTCCAGAATGAAATGGGTTCCGCCCTGGCCGCGCAACTTGGTCAAGCTACGCTCCAACTCCTGCAAAAAAATCTGAACATCAAGCCCACGCTGGAAATCCGGCCCGGCTACCAGTTCAACGTCATAGTCACGAAAGACATGTTTTTTGAGCGTCCCTACCGTCCGCAACGGTAAACCCTCCTTCTGCGGGCCATGCGCCCCAATCTCGCGCCGCCTGACGGCCATAGACAGAGAACGTCATGTGCGCGAAAAAAGTTCAATACGGTTTGGGGGAGAAATCCCCGCAAAAAACGCCGCTGCGCTGGCTCTATCTGCCGTTCATGCTGCTGCTCGGTCTTGGCAGCATGGCTCTGGCTACACAGCGCATTGCGGCGTTTTTCGATTATCAGGCGGCGCTCGGCCAGCCGTGGGGGATCGCCCTCGGCCTTCCCTGGTATGCCCCCTGGTCGGCCTTTGTCTGGCAAGAGCGGTTTGGGGCAAGCGATACCTACGGTTTTATTGATCAGGCCATTACCCACAGCCAGGTTCTTTTTCTGCTCCCGCAATTCGTCATTATCGGCGTCTGGCTTTGCTTTCAGAAGAAATTGCGCTCCAACGCCAATCTGCACGGCTCGGCTCGGTGGGCGGAAGAAAAAGAAATCCGCACGATGGGCTATTTTGAAGGCAAGGGCGTCTATGTGGGCGGCTGGCTGAAAAAGTACGCTGGTTTCTCGTCCATGTTCCGCGCCTTCCAAGGCAAACCGGACGAAGTGCAGCAATATCTCCGGCACAACGGGCCGGAACATATCATGGTCTTTGCGCCAACCCGTTCCGGCAAAGGGGTGGGCCTGATCCTGCCCACGCTACTGGCCTGGGAAGGTTCCAGCATCGTCCTTGATATTAAAGGCGAAAACTGGGCCTTAACTGCCGGATGGCGCAAGTCGCAAAATCAGGTGGTTTTACGTTTCGACCCCTCTGACCCCTCCGGCGCGTCGGCCCGTTTCAATCTCCTGGAAGAAATCCGCCTTGATACGCTGTTGGCGATACCGGACGTGCAGAACATGGCCGCAATGCTGGTCGATCCCACAGGCAAAGGGCTTGAAGACCACTGGAGCAAGGCGGCTTTCGCCATGCTCGGCGGGGCTATCCTGCATTGCTGCATCATGATCCGTCACAGCCAGGGCCGCACGGCCACGCTCTACGATCTTTCCTGCATGTTGGCTGACGAGAGCCGCACCATCAAACAACTCTTTGAAGAAATGGTGACTGCGCCACACGCGGATTTACTCAAGAGCATTTTTCCTGACGGCGAAGGTGGAGCCGAAGCCCACACCTTTATCGCCAGCGCCGCCAGAGAAATGTTGAACAAGGCGGAAAACGAAGGAAGCGGCGTTGTTTCCACCGCGCTGACCAATCTGGCGTTGTACCGTGATCCGGTTGTGGCTCTGAACACCGCTTCTTGTGATTTCCGCATCCATGACCTGATGAACCATGACAAGCCGGTGAACCTGTATCTCGTCATATCCCCTGCGGATATTGACCGGATGCGGCCACTCCTGCGGCTCATGGTGGATATGATTGTGCGCCGCATCTGCGCCAAGATGGAATTTGCGGACGGCGGCAGTGTGGCCGGATACAAACACCGTCTTTTGCTCCTGCTGGACGAGTTTACGTCCTTGGGAAAACTCCCGATCATGGAAAAGGCGTTGGCCTATATCGCCGGGTACGGCGGCAAGGTCTACATCATCGTTCAAGATATTACGCAGCTAAACGCCGTGTACGGCAAGGATAACGCGCTCATGGCAAACTGCCATGTCCGCATTGCTTACGCGCCGAACACCATTGAAACGGCCAAAACCCTTTCCGACATGACGGGCAAAACCACTGTCGTGGAAGAAAAGGTTTCTCTCTCCGGCTCCAGAACCGGGCATATGAAAAACGCCTCGGTTAACGTCACGGAAACGGCCCGGCCCCTGCTCACGCCTGACGAGTGCATGAGGCTCCCCGGGCCGGAGAAAGATTCGCAAGGCAAAGTGATAAAGCCCGGCGACATGCTGATTTTCACAGCCGGGCAATCGCCTATCTACGGTCGGCAAATTCTCTATTTCTTCGATCCGGTTTTCTCGGCCCGCGCCAAAATTCCGGTTCCCGGCCTGACTCCCCAATACCAAAGCGGCATAACGGATTCCATTTACGAGCCGCGCCCTGCGGCGTGGTACTCGGCAACGCCGGTTCCCGTTGTTTCTCTTTCCCCTGAAAAAGAAGAGGTTTCCAGTGAACAGTATTTCGTTGCGTAGACCGGCGCGGCGGGCGCTGTTCGCGGTGATCTGGCTGGTGTTGGCCTTAGCCCTGGTCTTCGGCGCGGGGCTGCGCTTCAACCCCACGCCATCTTTACCCAAGGGTGTTTATCGCATTGTTCCCGGCGCTCCGGAGAAAAACGACTTTGTGAGTTTTTGTCTGGAAGGCGCGTTCGCGGAGCTGGCATTGGAGCGTGGCTATCTGGAACCTGGTTCCTGCCCCTCCGGGCTGCGGCCCCTTCTCAAGCGACTGGCCGGGCTGCCGGGCGATCCTGTTGATCCGTATTCACATCCGATCTGCGCTGTGGACAGCCACGGGCGTTCCATGACTCCGGCCCTGGCTCCGGGTGTCGTACCTTCCGGCATGGCCCTGGTGCTGGCCGACCATCCCGGCAGTTTTGACAGCCGTTATTTCGGGTTTGTTCCGTTGGATTCCCTCCAGCGGGTCAAGCCCGTTTTTCTCTTTAACCCCAAAGGAAATTGACCATGCAAAACAAGGAATATTTACGCGCCGCGGCAACAGCCATTGCCCGGCAGATTGAGGAAAATCCGGTTGTTCTCGGCGTCCCGCTCGATCCCGATGTTGCGGATTACCTGGGCGCGTTTGTGGAAGAGGCCATAACGCTGGCCGACATTGTGGAAGACGGCCTTTTGACCGTCACCAACTCCGGGGAGGTGATCTATGTCGGATAACACCAACGCCAACGGGCAAAAGCCGCAAAAGGCGAAGCGTCCCCCGTACCATGAAGAGTTTGCCGGGAAAATCATTGAACGCCTTGAGGAAGGCACGGCCCCGTGGCAAATCCCCTGGACTCCTGGGCAAACTACTCTGGCTCCCCATAATCCCGCCTCCGGCACGGTGTACCGGGGCATGAACCGGGTGCATCTGGCGCTTTCCGGCTATGACGATCCGCGCTGGATGACGCTGAAACAGGCCAATGACAACGGCTACAGTATTTTACCCGGCAGCAAGGCCACGCCCGTGGTCTATTTCCAGTTTTCGGATGAAAAAAACAAGCTGGATAATGACGGCAAGCCCGTTCTCAATGCGGACGGCAAGCCGGAAAAAGAAAAGGTGGAACTGGACAAGCCCATTGTCCGTTTCGCCCACGTCTTCAACGCTGAACAGGTTGACGGCATTCCGCCGCTCCAGCTTACGGATAAAGCCTATGAGTGGGAACCCATAGAAAAGGCGGAAAACATCCTTGCGGCCTCCGGCGCGGAAATCAAACACGATCAGAGTAACCGGGCTTTCTATCGCCGGATGGAAGACGCCATTCATCTACCGCCCAAGGAAAACTTTGACGCGCCGGATAAATACTACGCCACGGCGCTGCATGAACTCGGTCACTGGACGGGTGATGAAAACCGCCTGAACCGCGAGTTTGGCCCCTTTGGTTCGGAAAAGTATGCGCGGGAAGAACTCCGCGCCGAAATCGCCTCATGGATACTCGGACAGGAAATCGGCATCGGCCACGATCCCGGCCAACATGCCGCCTATGTGCAGTCGTGGATTCAAGTTCTCAAAGAAGACCCCTACGAGATTGTAAGGGCTTGCCGGGACGCGGAAAAAATCAAGGAATACGTCTTTGACCTGGAACGGAAAAAGGAACTCCGGCAGGAAGGCCCGGAACAGGTTGTGCAGCCGGAAAAGGCAAGCCAGCGCGGAAAATCCCTTGAGAAAGAAGAAGGAATTGCCGCTATGGGCGTTCCGTCCAATCCGGCCACGGAAAAAACCTTCCTCGCCGTTCCGTACAAGGAAAAGGAGCGGGCAAAGAAGTTCGGCGCGAAGTGGGATAAGGAAAACAAGCTCTGGTATGCACCGGAAGGAACCGACCTTACGCCGCTGGCTCCGTGGATGCCGGAAAAATCCCCCGTGCCGGAACCGTCCATGCCGCCGCAAGAAGAGTTTGCCAACGCCCTGGAGCAAGCCGGGCTGGATTTGCGCGGCAAAACTCCAGTCATGGACGGCCAGATACATCGTGTGCCGCTCATTGGCAGGAATGGCGGGGAACTTGACGGCGCATATTGCGGCTTTCTCGATGAACGTCCTGCCGGCTGGATGCAGAATTTCAGCGCCGGCGAAAAACACACTTGGGTTGCCACGGGCCACACTCTGACCAAAGAGCAGTTGGAAGCCCAACGCGCCGAGATTGCCCGGAAGCGGGAAGAACGGCAGCGGTTGATTCTGGAACAGCAACACAAAACGGCGCGGGAAGCACATACGGAATGGATCGCCCATGATTGGGCCTCTGCCGATAATCCCTATTTACAGGCCAAGGGCGTCCAGCCTTTCGGGGTGCGTGAAGATGTGGACGGCACTCTGCTTGTTCCCGTCATGACTGTGGACAAGGAATTGCGCGGGCTGCAAACCATTTCCCCGGAAGGTGAAAAGCGTTTCAAGTACGGAATGGAGAAAAACGGTAATTTCCACCTGATTGCCGAACCCGGTAAAGACCTTTCCAAAGATTTGGCCCAAGGGGAAATCATCCTGGCCGAAGGCTACGCCACGGGCGCAACGCTGCATATGGCAACGGAAAAGCCCGTGGCCGTGGCCTTTGACGCTGGCAATCTGGAGCCGGTAGCCAAAAAGTTGCGGGAAAAATTCCCCAATGCCGCCATTACCATCTGCGCGGACAATGACCACAAACATACTCGCCGCACACCGGACGGATACGAACCCTGGAACAAAGGCGTTGAACTGGCCCAAAAAGCCGCCCAGGAAGTCGGCGGTAAGGTTGTGGCTCCAATCTTCACAGATGAAGAACGGGGCAAGGGGCTGACCGACTTCAACGATCTCCACCAGTCGCGTGGCTTGGACGAAGTGAAACGGCAAGTGGGCCTCGTTCTTCAGAAGGATGTGGAACAGCTCCGCGATCAGGGGAGATCACGGGGGTTGTCCTTATGAACGTGCATTTCTCCAGCAATAAAATGGATTGGGCAACGCCCTGGCCGCTGTTCCGTATTTGTGAAGAATCGTATGGCCCGTTCTCACTTGATGTGTGCGCCACAGTAAAAAATGCCAAATGCCAACGCTTTTTCAGCCCTGAAACAAATGGACTGCTCCAGCGGTGGTACGGCGTCTGCTGGATGAACCCGCCCTATGGCCGCGCAATCAGGCAGTGGGTTGAAAAAGCTGTGGCCGAAGCCCAAAAGGGTGCGCGGGTGGTCTGCCTTCTCCCGGCCCGGACTGACACGGTATGGTGGCATAATTATGTCCTCCCGCACGGGCATGTGCATTTTCTTCGTGGCCGGGTGCGTTTCGAAGGCGCAAAACATCCCGCTCCATTCCCAAGCGCCATAGTCGTTTTCGGATAGTTCAAAACTCTGCGGGCCTCGCGCCCCAATCCCGCGCCGCCTGACGGCCTTTAAGGAAAAGTCATGTGCGCGAAACTGCTTATTCTCGAATCCCCCGGCAAAGTGAAGAAGGTACAGGAAATCCTCGGCCCCGGCTGGAAGGTCGCCGCCTCTGTCGGCCATGTGCGCGATCTGCCCGTCAAGGAAATGGGTGTGGCCGCTCCAGACTTCAAACCGCAGTATATTCCCACGGACAGGGGCAAAGATGTTTTGTCCCGTCTGGCCGGGATGGTAAAGAACGCGGAAGAGGTTTTCCTTGCCACTGACCCCGATAGAGAGGGGGAAGCTATTGCGTGGCATCTGCAAGATGCCCTGAAACTCAAGAACGCCAAGCGCGTCACCTATACGGAAATCACGGAAACGGCCATACGCGCCGCGCTCTCCACTCCGCGTTCCATTGATATGGCTTTGGTGGCCGCGCAGGAAGGGCGCCGGGTTCTTGATCGTTTCTGCGGCTATATGGTTTCCGGGCCGCTGTCCAATGCCTCCGGCGAAAAACTTTCCGCTGGCCGGGTGCAAAGCCCGGCTGTGCGTCTGGTGGTTGATCGGGAAAAGGAAATCAAAGCCTTTTCCAGCACAACGCACTACGGTGCGGAACTTACCTTTGAAAATGTGGATAACATCACTGACGGCTGGAAGGCCGCGCTTTTGGTCAAGCCCTGGCTTCAAGAGGATCAAGAATATCTGTTGGATAAATTCGTTGCGGAAAAAGCCGCCGCCCTGCGGGCGCTGGACGTGCTGGATTGCAAGGAATCCGAGAGCCGTACCGCGCCTCCGGCTCCCTTCACGACTTCCACATTGCAGCAAGCCGCCAGCTCGTCACTGAAATTTACTCCGAAACAGACAATGCAACTGGCGCAACGGCTTTATGAGCAAGGTTCAATTACCTACATGAGAACGGACAGCCCCAATCTCTCGCATGAAGCGGTACACGCTATCCGGGCGTATTGCGAAGCAAAGGGGTGGCCGCTGGTGGAAACGCCCCGCAAATGGAAATCCAAAGAGGGAGCGCAGGAAGCACATGAAGCCGTTAGACCGACTCACGTTGAAATTGAGGAAGCCGGAGAAACGGCGGACGAAAAAGCCTTGTATCGCCTTATCCGGCTGCGCTCCCTGGCTTGCCAGTTGGAAGATGCGGTTTATGCGGTTCGGACGCTCCAGCTCGGCGCGGACGTGGACGGGAAACAGGCACTATTTGAGGCAAAGGGTCGTACTCTGCTTTCACAAGGCTGGAAGGTTCTGGCCGATCAGGAAGGTGGCCCATATGCGGAGGGCGAAGGAAGCGAGGAAGAGAAAGAGCCTTCCAATCCTGTCCCGGCCATGAAACCCGGCACAAAGGCCACGGCGCTGACAGGAACGGTCACAACGAAAAAGACCAAGCCCGCCGCCAGATTCACGGAAGCCAGCCTTATCCGCGAACTGGAAAAACGCGGCATTGGCCGTCCGTCCACCTATGCGGCGATTATAGACACCATTTCCAGCCGAAAATATGTCACCACGGAAAAACGCTTCCTTGTGCCTACGCCCCTTGGGGAAAAAATCGTTTCCGGCCTCTGCGGACATTTTTCGTTCATAGAGTATGATTTCACCCGCACAATGGAGCAATCCCTTGACGATATTGCGGAAGGAAAGGCGGATTATCGTGCCGTCATAGCTTCGGCTCATGACCAGCTTTCCAGGGAGGTACGGGAGTTTGCCAAGGCCACGGGCCGGGTCTGCGAAAAATGCGGCAAACCTATGGTGCATCGAGTGAAAAAGCCCGGCAAAGACGGCAAGGGCGGCTATGATTTCTGGGGCTGCACTGGCTGGCCGGAGTGTCAGGGGAATCGCATATAGAAAAAAAGCGCCAAATTGCTTGACCATGGGCATCGTTCTTGTTAAACATCACAAAATTTTCCTGGAGAAGACGAGTTGAAGAAAGTTTTCTAAGTAATTAGCCGCCCAATACCTTTCCCCCGTAATGGGGTAAGTCGCTGTATCGTACAATGCGATTGGTGCGGTTCTTTTTTTACTTCGGAAACTTTTTCATTTCGTGACTTTTTTGAAAAGCCGCGTGGAAGCAATTCCATGCGGCTTTTCTTATTACAGGAAAATTTCATGCTTCAAAAATC
>ENA-UERN01000887-UERN01000887.1-human-gut-metagenome-genome-assembly--contig:-NODE-887-length-31639-cov-11.937868_pt1 | contig 31639 bp, 35 predicted proteins | sample MGYA00242950_ERZ507950 | MGnify/ENA primary metagenome ERZ507950 (study PRJEB26167, sample SAMN06115515) | human gut metagenome | host: Homo sapiens | place: China:Ningxia | collected 2014-11-26...
GGTTTTCTGCGCCCTTTTTTGACCAAATGAAAATTTTTCGATTTTCCCTTGACTTCTTATAGTTGGTCACCTCGATACGCCTTGGCGTTCACCATCTATTATTGCATAATAGTATTAGTGAAATAACAAAGAAAGGAGGATTTACTATGGCGCAAATGTCCATCACGGCAAAAATCCAAGTAGTGGCATCTGATGAAGATAAGGCGTTACTTGATGAAACGATGTCTGTCTATCGTGAAGCGTGCAACTATGTCTCGGACTATGTGTTTCGCACACACGATTTAAAACAGTTTTCGCTCAACAAGGCTCTGTATCCTACGTTGCGTGCAGAATTCGGACTGAAATCTCAAATGACTCAGTCTGTATTCAAGACGGTCATTGCCAGATATAAGACCATCCTTGAGAATCAGAAAGAGTGGATCAAACCGTCTTTCAAAAAACCTCAGTATGACCTCGTCTGGAACAGAGATTACTCCCTGACACAAGACTGCTTTTCCATAAACACGCTCGGCGGAAGAGTGAAACTGCCTTATTTCGCGGAAGGGATGTCGAAATACTTCGACCGCTCTATCTACCGGTTCGGCACCGCCAAGCTGGTGAACAAGCATGGCAAGTACTTCCTACATATTCCTGTGACCTATGATGTAGAAGAGAGCAATCTTTCCGATATCTGTAATGTTGTAGGCATCGACCGAGGCATCAACTTCGTCGTTGCAACTTACGATAGCAAGCACAAGTCCGGGTTTGTGAGAGGTCGGTCCATCAAGCAGAAAAGAGCCCACTATTCAGCACTTAGAAAAGAACTCCAGATGCGGCATACCCCGTCTTCAAGACGTAGACTCAAAAGGATCGGTCAACGAGAAAACCGTTGGATGCAGGATGTCAACCATTGTGTATCAAAGGCACTCGTCGTAAATAACCCCGCGCACACTCTCTTCGTTCTGGAAGATTTGTCCGGTATCCGTCATGCCACAGAACGTGTCAAAACGAAGCACCGCTATGTTTCTGTATCGTGGGCTTTCTATGACCTCGAACAGAAGCTCATCTACAAGGCGAAACAGAACCAATCTTCCGTAATCAAGGTCGACCCTCGGTATACCAGCCAGTGCTGTCCCGTCTGTGGACACACAGAAAAGGCAAACCGCAACAAGAAGATACATCTGTTTACCTGTAAGAACTGCGGCTACAAGTCGAACGATGACCGTATCGGCGCAATGAATCTGTATCGCATGGGAATCAACTATCTCTATGATAGTCAAGTACCTGATACAGTTGCGGCAGAGTAAACTTTGCCGCAAAGGGTGCTGTCAACCACCCTACGATGTAACGCCACTTGAGACAGCAATGCCTCTTGGGGTTAAAGGTCGGAGGAGCTATCCGTTACTACGACTGGGCAGTTACAAGCCCATGACCTTTTGGCCGTGGGTTGTTGACGTCTGGTCCCCCTATCTTTTCGATATTTGGTTCCGCTGTGAGCGGCATCACTAACGCATATCTCTCACGGACGGACTTTTGTTCTTGTATAACAACGTCATACCATGCCGGTGGATGGTGAATCAAGGGGCATCTGTGCCAAAACCACATACAAAAACCGCCTTTCTGCGCGTACTGACCACTGTTTGACCACTATGAAGCTATCTTGCCCACAAAAAAGAGCAGTTTTGAGACGGTGATCCCAAAACTGCTCCATGCGGGCCGTATTTCGGATATTACGCCTTGCCCTTGGCGGCGAGGGCCGCCTTGGTGAAGTTGCAGGCGAACAGCAGTCCCGCCAGCAGGAGGGAGGCGCCCAGTCCGGTGTAGAAAAACGAGATGAACCAGTCCGGGGCCACGCTGCTGGACCGCAGCCAGATGCCGCCGGTCATCATCACTGCCATCATGATGAAGGACTTCACATCGAAAAACTTGAGGAAGAAGTGCAGCTCCTCCTCGTAGGCGCTGATGCGGGCCGTGTGTTTGTTCACTAGCCGTCCGAAAATGAAGATCTGGAATACGGTGAATACAACGGCGGACAGCAGATAATTGACGATCGTGCGGTAGGGAGGGCAGGCCAGCAGGCCGATGCGCAGAATGTTGAAGCCCGCCGCGCTCCAGACCAGAGCGGCAATGAGCAGCAGAGTGTTCCGCCTGACCTTCACGGTTGGTTCTCCTTGTGTGATCGAGCGGCGGCCGTGGACGCTTTTCCGGGGCATTCGCCCGCTACGGCAGTTTTAAGCTGATTAAGGGGGTCACAGTTCAGAAAGGGTTGGGCAGTGGTTTGCTTATTCCAAGATGCTTTTTAAAGCTAAGCGGGTGGCTGACTACTTGGACAGAGTTGCCGGTATAGCGAAAGACCAGAGGCAGAAATCCTCGTTGCTCGGCGACCGCGCCCAATTTTAACCAACCCCAACTGGCTTAGGCAGTGCAAGGCGGTACGAATTTCATTATCTGAAAGGACTACACCGGCCTCTTGAGCAGATGCCTTTAGAGATCCACGCCCCATTCCCCGCATAACCTTAGAAGCCTCAGCCAATTGGCCCAGGAGGAAGAGAAATTCCTCGGCATGTATTCCGGCAGCACGAAAAAAAGCGGTAGTTTGCGGAGCGGAATCCATAGTGACATAGGAGCTTGAGTCAGATCTATGCTGTTCCCAACTTTTTTTCAGTAGAACTGGTAGGGCACTGTATGTAATGATGGACCCTTCGCCAAGACAGGATAAATACTCTAAGTAATTATACAGTTCACGAACATTACCAGGGTATGGGTGATTAAGAAAGACTTCCATAGCCTCGTCCGTTAAGGTGAACGAACTTCCCAATGTGCGCTGAATCGCATGAATTAGAAGCGGAATATCCCCTTTGCGCTCACAAAGCGGCGGTATGGAAAGCGGGAGCGTGCTCAGCCGATAAAACAAGTCTTTGCGAAAAGTCTTCTCTTGAATCATAGTTTTTCTTACCCATTAGAATCACCTCGACCAATTGATGACCAATTATATCGAAAATTTGACCAATTGAAAAGGGAGGATGGCCAATCTTTTTGTAAACAATGGGAAAAAACGGGAAATTGCTGAGAATTTTTCCAAAAACGCAGGGGGATATACTTGGCACAAATATTGCTAATATCTTTATCGAACTGGCACAAGCACAAAAGCGAAATGGCAGATATGATCGCCAGATGTGAGGTGCTCGTACAGAAAAGGAGGGATGAAAACATGGTAAAACAGGAGGGGGCTCGTAGGATTGTGCAGGACTGCATAGGGATCAAACCAGATGATCAAGTCCTGTTAATTACAGACACAGGGCGTCCGCCCGTCGTGGAGCAGGCACTCTATGAAGCTTGTATAGAGGCTGGCGTGATTCCTAAGAGGCTTAGCTTTGATGGCGTACTGAAAGATGGTCAGCCTCCAGAGACAATCTCTACAGCTATGAAACAGGCAAATGTTGTGATTTGCATTACTACTAGTACGCTTGGATATTCTACTGCAGCCAAGATATGCACGCAGCAAGGAGGGCGGGTCATTGTAATGACCGAGGCCACAGAGGAACTTTTAACGAACAAAGCGTTAGAAGCTGATTTTGTCAACCTTCAAGGGCGAGTCCAAGCCGTGATGAAGGCGTTTGACCAGGCAAAAAAGGTCCGAGTCACCACGCTGAAAGGAACAGATCTTTCTTTTCGCATTGATGGCCGGACATCTCACTGCTGTAAGGGCACGTGTTTGGACCCCGGCACAATGGCGGCTGTCCCAGATATGGAGGTCTATATCGCCCCAATAGAGAACACGATGGCGGGAACTTTGATTGCTGATGTGATGGGCACCGGAATGGGGCTGCTCACCCAGCCGATCCATTTAGAGATCCAAGACGGAAAAGCCTACAGGATTACTGGCGGCACTCAAGCTGATCACCTGCGGAAAAAGGTTGAAAATGTACCAGGAGGCACCGTTGTGGCGGAATTTGCTATCGGCCTGAACCCCTGTGCTACACCGACTGGAAGCATTGTGATCGATGAAGGAATCTATGGCACTGGCCACTTTGCATTGGGCAGCAATACTGGTTTTGGCGGAAATAATGTCTGCCCTCAGCATTTGGACCTGGTCTATGAAAAGCCTACAATTTATCTGGACGAGTCTTTGTTTATGAAGGATGGCGTCCTGACTGAATTATAATGATTCATTCGGAGCAAAAATAAAGTTCCGTGTGATAAAAAGAAAAATGAGGAGGATTTAGTAATGTTAAAGAAGAGACTGACTAAAATCGCAGCGCTTTGCATCGCATCGACCCTGTTGTTGGCCGGGTGCTCCAGTGGATCAACAAAATCTTCCCCCAATCCTGACAGCGAAAAGGATTCTGCTGCTGCAGCCCCCATTGTGCTGAAATTTAGCGATGTTAATGCCGAACAGTCACCTGCAGGAATATTCTGCCTCAAATTTAAGGAATTAGTGGAGGAACGAACAGAAGGCCGCGTGCAGATTGAAAACTATTTCGGAGGAACTTTAACCGCTAATAACATCGAGGGCACCCAGACTGGTATTGCAGATTTGAGCCAGCATGATGTCAGTGAGGTAACAGATCTGTGCGCAGCCCTGTCTATCTTAGAGGCGCCATTCCTTTTTGATAGTGAAGAGGAACTCTTTAAAGTTACAGCTCCCGAATCTCCCATCATGGATCGGCTGAATGAGGAGTTGAGCGGTACAGGCGTACGTCTGCTTGCCACTTATTCTTGGGGCAATCAGAACCTGCTGACTACGAGTAAGCCCGTCTATTGTGAAGAAGACTTGAAGGGAATGAAGATCCGTGTTATTCCCAGCCAAATCTTTATGGAGACCATGTCCGCTATGGGGGCGACTCCTTCTCCCATGGGCTGGAGTGAAGTAGTCACCTCGTTGATCACCAAAATGATCGACGGTACCGGTATGCCGTTCTCTAACATTGTGGATACCGGCTTGCACGAGATCGAGGGGTATTGCATTATGACCGGGCACAACCCCACCCTGTCCGGTGTATTTATCAATGAAGCAAGCTGGAACAAATTGAGCGAGGATGACCAGAAGATCTTGGAGCAGGCCGGTGTGGAAGCGCGCCAGGCAGTCTACGAGAGCTTTGCCGCCAACGAAGAAGCCGCCCGCGCCGCCATTGCTGAGAAGGGCATGGTCATTATCGAGAAGGATGAGCTTTCCTTTGACACTGATGCCATCCGTGATTCTGTCGCGGAAAAGTTCAAAGATGATTGGGGCGACATTTTCCAGGAAATCATGGAGTACCTTGGCAAAGCATAACCAACAGAGGTTCTGACACGGCGGAGCTGTTGAAACGCAAGCAGGTCCGATCTGTTAGTAGGAGGTTGTTATGAAAAAAGTGTTGGATTTTTATGAAAAGATCATTGGTTGGTTGGAAATTGCGCTTAATCTCCTGATTGTTGGGGTTATCGGCTTGCAGATCATCACGCGTTTCTTTTTTAATCTGCCACTGAAGTTTCCGGAGGAAGTTTCCGCGTTTGCCCTGATCGCCATGGTTTTTGTAGGCGTCTCTGTCGTAGAGAGGCACAACGAACATCTGCGGGTAGAGTTTTTGCAGGATCTTCTGCCGACAAAAGGGAAAAAAGCCATGAATATTGTTAGCCGGTTACTAACTCTCGTGCTGACAGGGGGCATTTTGGCGGGAGAATTTCAGCTTTTCCCGCAAATCAAGATGCTAAAAACTCATGCGGCCCGAATTCCTTATGCGTGGTTACACATTGTAATTATTGTTTCTACAATCCTGTGGGCAATTTTTGCTGTGCTGGGACTGCTGAGTGAATTGAGAAAGGGGGAGTAAACCATGCTTGCTATCGTGTTAGTCATGTTTTTGGTTTTGCTGTTGGCAGGATTTCCAATTATTGTATCCATGGGAATCCCAGCGCTGCTCTATGTAATTGTAGAGGGGCTCCCCATTTCCACCATGGCCTATTCTGCATTTCAGGCACTGAACTCCTTCCCCCTAGTGGCCAGTCCATTGTTTGTGCTAATGGGATGCCTTATCAACGAGTTCGGAGAGACTACACGGCTATTTAACTTTTGCCGAGTTCTGATGCGCAATGCAAAGGGCTATACGGCAAAAGTGAATATCATCGTTAGCTTACTCTTTGCAGGAATGTCTGGCGCTGCGGTAGCCGACATTGGTGGATTGGGACAGGTGGAAATCAAAGCTATGGAAGAAGAAGGCTTTTCAAGAGACTATGCCTGCGCCGTAACGGCAGCCACCTCAATGGTAGGCCCCATTTTTCCGCCGAGTATTCCGCTGCTGATATTTGCGGTATTAGCGCAGCAATCCCCTCTGCACTGCTTAATGTCCGGCGCAATTCCTGCCTTTGCCATCGTTGTCTGTCTTTATATCTTTATCTCCTTCCAGTGTCGAACCAAGTTGAAGGGGTATCATGATGAGCATCCTGCCGCCGAAAAGGAAAGCCTTTGGGCGGTCACCAAGGAGGCGGCTCATATTCTTTTCCTAATCCCCGCCATCATTGTTGCTATGCTGGGTGGTTTTTGCAGCCCAAGCGAAGCTGGCGCAGCTGCTGTTATCTACATATTGATTGTCGAAGCGATTAAAGGCAAATTCTCTTTTTCCATTTTGAAAAATGCTATCGTGGGGACGTATAAAACTGTCAGCAATATCTTTATTATTATTGCAGTAGCTTCGTTTTTCACTAAAGTTCTGACATTAGAACATTTCCCTGAAATGGTAACCTCTGCATTCCTGGGCATGGCCGATAGCCCGTTTTTAATTTTACTACTGATAAACCTCTTGGTCTTGTTAGTGGGCATGTTCATGGAGACTATATCGGCTTTGACTATTTTGACCCCCATTTTGTTGCCTGTGGCTGCAGCAATCGGTGTGGCCCCAGTACATCTGGGTGTCATTTTAGTTCTAAACCTGACCATTGGCATGCTGACACCGCCCTTTGGTGTTGGCCTATACACAGTGGCTACCGTGGGTAAGGAAGCTCCGCACAAAGTACTGAAAGAACTCCTACCTCTGTACGTCCCACTGTTGATTGCCTTAATGGTGGTTACCTACGTGCCAGGACTTACCATGTGGCTGCCTAGCCTGTTGTAAGCAAAAAAATAAAGAGGACAGGAGCCAAATCTTATGGATATTAAAAAAGTGATTGCTAAATACCCACGTATCCACCTAACCCCGCTTCCCACCCCATTGGAATTCGCACCACAACTGACAAAAATGCTGGGCGGGCCAAAGATATATGTGAAGCGAGATGATTTGACTGCTATCGCTTTTGGTGGAAACAAGACCAGAAAACTCGAATTCCTAATGGCAGATGCAGTAAAGCAAAATGCGGATACAGTTATTACATTAGGCGGTGTCCAGTCTAATTGGGTGCGTCAGTGTGTGGCAGCGGCGAGAAAATTGGGAATGGATAGCGTTGCAGTACTTGAAGGTGAAATGCCGCAGGTTTATCAGGGCAATGTTCTCCTGGATCGAATTTTTGGGGCTCAATTGATTTATGATTCTAATATCACGCAGGAACTGGAAGATCAGGAGATCCAAGGAATATGTCCAATCACGAGCAAGGTTGCAGAAAGTTATCGCCAGAGAGGAAAGCATCCTTATCTTATGCCATTAGGTGGTGCTACGCCCTTGGGAAACTTGGGATACATTAACGCTGTAGATGAGTTAATGTATCAGATGGATGAACAAGGCATTCATGCCGATTACTTGATTGCTGGCACAGGGACTGGAGGAACACAGGCCGGAATCGAATGCGGACTTCGCTTGGCAAACGCATCGGCTAAAATGTTGGGCATCAGTGTTAGCCATCACACACAGCCTAAAGAAGTGGAAATTGCCGCATTGTGTAATACCACTATGGAATTTCTGGGAATTCATGAGCAGCCCTTCACTCCAAACGATATTTCAGTGAACTATGATTATGTCGGTGAAGGATATGGAGCAGTAACAGATGCGGCAATTGAAGCTATTCACATGGCTGCTGAGTTGGAGGGACTGATTCTATGCCACACCTATGCGGGTAAGGCGTTTGCTGGGATGGTGGATTTAATCCGTCGGGGCGTTTTGACACGTGACCATACGGTAGTATTCATCCATACAGGCGGCGGTGTAGGCAATTTTGCTCACCCCGAATTGTTTTGATCTTTTCAGGTATTTCAAAATTGCAGGATAAGCGTTAAATAATAGGCCGGATTGAAATATCCAGCGAAGTGTGCCAGAATATCCATGAACCTCACCGAGACTCACCAAGAGTCTCGGTGAGGTTTCGGTATGGAGGGTATAGTCACCGTTACTTACCGGGAGCGCCGGGAAGCCAGGGCAATCAAGAAACGCAAAATGCACAAGGAAACATCTCTCTAAACTTTAGGTCAGAGGCAGAAGTTCCTTGTGCAAGGCAAGCCCAGTCTTGCAGACTGGACTTGCCGACAGAATGCGTTTTAGGGGTTTTCGTACCGCTTGTATTGAGGAGGATAAATCCCACCGGAGCGGGTCATTCCGCCTTCATGATGACCTTCAGCCGGTGGACGATCTGACAGGTTTTCAATTCCTCCAGATCAATGACGGCGATGCCCAGCTGGGCGGCCCGGTGGCGGGCGGCGGCGTTGCAGACCTCCGTGGTGACGATGGCCGCCTTGGCGCCTTTACCGCCGAAGCGGTCCCGGAGGATGGCCAGCTCGTTCAGGGCCTCCGTCTTGATGTCGCAGGCCTTGCAGCTTAAAAACAGGGGGATCACGCCCCGGGCGGCCATGACGTCGATCTCGTTGGAGACGCTGCCGTGGCCCAGTACCTCGTCCCACCGCACCACAGCGCTGCTGATAACGTCATGGAAAATGGCGGAATCCACGCAGGCCTTGTAGGCATACAGCTCCAGCGCGCTGCCCACGTCCCGCAGCCACGCCCGGGTGTTCAGATCCCGGAATCGGAAGGATACCTGCTGGCCGGGGACGATCTCCAGCTCCTGAATAAAGTCGATACGGGCCAATTCCCGCAGCGTGTCCTCGTTGGCGGTGTTGCGGGAGCCGCGCTCACCCTTCACAGTGTAGCCACCCTGTACGGACAGGGGCGGGGTCTGACCGTATTCCGAGGGGGAGATCCGCTGGATATAGGAGATGATATTGGGCCAGTCCCGGCGGAATTGGAGGAAGCAGTCGAAAAACGGGTCGAAGTCCGGGGGGTATTGGGATAGGATCTGATTGTCCACCCGTCCGGGCAGCAGCGTGCCGCCGGCCATGAGGAAGAAATCCTCGATGGAATAGGTCAGGCCGCAGGGCAGCTCGTCGGCAAAGGCCGCGCCGGAAATGTCATAAAAGCGGTTTTTCTTCCGGGAGTAGGTGAAGGCGGGCACGCCCTTTTTCGCCGCGAACATCCCTGCCGCGAACAGGGCCGCGTCGCTGCCGCCGGTGACGTCGATGGCGCAGTCCGGGAACCGTTCCCCGATGGTAAACAGCTGCCGCAGGATGCGGTCTGCCTTGAAGAGGCTGGTCTCCACGAAGATCAGCTCCGGCTCCCAGCCCCGCCGCCGGAAAAAGGCGGCCAGAGTCTCCTGCCGGGTGCGATCCTGGGCGATCTCACCGGGGCAGAGGTAGACGATGCGCCGGGGGCGGAACATATCCGGTGCCAGAATATTCTCAATGGCACGTTCGTCATACAGTTCGATCAGGGTGTTCATGCGCCGTCCGCCTTTCTTTGTTTTTCCCCATTATATTGCGTTCCGGCGGAGAACACAATAGACAACCCGCCCGGCTTGTCGGAAAAGGGATGCTGCATTCAGAAAAAACCAGCACCGCTTTGGCGGTGCTGGATAAGGGCAAAGCAGGGGGGGGTCACTCCTCCGTGCGTTCCGGCAGGGGGACCTCCGGCATCAGCTCCCGGCTGACCACGGTGAGGATCTCCTCCAGCTTGCCGCAGTCCTCCGGGGAGAAGCGGGCCATGATGCGGTCCATGACCTCCGACATATAGTTGGAGGAAATGTTGTAGTAATCGATATATTTCTGGGTGACCTCCAGATGAAATTCCCGACGGTCCGAGGGGGACTGGATCTTGCGGATGTAGCCCTTTTTCACCAGACTGTTCACCTTATAGGCGGCGTTGGGAGGGGAGATGCACATGAAGGTGGCGAACTCGTTCACCGTAGGCCGCCCCAGCGCCATGATGCTCTCCATGCAGAAGGTCTCCACCGTGGTGAGACTGGCTTCCCGGTCCTGAAACCGGCGGAAGATCTCCTGATAAAAGTGCAGCTTGAATTTGGTGTATACTTCGTTAAAAGCCTGATGCAGCATGACGCTTCCCCTTCCTGCGGAATGAAAAAATCTAAGCTTAGTATATCAATCCTGACGGAAAAAGGCAAGCCGTCACCGGACGGCGGGGGACAGTTTTCCCATACAGGCCGCTGTGGGTGTTTTCAGCATTTGCCCAGAACCCGCAGTCGGGGAAGAACGTGATGCGGAGCCACAAGCTCGCGCTCCATATCGCTGATGCCTCGTGGGGTGAAATCCGCCGACAGCTTACCTGCAAAGCCGACTGGTATGGAAAGGAACTCGTCATCATTGACAGGTTCTTCCCGTCCAGGCAGACTTGCGGTTACTGTGGTTACCGCAACAAGGAGGCCAAAGACCTCAGTGTTCGGCTCTGGGAGTGCGCGGAATGTGGGGCGCTCCACGACCGCGACATCAATGCGGCACAGAATATTCTCCAGCGTGTCGAAAAAGTCTTTTCTCCCCGCTGAGCAAGTTTTCAGAACTTCATAAAAGTTCTGAAAACTAAGGATTTCAATAGCACAGGACACCCTTCTTGGGTTTCCCGCGCACACCCTTCCTTTCCGTTGCGGAGAATCTACCTCTTTATCGACAGCCTCATTCTCAAAGAAGGGCTCAGGAAACGGACACTCGCTGCTTGATACAGCTCTCTCGTACACACGGTAGGGCGGGACCCGCCAGAACCTATCCGCTTGGGGAGACCATGTAAGACCCCGCTTGTGCAGGCTATGGCCGCTGAACCAAGAATCCCCTGACTCCAGTCATGGGGAGTGTCAAGGGGTAACTTCTCCCAACAGAATGCGGATGTAGTCCTGCCGGGCGTTGATGATACGGCCAACAGAAACAGTTTCCGTTTCAATACGGTAGAGGGCAATATGGCTTTCCACCACCAGCATCCGCAGATCGGTTTCATAGCCGGTCTTTGCTCCAATGGAAACGCCCATTTCAGGAAACTGCTTGAGCTGGGCGCAGCCATCGAGGATGGCTTTTGTGATCCGACTGGCAGCGGTGGGGTTGTGAAGCTCACTTTTGATATACCGTTTGATCTCCTGGAGGTCGCATAGCGACTCCGGCGTATATCTTAGCTTCATTCCGTTACCTCAAGGGTGCGGTAAGCATCTTCCTCAGAAACCCAGCCATCCTTTTCAGCGGATTCCCAACCTTTTTCCGCTTCATCCAACAGGCGGCGCATGGCTTTCGCCTTCATATATTCCGCATTTTCAGGCGAAGCCAGAAACGGTAGGCCCTCCATGTTTAGGGATTGCTGAATGAAGATATTAACGGCATCGGTAAAGGAAAGGCCCTGGCGGGCGTAAATCTCCTCCATACGCTGTTTGACTTCTGGATTGATCCGCATTTGAAAGGTTGCGGTCTTAGGTGCAGATGTGACATTGATCGTGCTCATAGCATTCACCTCAATCTCAGTATATGCCAGAAATCAAAAATGTCAATACAACGTCATTACAATTTGGGGCGAGGGGGACTTGGACAACAACTGGATCGTAGAAAATCTGACCAACGCCTTTGGCGTTTGGACCAGTAAAATGACGGAAATGTGGTCGCTGCTGACGGAATCGCCCCAGACCTTCAAGGGCAGCACCATCTGGCAGACCAGCCACATTTTTTCATCCATTAAAAAATTGCGTTGTTGAAGTTTTTACTTCCGCATACTAAAATGATGGTAAGCCCCTGCTCTTTTTATTAGCCCGATTCTGTGCTATGGTAGATATACCACAAGAAATGCTTCGACCGGGATGAACGCTGAACATAGAAAGCGGAGGTGCTGTATGTCATACCCGAAGCCATTATCCGAGAAATCACTGAAACGACTGTACACGCAGGCGGGGTTATCGACGGAAGCATATGATTTTCTGCATTCCCTGTTTGCCGCCTGCGCAAATCTGTATGGAGCCATCGCCCTGCGTGATGTGTGGTCGGTTTATCGGGAGTTAAAAAGCGAAGCGCCCCGTATTCGCCGACAGGATCTCGTTGCTTTTTCTGCCATCGTCCGCCGGGAGGTACAGCCCTATCAGGTTTACGAAATCGAAGAACTGTACACGGAGGAGCCTCACAACGATCTGGATCGGCACATCGTATCGAAGGAACTGATTGGCACCGGTTATGGCAAGATGTTTTCCTTCTATGCGTTGATGGAAGGACTCGGCGATCATTCGTACTGTGTTCCTGACAATTTCCTCTCTTATGCGGCACCGTCCGCATCGGCAGTGGAAAAATCACTGGTGGATTTTATCGGAAATCTGGAATCTACTGCGACGGAATGTGCGCCAAGACAGCACAAAGCGTATCCCAACGAAAATCGCGGAAAAAAACTGGGGACGTTTTCGTTCCTCAATTTGAGCGAGCGGTTTGATCTGGAGTATTATAAAAAAGTCCCTGCCACATATTCCGCTCTGCTGGAAGAATACAGCGGTACAGAAGCGGAAAAAATCATGCGTCAGCATAGATGGGATGAAAATATTGGCCGTCTGCACACAACGGAAATCATTCAAAACCTGGAAAATGAACTGCATGAGGTAGGCGTCCGCCTGACGGAAAAGCAGCAAGATATGCTTATGCAGCTCATCGTGCAGTATCACAATGGAAGCCGCTTGTGGTGTCTGCGCGGCTGGAAGCCAAATGAACTGGCAGATATGCACGGCAATTCCGGCGTTCCAAGCATCTCGTTCGGTCCGGGCTTGCAGCAGGCTTTTGCTGACGGAATAATGGACAAGGGTGATCTCGTTCGCAAAATACAGGAGCTGGGATGGAAGGTGATGGAATGAGTGCCACGGATAACATCAAGGAAGCTGACTGGAGACTTTTCAGATCCCGTTTCCCAATCTGGCAGGAGGCCTATATGGAGCGGTTGAACCGCGAATATATCGCTCTGCTCTCAGGGACCGGCTCCGCGTCCGAGAAGTTCTGGGAGCTGGAAAGACGCATGCGCGAGGACAAAAGGCGGGGCGGCGTGGTGATGCGCATGAGCCGCAGCGATATGGAGCTGAACCTATTGAGCCTGCTGTCTGACGGCGTAATTTCCACCGCGGAACTCGATGGGTTCAGTGAGGAACTGCGGGAAAAGCTGACCTTTGTGCTGCGGGATCATAGAGACTGGGACCATGGCGACAGTTGAGCAAGCGCTTGCCCGTCTGCAAAGATCCGCCTTCCGCGCAAAGTTCCATTTGAGTGAGCAGGACAGGCAGTACATAGCGGACAAGGGTATGGAGACCATTCAGCGCCACGCTGCCGACTTCATCCGAACGCGGCTTGCACCGGCAAGCATCCCCAATGACGGCAAGCAGACGCCGATGCGCGGGCATCCGGTGTTTATCGCCCAGCACGCCTGCGCCTGCTGCTGCCGCGGATGTCTGCATAAGTGGTATCACGTCCCGGTAGGACGGGAACTGACGGAGAATGAGCAGGAGCGCATTGTGAAACTGCTGATGGCATGGATCGAGCGACAGCTTGACTGCGATGTGAAGTGAGAAGGGGAGGCCGCGGGAATGTGTCCGTGCCGGTTGGAGCGGGTTTCCTGGTCTCTTGACGCTTCCGTTTCTGCTATGATCGCATACGATCTGATTTTCGGCGCTGCCGCGTTCGCCGGTCTGGGCGCTGGGGTTTCCGACCTTTTTTCCCACATTGAGCAGATCGATTCCGGCCTTCCCGCAGACAGGGGCCGTATTCTGAAGGATCTTGTCATGATCCTCGTTCCGGCGTTTTTCGTGGCTTTGTCGCTCATGCTTTTGTGATCTTCGCATATCATATATCCCAATTCGAGCTTGCGGCCCCGACTGTCCAACCCCGCGTTTTCAAAGGAGGGAGGATACGGAAATGCGAAATGGAATTGGGTGTATCATATGGACAATACAATAAGGGGGGATGGCTGCTCTCAATGGATAGGGGCAGCCGAAATTTATGACGCGATGTAAAAACTGTATGCGCACGCTTGCGCTGGCTTTGACACTGGTCCTGTCTCTGAGCATAAGCGTCCCCGCGCGGGCCGCCGTGGACGAGACCAACGCCCACCGGCTCAACGCGCTGGGGCTGTTCCTCGGCACCGGCAGCGGCTACGATCTGGGAGGCTCCGCCACCCGTTTACACGGCATTATCATGCTGACCCGTATGCTTGGCGAGGAGGACGCCGCGCTGTCCTTTGACGGCCCCTGCCCCTTCTCCGATGTGGCGGCCGGAAGGCCCAGCGCCTATACGGGCTACGCGTTCGCGCAGGGGTACACCACCGGCGTGAGCGCCACGACCTTTCACCCCGGCGGCGCTCTGAGCTTCAAGCACTATGTCACGTTTTTACTGCGGGCATTGGGTTACGATGACGGCGCGGGAGATTTCACCTTTGCCGCGTCGCTGGATAAAGCCGTGGAGATCGGCATGATGACCCGCGCCAGCGCTGACTGCATCCTCCAGAAGCAATACGCACTCTATCGCGGGGATCTGGTGGATCTGTCCGTCAGCGCTCTGACGACGCCTTTGGCGGACGGAAGCGCCACCCTCGCGGAAAGCCTTGCGAAAAAAGGCGTATTTACATGGGAGGAAGGCCGGGCACAGGGCCTGATCGGCGGCGGGCAGGAGTCCTATGTCCATTCTTCTCTGCGGAATACCGACGCGCCAAAGCCTGAGCAGAGTGCCAGTTCCGGCGCTGTGTCCCGTGCGACAAAGACCTACGCGCTGCCCTCCGGCTCTGTCAGCGCGGATGTGATCTCGGTGGACACCTTCGCCCCCGGCGTCAGCGTCCGGGCCGCCATGGTGAACCAGAAGCTGGGCGCTTCCGCGCCTTTCAGCAGCATCGTGTCCGCTTCCGGCGCGGATGTGATCATCAATGCGAATTTCTTTGCCGCCTATTCCGGGCAGGATAAATTCCCCGTGGGCCACGTTATGGCAGACGGAACGTTCCTGTATGGCGTTTCCGGACTGACCTCCTTCGGCTTTACCGAATCCGGAGCGGTCTATGTGGGACGGCCCGCTGTGTTTTTCTATGTCAAGGGCGGCGGGAACTCCTGGGCCTGCTATGAGATGAACAGCAAGACGCAGGGGAGCGACCTGTCTGTGGTTTACACGCCGGCGTTTGGCGGAAGCGTACCCATTAAAATCGACGGCACGGCGGCCACCGTGGCGGGCGGCGTTATCACCGATGTCAGAGCTGTCGCGGCGGGAGAGACCGTGGCGATCCCCGCCAACGGCTACGTCATGGTATTTGGAAATGACTTTACCTCTACCTCTTGGTATCGTGAGCCAGCCGTGGGAACGTCTGTGACCCTGACTCCCGGACTGACCGATTCCGATACCAGCGGCTTCCCCATGGAGGAGATTACCGCCATGGTCAGCGGCGGCCCCCGTCTGGTTGAAAACGGCGCGATCTGCACCACGCTGGAGCCGGGCTTCCAGGAGGCACGCTTTACCTCCGCGGTAACGTCCCGCACCGCACTTGGCAAACTGGCGGACGGCAAGCTGGTCATCGTCTCCACCGGCTCCGCTTCCATTCAGCAGCTTCGGGAGCTGATGCTCCAGCTGGGCTGCGTGGAGGCGGTCAATCTGGATGGCGGCGGTTCCACCGCGCTGGCTTATCAGGGGAAGCTGATCCGCTCCCCGGGACGGGAACTGACGACGACCCTGCAAATTTTTACCCACTGATCTGTTGATCGAAAGCCCCGGCGCTCTGCGCCGGGGCTTTGTTATCGCCGCGGCTCAGCGGCGAAGTTCGGCTTTATAGGCGGGAAGCTTTTGCCGGACCTCTCCGAAGAATCACGGCTTCGAACTGGGTCGGATTGCAATATCCCTTTGCGGCCAGTTCTTCTACAAACGAACCGGCGTTGACTTTCACGACCTTGGAGACAGTACCACAAAAATAAACCTTTTCGCTCACTTGCGGTAGCTGTCTTGTTTTTCGGCGCGCAGGCCCCGGCGGCTCAGCCCAGAAAGGACATGGCAGCCAGAAGAACTGCCAGAAAAGCGAAGCTGATGGCGGAAAAGAGGATGAGAAAGTGCTTGGCGCCGCCGGGGACGCGGCGGGTGTATTCCCGGAAGGTGATGAGGCTGGCCAGAGAGGCCACCAGTGTCCCGGCGCCGCCTACGTTGACACCCACCAGAAGCCCGCGGGCATCCTGCGTGAAGCGGCTGAGGAGGATCGCGGCGGGGACATTGCTGATGATCTGGCAGGTGAGGGCGGAGATCAGCATGGTCCCGTGGGATAAGAGCCGGACAAACAGCATCCGGACAGGCTCCATCCGGGCAAGGTTGCCCGAAAAGGTGAAGAAAGCAGCAAAGGTGGCCAGAAGCCCCCAGTCCACGGACTTCAGCGCATGCCGGTCCAGAAACCAGAGCGCCAGAACGATGACGGCCAGACCGGGACCGTAGGGGATCAGCCGCAGCACCATAGCGACGGCCAGACAGAAGAGCCCGCCGTAGACCACGGCCCGGCGGCGGTCTACGATGACCTGTGCCTCCGGCACCGTAAGCCGGTCCTTGGGGAACAGCAGGCAGCAAAGGAGAATGAGCACGGTGGACAGGATGAAGGGCGGCAGCATCACGGAAAAGAACGTCCCGGCGGGGATGCCGTAATAGCTGAAGAGGTAGAGATTCTGCGGATTGCCGAAGGGGGTGATCATTCCGCAGAGGTTTGCGGCGCAGTTCTGGAGAATGAACAGCAGCGCGGCGTGCTGTTCCTGCCCGGTGACGGAAAGGACGAACCAGCCCAGCGGGAGAAAGGTCAGCAGGGCAGTATCGTTGGTCAGGAGCATGGAGCCGAACATGGTGATGATCACCAGCGCCGTGCATACGCCCCGGACGGTGGAAAAGGTGTGCACCATCCGCTGGGAAAGAGCGGAAAAGACATCCAGATCCCGCAGCGCGCCCACTACCGCCAGAACGCTGAACAGGCAGGAGAGGGTCTTGAGGTCATAATACCCCAGATATGCGCTGTCGGGAGGAACGAAGAAAGCGGTCGCCGCTGCGGCCAGCAGTGAGATGACCAGCATGGCGTTAGCGCGGCACCAGGATCGGATCGTATGCATGAAAAGCTCCTTTATTTGGGATTGTCAGGAATCCTGCGCGGATACTTGCCTAAAGAAGATAGCACATTTCTTCCTGATTTACAACGGATTCCTTATGAGCGGAAGGCGTTTTCCGCCAAAAAACGCTCGAAGGGGAGACCTTCGAGCGCTTGCTATGATCTGCTTTGGCTCATTCGCCGCAGCCGGGGCAGCCCTCGCAATCCGTGCAGGCTGCTTGCTTTTTCTCATATTCGTACAGCGTTCCCTCAGTCATGTGTGACAGCGCCGCAATGCGCTCATTCAGCATATCCCACATACACATGGGCAGGTGGTCACGATGCCCGCGATGGAGCGTTACGCATTCAAAGCAGTTGCCATGGTGCGGGCACTTCTCCTGACAGGGACAGTGATCCCCGCTCTCCCGGACCTGCTTCAGAAACTCCTGTTTGATCTTCCATGCCTCCTGCTTTTGCCCACGGCGATCAAGATCGTTTTGCAGAATGGCCAGCTCATTTCCATCGATTTTCATCATCGGTTCCCTCTTTTACTCATTTACTCTTTTGCTCGGGTGAAATGATTGTAGCAGAGCTTTACAGAATTCGCAAGCTATTCCTGCATGACGGACTTCCCTGCGCTTGGAGTGGGAATGCGATTGACAATATGTCCGCCGCAAGCCCACTCCGTAAGGGGTGGGTAAGGCGGACTTTAGGATACTGCTTGATTTTGTTTCAGATACGATATAATTGAAATGTCAACAAATTAATATAGCGTAAATGAGAGAAATGGTCAACTGGTCTTTGCATTGAACAACGAAATTTTGTTGCCAGAGAACGCACCCGTCCGACTGACAAGCGTCCAGCTTGAGGAACTGGACTACCTTCATACTGGCCGCTCTGCGGAACCACTGCTCAATTTCGCCGGTCGAGGTAATTTTGCAGAGCGGTGTACGCACACTTAGAATGCCCAAACTGAAAAGTTTTTTGTTTTAGACCTTAAAAACTTGTTGAATATACAAACTATTTTGGGTATACTATTAGCTGTAGGGAGGCGATACGATGATCAACAGACCGGACTATATCGCGGCAATCGAGCCGTTTATCGACAAGCCGCTCGTCAAGATACTTGCCGGTATCCGTCGCTGCGGCAAGTCTACGATCTTTGAGATGCTGAGAGAGGAACTGCTGCGGCGCGGTATTGGGGAGGACCAGATCATCTGCAAGCGGTACACGGAGATGGATATTCCCGAGAACATCACCGCCAAGCAGATGTATGACGAGCTGACCGCCGCCATGGCGGGCAAGGGACATTGTTACCTCTTGCTGGACGAGATTCAGGAAATCACCGGCTGGGAGAAGGCGGTCAACAGCCTGTTGGAAAGTGCGGATGCCGACATCTATGTGACCGGCTCCAACTCCAAGCTCATGTCCAGCGAGATCTCCACCTATCTGACGGGCCGCTATGTGTCCATTCCTGTCTATACGCTGTCGTTTAAGGAATATCTGGACTTCAAGGCCGACAGCACTTTATCCCGCAGGGAACTGCTGGAGGAGTATATCCGCTTCGGCGGTTTTCCCATCATCGCGCTCAGCGAGTACGATGAACAGAGCGCCTATCAGATCGTCAACGGCATTTACCATACCGTAGTCTCCCGCGATATTGTCAAACGTCACCGCATCAACAAGCAGGATCTTTTTGACCGTGTGGTGAAGTATATTATCGAAAATATGGGTAAGACTTTCTCAGCAAACTCGATCTCCACCTTCCTGAAAAGCGAGCACCGCAAGGTCTCGGTGGAGAGTATCTACAACTACCTGCGTTGGCTGGAGCAGGCGTTTATCATCTACCCCTGCGAACGTTATGACCTGCAAGGCAAGAGTATCCTGAAAACGCAGGAGAAGTATTATCTTGCCGATGTCTCCCTGAAATACGCGCTGCTGGGTTATAACCGCAAAATGCTGGACGGCGCGATGGAGAACATCGTGTACCTCGAATTGAAGCGCCGCGGCTACGATGTTTACATCGGCAAGAACGATACAAAGGAGATCGACTTTGTTGCAACGCGCCGCGACGAGCGCATTTATGTGCAGGTCTGCGTCCGGATCCCAGAAGCATCGGACCGCGAAGTGGGGAACCTGATGGAGATCCGCGACCATTACCCCAAATATGTTGTTACCCTCAACGAGATGGATACCGGCATCGAGGACGGCATCCGGATTGTTCACCTTGCGGATTTTCTACTTGCCGAACAATGGTGATCATCTTTCGGCTCATTCGGTAACCGTAGAACCCAGTCATGTTATTTTAGAAAAGCCTGCTTGATAATCGTTACTTCGCAGTTTTTTTGCCATTCCATTTACCTGAGCCTCTCGATCTGCTGCCAAAGATACAAAAACCCGGGCGCTGTGCTTGCACAGCGCCCGGGTTCGTCTCTCTTGCCAACGGGGGAAGGGGGCAAATCGGTTTTTCTGCTTTTTTGCCGGGGTCAGCTCATAGGACCAATTGGCATTCGTCGTGCTTTTCATTACATAAATAAAGAATGTCGTATCCGGTCATGCCTTCAACAACATTTTCTCGCACCGAGATAGATCCTTCTTTGAGAGTGATTTCCTGCCCACTTAACTTAAAAGAAGTACGGCCGGGAGGGGATGTGGGAAAATAAAATTCATTGAGATATGCGTTGTTAATTTTCCCCGTCTCCATGAACTCATATTGGAGCTGGGCATAATAGCTTCGCACGTTGGCCCAGTCGGTTGCGACGCGCGCCTTGTGAAGCTGTGAGCTGAAGGTCGGGATCGCGACGGCCACCAGAACGGCGATGATCGCCGCACCGATCAGCATTTCCACCAGTGTAAATCCGTGATTCCGTTTTGCGGTCGGGGTTGTTCTCTGTTTCGTCATTTTGCCACCATTTTTCATACCGTATCGGCGCGGGCCGCCCATAGAGAACAGGGGACCTGCCGTATATGCTCTGTTTTGCCCGGCTTTCGATTCAGGTGTGGGCCAGGTCGGAGTTTTTATTATATGGATAGCACCTGCCTCCGCCAATTCTTTGCGGCAAAATTTTCAAATTTTGTGCATTTTGGTGAAGAAAGCGGGTGCTTTGCAGGAGCGTTGGACGGAATATGGCGGACATCTATCCGTAAATGAACAACAGCAGCGGCAATTTGCCGCTGCTGCTCTGCGTGTCGAAAAAGTCGTTTCTCTCCGTTGTGCGTCCGAAAGGGGAGAGGCCGTCACTGGATGGCAAAGATCAGCTCCGCGGTGCAGGCTGTCTCGCCGTTCACCGTGGCGGTGCAGGCGCCGATGCCCACCGGACCCCGGCGCTTCGTGAGGGTACATTCCAGCTCCAGAACGTCTCCGGGGATGACCTGCCGCTTGAAGCGGGCGTTTTTCACGCCGCCGAACAGGGCGATCTTCCCCCGGTTCTCCGGCAGGGACAAAATCGCCACGGCCCCCACCTGAGCCAGCGCCTCTAAGATCAGCACGCCGGGCATGACGTGCTTTTGGGGGAAGTGGCCGCAGAAAAACGGCTCCCCCGCGCTGACGCACTTGATGCCCTTGGCCCAGACGCCGGATTCCCCGTCGGTGATGCGGTCCACCAGCGCGAAGGGGTAGCGGTGGGGCAGGATCTCGGCAATCTCATTGGAATTTAACTGCAGGCCCATGTCAGTCCTCCCATTTTCTCAGCAGCAGGCTGCCGTTGTGGCCCCCGAAGCCAAGAGAGTTGCTCAGGGCGTACCGGATGTCCGCCGGACGGCCCTCGTTGGGCACGATGTCCAGATCGCAGTCCGGGTCCGGGGTCTGATAGTGGATGGTGGCGGGGAGGAAGCCGTCCCGCAGGCTCAGGGCGGTGAAGATGGCCTCCACGGCACCGGCGGCTCCCAGCATATGTCCGGTCATGGACTTGGTGGAGCTCATGGCCAGCTGATAGGCGTGAGGGCCGAACACGGTTTTTACCGCGGCGGTCTCCCCGGCATCGTTGAGGTGGGTAGAGGTGCCGTGGGCGTTGATGTAGCCCACCTGCTCCAGAGAAACGCCGCCGTCGGTCAGCGCCATGGCCATGGCCTTGGCGCCGCCGCTGCCGTCCGCAAGAGGGGCGGTGATGTGGTGAGCGTCGCAGGTAGCGCCGTAGCCCGCCACCTCGGCGTAGATCTTGGCCCCCCGGGCCTTGGCGTGTTCCAATTCCTCCAGAAGCAGCACGCCTGCGCCCTCGCCCATGACGAAGCCGCTGCGCTCCGCGTCAAAGGGGATGGAGGCCCGATTGGGATCCTCCGTCTGGGTCAGGGCCTTCATGGAGGTGAAGCCGCCGATGGCCAGGGGGGTGATGGAAGCCTCCGTGCCGCCGCAGAGCATGCCGTCAGCATAGCCGTCCCGGATGTAGTGGAAGGCGTCGCCCACGGCGTTGGTGCCCCCGGCGCAGGCGGTGACGGGGCAGGAGCACATGGCCCGGAAGCCCGCGTCGATGGCCACCTGACCCGCCGCCATGTTGCAGATGGCGGTGGGGACATAGAAGGGAGACACCCGGTCAAAGCCCTTTTCCAGACCCCGGCAGTGCTCCGTCTCGGTGATGGCCTGTCCGCCGATGCCGCTGGAGAGGATCACACCGCAGCGGTCCGCATCCGCCTGCTCCACGGAGAAACCGGCGTCGGACAGGGCCTCCCGGGCCGCCGCCACGGCGAACTGGGTGAAACGGCCCATGCGCTTGGATTCCTGACGGCCCAGCAGGGCCTCCGGGTCGAAGCCCTTTACCTCTGCCGCCAGCTTCACCTTCTGAGCGGCGGGATCGTAATGGGTGATGGGGCCGATGCCGCACACGCCGTTTTTCACGGCCTGCCAGCTTTCTCCCACCGTCAGGCCGATGGGGGTCACAGCCCCCAGACCGGTGATAACAACTCTGCGTCGTTCCATGTCGCGTTCCTCCTCACATACTCATGCCGCCGTCAACGGTCAAAACCTGCCCGGTGATGTAGCCCGCGTCCTCAGCCGCTAAAAAGGCCACGGCCTTGGCCACGTTTTCCGGCGTGCCCATGCGGCCCATGGGAATGGAGCCGAGGGCGGCGTTTTTCGCGGTCTCCGTCAGCGCGGCGGTCATATCCGTGTCGATAAAGCCGGGGGCCACGGCGTTGACGGTGATGTTCCGGCCCGCCAGCTCCTTGGCGAGGGATTTGGTCATACCGATGACGCCGGCTTTGCTGGCGGCGTAGTTCACCTGACCGGCGTTGCCCCGGAGCCCCACCACGCTGGAGAGGTTCACGATGCGGCCGTAGCGCTGCTTCACCATCTGCCGGGCCACGGCCTTCATGCAGAGGAAGGCGCCCCGGAGGTTGGCGGCGATGACGGCGTCGAAATCCTCCGGCTTCATCATCATGAGCAGGCCGTCCCTTGTGATGCCCGCATTGTTCACCAGAATGTCGATGCGGCCAAAGGTTTTGAGGGCGGCGTCCGTCAGGGCCTTCACCTCGTCCTCTTTCGACACGTCGCACCGGACGGCCGCGGCCTTGGCCCCAAGGGCCTCGCAGGCGGCGACGGTCTCATTGGCCGCCGCTTCGTTGCCCGCGTAGCAGAGCACCACATTGGCTCCGCCCCGGGCCAGCTCCAGACAGATCGCCCGGCCCAGCCCCCGGCTGCCGCCGGTGACGACGGCTGTTTTTTCAGAAAAATTCATAGAGATGCTCCTTTCAGAGTTTCCGTCAGCTGTTTCAGCTCCGCCGCAGTCTCAACGGCGTACACCGGCAGCTCCGGGACGGTTTTCTTCACAAAGCCGCTGAGGGCCTTGCCCGGGCCGATCTCCACCAGCGCGTCCAGCCCCATGGCGGCCATGCGGCGGAGGGAATCCTCCATGTAGACGCTGCTCTGCACCTGCCGCACCAGCAGCTCCGGGATGGCAGCGCCATCGGGACGCTCCGCGCCCAGACAGTTGAAGATCACGGGGATCTGCGGCTCCCGGAACTCCACGGTGCGGAACCGCTCCGCCAGAGCGTCCCCGGCGGGGGCCATGAGAGGGGTGTGGAAGGGGCCGCTGACCTTCAAAGGCAGACAGCGGCGGGCCCCCCGCTCCTTTGCCAGGGCTGCCGCCGCTTCCACGGCGGCCTTGTCGCCGCCGAGGACCAGCTGGCCGGGGCAGTTGTAGTTGGCGATGACCACGCAGCCCTCCTTGGCGGCCTCGTTGCAGGCGGCCTGTAAGGCGGCACGGTCCAGCCCCAGCACCGCTACCATGGCAGAGGGCCGTCCGGCTGCGGCTTCCTCCATGGCTTTGCCGCGGAAGGCCACCAGCTCCACGGCGGTGTCGGCGTCAAAGACCCCGGCGGCGTGGAGGGCGGAATACTCGCCCAGAGACAGCCCGGCGGCAGCGGCGGGGACGATGCCCCGCTCCGCCAGCAGGGCGGTCATGCCCGCGGCGAAAGCTACCATGCAGGGCTGGGTGTACCGGGTCTGATTCAGAACGCCGTTTGCGTCGGTGAAGGAGACCTCCTTCAAATCGAAATCCACCCGCGCGGCGGCGCTGTCCAGCACGGCGCGGAAGGTGGGGAACCGCTCATACAGGTCAGCGCCCATGCCGGGGTGCTGGCTGCCCTGTCCCGCGTATAAAAATCCTAACTTCATTGTGCAGCTCTCCATTCGTCCATGATCTGAGCCATCTGCTCCGGCACGGTGGAGAGGGTGTTGATCTCCCCGGCGTTGGCCCCGCAGAAAAACAGGCCGTTTTCCCAGTCTCCGTTCCGGGCGGCGATGAGAGCCCGGGAGATACAGTAGGGGGCGTTTTTGCCATCGCAGGTGGTGATGCACTTCACGCACCGCTCCGGAGGCGGCTGGGTGCCGGCCTCCACCCGCTGGATCAGGGGACTGCGCAGCGCCCGTCCCGGCATCCCCACGGGGCTTTTCACCAGGGTGATGTCGTCAGCCTTTGCCGCTAAGAGCCGCTGCTTGTAGCCCTCGGAGGCGTCGCACTCCGCCGTGGCGATGAACCGGGTGGCGAACTGGGCCCCGGCGGCCCCCAGTTTCATGTAGCGGGCCATGTCGGCCCCGTTTTTCACGCCGCCGGCCACGAAAACCGGAATGTCCCGGCCTGCCTTGTCCCGGAAGGGGGCGATGGCGGTCAGGACCTCCCGCAAAAGGTCGGAAAGGGAGGGGGGCGCGTCCAGATCCTGCCGGGAGAAGCCCAGATGCCCCCCGGCCTCCGGTCCCTCCAAGATCAAAAAGTCGGGGATGCGGCCATAGTGCCGGTCCCACAGCTTGCACAGCAGCCCCGCCGCCCGGCCGCTGCTGACGATGGGGGCAATGGCGGCGTCACTGTCGGAGACTTCGGAGGCCAGCGCGGGGAGATCCTTGGGCAGTCCCGCACCGCAGACGATGGCGTCAGCTCCCGCCCGGAGAGCGGTGCGGACGCTGTCAGCATACTGGGTGGTGGCAACCATGGCGTTGACGGCGATCAGCCCCGCGCCGTGGGCCAGTTCCTTGGCATGGCGGACCTGCCGGTCCAGCGCCCGGAGGTTGGCCTCAAAGGGACGTTTGGCGAAATCCGGCTCCTGAAAGCCGCAGACGGCGGTGGAGAGGGTCCCCATGCCGCCGCAGGCGGCTACCGCTCCGGCAAGGCCGTCCAGACTGATGCCCACGCCCATGCCCCCCTGTAAAATGGGGAGGGGGAGGGTCTTTCCCCGGATCGTTACCGCCATGCTGCCTCCGTGGCCTTCAAAACGGCCTGACTGCCGGTGTACAATTCCTCGAAAATTTGCCGCAGGGGCTTGATCTCATGGAGCATACCGGCCACCTGACCGGCCATGACGCTGCCCCGCTCCATGTCGCCCTCGAACACCGCCCGGCGGAGACCGCCGAGGGTGACGTGCTCCAGCTCCTCCAGCGTGGCCCCCCGCTTTTCCAAGGCGAGATACTCTCTCGCCATTTTGTTTTTCAGCACCCGCACCGGCCCGCCGATGGAGCGGCCCGTCACGGTGGTGTCGCTGTCCTTGGCCTTCAGAAGGGCCAGCTTGTAGTTTTCGTGGATGGGGCACTCCCGGCTTGTCAGCAGGCAGGTGCCCACCTGAATGCCACAGGCCCCCAGAGCGAAGGCCGCTGCCGCCTGCCGTCCATCGGCAATGCCGCCGGCGGCGATGACAGGGATGTCCACCGTGTCGATGACCTGGGGCACCAGGGCCATGGTGGTCATTTCGCCCACATGGCCGCCGGACTCCATGCCCTCGGCGATGATGGCATCGGCTCCCTGATTCACCAGCCGCTTGGCAAGGATGGAGGCCGCCACCACGGGCAGCACCTTGATCCCGGCCTCTTTCCACGCGGGGATGTACTTGCCGGGACTGCCCGCCCCGGTGGTCACCACCTGAACGCCCTCCTCTATGATGATCTGGGCCATTTCGTCGGCGCAGGGGTTCATCAGCATCAGGTTCACGCCGAAGGGCTTGTCCGTCAGGCTCTTGCAGACGCGGATCTGCTTGCGCAGCAGGTCCGCCTCCAGCATCCCGCCGGTGGCGATGACGCCCAGCGCCCCCGCGTTAGAGCAGGCGGCGGCAAATTCGCCTGTGGCGATGTTGGCCATGCCGCCCTGGATAATGGGGAACTCCGTCCCCAGCAGCTCGTTGAGTTTTTTCATAGTATTGCTCCTTTACAGAAAAGAGGCTCAGGCCATTTCCAGCACCGCACCGCCCCAGGTCAGGCCGCCGCCAAAGGCGGTCAGCAGCAGGCGGCTGCCGGGACCCACGCGGCCCTGCTCCACCAGCTCGCTGAGGACCAGCGGGACGCTGGCAGCGGCGGTGTTGCCGTAACGGTCGATGTTTTTGTAGTATTTTTCCGGCGGGATGCGGTATTTCCGCACCGCCAGGTCAATGATGCGGGCGTTGGCCTGATGGAACACGAAGAAGTCGATGTCCGCCGGGGTCAGCCCAGCCTTTTTCAGCGTGGCGTCCATGCAGGCGGGAACGGTCTCCACGGCGAATTTGAACACCTGCGTCCCCTCCATGGAGAGGACGTTTGGCTCTCCCCGGCCAAGGCCCGGCAGACGCAGGAGAACGTCGTCCCCCCGGCTGCCCAGTACGGCGGAGATGGAGGGCCAGCCCTCCCGGCACTCCACCACGGCGGCGGCCGCGCCGTCCCCGAAGAGGATGCAGGTACCCCGGTCCGTCCAGTCCACCACGCGGCTCAAAGCCTCCGCTCCTACCACCAGACCGAATTTCCGGGGGGAGGCGTTCAGCAGGCACTCCATAGTGTGCAGGGCGTAGACAAAGCCGGTGCAGGCGGCGTTCAGATCGAAACAGGGGGTGTCCTCCGGCAGACCCAGCGCCCGCTGCAGCAGACAGGCGGCAGAGGGCACCACGGTGTCCGCCGAGACGGTGGCCACGATGCACACGCCGATGTCCGCCGGGGTGATCCCGGCCATGTGCAGGGCATCTCTTGCGGCGCTGACGCACAGCTCGGTCAGGGTCTCCTTCTCACAGCGGTAACGGCTGCGGATACCGGTGCGGGCGGTGATCCACTCGTCATTGGTATCCACCAGCCGGGAAAGATCGTCGTTGGTGACGGTATTGGCGGGGACACAGCGGCCTGTGCCCCGGAGCTTGATCCCGTTCATGCGTCCTCCTTCCCGCGGCCAAGGGCGCGGAATTTCTGATAGCGCCGTTCCGTCAGGCTGACGGCGCTTTCCTTCAGCAGGGGTTCCAGACAGGCGGTCAGCGCCCGGTCCAGATTCCACAGCGTCCGGCTGGGGTCGGTCTGCGCGCCGCCCTCCGGCTCCCGGACGATGCCATCAATGACCCCCAGCTTTTTCAGCTCCGGGGCGGTGAGCTTCATCAGCTCCGCTGCCTCGCTGGAGCGCTGGGCGTCCTTCCACAGGATCGAGGCGAAGCCCTCCGGGGACAAAATGGCGTACACGGCGTTTTCCAGCATCAGCACCCGATCGGCTACGGCCAGCGCCAGCGCGCCGCCGCTGTTGCCCTCCCCGGTGACGACGGCGATGACCGGCACCGTCAGACGGCCCATCTCAAAGAGATTCCGGGCGATGGCCTCGCCCTGACCGTGTTCCTCGGCCTCCAGACCGGGATAGGCCCCGGCGGTGTCGATAAAGGTAAAAATAGGGCGGCGGAACTTCTCCGCCTGCTTCATGAGCCGCAGAGCCTTGCGGTAGCCCTCCGGCCCCGGCATCCCGAAGTTGCACCGGAGGTTTTCCTCCAGCGTTTTGCCCTTCCGGGTGCCGATGACGGTGACGGGCCGCCCGTGGAACAGGGCGACGCCGCCTAAAATGGCGGGATCCTCCCGGCAGGCCCGGTCTCCCCGCTGCTCAAAGAAATCGGTGAACAGTCCGTCGATATAGTCCGTGATATTGGGCCGCTGGGGATGGCGGGCCAGCGCCACCCGCTCGGCGGCGGTTTTCTCAGCCATGGCGTTCTCCTTTCCCGTGGAGCTTCAGCAGACGGATGAGAGTGTCCCGCAGGTCCTTCCGGGGGACCACCGCGTCCACAAAGCCGTGCTCCATCTGAAATTCCGCACGCTGAAAGCCCTCCGGCAGGGTCTCGCCGATGGTCTGCTGAATGACACGGGGCCCGGCGAAGCCGATGAGCGCACCGAGTTCGGCCAGAATAATGTCTCCTAACGAGGCAAAGCTGGCGGTGACGCCGCCGGTGGTGGGGTCCGTGAGAACGGAGATGTACAGCAGTCCCTTTTCCGAAAACCGGGCCAGAGCCGCGCTGGTTTTCGCCATCTGCATGAGAGACAAAATGCCCTCCTGCATCCGCGCGCCGCCGCTGGCGGCAAAGAGGATCAGGGGCAGCTTGTTTTTCCCGGCGTACTCGATGGCCAGCGTCAGCTTTTCCCCTACGGCGGCGCTCATGCTGCCCATGAGAAAGCGGCTGTCCAGCACGCCCACCACGCAGCGGCTTCCGCCCACGGTGCCGGTGGCGGTGACTACGGCTTCGTTCATGCCGGTCTTGCGGCGGGCGCCGTCCAGCTTGGCCCCGTAGCCGGGGAAGCGGAGGGGGTCGCTGGCCGTCAGCTTTTCATGCAGCTCCCGGAAGGAGCCGGGGTCCAGCACGCTGCTGAGCCGGTAATAGGCCCCCATGGGGAAGTGGTAGCCGCACAGGGGGCAGACGGACAGCGCCGCCGCCACGTCCTTGCGCTGGCTCTCCCCGCCGCAATGGGGGCAGGTGACTAACTTTTCGCCGGGGACGTAATTCTCCCGCATGGCTTTCATGGCCAGCAGCCGCGCCCGGCGTTTTGCAAAAATGTTTTCCATGTATTATCCTTTGTGATCGTCTACCCGGCGGCTGAATTCCAGCAGCTCCGGCAGGCTTCGGTCCAGAAAGGCGGTGGTGCAGCCCCCCCGGACAAAGGTGGGGTGGAACAGCAGCTCATAGGACAGCTCCGCATTGGTGGGGAAGCCCTCTAAGGTAAATTCCTCCAGACAGCGGCGCATCCTGCGGATGGCTTCCAGCCGGGTGGGGGCGTGGACCATCACCTTGGCGGCCAGAGAATCGTAATAGGGGGAGAGGGTGCAGCCGTTATAGAGGGCGGAGTCCACCCGGACGCCGGGGCCGCCGGGGAAGTGGAGAAATTCCACCTTGCCGGGGCAGGGCCGGAAATTGGCCGTGGGGTCCTCGGCGTTGATGCGGCACTCGATGGCGTGGCCGGTGAGGGTCACGTCCTCTTGAGTCAGGTCAAGGGGCAGACCGGAGGCGATGCGCAGCTGCTGACGCACCAGATCCACGCCGGTGATCATCTCCGTGATGCCGTGCTCCACCTGGATCCGGGTGTTCATCTCCATAAAGTAGAAATGCTGTCCGTCGCTGTCCAGCAGAAATTCCACAGTGCCCGCGCCCTCGTAGCGGACGGCCTGCGCCGCTTTCACGGCGGCCCGGCCCATCTCCTCTCGCAGCTCCGGCGTCAGGCACCGGGCGGGGGCTTCCTCAATGAGCTTCTGGTTCCGGCGCTGGATGGAGCAGTCCCGGTCTCCCAGATGGATGACGTGGCCCTGCCGGTCCGCCAGGATCTGAAACTCGATGTGCCGGGGCTCCAGCACCAGCTTTTCCAGATACATTTCGTCGTTTCCGAAGCAGGCGTTGGCCTCCGCTTTGGCGGCGGCGTAAGCGTCGGGCAGGTCTTTAGCGCTGTCGCAGCGGCGGATACCCCGGCCGCCGCCTCCGGCGCTGGCCTTCAGCAAAACGGGATAGCCCACCGTCTCCGCCACGGCCAGAGCGTCCTCCACAGAGGATACCGGCCCGTCGGAACCGGGGGTCACGGGGACCCCGGCGGCGCGCATCAGGTCTCGGGCGGCGGATTTGGAGCCGGCCTTCCGGATGGCATCCCCGGAGGGACCGATGAAGGTGATGCCGTTTTCCGCGCAGGCGTCGGCAAATTCCGGGTTTTCCGACAGGAACCCGTAGCCGGGGTGCAGACCGTCGCAGCCGGTGGCTATGGCGGCAGAGAGCAGCGCCTGAGGGTTTAAGTAGCTGTCAGCGGCCCGGGGAGGGCCGATGCACACGGACCGGGTGGCCAACTGGACGTGGAGGGCCTCCGCGTCCGCCTGAGAATACACCGAGACCGTCTCAATGCCTGCCTCCCGGCAGGCCCGCCGCACCCGGAGGGCGATCTCCCCCCGGTTGGCGATCAATACCCGCTTCAGCATGGCTGATAGCGGAACAGAGGCTCCCCGAAGGAAACCAGCGCGCCGTTTTCCTTCAGAACCGCCGTGATCTCGCAGTCACAGGGGGCGGGGATTTCGCTCATCATCTTCATGGCCTCCAGCAGGCACAGGGGCTGGCCCTTGCTCACCCGGTCCCCCACCTGCACAAAGGGGGGCTGCTCCGGGGCAGAGGCGGCGTAGAAGGTACCCACCATGGGGGCGGTGACGGTCTCGCCCTCCGGTTCGGCGGCTGTGGGCGCTGCCGGGACAGCGGTTGCGGCCGGAATGATCGGCGCGGCGGGCGCGGCAACGGCCCGCTCCATTTCTATGGTAAATTCCTGGGTGGACAGCTTCAGCTTGAACAGGGAACTCCCCTCGAAGCTGGCCAGCAGGTCGTTCAGTTCTTGATTGGTCATGGAATGTCCTTTCCTCGCAAAACCGGACCGCCGGAGGGTCTGTACCCTCCGGCGGACGCACGTTAATTCTTGTGAGCGGCCAGATAGGTCATGATGTCGCCCACCGTTTTCAGGTTGGCGGCGTCCTCCTCGGCGATGGAGATGCCGGCGGCCTCTTCCAGGGCCATGACCAGCTCCACGGCGGCCAGAGAATCGGCACCCAGATCGTCAGCCAGAGAGGCGGTGGGGGTCACGGCTTCGGCGTCGCAGCCCAGGGTCTCTACAATGATGTCACGTACTTTTTCAAATTCCATGATGAGTCTCCTTGTTTGGTCATAATCCAATTCGAGTAGTTAAAAATATTTACTTAAAATAATTTAACTAAAAGAATTGAACTATATAATAGCGGACGACTATCCCAATGTCAAGAAAAAAATTGTGAATAAACGGTTAAAACCTGGGAAAGTGGGGGGCGCAGCCTATTTTTTGATTGACAGGGGAAACTGGATGCACTATCATCCAATTAAAAGGATGTATCTGCAACTATCTTTCGACCGGGCACAGGCTCCGGGGAAAGGAACGCTGTCAATAACCCCCACCAAATCTAACGATTTGGAGGGGGCTTGCGAGAAATCGTAAGCCCTGATTGACTACCCTAAGTGTTTCGAGCACTACGTTACTCAAGAATGTAAGAATAGGCACCGGCGGGCGTGAATCCGAACCTGCCGCACTGCGGTGTGTGATTAAAAGCTCTGAGGGTAAGGAGCGGTGTTGCACACGAAAACCTTGAGATAACATTGGGTACGGATACCTGACGGCCGAAAGGCCGCGTGGCTTTTTCGTTAGCCACAATCAAAGAAGAAGGAGGAAGGCATCATGCCAAACAAAGTGTATGTCATCAATAAACACGGGCGTCCGCTGATGCCCTGCTCCCCGGCAAAAGCCCGTCATCTGCTGGATGCCGGGAAAGCCAAGGTGAAGAAGAGGACGCCCTTTACCATCCAGTTGGTCTACGGAAGCAGCGGCTATACGCAGGAGGTCATCCTCGGCGTGGATGCCGGCAGCAAAACAATCGGACTTTCGGCTTCTGCCGAAACGGAAGAACTACTCTCCGCAGAAGTAAAACCTCGGAATGACGTGGTGGATTTGATGTCTACCCGTCGAGAGTTCCGCAGAGCCCGAAGAAATCGCAAGATCCGGTATCGTAAGCCGCGCTTCGATAACCGAGTCCGCAGCAAGCACAAGGGATGGTTGGCGCCTTCTGTGGAGGTCAAAATCCAAGAGCACATCACCTCAATCAAGAGGGCTTGCCGCATCCTGCCCGTGAGCAAAGTGGTCATAGAGACCGCCGAGTTCGACCTGCAGCTGCTGAAAGCCATCGAGG
>ENA-UERN01000889-UERN01000889.1-human-gut-metagenome-genome-assembly--contig:-NODE-889-length-31613-cov-6.117485_pt1 | contig 31613 bp, 20 predicted proteins | sample MGYA00242950_ERZ507950 | MGnify/ENA primary metagenome ERZ507950 (study PRJEB26167, sample SAMN06115515) | human gut metagenome | host: Homo sapiens | place: China:Ningxia | collected 2014-11-26...
GGACCACCGTTTATCACCGGGTGATTCGTGGGATCATGTTTCTCCACGTAATTCGGGTGAAGCGCATGCGCCATGTCCGCAGAAATCATGAAGGAATTATGAATTGCACGATACAAATCTTCCGGCTTTCCTCCCAACCCGAAAACAATACGCTCAATAATCGTTCTCAAAATCGGAGAACCGGCACCCTGTTTCGTTCCACTTCCCACTTCTTCATTATCAAAAATAGCAAGGATTTTTGTCTTACGACATTTCTCGGAAGCCACGAAGGCTTTTAACCCGGCATGAGCCATGGCTAAATCATCCAGCTTACCACTTGAAATAAACTCCTCGTTCACCCCGAACAAACAGCCTTTCTCGTATTCATATAGAGTCAAGTCAAAATCAAGTATATCTTCTTGCCCCACACCCATCTCTTCAGCAATAAGTTTTATCAGGTAATTATCTTTTTCGAAAGTTTCATTTATCATGGCGATCACGGGAAGCATATCTTTCTGTTTGCTCAACGGGTTACCTTGATCGTTCACGGCACGGTTGAAATGGATGGCAATATGAGGAATAACCATCAACGGACGCTTGAAATTCACGAACTGAGTCGCAGGTTTCAACGGGTTCAAGCTACGCAACATAACCCGTCCGGCCATGGACAATGGTCTGTCGAACCACGTGTACATAATCGGCCCCCCATACACTTCCGTGTTCAATTTCAAATACTTCCCGGCAACAGGCATCGCGGCATTCGGTTTAATTTTAAACGTCGGAGAATCGCTATGGGCACAAACGATCTTGAACCCTTCTTCAGCGATCTCCCCGCTACCAATCTCGAAAGCAAAAAGCGAAGAATGATTTTTCGTCACGAAATACTTACCCCCTCTTTCTATTTGCCATGCCTCTCCCGAGAAAAGTTGTTTATAACCATTACCTAGCAATTCTTTTTTGGCATTTGCCACGGCATGAAAGTTTGTCGGACTCTCATGTATAAACTCTACTAATTCTTTAGCGTATTGTTTTTCCATTATATCTTGTTTTTTTATTTCATTTCTTCGAGCCCCAAGATAATCATTTTTTACTACACTTTTTGCTTTGAAATCCAAAAAAGTCTTGTTTCCTTCTTTAATTTCGTCGTAAACACGTTTACCAAACATGACAAAAGGAGGACTTATCATATTCTCTTTATTATAACGAATCTCACCTCCCGTCTCCGCATTTACCACATGACCACCCGCGGCTTCCACTAGCACTTGCCCTGCCGCAACATCCCATTCCGAACATTTCCCGAATTTTGGACATATATCCACCTCTCCTTTAGCAAGCATACAATGTTTTGATGACGCTCCTAACGGGACGAGTTCGACCTCATGCCCCAAAGATTTTAAATAATCGACATATCGTAACTCCCATTCCGTTATATGAAAGCGACTGACAGCCACCCTCAACTTTGAACTTTTTTCCCCGGCATTCGGGAAGATTTCTTCCCTCCCGTTTTTTATCATCCCCTTCTCCCCACTAGCAAAAGCCCATAATATTTCACCATCACACACGTTATGAATCATCCCAAATACAGGTTTTCCCTTTTCCACAAGAGCCATATTGATACAAAAACGCCCATTCCGATATATAAATTCCTTCGTGCCATCCAGCGGATCAATAATCCAAGCGTATGTCCATTTCTCTCGTTCTTCATAAACCGGTAATGACGCCTCTTCGCTAATCACCGGAATCCCCGGATATAACTTTTTCAAAGCACTTGTAATATACTCACTCGAAATTTTATCCGCTTCTGTCACGGGGGTATTATCTCCCTTTAACTCTACATTAAAATTTCTCTTATCATACACCTCTTTTATCAACTCCCCCGCTCGCTCAATAATACACTGAATATCTGTTACTTTTATCCAATTTACCATATTAATTAATTCATCTAAAACGATTTGTTAAACTTACAAATAAAATTCATTTCATAGATCATATTCTAATAAGAAAATTAACAAAAATACACCTGCATTCACACGGTCAAGACATAATTAAACCTATTAATTAATCAGTTACAATGACATACACATACAACGATTCAAAACATAGCTCCACAGGCACAAAATATTAACCAACATTAACCCAGTTAATAGCTTTTATTAACAATTAAAATTAATCTAGATGCAACAGACACTTTATCTTTGCACCGTCTTTAAGAGATTGAAGATTTTTCATAAGTTTGTATGGTTTAGGTTAGTAGTTAGTAATGTAATCTTAAGAGTCGACATCCCCGTCGACTCTTTTGTATTTAACGACATGAGTTAGTATTATTTTCTTGAAAACAAAAATTAACTTTTATGAAAGGAATCATCGAAATTGAAGGAATGGAATTTTTCGCTTTCCACGGATGTTATGAAACAGAACGTATCGTGGGAAACAAATTCATGGTTTACGCCCGTATCGAAACAGATTGCAGCAAAGCAGCCCAATCCGATAACATCGAAGACGCGCTAAGTTACCTCACCGCGTATGAAATCATCGCCCGAGAAATGATGATCACCTCCCATTTGCTGGAACACGTGGCCCAAAGAATGATCGACGCGCTCTACTCCACCTTCCCGCAAATTTCACACGTAACCATCAAAGTATCAAAACTAAACCCGCCTCTAGGGGGAAAGATTGCGGCAACAAGTGTCACCTTATCAAAATAAATTGCAGCAAGGTATTGCAAAATCCAAAATATCGCCTTATCTTTGCACTGCAAAATCGCAACAGGGTCGGTTGGCCGAGCGGTTAGGCAGCGGTCTGCAAAACCGTGTACAGCAGTTCAAATCTGCTACCGACCTCAAAAGCCTTCGAAAGTTATCTTTCGAAGGCTTTTTTGTATCCGGTATCTTGAAGGGTAGGGCGGCGGGAGTTTTAGTTCCGCCAATCTCTTCTGAAAAAGGGACGCTGATCACAACAAATCGCAGCATGGGTTTGTCAGGCAGCTGTCCCTTTTATATCCTGTGTTTTAACGGCGTTCACGGTATACTACATCTGCAATCCGGGCAAAACCACTGTACTCTGTCCGTTTGCTGACTTTATTGTTTATTCCGTCGATCTTATAGAAACCCAGTGTACCTCCGTTATTGTCCGTGCTGTTTTTATCGTATGAACCGACCATCAGTTCGAACTGCCGGGCCATAAATTCCTCCGATTGATCGTTGAGCAGAGTCAGGAGGGGCTGTTGGTAAAGATTGAATTTCAGGAAGGTGACTTCGGATGTCGAAGGCAGAGTGATCACCGATTCGTAGGTGGTATTGGTGGCCAGATTGTACATATGCACCTTATTGCCTTCGGCATAAAACAGAAAGGGAAACTGGGAATGGAAAGCGAACCGGCTGGCTTGATCGAAGCCGGGGGCTTGTAAATTTTCATATTTCGATTCCTGTACGAATCCGTTACCTCCCATATTGATTCCATAAATGTGGCGTTGGCCGTTTTGATCCTGAAGGATGGCATACACCAGACCATTGGAAAAACGTGTACTTTCCATATAGATCAGTTCCATCCCGGTTTTAAAACTGAACAGGGCCTCTTCGGGGTCTTGCAGGGGAGATAGGATTTGTTTCGGGTTGTCGGTAGTTCCTGTCGACCAGCCGACGAAACGCCGGTTATCGGTGTCGTAAAAAAGGGCAGTATTACCATTGCCGGGGCGTGCCATACTGACTCCTACGTAAGGGGCGACTTTAAATTCAGGAGCCAGGCCACGTTCGGAAGTATTGATCGGATATTCGAAAGCAGCACCTGCTGTACCCAATGCCTGGCAATAAGCATTCCCTTTGTCGGTGACACAAAAGTTCGCCTCACCTCCATACGAGCTACCCGAATTCAGGGAGATGTAATAAACAGGTTCTTCGTCTGCAGGAGGTATGATAAAATCAACGGCTTTTATATTCCAGGATTCGTCTGTTTTGAATGTTTCCTGGTCCAATAGATAGGAACCTTTTTCTGAAATCAGGTAAATGACATCTCCCGGATTGGCGAAACGGCTGGGGGCCCAACCGAGCATACGGGCGTTTGTCACCTCCGGAAGTCCCAGGGAGGCGAGCAGGTCGTAGGCCGGGAGTGTTCTTTCTTTAGAAAGTACGGAGATCATATCCAGCCGGACACGATTTTGAGCTCCTTCGTTACAGAGTACCATCCAGCCTTCGTAAGTGGGGGAGGTGACTTTGATGTCGAATAGTTTTGCCGTCTCCCTGCCGGTTCTGATATCGGTGACGATAAACATACATAAGTAAGTATTGGCTGCAAAGGTAGCCAGCGTATCCACATCCTTTCGGCCGTTTTTATTCAGGGTTACTCCCCAATATGCCCCGTTTACGATCGTACCTCCGCTTTTCAGTTCCATTTTATAGGTGAAAGTGAAGTTCGGGTTATCCTCTGTAATGATTCCTTCCAGAGAAGATTTGACTGTGGGGGCGGCCACAATGTGTTCGGCTCCCCCGACGACTTCCAATAATTCCGGCAGACCTTCGATCGTGATTTCTGCCACTTCATGATAATCGTAATTTCCTTTGTCGTCGAAGCACGAGCTGATCAGGGGAATGAACAGGAGGACGAATAGTTTGTATCGTTTCATAGAATTTTGATTTTCAATGTTATTTTATGTTTCGGTTGTTATTCATATCGGGAATAGTCGACCGTATAACCGTCGGCCAGTTGCATGTAGGAACCGTCCTTATCTTTTACGGGGGTATCGTTATCGGCTTGTTCCTGAAGGTAATTACGAACAGCTTTGGCGGCGAATCCGAGGCGTCCGTAAGAGACTTTCGCTCCGGCCTGCCCGGCTTGCGACCAATCGTTCACTGTCCAGCCCATGACCGAATTGACAACGATGTATTTCTGAGGCGTCCAGGGACCGAGGAAACCTTCACCGAACCAGGACCAGTAAGTCGGTTCGGAATATTGTTCGTTGAATTTGAACGTATACCGGGTACCGTCCAGGTTTTCGCTGCTGGAGTTCCATTGGTTCGTTTTTTTGTATTCGTCGATCCGGGCATTGAAGTGTTCGTTTTCTATAAGGTGCAGAACGACTGTAAGGGTACTGTCGAGTAAATCGGGGGTACGGTAAAAGGTGATTCGCACATAGGCATTACTCTTGCCGGCTTTTATTTTTAACGTGTCGAGGTTCGTATCGAAATGCACGCCTTGGATTCCGGTACTCATTTCTTTATCGATTTCCACTTTAAAAGGGCGGTCGTAGTCGGTGACATTTCCCATCGTACGTACTTCGGCCGAATAGGTGACATTGTTTTTTTCGGCAGCTGCTCCGGCAAAAGTGAATTCGGTGCTGTTGGAATAGGTGACAGTGGTGCTTCCCCATATATAGGAAGCAGTCCGTTGAAAATAGAGAGCGGCATCGTCCGAGGTGTAGACCGGAATATCTTTTGTCTCACAAGCTGTAAATATCAGAGGCAGAAGAAAGAGATAGAGTATTTTTTTCGTTTTCATAATATGCTGTTTTAACGGTTTTCGATTTCTTTGGCCGGCATGGGGGGGGACGTAACGGGCGGCACTGGCCCCATAAGTAGAGGTGTTGTGCCCATTTTCGGTATTCAGGATGTTGACGAACAGCCGTTTGTACATAAAGAAAATCTGGCCTTCTCCCCAAAATTCACGGAGATATTCGATACGTAGTTTGCTCATCAGCTCATTTTCGTCTGTAATGGTTATTTCGGGCAGGCCCCGCAGAGTGCGGATTTGGTTGAGCCAGCTGTTGCCATCCGATACCTTGGGTTCGCATTCGGCTGCGATATAATACATTTCACTTAAGCGGATCAATGGCATGAAGCTGCTGTAGAATAATTTAGCATCTCCGTCCTGAATGGCTTTGTACTTGGTGAATATATGACCCGTGACTCCGATACTCGTCGCCTGAGCCCATTGGGATTGATAGCGGTAATCCTGGGTTTCTCCTGCAAACAGATTGCCGTCGACGAATGAGTTACGGGGTTGTAAAAAATTGTTTCCTGCATTTTCTGCATCGAAACTGTAGGTATAGATATCGCCCCGTTTCTTCATGTATATCCCCATCAGGACTTCGGTAGAGAATACCCGGTCGGGATCGACATTGTTAGCCAGTAGTTTGTTGGGATCTACCGGGGGAAACCATTCCGATACCGTCTTATCTTTCAGGAGTTTATAGGCTGCTTGCAAAGCTTTGTCTTTCTCGCCGGCATAGAGGTATACCCTGGCTTTTAAGGCCAACACAGCGTAATAATTCATCCGTAATTGGCGGTAACGCAGATATACCTCGTTTTCATCTTCCAAAGCGGAGGCCATAGGGCCTTCCGGGATGACCGGGTCTTTGGCCAATAGTTTTTCGGCTTCGTCCAGGTCGCGCATGATCTTGTTGTGAACGATCGAGTCGGCTGATAATAGGGGAAGGTTCATGATTTTTACCGATTCGTTGTAAGGGATGGATGGGGCCGAAGGATCCTCTTTATAGATGGGGCCGAATAAGCGTAACATGTCGAAATGAAGGAAAGCCCGGAGGGCCAGTAATTCTCCCTTCATCAGATTGGTTTCGGCCGGGGACAGTATGCCCTGCTGCGTAGCCAGATTTTCCAGGATGACATTGCAATTCAGGATGGTCGTGTAGGCTGTGGCCCAAGTCGACTCGAGTGCCTTGGAGACATTTTCCTCCGCATATCCCCAGCTATTCAGACTGGTCAGATAAGTGCTTTTAGCCAGGGGAGCATATCTTTTTGAAATGACATCGATCAATTCGTATGAGAGATTTTTGCCATATAACGAATTGGAAGTTAGGTTGTTGTATAAACCGTTCATGGCAGTATAGTACCCCCCCCGGGTCGCCAAAAGTTGTTTTTCAGTATATTGATCTTTGGGCTGGACATCCAGAAAGCGATCGCATCCCGTACAAATTCCTCCCAATAAAATGAGGCTTAGTAATATTAGAGTTTTGAAATTCATCGTATTCGGATTTAAAAGTTAAAAGAAAGTCCTAATTCGAGGCTGCGTGCGAACGGATAGAGAGTTCCCCGTTCGGATTTGATCGTGGAAGCTCTGAAAACATCGCGCATGGAGGCTTGAATCTTTAGATTGCTCAGACCTATTTTTTTGATCCAGCCTTCATAAAATTCGTAACCGACATAAACGGATTCCATACTCAGGACGTTTTCTTTCTGAATGAAGCGTGAAGACATCGGCGTACTGGCTGCATTCGCGATGTCTTTAAAGCGTACTTTGTCGCCCGGATTTTGCCATCTTTCGTACAAAGCCCGTTTATCCTGGTTTTTATTCAAACCGCTGACGGAAATATTCTCGACTTTGTTGAACAAGGCTTCGTTGAATACGCTGGCACCTGTCTGGTATCTGAAATTCATGCTGACAGAGAACCCTTTGTAGTTGAGAGAAGTCCCGATCACTCCTTCGATTTTGGGCCGGGTATTTCCACAGATCACTTCGTTGTCATAAGAAAAGTCGTAGGTGTAATTGCCCTCTTTGTCGTAGAATAATTCCCGACCTGTAGAAGGATCTATCCCTGCCGATTTCACGGCCCAGATATCGTCGGGGTCTGCTCCGTTGTAATATCTGACCGTGTTGTGGCCCTGGCCGGATTTATTGAGCTCGTCGAGTTTATTTCCGATCTTATCGAGTTTGGTTTTCTGGGTTCTCAGGTTACCCCGGACGAGCCAGGAGAAACGTTGATCCAGTTTCTGTATGATGTAATAGGAAGCGGAAAGCGTCAAGCCTTGGGAAATCTGTTTTCCCATATTGGTCAGGTAACTGCTTGTCCCTGAAGACAGGGGCATGCTGATGTTTATCAATAGGGGGTCGGTTACTTTGTGGTAATAATCTGCTGTGATATTCAGGCGTTTATCGATCAATGTCATATCGATACCGATATTTTTGTCCAGGGTGATCTGCCAGTCGAGGTCGGGGTTACCGAGCTGATTCAGTACGGCTCCCATACCGAAATAATTCATAGAGGCCAATTGAAAATTGAATGTCGTCAGTGTTTTCGACGAACTGAAGTTTTGGTTGCCGGGGTTACCGATCGAGGCCCTCAGTTTTAGGAAATCGATCCAGGTGAGGTGATCTGCAATGAATCTCTCTTTGTGCAGGTTCCAGCCTAAGCCGACAGACCAGGTACCGATATAGCGTTTGGAGGCTCCGAATACGGAAGAGCCGTTTTCGCGCAGACTGAAATCCATCAGATAACGATCATCGAAAGAATACCCCAGGTTGAAATAGCCGTTCATCGACCGTGAAGTATTTTCGTAATAGGTAGGGCTTCCTCCCTCCGGATAACCGTTCGAGAAAGAGGGGTATACGAAATCACCTTCCGGGAATCCTTGAGCACTATAGCCTTGTGTCAGCGTTTTGTTACTGTTGAGGTTACCACCGAGGACGGCATTGAGACGATGACGGCCGATCAGTTTGGCAAAAGTTACCGATAGCTCGCCTTCGTATTGGTTACTTCGGGTATTGGTGGTATTGAAAGTCCCTTTTTTGAGGATCTCATAAGTATCGAAGCGGGTGTCGTTGCGGGAGATGAATTTTTCTGTATCGTCGTTGCCGTAGCTGATGCCGAAGCGGGCCCGTACTTTCAGTGCTTCGAGGGGAGTGTATTCGGCCACGAAATAGTTGGATAAAGCGAGTTGCTTGCCTTCGTCACGACTGTTTTGAGAGGCATTCCACAACGGATTGGCCGCTTTGGTATAATCGTTGTTTTCGAGCCATTTACCGATATTTCCCTCTTCGTCTCTTTTTTTGTAGTAGGGATTGGCGGCAGCATATTCGCTGAAATCAACGATCGGATTTTTGATTTTGGTGTTGGTCATCGAAAATTTGTTCGAGAACTGGAATTTTTTGATACGGTAGATCAGGTCGATATTTCCGCTGATAACTTCCCGGTTGGATTTCTCCATGACTCCGCTGATACCGTTATAGCCGGCTCCGATACCGAACAGGAAACTGCCTTCTCCTCCTTCGATATAGAGGGAGTGTTTCTGATTGACTCCCACCCGTAAAGGTTCTGTCAGCCAGTAGGTATCTATCCCGCTTTCGATTTCGGCTAATTTTTGATTGTATAATTTCTGTAGTTCGAATTCACTTGTCGCCGACCAGGAAGCAGGGGTGTATTTCCCGGCTAATTTTTCGAAAGCCAGTTTTTCTTTTGCATTCATGAGGTTGTAGCTACTGAGATCGGGCATCGAAATATTGGCATTTCCATTGTAACTGACCATCAGTTTTCCGGCTTGTGGTTTGACGGTTTCGACAACGACTACCCCGTTGGCTGCTTTCGATCCGTAGATCGCTGTCGAGGCGGCGTCTTTGAGGATGGTGATCGAAGCGATGCGGTTGATATCCATATCGTTGATTACAGATAAGGAGGATTCGAAGCCGTCGAGGATGAACAACGGTTGGTTCGGATCGGCTTCGAGCTCGTCACGCATACCCAGCATACTCGATTTCCCACGGATTTCCATATTCGGCAGGCGGTTCGGATCGGAGCCGTATAAGGTGTTGTCCAGAATGGCAAAAGAAGGGTCGAGGGTTTTCAGACTTTGCAAAATGTTTTGAGTACCTGCCGTTTTGAGTTCGGATGCGGTGTAAGTGGAAGCAGAACCGGTAAAGCTTTCTTTTTTGCGGGTAAAAATTCCGGTCACGACCACCTCTTTCAAATTTTCTGCCGTCTCTTTTAAAATGACTTTGATCGGTTTTTTAGGATCGCCGACCGGGACTTCCTGACTTTCCATACCGATAAAAGAGAAGATCAGAATGGTGTTTTCTTGTTGGGGCAGAGACAATTTGAAGTTTCCTTCGGGATCGGTTGATGTTCCTAGTTTGGTGCCTTTTACCAGGACTGTCACTCCCGGAAGAGGAGTGTTGCTCTGGTCGGTTACCTGACCGGTCAGGGTAACGCTATTTACGGTTTGGGGAGTAGTTAACGGAGTCAGGATGATGGTTCGGTCTTCCAGGGTATATTTGAACCGATTATTGGCAACCGCGTCTAAAACCTGTTCGAGATTCAGGACTTGTTGTGCGAATTTTACTTTCCGGTTGAGGTCGAGTTGTTCGCCATTGTAGAATACATCATAACGCAGTTGGGAGGAAATAGCATCGAAAATTTCCCTTACTGTCAGCTGTGTCGATGAGAGAGCGAGTTTTTCCTGCTGGGCAAAGACCGAGGCATTGCCAGGAAGCACACTGATCAGTAAGAAGAAACTCAACCAGCTACATAGCAGGAGATTTCTTTTTACTTTCATTTGATTTTTTTTCATACATTAGATATTAAGTTGTTAGTAATTGAGGTGGTATCGGGAATGGGGTTTCCCCCGGACGATCACTGTTCTGCCTTGTATGTCGAAATGCAGGTCGGCTGTGCGTTCCAGGTATTTCAACACCACCTGGAAGGAGTTGTATTTGTTGATTGCTCCGCCGAAGTGGAGACCTTTCAGTTGCGGATCGGTATAGAATACTTCGAAATCATACCAGCGTTGTAATTGCCGGATGATTTCTTCCAAACGTTCGTTGTGAAAAATGATTTTACCGGATATCCAGGAGGTATATAAGGCGGGATTGACAGAAGAAATCTGTGGACGTCCCTCTTGGCGGGATGCTGTATACTGTTCTCCGGGTTTTAGGATATAGGTGGTGTCGTTATGGCCGATTTGTATTTTCCCTTCGACTAAAGTCGTACTCCAAAGACTGTCTGTCGGATAGTTGCGAACGTTGAACCGGGTTCCTAAAACTTTTATAGTCCGGTTGGCGGTGTGTACGATGAAAGGGCGTTGGGTATCGGGTACTACTTCCAGATAGATCTCGCCGGACAGAAATATTTCGCGTCGGTGTAAGCCGAATTTTACCGGATACCGGAGACTAGATTCCGAATTCAACCATATCCGGCTTCCGTCGGCCAGTTGTAACCTGTATTCGCCTCCTTTGGGGATCTCGAGTGAATGATAGGATAAAGTAGAATCGTATCCGGGAGTTTCAGTCGGTAAATATCGGATGGATTGGACAATACTGTCGAGTTGAAGATTGGCTGCTGTCTGTGGCCTGATAAGAGGGGATTGGTTCGGATTTAAGAAGATTTGCTCTCCGTTTTCTAAGGTCAATACAGGTATGCCGTCGGCTTTGTAAATCTCCGGTGAGGGGGAAATTGCCGGGGGATAAACAGCGAAGTGACGGATAAATAAATAACCGCTTCCCGAAAGGAGACATAGCGCCGATACACAAATAGCCAACCAGGAATGCCGTCTTCGAATAATGTAACCGTTATTGGTACAGCGTTTTACGCGTTTCCAGCCTTTTTGCCGGTCAAAGTGGTTCTCTGCCGATCGATTGACGGCTACTTGAATGATAAACCGTTCTTTATCAGATAGTTTTCTCTCCATAAAAACGGACGATTATTTTGGTGGGTATTCACCAAAATAAAATGGACAATCGACAGATGACAATTGACAATAATTGGAAGTTTCACTTCCACTGAAAAATGAGATGGATTCAGAAAGATGAACTAATATATAAATAAGATATGTACGGAGGTGATCAGGTGTATATAACCCTTGGGGAAAATATTTTTATTTACCGGTTATCGGATTTTATTTGACAAAATGCAGTCGATATCTATGTGCTTTGTAAACTTTGTGAATTTTGTAAACTTTTGACTATTTAATCGTCCGTTTATTTTATGCTAAATACTTTTATAAAGGAATAATAGCGGATTATCATCTTCTTTGGCATTTTGTATTTGTTTTATAACAGGATTATCGGATGCTATTCCGGCGAGTTTACGTTGTAATATAGGCATGTCGTAAGAGAAAGCGACAATTTCGTTGTGTGTATCTTCGGTAGCGATGCTGTTATGCAGGACAATTCCAAGGTTTGTATTGGTTATGCCGTAGGCGTGTACAATTTGATGCCGGGTTTTGTTATAAACAAACAGGCCTATTTTATTGGTGTTGAAAAAGAGATTACTGCGTATTTCTTTTACATTTATGATCGAAAGCACTTTGTTTCGGGTTGCAGGTGCATGAGGCTCTTCATTCAGTTGAGTCGGATTGTAGCTATATTTCCCGAAATCCACGGTAACCACAGGTTTTATACGGTTGTTGTCCCAGCTGTAAATGGTGTAATCTCCGTTTTGAGTGAAATACAGGTGTTCGCTCTTTAATAAATAACTCCCGCGGCAACGGAATTCCCCCCGGTAAGTGAATGCTAAAGGAATTTTTTTCGCAACCGTAATCCGGTGGTCTTCTTCATTCAGCAGGGATAAGTAATGTTTGGGTTCTAATACTTTTGGATTGATAGCCAGTATGTTATCTGTTGTTCGGGTTATTTCAGTATAGAAAGCTTCGCTTGTTTTTTCCCGAAGGAAGTTACCGTTGTAATCGTAATACAAAAATTTATATGGACGATCGGCCGTGACAATTATTTCCCGGTCGGTTTCATCGACGGTAAAATCGGTGATTCCGAGCCATTCGCCCGGTCCCCTTCCATGGGGACGGATATCGGTAATAAATTTGCCTCGACGGGTGAATAGCAGTATTTTCTTGTCTTGTATGTCGAACAGGAAGATTCGCTCCGGGGTAAGTACTATTTTATTTATCATACTAATCAGAGAGCGGTCCGTTGTTTCGGGAAATATGATCTCGCAATCCGCAAACCAGGTTGTGTCGGTATATACATCTTCGGTTAAGTCAGCCTGTACTACCGCCGGTTGTATTTTTTCCCGGCAGCACACCAAGGAAAAATATATACCGATAATAAGACCTGTTTTCACAATACTTGAATTTAGTTTATAAATTTTATAATAAGATACCTCTTCCTGAAAAAAGGGTGATGCATTTTTATAAAAATTTTATAACCTGATGTTCATTTCGCTTTTCAGGCAGGTGGACTGACTCATCAGCCAATACCACAAAATGAGCGATTCTTCCGAATGTAATTGTCCCCGGATCAACCGATAAGCTTTAGAGATATGGGTTTTGACGGTATTGACCGAGATCGAAAGTTCGTCGGCGATCTCGGTATATTTTTTTTCTTCGATAGCACTCAGCATGAAAACTTTCAAACATTGAGGCGGTAACTCCTGCATGATGGCTTTGATCCGTTCGATTTCCTGCTCTTCTTCGACCGAATATTCGGAATGGAGGAGGTATTCGATAAATTCGGTCAATTTCGGGTTATGTTTCCGGACAATGGCCTGTTTTTGCAGATTTTTGAGGGCCCGGTGGCGGATGCAGGTATAGAAGTAGGCCCGGAGTGAATCTTTCACCTGCAATTTGATCCGGTTTTCCCAAAAGTGGATGAACATATCCTGAACCACATCCTCGGCCAGTGAACCATCGGCCAATAAACCCTGGGCATACCGGCACAAGGGATCGTAATACTTCTGGAATAATTTCTCAAAAGCCGGATAGTTGTCTTGTCTGACAGCTTCATACCATTGAAGGTCTATATCGGTAACCTTATTCATCGGGACAAATATACGTATTTTTAATCTATTTAAGAAGCTTGTCATTTTATTATTCTTATGTAAACGAACTATCCGAATGAATTGTCTTGCGTACAATAAACAGATAAAAAGAACAACTAACTTAATCGATTAATCAATATCTTATAAGAAATTATTCCGATGAAATAATCTAGATTTCCATATACTGATAGATGTGATCCGATATTTGATACTATAAAACCCTTCTAAACCTTCCTTTACCAAATAGCGTTAACGGAAAATGAAGGGTTTTATGGCGGAATAGAAAGAAAAAATTATATCTGTTTTTAAATAGTTTCAGCGGTTTAAATGGTTACAAAGGTTTCAGAAGTCAGGTTTAACCGCTATAACTAAAAAATGGATTTTTTTAAAGATTAATGCTGTTTTTGGGTAACTGAACTGAAAATTATAGGCCTGGAACTAATCGGGAATGAAAGTCTATAGGCGTTTTCCCGGAAAGCCGGAAAATTGCGTTTTAATTACTACTTTTGTCCACCTAATTCGAACTGAATCTATATATGGCTGATCCGATCATTATATATACCGATGGTGCTGCAAGTGGAAATCCCGGTCCGGGAGGGTTCGGCGTTGTATTGAAAGCCGGAGTGTATCGCAAAGAACTGATGGCCGGATTCCGGAAGACGACCAACAATCGGATGGAATTGCTGGCTGTCATCGTGGGATTGGAAGCACTGAAGCAACCCGGGTGGCAGGTGGTCGTTTATTCGGATTCCCGGTATGTGGTCGATGCTGTTGAAAAAGGCTGGGTGTTCGGATGGGAGAAGAAAGGATTTAAAGATAAGAAAAACCCGGATTTGTGGAAACGCTTTCTGGCTATATACCGGCAACATCAGGTGAAGTTCGTCTGGGTAAAAGGACATGCCGATATCCCCGAAAACGAACGTTGTGACCAGTTGGCTGTTCAGGCTTCTAAAATGCCTAATCTCCAGATCGATTACTATTATGAAGCGGAACAGGATAATAACTTAAAACTTTTCATTTAAACACTGAAAAATATTTCAATTTTTAGTCTAACGGGTGATTTTATTATATACATTTGCAGAGAATAAAGTGGTGTTCTACCCGATTGTTTGAAACTATTATAACTCAATCTGCAATGAAAAAAATATTGATTGTCGGTGCTGGCGGGCAAATAGGTTCTGAACTTGTCCCTCATCTGAGATCCATTTATGGAAATAATAATGTTGTAGCTGCTGATATCAGTGCTGAAAAATGTAAAGTTTTGGCGGAAGCCGGTCCGTTCGAAGAGCTGAATGCGCTGGATGGAGAGAAATATACGGCAATAGTCAAAAAATACGGTATCGACACGATTTTTAATCTGGTGGCTTTATTGTCGGCTACCGGAGAGAAAAATCCGGTGTTGGCCTGGAATATCAATATCGGGGCGCTGACGAATTCTTTAAATATTGCGAAAGATAACGATTGCGCTGTGTTTACTCCGAGTTCTATCGGTGCTTTCGGTAAAGATACGCCGAAAGATAAAACTCCTCAGGATACGTTGCAACGTTCCAATACTACGATTTACGGAGTATGTAAGGTTACGGGCGAGTTGCTGAGCGATTACTATTTCAACCGTTTCGGTGTAGATACCCGTAGCGTGCGTTTCCCGGGATTGATTTCTTATGTCACGCTTCCGGGAGGTGGCACCACCGATTATGCTGTAGAAATTTATTACGATGCTATCCGCAGAGGAGCTTTCACCTGTAATGTGAAAGCCGGTACTTATATGGATATGATGTATATGCCCGATGCGCTCAATGCAGTGGTACAGTTGATGGAAGCCGATCCTTCCCGTTTAAAACACCGCAATAGCTTCAATATTGCCGCTATGAGTTTCGAACCCGGGCAAATTGCTGCCGAGATCCGTAAACACTTACCTGATTTTAAGATGGATTATCAGATCGATCCGGTAAAACAAGCTATTGCCGATAGCTGGCCTAACAGTATGGACGATTCTTGTGCCCGGGAAGAATGGGGCTGGAAGCCGGAATACAACCTTCAGAATATGACGGTCGATATGCTGGTTAAAGTGAAAGAAAAATTCGATAAGGGATTGATTAAATAAGGGATTTATAAAAACGACGAGCGGCCTCTTTCCGGGGCCGCTTTTTTGTTTCGTTAGCTCCGGTAAAACAAAATAACGGCCTTGGCCGGGAGGAAAATTATAATTCATTGCCCGGATTTTTGTATAATCAATCGAAAAAAACACTAAATTAGGGCACTAAAATAAGAGGTATGGGCAAAAATAAAAAGAAAAGCGAGCCGACCATGAGTAAGCCGGAGTTGAGTAAACGCCTTTTGGCACTGATGAGTAATCACCCGGGTGAGAGTTATAATTATAAGCAGTTGGCGATGCGATTGCAGGTGAAGAGTATGGATATGAAACGCCAGATCTCGGAAGTGTTGCGGGAATTAGGAGAAAAAGGAGAGTTGGAAGAGATTTCGACAGGAAGATATAAAATGCGGCAGAGAGGGGCTTATATTACCGGTGAAGTCGAGTTGACAGCCAAAGGTTCGGCCTATATCATTTCAAACGAGAGTAAAGAGGATGTGTTTGTTGCTTTTCCTAACCTCAAACACGCCCTGAACGGAGATAAAGTGAAGGTATTGGTATATGCCCGGAGTCGTGACCGCCGCCCCGAAGGAGAGGTGGTCGAGATCCTGGAACGGAAGAAAGGTACTTTTGTCGGCGTAGTACAACGGTCGGCGAATTACGCTTTCCTGATACCGACCGGTAAGCAGTTGCCCTATGATGTGTTCATCCCGACGGAACATTTGAATGGAGCCGAAAACGGGGATAAAGTGGTGGTAAAAATCAAAGATTGGCCTGAAAGTCAGAAGAATCCTGTGGGAGAAGTGATCGAGGTGTTGGGGCGTCCCGGGGATAACGATACGGAAATGAATGCGATTATGGCCGAATATGAATTGCCGGTGAAGTTCCCGCCCAATGTGTTGAAAGCGGCTGAAAAGATCCCTTTGGATATCCCTGAAGAGGAGATCCGCAAGCGCCGCGACTGCCGCGAATTGACCACTTTCACTATCGACCCGAAAGATGCGAAAGATTTCGACGATGCCCTTTCTGTCCGTACGTTGAAGGAAGGCGTGTATGAAGTCGGTGTGCATATCGCCGATGTCAGTTATTATGTCAAAGAAAATACGGTGCTCGATAAAGAGGCTTATGCGAGGGCTACCTCGGTATATCTTGTCGACCGGACCATTCCGATGTTACCGGAACGCTTGAGTAACGGGGTTTGTTCGTTAAGACCCGATGAAGATAAGTTGTGTTTTTCTGCTATTTTTAAATTGGACGCTAACGCACAGGTTTTGGACCAATGGTTCGGGCGTACGGTGATCCGTTCGAATCGCCGGTTTACTTATGAAGAAGCTCAGGAGCGGATCGAAGGTGCCGAAGGGGATTACCGGGAGGAAATTCTGCTGTTGAACCGGTTGGCTCAAAAATTACGTCAGGATCGCTTTAAAGCCGGAGCGATCGATTTCGACCGGGTAGAGGTGAAATTCAACCTGGATGAAAAGGGACATCCGGTGAGTGTGTATTTCAAGCGTTCGAAGGAAGCCAATAAGCTGATCGAAGAGTTTATGTTGCTTGCGAATAAGAAAGTGGCCGAACGGATCGGTAAACCCAAGAGTGGAAAAAAAGCACCTACTTTCGTATACCGTATTCACGAAAACCCGCTGCCTGAAAAGTTGGAAGAATTCAACCGTTTTGTGGCTAAATTCGGGTATGGATTGAAAACAGGTAGCCGCAAAGCCCTTACTTCTTCGATGAATAACCTGATGGCCGAAGTAAAAGACAAACCCGAACAAAATATGATCGAAACCCTGGCGGTACGGACGATGGCTAAGGCTGCCTATTCGACCGATAATATCGGACATTATGGTCTGGCTTTCGATTATTATACCCATTTCACTTCACCGATCCGGCGTTATCCGGATGTGATGGTGCATCGGTTGCTGCAACGTTATCTGGACAGTGGACGCTCGGTCAATAAAGAAAAATACGAAGAATATTGTAAGCATTCGTCCGATATGGAACAGGTGGCGGCTAATGCCGAACGTTCGTCTATCAAGTACAAGCAGGTGGAATTTATGGCGGATAAAATCGGACAAGATTTCGAAGGTACGATTTCGGGTGTCACACAATGGGGATTTTATGTCGAACTGGAAGATTCGAAATGTGAGGGATTGGTGTCGATGACCGAATTGGATGACGATTTTTATGAATTCGATGAGAAAAATTATTGCATTGTCGGACGTCATCACCATAAGATCTATCAACTGGGAGACCGGGTAACGATCAAAGTGGCTAAAGCGAATCTGGTGGCTCGCCAATTGGACTATGAGTTGGTTAAGGGAGCAGACGAAGAAGGGGTGATCAGGCCTTTGGGAAAGAGCCGGGAAGATATCGGCCGGAAATCGAAAACGAAAGGCAGGAAAAAGGAAAATAAACCGAAAGGAAAAAAGAGAAAATAGGGATGTAAAAACTTGATAAGCTATGTATTCATTTACAATTTGTTTGCTGATTCTGGTCGTCGGCTACTTTGTATATGGCCGTTATGTAGAGCGGGTATTCGGGCCGGAGGCGAAAAGGCCGACTCCGGCATTGACAAAGGCCGACGGAGTGGATTATATCCCCTTGCCGACCTGGAAGATCTTTATGATTCAGTTTTTGAATATTGCCGGTTTGGGACCGATTTTCGGTGCTATCATGGGGGCTAAGTTCGGGACGGCTTCTTATTTATGGATTGTATTGGGGAGTGTGCTGGCGGGGGCTACGCACGATTATTTTTCGGGGATGTTGTCGATCCGGCATGGAGGTGAAAGTTTGCCTGAGATTATCGGACGTTATCTGGGGATGACCACCAAGCAGGTGATGCGTGGTTTTACAGTAATCCTGATGGTGTTGGTGGGAGCGGTTTTCGTTGCCGGGCCTGCCGGTTTGCTGGCTAAGCTGACACCCGATGCTTTGGACACCTCTTTTTGGATAGTCGTCGTTTTCCTTTATTATATTTTGGCAACCCTGTTACCCGTAGATAAGATTATCGGAAAGATTTATCCCATTTTTGCTATTGCTTTGTTGTTTATGGCTGTCGGGATTTTAGTCATGCTGTACGTCAATCATCCGGTTTTACCGGAGTTGTGGGACGGCTTACAAAATACCCATCCGAATGCGGCGAATCTGCCCGTTTTCCCGATTATGTTCGTGAGTATCGCCTGTGGGGCTATTTCCGGTTTTCATGCCACACAGTCGCCGATGATGGCCCGTTGTATGAAGAGTGAGAAATACGGACGTCCCGTTTTTTATGGGGCAATGATCACGGAAGGTATCGTGGCTCTGATTTGGGCGGCTGCGGCTACTTATTTTTATCATGAGAACGGTATGGCCGAAAACAATGCTTCCGTCATTGTAGATGCCATTACGAAAAGTTGGTTGGGATCGGTGGGAGGTATTCTGGCGATTTTGGGTGTGATAGCTGCTCCGATTACTTCCGGCGATACGGCTTTCCGGTCGGCCCGTCTGATTGTAGCGGACTTTATGGGCATGGAACAGAAAAGTATCCGCCGCCGTTTGTATATTTGTGTCCCGATGTTTCTGGCTGCTATAGGATTGTTATTGTATAGCCTCCGGGATGCTGCGGGATTCGATATGATCTGGCGGTACTTTGCCTGGTCGAATCAGACCCTCTCCGTCTTTACCCTTTGGGCCATTACGGTTTATCTGGTACAGACGGGTAAAAACTATTGGATTACTTTGATTCCTGCTTTGTTTATGACCTGTGTGTGTTCGACCTATCTGTGTATCGCTCCCGAAGGTTTCGGATTGACTCAGATCGTATCTTATTATATCGGGTTGTTCTGTGTTCTGATCGCTGTCGTTTGGTTTGCTGTATGGAAAAGCAAAACCCCTCAGTCTCCCGGTGATTTAGTCTCCCGATAACTCAGCAACTCAGCAACTCAATAACTCAGCAACTCAGCAACTCAGCAACTCAGCAACTCAGCAACTCAGCAACTCAATAACTCAGCAACTCAGCAACTCAATAACTCAGCAACTCAGCAACTCAATAACTCAGCAACTCAATAACTCAATAACCAATGTCAAAGAAAAAACAGATTATCTTTTCATCACTACTGGGAATCGTGTTGTTAGTAGTGATTTTTATGCCCAAGAAAGAGACTACTGAACCGTTGGATGAGATCGAAGTGACGGATTCGCTTGAAGTGAAGGAGATTACTTATAAATATGGTATACCCATCGATGATTACGATGTGGATTATGGTATTGTCAAAAGGAATCAAAGTCTTTCTACGATATTGCAGAAACATGGCTTATCGGTGGGAGAAGTGCATCGGCTGGTAGAAAAATCCAAAGATGTCTTCGATGTACGTAAGATCAGGAGCGATCAGGCTTATGCGGTATTTACCACCAGGGACAGTATACCGGAGACCTGTTATTTCGTGTATGAAATCGATCCCAAATCTTATGTCGTTTTTGATTTGCGGGGAGATTACCGGGTGACGATGGGGGAAAATCCGGTCGAATGGCGCAGGAATGAGTTGCATGGTGTTGTTGAGTCTTCTTTGTGGCTGGCCATGTCGAAATATAATGCCGATCCGCAATTGGCCGTCGTATTATCGAATATTTTCGGGTGGACCATCGACTTTTTCGGTCTTCAAAAACAGGATGAGTTCCGCGTGATTTATGAGCAGGAATATGTCGATGGGAAGAGTTTGCTTAATTTTAATGTATTGGGGGCTGCTTTCCGGCATGGTGACAGTACTTATTATGCCATACCGTTCGAACTGAACGGAGAAAAATTATATTACGACAGAGCAGGAAAGAGTTTGGAGGGGGCCTTTTTGAAAGCTCCTTTGGATTTTTTCAGGATTTCTTCCCGTTTCTCGAACAGCCGTTTCCACCCTGTGTTGAAGCGTTACCGGGCTCATCACGGTGTAGATTATGCTGCGCCGACGGGTACTCCGGTGTATGCCATCGGGAAAGGCCGGGTTATTGCAAAAGGTTATCAGGCCAAGGGAGGTGGAAATTACGTCAAAATCAGACACAATAGTATTTATACGACGACCTATATGCATTTGTCCCGATTCGAAAAGGGAATCAAAGTAGGGGTAGATGTTGCCCAGAAGCAGGTCATCGGATATGTCGGGGCTACCGGTCTGGCCACAGGTCCGCATTTGGATTTCAGGGTATATGAAAACGGTAAGCCGATCAATCCGCTGACAATCAAATCGCAACCTCAGAAAACATTGAAAGACGGAGATTTGAATCGGTATGAGGTCGTCAGGGATTCGGTTATCCGCATGTTGACTCTTATTCCGGATGTCCGGCAGGAAAATACAGAAATACCTGTCGATACAACCGTTTTTGAAGATAATGAATCAATATAATTTGCTGCGTTTTAACAGGTAGGGGAATAATACTTCGTGGAATTCCCGGTCGATGTCGGCTTCGACAAAGTCGATCCGGAGTTGTCCGCAACGTAGTTTTAGTTCCTGGTAAAATTCGGCCATTTTCTGCTTATAAGTCTCCCGGATTTCATTTGGAGAAAATTTGATTTCCCGGCCGCTTTCCAGATCGATAAAGAGATGGGGGCGGTTCGAAAATTCGAATGCTTCTTCCATCCGTTTGTCTTTGACGTGAAAGAGGATCACCTCGTGTTTATTATAGCAGAGGTGTTGGAGAGCTGAAAAGAGTTCTTCCGTATCTCCGTTCGAAAACATATCGGTGAAAATAACGACCAGCGCTCTTTTTTGTATGGTATCCGCCAGTTGGTGGAGCACCTGGGCTGTCGATGTGGGTTTGTTCAGGGAAACCGAATGATTTTGCAAAATCTCCTGAAGGTGGGCGTACATCGTCTGTATGTGGGTGCTGTTCGATTTTGCATCCGTCAACACTTCGATCCGGTCCGAGAACAGACATAATCCCGAAGCATCCCGTTGTTTCCGGAGCAGGTGAATCAAGGCTGCTGCACAATAAACCGAAAACCGGAGCTTAGAGACTTTCGCCGACGGATAAGGAAACAACATCGAAGAAGAAGTATCCAGCACCAGATACGACCGTAAATTCGTCTCTTCTTCGAATTGTTTGACGAATAACTTCTCTGTCCGGGCATAAAGCTTCCAGTCGACGTGTTTGGTCGATTCTCCGGTATTGTATACCCGGTGTTCGGCAAATTCTACAGAAAAACCATGATAAGGACTCCGGTGCAAACCGGTGATAAAACCAGCAACAATCTGAGAAGCAATGAATTCGAGATTATCGAATTGTTCATAGCGGATAATATCTTCGAGCTTGTTCATGGCTATAAACCTGAAAAGATAAAGAAAAGGCTTTAGAGCAACGATTAAAAAAATTGAGAATCGGATTTTTCGATTCTCAATTTTCAATTATTTAAAGAAGTTTGTTGATTTTCTCGACCAGTGAATTCTTAGGTACTGCACCTACTTGTTTATCAGCAACTTTACCGTCTTTAAAGAACAGGATAGTCGGGATGTTACGGATACCGAATTTAGCTGCTGTGCTTGGGCTGCCGTCGACGTCAACCTTAGCAACGGTAATTTTTCCTGCAAATTCTTCAGAGATTTCTTCAACAATGGGAAGCATCATTTTACATGGTCCACACCATTCTGCCCAGAAATCGACCAGGACAGGTTGTGCTGATTTCAGTACAACCTCTTCAAAATTAGAATCATTAACTGCTATTGCCATAGTATTTATCTTTTAAAAGTTGGTATTTCCATTTTGCTCCGCTAAGTTACAACAATTTTATTGTATACGAAGTATTCATCTTATAATAGAACGTTAAAATTTATCCTAGTTGATCTTCATTTTGATCGAATCGTTGTTTTCGAAATATTCGTACAATTCCCGGGAACGCCTGATCTTACAAGTGCGGGAGAACATTTTGACACTGTTTCCCTGACGGTCGAACAGCATGAAATTCAGGGGAATATCGTTTTGTACCGTTGCCGGTTCTTCAAAATTCTCCGGATCGCTGTTCTTCTGTGTCTTTTGTTCGGCCGCTTTCTGCTGGGCTTCTTTATAACTCTCGCTGTTCACATCGGTTGTAAAGAGCTCGTGTATTTCAGTGACCGTTTCCAGGGTCAGTTTTTCAATATCGACCTGTAAAGTGATCGAACGGATTGCATTTTCGGTCAGTGCTTCCAATAAGCCCACTTTTTGAATGGTGAAAGTAAGCTCGTTTCCTTCTTTACCCCATTTGGGCCCTACTTTCCCTTTCACATAGATCGCCGTCTCGTCGATAAAGTATTGCCGGAAATCGGTATAATCTTTTCCGAAGAAAGCCAGTTCGTAAGTACCGCTGAAATCCTCCAGGGTCAGGATGCCGAAGTCTTTCCCGGTTTTGGTTTTACCTTCCCGTTTGGCGGTAATGATACCGGCGATATTGATTTCTTTGCCTTTAAAAGTTTCGAGGCCGCTGTTGAGTTCTTCTACCGGCGTGCAAAGCAACTGCATTTCCAGCTTATAAGGATCGAGGGGATGGGAGGTCAGGTAAATACCGATCAGCTCTTTTTCCTTTTTCGATTTCTCATAGTCGTGCCAGGGTTCGCAGTCGGGGATATTCGGTTTGGTGACTTCGAAGCCGTCCAGTTCGCCGAATAGGGTGGCTTGCAGGTTCATGGAATCCTGCTGGTTTTTCTGGCCGTAGTTCACCAGGTTATCCAGTACTGTGGTCGTTGCGTCTACCAGGTGCAGGTATTGGGCCCGGTGGTATCCGAAACTGTCCAGTCCGCCGGCAGTAACCAGGTTTTCGATTGTTTTCTTATTGACCGATTTATAGTCGATTCGTTCGAAGAAATCGTATACATCTTTATAAGGTCCGTTTTTCTCCCGTTCTTCGATGATTTTTTCTACGGCAGCTTCACCCACTCCCTTGATGGCGGCCATTCCGAAACGGATCTGGCCATGTGAGTTTACGGTAAAGTCATTGTAAGATTCGTTGACATCCGGCGCCAGTACACTCAACCCCATTCGCTTACATTCGTCCATGAAAACCGTTACTTTGGTGATGTCCGAGAGGTTGTTGCTTAAGTTGGCAGCCATGAATTCTGCCGGATAATGGGCTTTCAGGAAACCGGTTTGATAAGCGATGTAGGCGTAACAAACGGAATGCGATTTGTTGAAGGCATAAGAAGCGAAAGCCTCCCAGTCTCCCCAGATTTTGTTGACCAGTTCTTCGACATCTTTTCCTTTTTCTTTGGCTCCCTGGACAAAATCGGGATTGTTTTTACAACCTTCGACGAATTTGCCTTTCAATTCCGCCAGCAATTCGAACTTCTTTTTACCCATAGCTTTACGGAGGGTATCCGATTGTCCCCGGGTGAACAGTCCCAGGGCCCGGGATTGGAGCATCACCTGTTCCTGGTAGACGGTAATGCCGTAAGTGTCTTTCAGGTAGGGCTCCATCATCGGATGGTCGTATTCAATGGGTTCTTCGCCGTGTTTGCGCCGGATGAAGGAAGGGATATACTCCATAGGCCCCGGACGATACAGGGCGTTCATGGCTACCAGGTCCTCGAAACGGTTGGGCTGGAGGGCGCGGAGGTGTTTTTTCATTCCGGGCGACTCGAACTGGAACAGCCCGGTGGTATCTCCGCGGGTGAAAAGCTTGAAGGTTTCTTCGTCGTCCAGGGGAATTTCGTTTTCATTCAGGACGATATGTTTCGATTTTTTGATATTGTCGAGACAAGTCTTGATGATCGAGAGGGTACGTAAACCCAGAAAGTCCATTTTGATCAGCCCGATCGGTTCCACGAAATGCCCGTCGTATTGGGTAGTCATCAGACTTTCTCCTTCGGTAGGCATGATCGGGATATGATCGGTGAGCGGATCCCGGCTGATGAGGATACCACAGGCATGTACTCCGGTTTGACGGATAGAACCTTCGAGGGTCTCGGCAAATTGTATTGTTTTGGAAATCAGTGGATTCAGAGATTGCTTCTCTTTCTCGAGATCCGGGTTTTCCTTATAAGCTTTTTTCAGAGTCATTTTCGGAGCTTCCGGAACCATTTTAGCCAGCCGGTTGGCTTCCGATAATTCCAGTTTCAATACCCGGGCTACGTCTTTAATAGCCATTTTGGCGGCCATACTGCCGAAGGTTACGATGTGCGACACTTTGTCGGCTCCGTATTTCTCCGTTACCCACTCCAGTACCTGTTGCCGTCCCGCATCATCGAAATCCACATCGATATCGGGCAGGGAAATACGGTCGGGATTCAGAAAACGCTCGAACAGCAGATCATATTTTATAGGGTCGATATTCGTGATACCCAGGCAATAGGCGACGGCACTACCGGCAGCCGATCCACGTCCCGGTCCTACAATTACGCCCATATCCCGGGCAGCCCGGATAAAGTCCTGCACGATCAGGAAGTAACCCGGGAAACCCATGGTCTTCATGATATGCAGCTCGAAGATAATGCGTTCCATGATCTCGGGAGACGGATTTTCACCATAGCGTTTCACAACCCCTTTCATGGTCAGCTCTTTCAGATAGTCGGCTTCCAGTTTGATACGATATAAACGGTCGTATCCGCCCAGTTTTTTGATTTTTTTGTTGGCTTCTTCTTCGGTCAGTACGACATTTCCTTTCTCGTCGCGGGTGAATTCGTTGAAGAGGTCTTCCTGGGAAAATTTTTGCCGGTATTCTTCTTCCGTACCGAGTTCGGGGGGAATAGGAAAAACGGGCATCAAAGGATCGGAGTCCAGTTCGTATTCCTCGACTTTATCGGTGATCTCCTGAGTGTTTTCGATGGCTTCGGGCAGATCAGGGAAAAGGTCGATCATTTCCTGGGTGGTTTTAAACCATTCCTGACGGGTATACCGCATCCGGGTCGGATCGTCGATGTCTTTCCGGGTGTTCAGGCAAATCAGCAGATCATGGGCTTCGGCATCTTCTTCATTGAGAAAATGCACGTCGTTGGTGGCGATAAGTTTGATATTCAGTTTCCTGGCTATTTTGATTTTCTCCTGAATACAGCGTTGCTGATTGTCGTAAATCTCGGCTCTTTGTTTGGGATCCGCTGCCGGATGGCGCATCACTTCCAGATAATAATCTTCGCCGAACAGATTTTTGTACCATAGAGCTGCTTTTTCAGCTCCTTCCAGATCACCGGCCATGATTTTCTGATCGATTTCTCCTCCCAGGCAAGCCGAGGAAATGATCAATCCCTCATGATGTTTTTCGAGCTGGGTTTTATCGATACGGGGACGGTAGTAGAAACCGTCGCAAAAAGCCGTCGAACAGAGCTTGACGAGATTGCGGTAACCGGTGAGGTTTTTGGCCAGAATAATCAGGTGTTCCCCCGACCGGTCGACCGGTTTTTCTTTATTATATAAGGATACCCGTGCGACATAGGCTTCACATCCTAAAATGGGTTTGATTCCTTTTTGCCGGCAGGTGTCGTAAAACAACTTTATCCCGAACATATTGCCGTGATCGGTCAGTGCTAGTGCGGCCTGGCCGTCGGCTTTGGCTTTTTCGATCAGGCCTGGAATACTGGCTGCTCCGTCGAGAATAGAATATTGCGAGTGGACGTGGAAGTGGGTAAATTTCATCGTTTGTAAGCTGCTAAATTTGTAAACAAAAATACAACATCTTCCCGAACAATCCATTGCCGGATGATTTTTTCTTTCCGGATCACTTCATTACATTCATGTTGTATGCTGTGGATGAGAGGGGATGGCACTGATCCGGAAATATTGACAATCCGAATAAGCGCTTCCGTCTTCGCGGGCAAAAAAGCAATACACGTGTGCGCCGTCTGTTGCCCGTTCCGACAGTGTGAATTCTCCGCACAAATCCTGCCGCCTGCCCGATACGCTCACTGCCAGCCGTGGTCCTAACGGCAGGGAATCGTACAATACACCTATTTGCAGGAGGTCGCTCCCTGTTGCTGTGGCCCATTCGCGCTCTTCCTGCCAACTCACCCGGAACCGCCTCTCTGTCCCCTCAACCTGTTCTATCTTCAATCCCCTTGGCAAAAGCAGGGACCCCTTCGTAAAAGTAAAATTGACGAAATCCACAAGCTTCCCCTCTCCGCTGAAACACCGGCAGTTCGTCGAGTTGAACAGGTTGTGCGCCATTTTTCCTTCCGCCCTGGCAGCTGCCCGCCAGATATCCCGTGACACTTGGCGGCAATAGGCTGCATAAAAAGCCTGTACGATGGCGAAACGTCCTGTCACTCCTTTTTGCTGATCCGACCGTTCTTTCTTCCGTTTTTTTCCCGGTACTTCCGCTCGCCGGACACACTGCACTCCGTTGCGGACATAATAAATCAGATTGCCCATCCGCCCGCTGAGCAGAGGTTGTGACAGATCCTTTACTTTCATATTTCCTGGATTTTAAACCTTTTCCTTGCTTTTTCCTGACTGTCAAATGTAAGTAAAAACATGATTATCTACAAATATTCCAATTATTATCTATTAATAAACTAATAGTTAATTAATAGATGAATAAGAAGTGAATAATAGATAATAGACATTTGAACTACATCGGTAAGTAGTTTATCTTAATCCGGCTCTTCCAGGGTGTAGGTCAGGAAAAAATCACTAGGTCCGGGGGAACAAACTTCGTCGATGTATTTGAATCCGGAAACCGAATGATCAGCGTTTTTTTGCATTTTAAATTTTACTATACACCCTCTCCACCAAACAAGGAGGACACCTTCTTCCGGTGCAACTAAAAGTCGCCTTGCTTCATCGAAGTCCGTTTTCGAAACAGGTTTTAAACGGATGTCCCGGGGAGTTTCCCGAATGTCATAGATTCGGAACCCGCAAGTACCCCAATAAGGAGAGAAAATGATCAATTCGTCTTTCCCGTCCACATCTATGTCTGTAAAACAGAAGGTAAGAGTTGTAGAAGATCCGTATTCTGTATATTTTTTTGCAGAATCAAAATGCAAATTGTAAGCTTTGAGGCAAATATCACGATATTCGCCTTCTTCTTCTTTCAGATATTTAAAAGAATGGGGGGGTGATGGTGTTTCTACCCGGAACTCCCCAGTAATCCATACTGTCAACCCTGTGTGTTCTGTCTTTCGTACATATTTCCGCATATCCGCACCCTTTACCACCGACAAAGAATTTTTTGTTCCCTTTTTCAAAGCACAGGACATATGCGTTACAGCGATTACCGTTCAGGGCATGTATCTCCCTGACTGTATAGCCTTTTATGGGGCGGGTGTATTTTTTGAAATAGAGGGTATCTTGTGTTGAAAAGCCAGGAAAGTCGATGACTTTGTATTTGAACATGTCGGCAAAGCATTCGAACCCCGGGGGAAGGTATCTGAAACCGGTTATGAATTCCGGTTGTTTTTCCGGTGTTCTCTGTGTGTAGTTGTCTCTTTCGGCATGGAGAGATGTTATGCCTAATAACAGACATATAAAAAAGGTTGTAGTGATTCGTTTCATTGTTTGTCAGTTTTAAGATTACATATGAGTTTTTAGTTGTATCACCATCCGTCAAAGTTTTTAAAATTTTTGTACAGATTTTTATTTGGAGCGTCTTGATAATCGGCAAGTACGTCACAATTCCCCCGGATATATTCGGCTGTCTCCGTTTGGGGGTATTTCGTTGCTGCCGTTTTGTAGAGGCTCCAGTCATAACAGGCTTTGGCAGCCCTTTCTGCGTCAGTGAATGTCTCGAATGCCTTGTGTTTCAGGTATTCAAACTTCTTTATGGCATGGTCGTATAAATCAGTCTGATATTGGCTGTAAAACGGGTAGCAAACCCAATGACCACTATAATATCTTGTGAGATACCAGTGAGGACCTATGGAATTTTGCAACTCCCGGGCGAATGTAAGCATGTGTTCCGCCCGGTCGTCCGGATTTTTCGACTTCCGGATATGCTGTTCCAAGGCAGCCATCTTTTTAGCAAAGTCCAATTTGTCTTCTTGCCGTTCTTTTTGCAAATATGGATATACATTGGTTGTTTGCATAAACTCGTCCGACACCTGGCTCAAATAATGAATAGCCTCTTTATACCTCATCGCCGCCAATAGTTGGGTACCGATTATTTCATAGAGATACTCCATATTGGTATAGCTGCGCTCATTCAAAAAACGGTCGAAAGCACACAATGGTTTTTGCATGCGGACAGCCAAACGTTCAATATGCTCAACTCCGAGCGAATCGAGGTTGATGAAAAAGTCGTTGCTATAATCGTAGTCGTTACGAGCATCATCATCAGCTCGATAGTAATTCCTCTTAAACCACGAATAACAAATTCTCGGGGAATTTCCCCAATCTACTATAGTATCATCTATTGAATACAGGTGCTTTCCTACAAAATTTAACAATCGATTGTCTGCCATATTCAACAATTGCAGTGCCCGTGTTTGGTAACCGGAAGCGATACATTTGGGCACTACTTGTGAGATGACTATTTTACGCATCATATCATCCCAATAATATAGGCTGTAACCACAGATGTGGTTTTTTATTCCCGAATTAATTATCCATTCTTTTGTATCGGAATCCAGATTCATGACAAGTTTTTGATCCAGCCAACTCAATTCATTGTAGAGGTAATTTTCAAAATCGGCATCGTATTTTTCAACGGACTTGGCTTGCAGATAGATGTCGAATACGCAGATGGCATCTCTCAAATCTTGTCCGGCAGGCAGGCTTTTGGCTTGTCGGATATATTCCAGTGCTTGCACCGTGTCGCATAATTTGTCTGCCAAAAAAGAAGCCGTATAATACCAAGGGGCAAGATTTTTCGATTTCCCTTCATTCAACACGTTGAGCGTGAAATCGTATAATTTTTTCGAATAACATCCATATCTAAACCCCTCTACTTTATAATGTATCAAATACTGTATCAAACGAAGCAGCCTTTTATCGTTCGGATTCCTTTGGTAAAGGAGGGATAAGATGTCATAGCTGTTATAAGTTTTTCCTTCTTTGTTCAGACAAAAAATATACGAGTTGATGTCTCCGGATTTCATGAATATCCTTTTTGCTTTCTCCTTCTGACCGATGTGAAAATATGCCCCTGCCGCATAATTTTGAGCCATTTCTTGAATTACGTCTCCATGAAAAAAGACCTTATGACCTAACCAAACGTTCAGGCATTCATTGTATTGACGTAAGGAGGTAAGTGCTCGCATCATTTGAAGCGTATAACGGTCAAGCAAGCGTTTCCCTTTGTACGCTTTGGCTTTTTCCACGATTTCCATCAAAAGTGTATTTTCCTCATCGCCCTGGACGGGATAGTACCATCCGGAGCATTGCTTTGCCCGGACTTTTTCGCATCGCTTTGCCAGAAGCAGAAATGACGTTATCTCCGTGTCTTTTTTCTGTATCAACCAGTTGGCAAAGGCGTTGTTGTTTTCCCCTTTACCGGTCATGGCATGGGCATGCAGTTCTTCCAATTTATCATATTCCCAATGATATACGACATCTTGGATGTCTTCCAAGGGGATATCGGTTGACGTGAGTTTTGCCCAACTGCGGCAATTGTCCATTTGTGAATTTTCCCGTCCGGTGCGACTGTCTCTTAAGTCATTCCCTGTCATATCTGCACCACAAAGACGAAATGTATAGTACTGATCCGGTGTACATAATCTGTCAAAAGGACCGCAAGCCAAGGAAAAACGACATGCCGGAATCAAAACGACGAGTATTGCAAAAAGGTGTTTCATGGGAGATGGGTATATATCTGGTTGATTTCTTTTTCTTCAAACGTTGACAGATTCAATGAATCGAGATGGTAAAGAATCGTATGACAAGAGTCCGGTTTCATTTGAGATGCAACGAGCTGTTTCACACGCATGATTTCATTGAATTTGGAGGTTTCCAGGCGGATGACGTTTCCTTTCCGGATATGGTGATTTTCCAAATAATGCTCCTGCAAGACCAGATAGTTCCCTTCGGAGGTCTCTTTATAGCGCAGGGTGTTCGAGAAATCGACCTCATGTAGGATTGCCCTGAAGTTCCCGTTTTCCATCAAGATTCCCCACGAATAGGCGGGGTATGCAAAGTCGAGGGGCAATCCGTATGTCACTTTGGATTTCAGGTAGGCTTGTACGTCCTTGTAGCTGAGGATGGAATTTTCCGTCTCGGGATTGTAAATCGACCCCGTATTGTATAACATCAAAACTCCCTTGTCCACGGGAGGAACTTCTTTTTTCAACTGGTGTAGGCGTATGGTGGCGCTGAGCGACAGGCTGTCTGTGTGCAATTTATCCCGTAATCTTTGGCATAATCTGAAGAACGCTTTCTGGGTTTTGGCCGTCCAGTCGCAATCCACCTGGACTTCCCGCACGTTCCGGATGTGGTGGCGCGTCATCATGGCACGTATCCTTTTGTACATTGCCTCTGCAAAATCAGCATCCTGCCTGATTGCCTTGGTGGTGATGTAAACTGTGGGCACTATTTCTATTCCGGCAGGTATTGTGTCTTGAAAAAGGGTGGTGGCAAAAGGAAGAACTTCCAACTCCCCATCCATATTCTCTCCGTAGTCCACATCAAACATCCGCAAATAGATTTTCCGGATATGATGCTTTTTCAAAAACTGCCTGTCATATTCCGTCAAGCGGAAAACGGTTTTCCAATAATAGATGGCATTTCCCGGCCCTTGTAGGGAATCGGAGGTGCCCTCTGCACCTTGCAGTGGGACGGAGTCAGCTGTCAAGGCATCTGTTTCGCTTTGTGTCATTTCAATGCTTCCCGTGTCGGAAGCATCCGCCTTTCTCTGCCTGACGCATCCGCAGAGCAGGCCTAAAACGATGATAAAAACAAGGCTATACTTCATATTCATTCATGATATCAGGCATTTATATACTATCTACATTCAGTAAGTGTTTTTTAGTATTAAATATTTATACATATACTCTTATATGAGTTATTATGTAAATTAAGTTAAAATGCACACAAATCACCTTTTATTACTTTGCTATTATCGTTATTCAACTTGATGCGATAATAAACAGGAGCTTCACCATCCTGTATTAATTTCATCATTTTACCACCCATGTATGAATCTTCTACAATTTCCGCCTCTATGGTTATTCTATTTCTCTTTAAAGTCTGAAATTTACCTTG
>ENA-UERN01000903-UERN01000903.1-human-gut-metagenome-genome-assembly--contig:-NODE-903-length-31335-cov-6.645211_pt1 | contig 31335 bp, 26 predicted proteins | sample MGYA00242950_ERZ507950 | MGnify/ENA primary metagenome ERZ507950 (study PRJEB26167, sample SAMN06115515) | human gut metagenome | host: Homo sapiens | place: China:Ningxia | collected 2014-11-26...
CCCTCGCAGAGGGAGGTTTTTCGACACGCTGAACCTTCCCCCAAGGGGGAAGGCTCAAGATTTACTTTTACATCGTCTCCGGTGCGTTCACCTTGAACATCGTCAGAATGTTGTGGATGACGCCGCGCACGGCCAGGCAGAGCGCGATGCGGCCCTGCTGAACGGCACCCTCGGCATCCAGGATGCGGCAGGCGTTGTAGAAGCGGTGATACGCAGACGCCACGTCGATGCAGTAGCGGGTGATGCGCGCCGGGTCGTACTTCTCGGCGGCGGCGGCGATCTCGGCGGGGAAGGCGGCCAGCAGGCGGATCAGCGCCTGCTCGGCGGGGTCGGTCAGCACGCTGGCGTCCACGGCGTCCGCGCCCCCAAACTTCACGCCCTCGCTCTCGAGCTTTTTCAGCACCGAGCAGATGCGCGCGTGGGCGTACTGCACATAGTAGACCGGGTTCTCGCTGTCATTGCGCACGGCCAGGTCCAGGTCAAAGTCCAGCGTGGACGAGCTCTCGCGCTGGTTGAAGAAGAACCGCGCGGAATCAATGGGCACCTCGTCCAGCAGGTCGGTCAGGGTGATGGCCTTGCCGGTACGCTTGCTCATGCGGACCGGCTTGCCGTCGCGCATGAGGTTGACCATCTGCATCAGCACGATGTCCAGACGGCTGCCGTCCAGCCCGATGGCGTCCATCGCGCCCTTCATGCGGGCGACGTGGCCGTGGTGGTCGGCGCCCCAGACGTCGATGGCCTTGTCAAAGCCGCGCACGGCCAGCTTGTTGTAGTGGTAGGCAATGTCGGCGGCAAAATAGGTCGGGATGCCGTTGGCGCGGACGAGCACCTCGTCCTTGGCCTCCTCCTCGCTGCCGTCGTCGGTCTTGCGCTTGTTGACGACGCCGTACTTGGCGGCGTACTGGGCGCTGCGGTACATGATCGCGCCGTCCTCGGCCTTGTAGCACGCGCCGGTCTCCAGCAGCTTGTCCACCACGGCCTTGACTGCGCCGGAGCTGTGCAGGTCGCTCTCGTGGAACCAGACGTCGTACTTGATGCGATACTTGCCGAGATCGCGCTGCAAACCGGCAATGTTCTTCGGCAGGGCATCGGCCACGATGGCCTTTTTCAGCTCGTCAAAGTCCTTGTTGACGTAAGCGTCGCCGTGGACCTCGGCAAACTCCTTGGCGCGGGCGATGATGTCCGCGCCCTGGTAGCACTCCTCGGGCAGCGGGCAGGCGTCCTCGCCCTTGTACAGCTGCAGATAGCGGATGGCCAGGCTCTTGCCGAACTTCTCGATCTGGTTGCCCGCGTCGTTGATGTAGAACTCGCGGGTCACGTCGTAGCCGGCCCAGTCCAGGCAGGCGGCCAGGCCGTCGCCCAGTGCGCCGCCGCGGGCGTTGCCCATGTGCATGGGGCCGGTGGGGTTGGCGGAGACGAACTCGACGTTATACTTCTTGCCTGCGCCCGCGTCGGTGCGGCCATATTCGGGGTTGGCGACAGCGGCGCGCACGACGCTGGTGAACCAGTCCTGGCCCAGGAACAGGTTGATGAAGCCGGGGCCGGCGACCTCAAAGCGGTCAAACAGGCTGCCGTCCAGCTGCAATTTTGCGGTAATGGCTTCTGCGATCTGGCGCGGTGCCTTGTGGAAGGCGCGCGCACCGGCCATGGCCACGTTGGACGCAATATCGCCGTTTTTGACGTCAGCCGGGATCTCGACGATGAAGTCGGGCAGTGCGGCCTCGGGCAGGGCGCCGTCGGCGACAGCCGCCTTGACGGCGTCGGTCAGCAGCGTGCGCGCCTGTGCCAGCGCCGCCGCCCGCGGGTTGTAGTTTTTATAATCCATGATGAACCTCCTGTGGGGGATTTTTCTATGATAACGCTGTAGGGGCCGGGCATGCCCGGCCCGCTGCTTTGCCTTTACAGAGCGCTTTCGGTAGGTTGAGGGCCGGACATGTCCGGCCCCTACAGGGAAGCGAATTTTTACGCCTCCGGCAGTTTATCCACCGTAATATCGACTAAGTTCCGGCTGATGAAGCTCTCGGCACCGGAATCGAGGGTGTAGCTGAATTTCAGACTGCCGCCGTTCTCGTCGAGCCGCTGCTCAATGACGTCGGCGGCCACGCCCAGACTGACAGAGCCGTAGCCGGTCTCGTAATGGCAGAGATGACGCGTGCCCTTCTCGATGATGAGCTGGCTCGACTGTTTGCCGAACCGCAGCATCGAGACCTTGCGCGCGTCCTCGGCCACCTTGACCGTCGTTGTGCAGCCCTCATAGCCGGTGGTCTCGGTCTCCTTGTAGACAATATAGTAGGCACCGTCCTTGTGGACGAGCGAGCCGCGGGTCATCAGCTCCACGGTATCCGTGTCGCCCCGCTGCTCCATCGTGCCCTTGATGGTGATCAGATAGTTTTCTTCCATGGTTATGCCTCAAAAGGGAAGTGTGCGGTCATGGGAAGCTCTCTCCCTCCGGCGCTGCGCGCCACCTCCCTCGCAGAGGGAGGCAAGAGGCCTTGGCCCCCTCTGCGAGGGGGCTCCGCCCGCAGGCGGTGGGGGAGAGAGCCTCGGCATTGCCGCTCATTTCCCCTAGTACGTCTCAATCGCGATTCTTTCCACCGTTCCGCCGGCGTACTCGCCCAGAAACGTGTGTGCCAATTCGTCAAAATTGTCGGGGGTGTCGCTGACAAAATACCGCGCGGTGCCGCCTGTTTTTTTGCCGTTCAGCAGCCCTAAATCGTCCAGCGCCGCCGCGGCGGCCTGCGCCGTGACCTTGCCGGAATCGACAAGATGCACCTCGTCGCCCATAAAGTCCCCAATCATCTTTTTCAACAGGGGATAGTGGGTGCAGCCCAAAATCAGCGTGTCAACGCCCGCGTCCTTCAGCTCCTGCAGATACTCCGCAATGATCAGCTTTGTGACCGGGTTGCCGTCGTTGAAATAGCCGTTCTCGACCAGCGGCACAAACATCGGGCAGGCGCGGGCAAAAATCTGCACGTCGGGCATCATGTCGCGGATGATGGCGGCATACGATCCGCTGCGCACCGTGGCCGCTGTGCCGATGATGCCGATTTTGCGGTTCCGCGTCGCGTCCACCGCCGCGCGGGCCGTGGCACCCACAACGCCGGTAAACGGCACGGGCAGCCTGGCGGCCTCCTCCGGCGGATAGGTCGAGGACACCGTGCCGCAGGCGGCAATGATAAATTTCACGTCCTGCTGCAATAAAAAGCGGATGTCCTGCCGCGCGTACTGGACAATGATGTCCCGCCCGCGGCTGCCGTAGGGCACGCGGCCCGTGTCACCGAAGTAGACGATGTCCTCGCCGGGCAGCACGCGGCGCAGCTGGCGCACGGCGGTCAGCCCGCCCAGGCCGCTGTCAAACACGCCGATGGGCCGTGTGTCCATCAGTAGGCCCCCTTCCGGCGGTGGACGGCCAGCGTAAGCAGCTTGTCGACCAGCGCAGGATAGCTGTAGCCCTCGTGCTCCATCAGCTTAGGGTACATGCTGATGGACGTAAAGCCCGGCAGGGTGTTCAGCTCATTGCAGAGCACCCGCCCGGTGCCGCGCTCAACGAAGAAGTCGCAGCGGGACAGGCCGGAGCAGCCCAGCGCCAGATACGCCTTGCGGGCCTCGGCGCGGACCTCGTCGAGCTTTTCCTCGCTCAGATGCGCGGGGATGACGGTCTGGGACACGCCGTTTTTGTACTTGTCATCGTAGGTGTAGAACTCGGCCCCGGCCAGGATCTCGCCCGGGCGGGTCGTGGAGACGGTGGACGGGTCATCGGGGTTGCCGATGGCGGCGCACTCGACCTCTTGCGCGTCCACGAACTCCTCAAACACGACCTTGTCGTCCTCGCGCAGGGCAATTTCGACGCCCTTTTCCAGCGCGGCGCGGTCCGCAACCTTGGAGATGCCGACGCTGGACCCCGCGTTGGCGGGCTTGACGAAGATGGGGTAGCCGAGCTTTGCCTCGATGCCGTCCAGCACTACAGGGCCGTTCAGCTCCAGATCGGCGCGGCTGGCGGCGACCCACTTGCAGTGGGGGACCCCGGCGGCGTCCATCAGGGCGTTGGCGACGGCCTTATCCATGCAGACGGCGCTGCCCAGCACGCCGCAGCCCACATAGGGGATGCGGGCCAGCTCAAACAGGCCCTGGATCGTGCCGTCCTCGCCGTTTTTGCCGTGCATGACGGGTGCGCAGATGTCAATGTGGACCAGCTCCGCCCTGCCGTCCTTCAGCAGCCAGATGCCGTGGTCCTTCCGGTCCGGGCTGAGCACGCAGGGCGTGCAGTCGCCCTGCTCCCAGCTGCCGTCGGCCATAGCCTCGGGCGTGGGGCGGCAGGCCAGCCAGCGGCCATCCTTCGTGATGCCCACGGGGAAAACCTCATATTTGTCCGCGCAGGGCTCCTGACCCAGTGCGCGCAGCCAGGCCGAGGCCGACACGCAGCTGACGTCATGTTCACTGGAAACGCCGCCGAAGAACAGTGCGACGCGCAGCTTGGAATTTGTATTCATCAAAAAGACTCCCTTTGTTCAATGTGGCCGTGCCCTTTGGGCACACTACAAGTCTTCAGCTTATTATCATAACATATTATGCGTGCGTTGGCTAGATTATTTTTGGAAAATTTCTGAACAGGGAACAGAAGTCCGTAGGGGCCGGGCATGCCCGGCCCGCAGCCTTGCCATTGCCACACGTTTATCTTTTGCCCCGTAGGGAGGGGTCTTGACCCCTCCGCAGCCTTCCGCCGCTGCTCACCTCCGCGGGGCGTCGGGGACGCCGCCCCCTACAGCGGCAACCCGTATGGCTTCTCATTGCCGCCAACCTCCCCGGCGGCCTGGGGGCAGGCCGCCCTACATCCCACATTACCATATTCCGTAGGGGCCGGGCACGCCCGGCCCGCAGCCTTGCCGTTGCCACCCGTTTATCATTTGCATCGTAGGGAGGGGTCTTGACCCCTCCGTTGCCTTCCGCCGCCGCTCACTTCCGCGGGGCGTCGGGGACGCCGCCCCCTACAGCGGCAATCCGTAAGGCTTCACATTGCCGCAAACCTCCCCGGCGGCCTGGGGGCAGGCCGCCCTACATCCCACTTTATCACAGTCCGCAGGGCGGGGGGCCCTCACCCCGCCGCAGCTCTCCCCCCAAAAACAAAAAACCGGCCCGCCACACCCGGCGGGTCGGTCAGTCGTCCAACCTGATTTTATAACGCTTGATCAATGCGGCCTGGTCCAGCAAAAAACGCTTCTGGCTGGGGGTGAAGCTGCGGTAACACGTCAAAAGCTGGCGCTCGTCATCGACGGCAGGGGGCTCGTGCCCCAGCAGATAGTCAATGCTCACACCAAAATAATCCGCGATCCGCCGCAGCGTGTCATAGTCCGGCTCACGTGTGCCCTGCACATAGTTGCCAAGTGTCGATGGCGCAAGGTGCAGCTTTGCGGCCAAATCCTTGATTTTCATTTCCTCGCAATCAATCAGATACCGCAGCCGTTCATGAAATTCCATACAAAATCCCCCAAAGCGTACATATTCTGACTTCGAGCATAACAAAATAACACGAAACGTGTTTTATTGACCTAAATAGAGTTGACAGAACACAAATTGTGTTGTAAAATTACGATATGAAATGCCGATGAGGTCTTGAAGTGTCGGCACAAAGACAAAACTGGAGGAAAACAAGATGTTCAAAAAACTGAAAGACAAAAAGGGCTTCACCCTCGTCGAGCTGATCGTCGTTCTGGTCATCCTGGCCATCCTGGCCGCTCTGCTCATCCCAGCGCTGACCGGCTACATTGACAAGGCCCGCGAGCAGTCCCTGATTTCTGAAGGCTCGATGGTTCTGACTGCGGCTCAGGCTACCGTGTCTGAGGCTTACGGTACGAACGATATTGAAGCAGTTAAGAGCGATGCAGGTGCATTTACCGGTGCTGTGAAGTTTGGAGCAAATGCTGATAAAACGCAGCTTGCGAAGCAGATTAACGAACTTTCCGAGAAGAAGGGCGCGGCTCATTGGAGCTTTAGTGTTAAGGTTGATGGTACGGATGCAACCTATAAGAAGATTGTCGTTGATACGCTTGTTTATACTGATGGCACTAATACTATTGTTTATAACGGCGGTAACTGGGGTTCTACTCAGAAGGGCAAGACGCTTGCTAATGCAACGACGCCGACTGGCTACAAGTATCTTTTGAATGATACTGGTGCAACTGAGGTTACTGGCTAATCACTTTGATTTATTATCCCACCACCTCCCGTGGTGGGATTTTTTATTGCCGCCTACCTTATTATACCCGCCGCAGCGCTGCCGGGAGATTTGTAGGGAGCGGTCTTGACCGCTCCGCAGGCCGTCAAAAAATTGCATCCCTGCCTTATTGCGTGTGTAGGGGCGACCATTGGTCGCCCGCCCACTTACCGCCGCAACGCATTTTCCGGGACGGTTTTCTTGCAAGGCAAACGGGCACGGGCGAGCAATGCTCGCCCCTACAAGCGTTTTTCGGCAGTTCCGCGGAGGGGTCAAGACCCCCTCCCTACAGAGCAAAAGGAAAAATCCGCATCAAAGGAAACGTGCCCGGGAGAGATAAATCCCGCCCCTGCGCACAAGAGGCAAAGCTGCAATAACGGCAAAGCTGCGGGCCGGGCGCTTGGCGGCGCACAACGAGCGCCGCCAGTTTGCAAGCAAACTCGCTCGTGCGGTTGTTTGCCCCGCAGGGGCAAACATTGTTCGCTCCACGCTCACAACCCCGCAATGCCCGGCCCCTACGCCTCTGTATGCCTTAACGCCTTTCACTCCTCACTCTTTTCAGGTGCTCACCATGCCCCAAACTCCAAAGCTGTCTCCACAACAAAAGGCCGCCCTTGTGGAAAAAATCAAAGCAGGCGAGATCAGCCGCCAGGCCGCGGCGCAAAGCGTCGGCGTCAGCAACACCACCGTGCGCCAATGGCTGCGCATCTATGAATCCGAGGGTGTAGACGGCCTTGCACCCCGGGAAAAGTCCCGCCACCTTACCGCCGAGGAAAAGCAGGCCGCCGTGGCGGAGTACCTCGCGGGCGGGGTCTCGCTGTTTGACGTCTGCAAAAAGTACGGCATCCGCAGCCCGCAAAACCTGCAAAAGCTCGTGGAAAAGGCGCAGGCGGGCGGCGAGCTGCGCGGCTACCACGGCGCGTCCCGCCACAGGGGCGGCGCGTACACCACCGCCGCGGACCGGGAAAAGATCGTGCGGGAATGCCTGGCCGACGGCTGCGATTACGGCGCAGCTGCGTTAAAATATAACGTCGATTACAAGGCGCTGGTGCATTGGGTGGGGCAGTACCGTGCGGGCGCGGCCCTGCACGACGCCCGCCACAGCAGCGAGGGCACAAGCCGCGCCAAGGGCCGCGCCCGCACCGTGCCGCCGATGCAGCGGATGGTCATGGTGTTGGACTGTCTGGAAAACCGGAAAAATTACGGCGCTATGGCGCAGAAATACGCGATAGCCTACCACCAGATCTACCGCTGGGTGCAGCGCTATCTGCAGGACGGCTGGCTCGGCATGAATGACCGCCGCGGCCCCGCCGACGACCCCGACCCGGCGGGGGAGTGGGGGAAGATCGCCCCCGCCGGTGAGGCCGACGCGGAGCAGTGGGTAGCCAAATGCAAAGGCGTACCGGAGGCTTTGCCCGCCATGCTGCGCCGCGCCGGGTACAGCTGGATGATGATTGCAAAAATTTTGTTTGATCTGGCGCGGATGTAGCCGCCCCAAGGCCTTCCCCCGAGGGGGAAGGTGGCCCCGCAGGGCCGGATGAGGGGCAGCCTTACGGCGACAACCCGTTCACGGGCAGCGACCGCAAGCACTGCCCTCATCAGTCAGCGGTCGGGGCCGCTGACAGCTTCAGTCTCCGCGCTAAGAGCCGCCTCCGGCGGTTGCGCTTCGACACGCGCCTGCGGGCGCAGCCCCGCGGGGGAAGCCGCTCGACGGAAAAAATCTGCAAAAACCATATTGACATGCCCCTGCTTTTATGATAAACTATCCCTTGTAAAAAAAGCAGCAACCGGCAGTAGGCCGTCGGCTCACCTTGAGGGTTTGCAAAAGCCCCGGGTCATACCATGATTACGCACAACAGGTGCGCAACTTCGTATGTTCGGCGGCTGCTTTCAATGGCAGCCGCTTTTGTCATTATCATACACTTGTGGGAGGTGTGTTACAATCGCCAGCAACAGCAAATCCAACGAACTGGAGATCAATGAGCAGATCCGCGACAAAGAAATCCGCCTGATCGGGGCAGATGGCGCGCAGATGGGTATTATGAGCCCGCGCGACGCACTGAAGATGGCTATCGACAAGGACCTTGACCTCGTCAAGGTCGCGCCGCAGGCCAAGCCGCCGGTGTGCAAAATTCTTGATTACGGTAAATACCGGTTCGAGATGCAGAAAAAGGAAAAGGAAGCCAAGAAGAACCAGAAAGTGGTTGAACTCAAGGAAATCCGCCTTTCCCTGAACATCGACACCAACGACTTCAACACCAAGGTGAACCAAGCTGCTAAGTTCCTGCAGCAGGGTCACAAGCTCAAGGTGAGCATCCGGTTCCGAGGCCGTGAGATGGCACATACCAGCCTGGGTCTGGATGTCCACAAGCGTTTTGCCGAGGCGTTGGAGGGCAAGGCCGTCATCGACAAGCAGCCCAAGCTTGAGGGCCGCAGCATGATGATGTTCATGTCCCCCGTTCCCAACAAGTAAGAAAGTAAACTCTCTAGGAGGAAACAACAATGGCTAAAATGAAGCTCAAGACCCTTTCCGGCGCCAAGAAGCGCTTCAAGATGACTGCTTCCGGCAAGATCAAGCGCAATGCGTCCAAGCGCCGTCACATCCTGACCAAAAAGACCACCAAGCTCACCCGCGGCCTGCGTATGCCCAAGTACGTCGACAAGACCAACGAGGCTGCCGTCAAGAAAATGATGCCCTACGGTGGCTAATCACTAAGACATTTAAAGGTCAGTTACTACCAGTTACAGACAAAGGAGATATAAAACATGGCTCGTATTAAAGGCGCTACCATGACGCACAAGCGTCGTGCTAAGACTCTCAAGCTCGCAAAGGGTTACTACGGTGCTAAGTCCAAGCACTTCCGCATGGCCAAGCAGGCCGTTATGAAGAGCGGCAACTACGCTTTCGTCGGCCGTAAGCAGAAGAAGCGCCAGTTCCGCAACCTGTGGATCACCCGCATCAACAACGCTGTTCGTGCTCAGGGTATGAACTACTCCACCTTCATGAACGGCCTGAAGAAGGCCGGCGTCGAGCTGAACCGCAAGATGCTGTCTGAGATGGCCATCCACGATCCCGCCAGCTTCAACGCTCTGGTCGAGACCGCCAAGAAGGCTCTGTAATAGCTTGCATAAAAGACTCGCGCACACGCGCGAGTCCTTTTGTGTTTAAAGGGGGAAATGGCAAAGAAGCAGGCAACCAAGGAAAGCTCTCCCCTCATCCGGCCTGCGGGCCACCTTCTCCCCCAAGGGGAGAAGGCTTGAGGCCGCCGACGGATGAGGGACGGCCTTCCGGCAGACTGCCGTTTCCCTTTATTCATACAAATCAGTTGATTTTATCCAAAAGGGGCGCTACAATGGAAACGATCACAAGCCGCGAAAACGCTAAGATCAAATACGCCTGCGCGGTGCGCGACGCAGAAAAGCAGCGCGCCGCCGACGGGCTTTTCTTTGCCGAGGGGCCGAAGCTCTGCCTGGAGCTGGCCAAAAGCTGCACGCCGCGTGCGATGTACGCCACGGCGGCGGCGCTGGCAAAAACGCCCGAGCTGGCCCAATTCGACCCCGCCGAGATCGCGCCCCATGTGGCCGAAAAATTAAGCGGCACCAAATCCAATCAGGGCGTGTTTGCCCTGTTTGAAACGCCCGTGCCGCCCGCGGACACGCTGGACACGGCCCGCCGCATTTTGATGCTGGAGGGCGTGCAGGACCCCGGCAACGTGGGTACGCTGCTGCGCAGCGCTGCCGCGTTCGGCTTTGATGCCGTCGTGCTGGGGCCGGGCTGCGCGTCGCCGCTGTCGCCCAAGACGCTGCGGTCCTCGATGGGCGCGGCGGGGCGGCTGCCGACGCTGCACAGCGACGATCTGCCCGCCGCGCTGGCCGCGTTGCGTGCCCGCGGCGTGACGACGCTGGCGACGGCACTCTACCGCTCCCGTCCGCTGGACGAGGCCGGGAACGATTTCCCGGGCGGGCTGTGCGTCGTCATCGGCAGCGAGGGGCAGGGCCTGACGGACAGGACCGTCGAGGCCTGCGACATGGCCGTCCGCATCCCGATGACTGACCGCGTCGAGAGTTTGAACGCGGCAGTGGCGGGCAGCGTGCTGCTGTGGCATTTCAGGGGTGTGTGAAAACGCAGATACAGGCGTAGGGGGAGGCGTCGGCAACCATGGACAAAACACTTGCCTGGCTCTGGCTGGCGGATGCCGTCGGCTCGAGCTGCCAATATGCGCAGGAGCTGCTGACGCTCTACCCCGACCCGGCGGAGCTATACGATGCCCTGCGTGCCGGGACCGAGGCCCCGCCCGCCTGCCTGACGCCCCACGCGCTGGCACAGCTGCGGGACACGACGCCCTTTGATTATGAGGAACGGTTCGACCACTGCCTGCTGTCGGGCATCGACGTGCTGACGCCCGACGAGGGCGTATACCCGGACCGTTTGCGGGACCTGCCCGACCTGCCGCTTGCGCTCTACGTGACCGGCGACATCGCCTGCCTGAACGGGCGGCGGTACGCGGGCATGGTGGGCACGCGGCGGCCCAGCACCTACGGGCGGCAGGCCGCGTTTGACCTGTCACTGGCGATGGCGCGGGCGGGCGTCGTGCTCGTCAGCGGCCTGGCCGACGGGCTGGACAGCGAGGCACACCGCGCCGCCGTGCAGGCTGATGTGCCGACGATTGCCTTTCTGGGCACGGCCATCGACAAGACCTACCCCGCCTCCAACGCGAAGCTGCGCACCGCCATTGAGAAGGGCGGCGGCGCGGTCTGCAGCGAGTATCCGCCCGGCTACAGCGGGCGCACGACGGGCACTTTTCTGGCCCGCAACCGGCTCATTGCCGCGCAGAGCGAGGCGCTCTGCGTCGCCGAGGCCCGCACCCGCAGCGGCACGCTGAACACCGTCGGCCACGCCGAACGGCTGGGCCGCCCCGTGCTGGCCGTGCCGGGCAGCATCTACAGCGCTTTGAGCGAGGGCACAAACGAGCTGCTGCGCACCCACCGCGCCGAGCCGCTCTGCAAAGCCGCGGACGCGCTGGATATACTGGGTATTGGCGCGGAGACCGCCGCCCCGGCGCAGCAACGGTTTGACCCGGCCACGGTCAGCGCCGATGCGCAGGCCGTCTACGCCGTGTTAAAGCCCACGCCCCAAAGCATCGACGCCCTGTGCGCCGCCGCAAGCCTGCCCGCCGGACGGGTGCTGGCGGCGTGTACCGAGCTGGAGCTGATGGGCGGAGCCCAGGCGCAGCCCGGAAGGCGGTACATTGCATTATAAGATAATAGATGAAGGCAGTGGCAAGGTGCCCGGGCGGATATGGAATCCGCCCCTACGGCTGTAGGGGTCGGCGTCCTCGACGACCCGGGGCGTTTGTGGCGGCGATAAGCTGGCGGGCGAACAATGTTCGCCCCTACAGGCAACGCTCGGAAGTATGCGTGTCATCTAAATTTAAACATTGAGGTAACTTATGCCAAAATTAGTCATCGTGGAATCCCCTGCCAAGGCCAAGACCATTGGCAAGTATCTGGGCCGCGGCTACAAGGTCACGGCCAGTATGGGCCATGTGCGCGACCTGCCCGCCAGCACGCTGGGCATTGATGTCGAAAATGGCTATACACCGAAATATATCACCATCAAGGGCAAGCAGAAGCTCGTCAAGGAGCTGAAGGCCGAGGCCAAAAAGTGCGACGGCGTCCTGCTGGCAACCGACCCGGACCGCGAGGGCGAGGCCATCAGCTGGCATCTGGCGAACATTCTGGGGCTGGACCCCAGCGCACCCAACCGCGTGACCTTTGACGAGATCACGAAGAAGGGCGTCAAGGAGGGCATGGCCCACCCGCGCGCCATCAATATCGACCTGTTCAACGCCCAGCAGGCCCGGCGCGAGCTGGACCGTCTGGTCGGCTACAAATTGAGCCCGTTCCTGTGGAAGAAGATCCGCCGCGGCCTGTCCGCGGGCCGCGTGCAGAGCGTGGCCGTGCGGCTGATCCGGGACCGTGAGCTGGAAATTGAAAACTTCAAGCCCGACGAATACTGGAACATCGACGCGCTGCTGAACCCGCAGGGCGAGAAGGGCGAGTTCACGGCCCGCCTGGCCGCCACCGCCGACGGCAAAAAGCTGACCGTCACCAATAAGCAGCAGGCCGACGGCGTTCTGGCCGCGCTGGACGGCAGGGACTATACCATCACGAAGATCGAAAAGGGCAAGCGCCGCCGCCAGCCCTCGCCGCCCTTCATCACGTCCACCTTGCAGCAGGACGCGAGCCGTGCGTTCGGCTTCTCGGCCACCCGCACGATGCGCGCCGCCCAGACGCTGTATGAAGGCATGGACATTGCGGGCCACGGCACGGTGGGTCTTATCACCTATATGCGTACCGACTCGCTGCGCATTGCCGCCGAGGCTCAGGCTGCGGCCAAGACCTTTATTGCGGAGCGCTGGGGCGACAACTACGTCTGCAAGACCGCCCGCAAGTGGAAAAGCCGCTCCGCCACCGCCGCGCAGGACGCCCACGAGGCCATCCGCCCGTCTATGCCCGAGCTGACCCCCGACGAGGTCGAGCAGAGCATCAGCGGCGACACCGCAAAGCTCTACCGCCTGATCTGGAGCCGCTTTATGGCCAGCCAGATGGCCGACTGCATTCAGGACACCGTCTCCGCGTCCATCACGGCAGGGGACTACCTGTTCCGTGCGTCGGGCTTCCGCGTCTCGTTCGACGGCTTCACCGCGCTGTACGAGGAATCCACCGACGACGCCAAAAAGAAGGAGACCGCCCTGCCCCCGCTGGAGGAGGGCCAGACCCTCAAACTCAAAAAGCTGACGGCGGACCAGAAGTTCACCCAGCCGCCGCCGCTTTACACCGAGGCCACGCTGATCCACGCGCTGGAGGAAAACGGCATCGGTCGCCCGTCCACCTATGCGCCCATTATCACGACCATCGTGGACCGCGGCTATGTGGAGAAGGACCAGAAGAAGCTGAAAACCACCCCGCTCGGCCAGGCTGTCAACACGGTCATGATGGAGCAGTTCCCCGACATCGTAAACGTGAAATTCAGTGCTGACATGGAGAAAAAACTCGACGTTGTCGAAGCCGGCCAGGCGGACTGGGTCAAGACCATCGACGACTTTTACCAGGGCTTTGAAAAGAGCCTGGAGCAGGCCGAGAAGAATATGGAGGGCAAGCGCATCAAGGTCGAGGACATCCCCACGGATGAGATCTGCGAAAAATGCGGGCGGCCCATGGTCATCAAATCTGGCCGCTACGGCAAGTTTGTGGCGTGCTCGGGCTTCCCGGAATGCCGCAACGCCCACCCGCTGGTCAAGGACACAGGCGGCCTCTGCCCGCTGGACGGCGGCCACATGCTGGTGCGCAAGAGCGCCAAGGGCCGCGTCTACTACGGCTGCAGCAACTACCCCAAGTGCAACTATATGACCTGGGACGAGCCGGTGCCCGAAAAGTGCCCCCAGTGCGGCAGCACCCTCTTTAAAAAGAAGGGCCAGCTCTACTGCGCCAAAGAGGGGTGCGGGTTTGTGAAGGCGATTGAGAAGAAATGACCGCTTTCGGCACTTCTGTAGGGGTCGATGCCTGCATCGACCCGCGGACAGGCTGCCGACTTGCGGGCGGATGCGCGTATCCGCCCCTACAACCTGCGGAAAACAGAGACGTTACGGAGAAACTATGCAAGTGAAAATCATCGGTGCCGGTCTGGCCGGCTGCGAGGCGGCGCTTTGGCTGGCGGACCGCGGCGTGCAGGTCGAGCTGTACGAGCAGAAGCCCGCAAAATATTCCCCGGCCCATAAAAGCGCGGGCTTCGCGGAGCTGATCTGCTCCAACTCGCTCAAGGCCGAGCGCCCCGACTCCGCGTCGGGCCTTTTGAAAATTGAGATGAAGATGATGGGCAGCCATCTGTTGGACGCCGCCGAGACCGCCCGCGTGGCGGCGGGCGGTGCGCTGGCCGTGGACCGCGATGTGTTTTCCGCCGCCGTGACCGAAATGGTGGAAAACCACCCCAACATCACGGTCCGGCGCGAGGAGGTCACGGCGCTGGACGAGAGCGCACCCATGCTCGTCGCCAGCGGCCCGCTGACCGAGGGCGCACTGGCACAGGCCGTCGCCGCGCTGACCGGCGACCATCGGCTGAGCTTTTATGACGCTGTCGCGCCCATCGTGACCGCCGAGAGCCTTGACTATGACAAGGTTTTTGCCGCGTCCCGCTATGGCCGCGGCGAGGCGGACTACCTGAACTGCCCGTTCAATAAAGAGGAATACGAGGCGTTCCACGCGGCGCTCATTGCCGCCGAGCGCGCGCCGCTCCACGACTTTGACGGCGACCTGACCGTCTACGAGGGCTGTATGCCGATTGAGGTCATGGCCGCCCGCGGCGCGGATACGATCCGGTTCGGCCCCCTGCGCCCCGTCGGTCTGCGCGACCCGCGCACCGGCCACCGCCCCTGGGCCGCCGTCCAGCTGCGCGCCGAGAACACGGCCCGCACGCTCTATAACCTCGTCGGCTTCCAGACCAACCTGAAATGGGGCGAACAGAAACGGGTGTTCAGCATGATCCCCGGCCTGGAGCACGCCGAATTTGTGCGGTACGGCGTCATGCACCGCAACACCTTTTTGGAGAGCCCGAAAGTTTTGACGAAGCAACAGTTCTTGAAAGAACATCCCAACGTGTTTTTTGCAGGGCAGATCACCGGCTTTGAGGGCTATATGGAGAGCGCGGCGTCCGGCTTGCTGGCGGCGCACCAGATGCTTGCACGGCTCAATGGCCGTGAGCTGCCGCCGCCCCCGGCGGCAACGATGTGCGGCGCGCTGCTGGACTACATCACGACGCCGAACAAGGACTTCCAGCCGATGGGTGCGAACATGGGCATCCTGCCCCGCACCGAGGAGATCAACAGCATCCGCGACAAGCGGGAGCGCTACATGGCGCTTTCGCAGGCCGCGCAGGACGCCATGCAGGCGTGGGTAAAGGAGTACGAAGCATGAAAATTTTAGTGGATGCCATGGGCGGCGACAACGCCCCGCTGTGCGTTTTGCAGGGCGTGAGCCAGGCCGCGGCGGAGTTCGGCGACGGCATGGAGCTGGTGCTGCTGGGTGAGGAAAAAGCCATCCGCGACTGCGCAAAAGAGAATAAAATCGACCTTGCACCGTTTGAGATCCTCAACTGCACCGAGACCATCGACATGCACGATGACCCGGTCAAGGCCGTGCGCCACAAAAAGGATTCCAGCCTTGTGAAGGGTCTGACCATGCTGAAGAACGGCGAGGCCGATGCCTTTGTCAGTGCCGGCTCCACCGGTGCGCTGCACGTCGGCACCAGTCTCATCGTGCGCACGGTCAAGGGTGTCAAGCGCCCGGCGCTGGCCACCCCGATGCCCGGCGCCAAGCAGAATTTCCTGCTGCTGGACTGCGGTGCGAACGTCGAGTGCCGCCCCGAAATGCTGAACGCCTTCGGCACGATGGGCAGCGTCTACGCCGAGAAGGTCATGGGCCGCGAAACGCCGAAGGTCGCGCTTGTCAACAACGGCGCGGAGGACACGAAGGGCACGCCGACCTACCGCGAGGCCCACAAGCTGCTGAAGGCAAACCCCTGCATCCACTTTGCGGGCAACATCGAGCCGCGCTACATCATGGACGGTGACGTGGACGTCGTCGTCTGCGACGGCTTTGTCGGCAACGTAGTGCTGAAATTGACCGAGGGCGTCGCCAAAACGCTGCTGGGGATGCTGAAAAAAATCTTCTTGCAGAACCTGATCACCAAGCTCAGCTATCTGGGCATCAAGGGCGGTCTGGGCGAGCTGAAACGTATGATGGACTCCGAGGAGGTCGGCGGCGCACCGCTGCTGGGCGCCGCGAAGCCGGTCATCAAGGCGCACGGTTCCAGCCACGCCAAGGGCATCAAGAACGCCATCCGTCAGGCCAAGCTCTGCGTCGCCAACGACCTGTGCGGCACGATGGAGAAGGCGCTGGCAGAAGTAGCGAAGCAGGCGGAAGAAGCAGACGCTTAAAAGCAGACTGTCGAAAAAGGTGTGCTCACCCCTTGGCCCCCTCTGCGAGGGGGGCTCCGCCCGCAGGCGGTGGGGGAGAGAACTGTACGGCTGTCCGAAATATTTCGGGCTATGGCAAGGTTCTCTCCCTCCGCCCCTTCGGGGCACCTCCCTCGCAGAGGGAGGTTTTTCGACACGCTGGCTTAAAAGTAAAGCTGCCCTGTAGGGGCCGGACATGTCCGGCCCGCGGCATAAAAAATACCGCCCGTAAAAGGGCAATCGAGATAAGATTGAGGGCCGGGCATGCCCGGCCCCTACGGACTAGCCGGAAAGGTGAAAGAATATGGCTCACAAACCGGAAGAACTGCAGGAGGTCCTGCACTATACATTCAAAAATCCTGCGCTGCTGCGCATTGCGCTGACCCATACCAGCTATGCCAACGAGAGCAAGGTCGCCACGACCCACAACGAGCGGCTGGAATTTCTGGGCGACAGCGTGCTGTCCGTCGTTGTAGCGGACTACCTGTTCCACCAGTCGGGCCGCCCCGAGGGCGAGCTGACCCGTATGCGCGCCAGCCTCGTCAGCGAGGATGCACTGTTCCAGTTCGCACAGGAAATTCAGCTGGGTGAGTATCTGCGCCTTGGCCACGGCGAGGACCTTGGCGGCGGACGCAGCCGCCCGAGCGTTGTCTCCGATGCGTTCGAGGCGGTCATTGCCGCGCTGTATCTGGACGGCGGCATGGAGGCCGCGCGCAATTTCATCCTGCCCTTCATCACCGAGGGCAAGACTGCCGAGGACGACTACAAGACCCGTCTGCAGGAGGTCGTCCAGCAGGACCCGTCCGCTGTGCTGAAATATGAGGTCACCGGCGAGACCGGCCCCGACCACAACAAGCAGTTTACGGTCTGCGTCTGGCGCAACGGCGAGCTGCTGGCCGAGGGCCGTGGCCGCAGCAAAAAAGCCGCCGAGCAGCACGCAGCAAAGGTGGCGCTGGAAAAATTGCAATGAAATTGTAGGGCGGCATGCCCCCATGCCGCCGCGGCTGTAGGGGCCGGGCATGCCCGGCCCGCGGCATAAAAATCGCGACCCGTTTACGGGTACATAAGGCGAGGTTGAGGGCCGGGCATGCCCGGCCCCTACGACCATTTTAAGAATTTTGAAAGGTACCCATGGAATGCGCCTGAAAGAACTGGAAATCCAAGGCTTCAAATCCTTCCCCGATAAGACAAAGATCGAGATCGGTGAGGGCATTACCGGCGTTGTCGGGCCGAACGGCTCGGGCAAGTCGAACATCTCCGACTCCATCCGCTGGGTGCTGGGTGAGACCAGCTCCAAGCAGCTGCGCGGCAGCGGCAAGATGGAGGACGTCATCTTCGGCGGCACCCAGTCCCGCGGTGCCATGGGCTATGCCTCCGTCGCGCTGACCATCGACAACAGCGACCACGGTCTGGACATGGACGCCGACCAGGTCACGATCGGCCGCCGGTACTACCGCAGCGGCGAGAGTGAATACTCCATCAACGGCCAGAACGTCCGCTTAAAGGACGTGTACGAGCTGCTGCTCGACACCGGCATTGGCCGCGACGGCTATGCCATCGTCGGGCAGGGCCGCATTGCCGAGATCGTCGGTGCAAAATCCGCGGAGCGCCGCGAAATTTTTGAGGAAGCGTCCGGCATCGCCAAGTACCGCTACCGCAAAAACGAGGCCGAGCGCCGCCTGGACGCCGCCGAGGGCAACTTAGAGCGCCTGCGGGACATTCTGGGTGAGCTGGAAAAGCGCGTCGGCCCCCTGAAACGCGACAGCGAGAAGGCCCAGCAGTTTCTGGAATTGAGCGAGAGGCGCAAGACGCTGGAGATCACACTCTGGGTCGATGCCATCCGCCGCGCCAACGACTCGCTGCGCGACCAGCAGCGCAAGTACGAGGCCGCCCAGGCCGACTATGACCGCCTGAGCCGCCAGCTGGACGAGTTTGACGAAAAAAGCGCGTCCCTGCGTGCCGAGGCCCAGCAGCTGATGCTGGCCGTCGAGCAGGCCAACGCCGACATCCGCGCCATCACCGAGGCAAACGCCGGCAGCGAGAGCGAGATCGCCGTCCTGAAAAACGAGAGCGAGCACAGCCGGTTCCGCATCGACGAGGCTGCGTCCGAATTGGAGCGCGCCGGACAGGGCCGCGAGAGCATCGAGCGCGAGGCCGCGGACCACCGCGCCGCCATCGAGACGCTGAAAAGCGGCATGGCCGGGCTGGACGCCCGCGTGGCCGAGCTGCGCGAGGCCCTGCGTGCCCTTGAGGAAAAGGCCGCCGCCAGCGGCGAGCGCCGCGACGTCATTGACGCCGCCATGGCCCGCCTGCAGGACACCGCCACCGCCGCCAGGGTCAGCGCCGCGTCGGCGCAGTCGGCGGGGGAGGCTGCTGCCAACCGCCTGGCCGAGGCACAGCGCCAGGCCGAGGAGCTGAAAGCCGGCGCCGCCGCCACCGACGAGGAACGCCGCCGCGCCGAGCGCCGCTTTAAGGACGCCGAGGAGGCCGTGACCCGCAACGACAACATCAAGGCGGGCCTGAAGCTGAAATTGGACAGCCGCCGCCGTCAGCAGGCCGAGGCTGCCGACAACCTGCAGAAGGCGGACCGAGAAAGGTCCGCCGCCGCCCAGCGCATCCACATTCTGGAAGATCTGGAGCGCAACATGGACGGTTACCAGCAGAGCGTCAAGGCCGTCATGCGGGCGGCGGGCGGCGGGCGGCTGCGGGGCATCATCGGCCCCGTGGCGGGCATCATCACCGTCGAAAAGGGCTACGAGACCGCCATTGAGACAGCGCTCGGCTTTGCGCTGCAGAACATCGTCGTCGAGGACCAGGGCTGTGCCCGCGCCGCCATCGGCTTTTTGAAGGACGAGCGCGCAGGCCGCGCTACGTTTTTGCCGCTGGACACCGTGCAGGGCTCCCGCTTCACGGGCCGCCTGACCGGCACGGCGGAGGTCGCCGCCGACCTGGTCAGGACAGACCCGAAATATCAGCATATCATCGACAATCTGCTGGGCCGCATCATCGTGGTCGAGGACCTGACCGAGGCGTCCGCCGTGGCGCGGAACCTCGGCTACCGGAACCGCATCGTCACGCTGGACGGCCAGGTCATCAACGCGGGCGGCTCGTTCACCGGCGGCTCCACCGCCCGCAGCGTCGGCGTGTTCAGCCGCAAGCAGGAGCTGGACGAGCTGCGCAGCAAGCTGACGAAGCTCGAGCAGAAACGCACCGAGGCGGAAAAGGAATTGGCCGCCCGCAAGGCCGAGGTGGACAACCTCTCGGCCCAGCTGGCCGGTGCCGAGGGCGAGGGCATGAACGCCGCGACGGAGCACGTCCGCGCGAACCTCGAGCTCGAGCGCCTGACGAAGGCCGCCGCCCAGTACGACGAGACGGCCCGGAGCATCGAGGCCGAGATCGCCGCCCAGCAGGCCGCCGTGACCCGGAACGAGACCGCGCGCACCGAGGCCGAGAAGGCCCGGACCGACGCCGAGGCCGAGCTGGCGCAGTACACCGCCGAGCTGGCCGCCTTGGGCGAGAGCACGGGCAGCCTGACGGCAGAACGCGAAAAAATCACCGGTGAGCTGTCCGAAAAGCAGCTGCAGCGCCTGGCGGACGAGAAGGACGTCGGCCTGCATGAGGCCGCGCTGGAGGGCTTGCGGAGCCGTACCGGCGAGGCCGACGCCCGCGCCCGCGAGCTGCAGACGGCAATTGAGGCCGCCAAGGCAAAAATCGAGGCCAACGCGCTGAAAATCGCCGAGATGGAGCGCGTGCGCGGCGACAACCAGCAGAAAATTGCCGCCGCGGAGGAAACGATTCGATCTGCCAACGCGGCCCGCCTCGAAAAGGAGGCTGCGATCTCGAAGCTGGGGCAGGACAACCGCGCCCTGACCGACGAGCGCGAGCGGATGAGCGGCGAGATGGCCCGCCTGGCCGAGCGCCGCACCGCCGCAGAGACCGAGCTGAACGACACCAACAGCAAGCTGTGGGAGGAATACCAGCTGACCGAGAGCGAGGCCCGCAGCCAGTGCGTGCCGTTTGAGAGCCTGACCGAGCTGCGCCGCAGCGTGACCGAGGTCCGCGGCAAGATCCGCGCCTTGGGCAACGTCAACGTCGGCGCGATTGACGAATATAAAGAGGTCAGGGAGCGCTATGACTTCATGAAGGCGCAGGTCACCGACGTCGAAAAGGCGAAGGCCGAGCTGACGAAGATGATCGCCGAGCTGTGCAGCGAGATGCAGGAGCTGTTCACGGCGAGCTTTAAGCAGATCAACGCGAACTTCCAGCAAATTTTCAAGGAGCTGTTCGGCGGCGGTCATGCGCGGCTGTACCTGTCGGATGAAGCGAACGTGCTGGAATCCGGCATTGAAATTGAAGTCTCGCCTCCGGGCAAGGTCATCAAGAACCTGTCCGCGCTTTCCGGCGGCGAGCAGGCGCTGGTCGCTATCTCGATCTATTTCGCCATCCTGCGCGTCAACCCCGCGCCGTTCTGCTTCCTCGATGAGATCGAGGCCGCGCTGGACGACGTAAACGTCGCGCGCTATGCGCAGTATCTGCGCCGCATGACAGACCGCACCCAGTTCATTGTCATCACCCACCGCCGCGGCACGATGGAGGCCGCCGACGTCCTCTACGGCGTCACGATGCAGGAGGACGGCGTGTCGAAGATTTTGCGCTTGGATCTGGATAATGTGAGCGCGGACCTTATTACCTGATGGCATGTAGGGGCCGGGCATGCCCGGCCCGCCACATAAATACGACCACCCGCCAATGGGAAGCCACACAAACCCGCGGGGCGGCAAATCAAAAGTAAGGAGGGCCACGATGGGCTTTTTCAACTTTTTCAAACGCGATATTTCCGAGGAGGAATTTCAGGAGCAGCAAAAGGTCAAGCGCGGGCTGGAAAAGACCCGCACGGGCTTTTTCCAGAGCATCGTCAATACGCTGACCAACGCGCAGATCGACGATGATCTGTACGACCAGCTCGAGGAACAGCTCATTCTGGCCGACGTCGGCCCCGCCTGCGCCGTGCGTCTGGTGGACGAGCTGCACGACGAGGTCAAGGAAAAACACCTGAAAACCGGTCAGGAGGCGCTGGACGCGCTGCGCGGCATCATCTGCCAGGAGCTGACCCCCCGCTACCCGATGGATCTGGACGGCAAGCCCGCCGTCATTCTGGTCATCGGTGTCAACGGCGTCGGCAAGACCACGACGATTGCCAAGCTGGCCGGCCTGTACAAAAAGCAGGGACGCCGCGTCATGCTGGCAGCGGGCGATACCTTCCGCGCCGCCGCCAGTGAGCAGCTGGAGCTCTGGGCCGAGCGCGCCGACGTGCCGCTGGTCCAGGCCGGCATGGGTGCAGACCCGGCGGCGGTCATCTTCGACGCCGTCAAGAGCGCCAACGCCCGCGGCTACGACATGGTCATTGCCGACACCGCCGGACGTCTGCACAACAAGAAGGGCCTGATGGACGAGCTGTCCAAAATCTCCCGCAGTGTCAAGAAGGCCAGCCCCGAGGCGAGCCTTGAGGTGCTGCTGGTGCTCGACGCCATCACGGGCCAGAACGCCATCAGCCAGGCCGAGGAGTTCTGCAAGGCCGCCAACGCCACCGGCGTGGTGCTGACCAAGCTCGACGGCACGCCCCGCGGCGGCTGCGCGGTCTCTGTGTGGGAGAACCTCGGTCTGCCCATCCGCTTCATCGGCGTCGGCGAGAAGATCGACGACCTGATGGAATTTGACGCACAGACCTTCGTCGAAAGCCTGCTGCCGGAATCCGCCCTGCAGAAGGACGGAGAAAAAGAGGAAGGGGAGAGCGAAGCATGATCGTTTGCGCCGCCAGCAACAACGCGGGCAAGCTGAAGGAATTGCGCCGCATTCTGGAACGCATGGGCCATGAGGTCAAGAGCCTGCGGGAGCTGGGGATCGACCTTGACCCCGAGGAAACCGGCACGACATTTGCCGAGAACGCCCGCATCAAGGCCGAGGCGTTCTGCAAGGCCAGCGGCCTGCCCACCGTGGCCGATGACTCCGGCCTCTGCACCGACGCGCTGCACGGTGCGCCCGGCGTCTACAGCGCCCGCTACGCCGGGCATCACGGCGACGACGACGCGAACAACGCAAAGCTGCTGCGGGAGCTGGCCGACGTGCCGGAGGAACAGCGCGGCGCAAAGTTCGTGTCGGCGGTCTGCTTCATGCTGCCGGACGGACGCGCACTGGAGGTCGAGGGCGAGTGCCCGGGCCGCATTGCGTTTACATTGCAGAACGGCGACTACGGCTTCGGCTATGACCCGCTGTTCATCCCCGACGAGTACGGCGCACCCGACGGCAAGCGCCCGAACACCGAACGCCGCAGCTACGCCCAGCTCACCCCCGACGAGAAGGACGCCATCAGCCACCGCGGCCGGGCAATGGAGAAGCTGGAAGCGCAATTGCCGGCGTTTTTGGGATGACATTTAAATGCCTTCCCCTTTGGGGGAAGGTGGCCGAGGCCCCGCCCGAGGCCGGATGAGGGGCAGCCTTGCGGCGGGTACCCGTGAACGGGAGGCTACCGCGAACTCCGCCCTCATCAGTCGCCTGCGGGCGACAGCTTCCCCCGAGGGGGAAGCCTTTGTAGGGGCCGGGCTTGCCCGGCCCGCAGCATAAAAGCAGCAACCCGTTTAAAAGGAAACCACACAGACTAGAGGGCCGGGCATGCCCGGCCCCTACCGAGATATATACAATAAAAAGGAGATAATTTATGGCACTTACCAGCAAACAGCGCGCGGCTCTGCGCAGCGCGGCGAACACGATGGACCCCGTTTACCAAATCGGCAAGGGCGAGATCGACGACACCCTCAAGCAGGGCATCGCCGACTGCATCGCCGCACGCGAGCTTATCAAAGTAAAGGTGCTGGAAAACAGCGAATATTCCGCCCGCGAGGCCGCCGACATCCTGTGCGAGGCGCTGGACTGCGAGTGCGTGCAGGTCATTGGCCGCAAATTCGTGCTGTTCAAGCAGAAGAAAAAGGAAAGCGCCTACACCGCCGTGCTGGCAAAATGAAAACACTGCTCTACGGCGGGACGTTCGACCCGCCCCACAACGGCCACATGAACAACCTGCGCGCCGCGCTGGCACTGGTACAGCCGGACCGCGCCCTCGTTATGCCCGCGGGCACGCCGCCCCACAAGCACGCCAGCGCCACCCCGGCAGAGCTGCGCCTGCAGATGTGTGCCTGCTTTACAGCGCTGTCCCCGGCGGTGCGGGTCAGCGATTGGGAGATACGCCGGGGCGGGCGCAGCTACACCGTGCACACGCTGGAATGGCTGCGCGGCCAAGACCCGGACGGCGCGCTGTACCTCTGCGTCGGCAGCGATATGCTGCTGACGTTTCAGGAATGGTACCGCTGGCAGGATATGCTGAAAATGGCTGCCCTCGTCGTCGAGAGCCGCACCGGCACCGATGAGGCCGCCCTGCACGCCGCCGCCGCAGAACTGAAAAAGGCCGGGGGCCGCGTCCTTTTTGCCCGCGCCGAGAGCTACCCCTGCGCGTCGAGCGACATCCGCAGCGGGAAGATCCCGCGGGAGCAGTGGCCGGAGGTGCTGCCGCCGGAGGTGCTGGCAGTGATAAAGGAGCATCGGCTGTACGGGAGCCTGTAGGGCGGCCTGCCCCCACCCAGCCCTACGCATGACCCGAAAAGGGGCGATAAAGCCGCCCCTGCGAACCTTCCGGCAGATTGTAGGGGACGCATATATGCGTCCCGCGGAGCATTGCGGCAGCCGCAAAATTGCCCGGAGCGGTCAAGACCGCTCCCTACAAGCCTGCCATAAATGTTGCTCTGTAGGGAGGGGTCTTGACCCCTCCGCGGACGCTGCCGCCATCACAATGCAAAAATTGTAAAAGAGAGGGGAAGGACTGCCATGGATTACTCCGAAGCCAAGAAGTTGGTCAAGGCCCGCCTGAGCGAAAAGCGCTGGACGCACACGAAAAATGTAAAAAAAATGGCTGTAAAACTTGCCAGGCGCTGGGGCACAGACCCGGAAAAGGCCGCTATGGCGGCAATTTTGCACGATTCCGCCAAGGAACTGCCCAAGCAGGAGTTGTTGCAGATTTTTGCCGATAATGCTATAATAGCAGAAAATGCCCCCGCGCGTCCGTCGCCGGTCTGGCACGGCATCGCCGCCGCCATCCTGGCCGAAACGCAATGGGGCATCACCGACCCGGAAATTTTGTCTGCCATCCGCTGCCATACTACCGGCAAGCCGGGAATGTCCAAGCTCGATAAGATCATCTATTTGGCCGATATGACCAGCGCCGAGCGCGACTGGCCCGGCGTAGACGACCTGCGCGCGCTGGAAATGCAGGATCTGGACCGGGCCCTTTGCGACGCACTCAAGCGCAGCATTGATTTTGTGGAAGAAAAGGGCGGCTCGCTGGACCCTGAAAGCGTCGCCGCTTATGAGTATGCAAAAGCACACCTTGAATAAAAACACTCCACAGAGCAGGGAGGAAATGTAATGAGCGAACCGCGTAAGCTGTATACCGGCAGTGCATCGGGCGGGCTGGATCAGGAGCAGTATGAGGCTGCCCGCCGCCGCGCCCAACAACTGGCCGAGCAGAATGCCCGCCGCCGCACCGTGCAGCAGCCCATGCGCACGGCCCAGGGACGGCATATCAGCCAGCGTCCCGTTGTGACCGGGCAGCCTGCCCCCGCACCCGAGCCGCCGGTACAGGAGACTGCCCAGCAGGCTGCGCCCGCACCGGAAAGACCCCGTGAGCTGACCTACGCCCAGCGGCAGGCCATGGCCTACCGCGCCGCTGCCGAGCGCAAATACGGCGATACCTTGCAGTTTCAGGTGCAGCGCCCCCGCCGCACCGTGAACCGCCCGCCGGAGCCGGAGCAGCGCGCCCGGCAGGCCGCCGCCCAGCTGTATGAGCAGCCCGCGGCCCCGCGGCAGGGGCAGCAGTCCGCCCCGCGCCCCCAGGCGCAGGCCCCTGTGCAGCAGGCGGCCCCCGTCGGCGGCATCCGGCTGGAGGAGGCTGCCGCGCAGCCCCGCCGCACAAAGCATGCGGATGCCCCGCAGCCCGCAGCCCATAAGCCCCGCACCGCCGCAGGCGGCAATGGCGGCAGCCGCAAGCCCCCGCGCGATGACGACGACGCCCCGCGCAAGGCAAAGGGCAGAAAGTCCGGCAAAAAGGGCGGCAGCGGCAAGGGCGGAAACGGGAAAAAGAAGAAAAAGATCCGCTGGTGGCAGATCCTGCTCATCACGCTGCTGGTCATCGCGCTGATCTTCGGCGGTGCGTTCGCGCTCATCATGGGGGCCATCACCCCGGCGGGCGGCAACATCAAGCTGAACCAGCTCATCAACACGCCCAAGGAATTCCAGGGCAAGGAGTTCAACATCCTTGTCACCGGCGTTGACCGTTCGTCCACCGGCGATCTGTCCGCAGGTGCGGCCAATGACTCCAACGTCAACGACGGCATGACCGATATGATTTTGTACGTCCATTTCAACAATGAGACGGGCGAGATGAAGATGCTGCAGATCCCGCGTGATACAATGGTCACGACGGACGCGAGCGTCTCCGGCAACTACCGCATCAACGGCGTGGCCAAGACCCAGGGCAGCGACAGCAACAACAATATGGCCGCCCTGTGTGAGCTGGTCGCAGACCAGTACAAGCTGCCCATCGACGGCTTTATGACGATCCGTCTGGAAATGCTGACCGAGCTGGTAGACCTGTTCGGCGGCGTGGAGATCAACGTCCCCATGGATGTAGACTACGCCGCGCTGGGGCTGGGAGACAGCGTCATTCACGCCGGCTACCAGACGTTGAACGGTGCGTCGATGGAGTTCCTGCTGCGTGCGCGTAAAATTTACCCCGACGGCGATATTGGCCGCCTGAACATGCAGCGCCAGTTCTACGCGGCGCTGTTCCGCAAGCTCAAGAGCATCGGCAACATCTGGGACGTCGCCAAGCTGACCCCCGCCGTGCTGAACTATATGGAGACGAACCTCAGCGCGTCCGACCTCATCAGCTTTGCCATCAGTATGCTGAAAATTGATTCCAGCAAGATCATGATCTGCCAGATGCCGGTCATCAGCGGCCCGCAGTACAACGGCCAGTCGCTTTTGTACCCCGCGCGGCAGGCGGATGCGGACCTGCTGAACCAGTACTTCCGCGAGAATACCGGTCCCGTCGATGCCAGCCAGCTGAACCTGTGCGACAATGTCATTGACCTGTCCGGCTACACGGCCACCGACCCGAACATCCAGCAGATGGGCGGCCTGATGGCCGAGGCGGACGACGCGCAGAAGGACCCAAATCAGAACCTCGACGGCTCCAACCAGGTCACCGACATCATGGCGTCCGAGTCCACGGCGGAGAGCGAGAGCACCGACACGGATTCCACCGATACCGAGAGCCAGCCGGCAGCGTAATACAGAAAAACTTCGGGTAAAGGCGAAGCTCTCTCCCTCAGCCGCCTGCGGGCGGCAGCTCCCTCGCAGAGGGAGCCGAGAGCCCCTTGGCCCCCTCTGCGAGGGGGCTCCCGCCGCAGCGGGTGGGGGAGAAAACCTCCCGCAGCCCGAAACCTACCCCGTTATAAACCACCTAGGAGAACATCTATGGAAAGCAAAGAACTTGCCATTCGTCTGGCGCGTGCGCTGGACGCAAAGAAGGCCGTCAACGTCCACATTCTGGCCGTGGAGGACCTGACCACCGTCACCGAATATTTCGTCATTGCCACGGGTATGTCCACCACCCATGTCGGCGCACTGGCCGATGAGGCCGAGTTCCAGCTGGACCGCGAGGGCGTCAAGGTGCTGCGCACCGAGGGCCACGACGGCAAGCGCTGGGTGCTGCTGGACTACGGCAGCGTCATCGTCCACGTCTTTACCCAGGAGGCTCACGACTACTACGACCTCGAGCACCTCTGGGCCGACGCCACGGTTGTGCCCGCCAGCGAGTGGATGCCGGAGCAGCCCGAGAACGAGCAGTAAAAATGCGGAATGGCTTCCCCCTCGGGGGAAGCTGTCAGCGGCCCCGACCGCTGACTGATGAGGGCAGACTTTCCCGCGGCAGCCTATAAACGGGCAGCGGCGGCACACGCGCCCCTCATCCGGCCCTGCGGGGCCACCTTCAGTCTACGCGCTAAGAGCCGCCTTCGGCGGTTGCGCTCCGACACGCGCCTGCGGGCGCAGCCCCTCGGGGGAAGGCTTTAAGAAGGTTACGACCCATCAAAAATTTATCTGTGGGGAGAAATTTATGAAATACGACTTTAAAACAGTTGAGGCCAAATGGCAGAAGGTCTGGGAGGACGAGGATACCTTCCATGCCGAGATCGACCATTCCAAGCCGAAATTCTACGCGCTGGTCGAGTTCCCGTACCCGTCCGCCGCGGGCCTGCACGTCGGCCATCCGCGCAGCTACACCGCGCTGGACATCGTCGCGCGCAAAAAGCGTCAGTGCGGCTATAACGTCCTGTACCCCATGGGCTGGGACGCCTTCGGCCTGCCTACCGAGAACTACGCCCTGAAAAACCACATCAACCCCGAGATCGTCACCGCCCAGAATGTGGCCCGCTTCAAGAGCCAGCTCAAGGCGCTGGGCCTGTCCTTTGACTGGGACCGCGAGATCAACACCACCGACCCCGAATACTACAAGTGGACGCAGTGGATCTTCATCCAGCTGTTCAAAAAGGGCCTTGCCTACAAGAAGGAGACCACCGTCAACTACTGCACCGGCTGCAAGGTCGTTCTGGCCAACGAGGAGGTCGTCAACGGCGTCTGTGAGCGCTGCGGCAGCCCCGTTGTCCAGAAGAACAAGAGCCAGTGGATGCTGAAGATCACGGCCTACGCAGACCGCCTGATCAACGACCTGGACGACGTCGATTACATCGACCGCGTCAAGACCCAGCAGCGCAACTGGATCGGCCGCAGCCACGGCGCCGAGATCAACTTTGACACCACCGCGGGCGACACCCTGACGGTCTACACCACCCGCGCGGACACGCTGTTCGGCGCGACCTACATGGTCATCAGCCCCGAGCACGCCTTCATCAAAAAGTGGGTCGACGCGGGCCTTATCCGGAACGCCGACGCCGTCGCCGCCTATCAGGAGGAGGCCGCCCGCAAGTCTGACTTCGAGCGCACCGAGCTGAACAAGGAAAAGACCGGCGTTGTCGTCGAGGGCGTCAAGGGCATCAACCCCGTCAACGGCAAGGAAATTCCCATCTTTATCTCCGACTACGTCCTGGCAACCTACGGCACCGGTGCCATCATGGCCGTGCCCGCCCACGACACCCGCGACTGGGAGTTTGCCAAAAAGTTCGGCCTGCCCATCATCGAGGTCGTCAAGGGCACTGTGCCCAGCGACCTCGACAAGGAGGCCTTCACCGACGTGGCCACCGGCACGCTCGTCAACTCCGACTTCCTGAACGGCCTGTCCGTTGAGGATGCCAAGAACAAGATGTACGCCTGGCTCGAGGAGAACGGCAAGGGCCACAAGCAGGTCAACTTCAAGCTGCGCGACTGGGTGTTCAGCCGCCAGCGCTACTGGGGTGAGCCTATCCCCATGGTCTATTGCGACAAGTGCGGCTGGGTGCCCCTGCCCGAGAGCGAGCTGCCCCTGCGCCTGCCCGAAATCAAGGACTTTGAGCCGGGCGAGAACGGCGAAAGCCCGCTGGCGCGCCATACCGAGTGGGTCAGCACGACCTGCCCCTGCTGCGGTGCCCCCGCCAAGCGCGAGACCGACACCATGCCCCAGTGGGCCGGTTCGAGCTGGTACTTCCTGCGCTACTGCGACCCGAAGAACCACGACGCCATCGCCAGCAAGGAGGCGCTCGAGTATTGGAGTCCTGTGGACTGGTACAACGGCGGCATGGAGCACACCACCCTGCACCTGCTGTACAGCCGTTTCTGGCACAAGTTCCTGTATGACATCGGCGTTGTGCCCACCAAGGAGCCGTACCAGAAGCGTACCTCCCACGGCATGATCCTGGGCCTGAACCCCCATGCCTTTGAGAACCAGCCCGATGCTGAGCGCAAGCGCCTGCTGGCCGAGTACGGCGACGAGAAGGGCGCGCGCAAGGCCCTTGTCGAGAAGTACGGCGAGATGGCCGAGCACCCCATCGTCAAGATGTCCAAGTCCCTCGGCAACGTCGTCAACCCTGACGATGTGGTCAACGAGTACGGCGCCGACACGCTGCGCCTGTATGAGATGTTCATCGGTGACTTTGAGAAGGCCGCCCCGTGGAACACCTCCTCCATCAAGGGCTGCAAGCGCTTCCTCGATAAGATCTGGTCGATGAGCGAGAAGCTTGTTCCCGGCGAGGGCGTCCGCCCTGAATTGGAGGCCGTTGCCAACCGCACCATCAAGAAGGTCGGCGAGGACATTGACGCGCTGAAGGCTAACACCGCCATTGCCCAGCTGATGATCTACGTCAACGCGCTGAGCGATCAGGGGGGTGCGACCAAGGCCGAGTACGAGCTGCTGCTGCAGCTGCTGAACCCGTTTGCCCCCCACATGACCGAGGAGCTGTGGCAGCAGCTGGGCCACACCGAGCAGCTGGCCTACCACGCCTGGCCGACCTACGATGAGGCCAAGTGCGTCGAGCAGACGATTGAGATCGCCGTGCAGGTCAACGGCAAGGTCAAGGCCCGCATCAAGGTGCCCGCCGCCATCGAGAACGCGGACGCCATCGCCGCCGCCAAGGCCGAGCCCGCCGTAGCCGAGGCAATCGCCGGCAAGACCATTGCCAAGGAAATCTATGTCAAGGGCAAGCTGGTCAATATCGCGGTCAAAGGCTAAAATTTTATAAGCACTCTAAGGCAGAGCGAAGGCTCTGCCTTTTTTGGTGGGCGGCTGCCGCAAAGTTCCCCGGAGCGGTCAAGACCGCTCCCTACAAAGCACCCGTGAACGCGGTACTGTAGGGAGGGGTCTTGACCCCTCCGATGACGCTGCCGCTATTGCGATGCAAATATTTCGCCGCCCCTAACAAAGCGCACGTGGTTCAATAGTCTCTGTTTACAAACTCCGTCAACTACGGTATAATAAAAGATACTAAATTACTTGACGAAAGCAGGTCACACCATGCTCATCAGTCTGATCGTACCCTGTTACAATGAAGAAGAAGCGATGCCGCTTTTTTATAAAGAAGCCTCCCGCGTGGCGGCGGAGATGAAAGCCAGCCACGGCGCGGAGTTTGAGTTTATCTTTGTGGACGACGGCTCCCGCGACGGCACGCTGCGTGTCGCGCGTGAGCTGCACGCGCAGGACCCCCGCGTGCGGTATGTCTCGTTCAGCCGCAACTTCGGCAAGGAGGCCGGTATCTACGCGGGTTTACAGGCCGCCAAGGGGGATTACGTCGCCACGATGGACGCCGATCTGCAGGACCCGCCCGCGCTGCTGCCGCAGATGCTGGACACGCTGCTGACCGGCGAGTACGACTGCGCCGCCACCCGCCGCACGACCCGCAAGGGCGAGCCGCCGCTGCGCAGCTGGTTTGCCCGCAAGTTCTACCAGATCATCAACAAGATGTCCGATACGGAAATTGTCGACGGTGCGCGGGATTTCCGCCTTATGAGCCGCAAAATGACCGACGCTGTGCTCAGCATGGCCGAGTACAACCGCTTCAGCAAGGGCATTTTCAGCTGGGTCGGCTTCAAGACCAAGTGGTTCGACTACGAGAACATCGAGCGCGTCGCCGGTACGACCAAGTGGAATTTCTGGGGCCTGTTCAAGTACTCCATCGAGGGCATCGTCGGCTTCTCGACCACGCCGCTGCTGATCGCGGCGGGGGCGGGCGTGCTGTTCTGCATCCTCGCGTTCATCGGCATCCTCTTTGTCGTCGTCCGCGCGCTGATGTTCGGCGACCCGACCTCCGGCTGGCCCAGCATGGTCTGCATCATTCTGCTGTGCAGCGGCGTCCAGCTGTTCTGCACCGGCATTGTGGGCGAGTACCTCGCCAAGACCTACCTGGAGGTCAAGCACCGTCCCATCTACATCGTCGCCGAGACCGAAGAGGACAAAAAGTAAATCATGCGTGATATGACCAAGGGTGCCCCGCTGGGGCACCTCAGACTGTCGAAAAAGGTGTGCTCACCCCTTGGCCCCCTCTGCGAGGGGGCTCCGCCCGCAGGCGGTGGGGGAGA
>ENA-UERN01000911-UERN01000911.1-human-gut-metagenome-genome-assembly--contig:-NODE-911-length-31149-cov-5.390577_pt1 | contig 31149 bp, 31 predicted proteins | sample MGYA00242950_ERZ507950 | MGnify/ENA primary metagenome ERZ507950 (study PRJEB26167, sample SAMN06115515) | human gut metagenome | host: Homo sapiens | place: China:Ningxia | collected 2014-11-26...
GTACCGGCGGCGGTCAGAGATTGCCGGAGTGCCGGAAATTGCGTGAATTGTGAGTGGATGATGTCATGAAATTCTTTTTCAATCTGCTTGGCAACATCATGGTTGCGATCGTTGTGCTTTTGCTGTTGGCCTTTCTCATTCCGAAAATTCTGTAATCGGCTTCCGGACGGCGGAAGTTACAGCTGCGATGGGCTGCCTGCCTGGGAATACGCGGGCGGCCCTCTTTCTTTATTTGCGCTTTTTTGAGCGGAACGATGGGTGTGCCTTCTTTTGCTGCCTTACCACACCTGCCAGCGCAGGGCGAAGGCGATGAGATATCCGAGCGAGGTGAGCGCGCTCAGGGCGGTGAGGACGCGCCCGGCGGTGCGCGCTCGCGTGCATTGTGCCAGCGCCAGCGGCACCGGCAGCAGCACGAGCAGGTAGCGCGGCGCGCTCAGCAGCCACGTCGCGCCGACGGCGACGATGTAATACGCGAGAAACCACGCCGTCTGGCTCGCGCGCAGCTTCGGCGCGGCCGCGGCCAGCAGGCCGAGCGCGGCAAAGCACGCGATCAGGTTCGGCAGCCAGAGGCCGAGCGCATCGCGCCAGCCGCCGGTGGTCAAACTGCGCAGAAAGTAGTCCGTCTGGTAGGCGGCGGTGCTGAAAAACAGGCCCGTGCGCTGGTTCCAGTGCTCGCGCTGGTAGATGAGAAACTGCAAAGGGTTGCCCGCCACGCACCAGTTGATATAGCAGTACGCCGCAAAGCCCAGCGGCACGAGCAGTGCGCCGACGACCTGCCGGGCGTCCACCCGGCGGCGCTGCACGGCGTCGTGTACGAGCTCCCACAGCAGCGGCACGAACAGCAGCAGCCCGAGCGAGCGCGTGAACGTAGCGTATGCCCCGCACAGCCCGCCGAGAATGGGCCGACGCGTGCGGGCGAGGTAGAGCGCCGCGGCTGTCAGCAGCAGAAAGAGGCTCTCGCTCATGGGCGCGGCGAAGAAAAAGCACCCCGGCGCGAGCACGAGAAAACGCAGCGCGCGCACGGCGCCGCGGTGCGGCAGGTCGAGCCGCAGCAGCCGGTAGACCACACACCCCGCACCCGCGAAGCACAGCGCCGATGTGAGCAGCCCCGCGCAGATGTCGGACGGAATGAGGCGCATCACCGCGCGCACCACGAGCGGGTAGCCCGGCAGGAACACGAGCTGCACGACGCGGTCGGGGTCGCTGGCGGCGATGTAGCCGTCGCGCGCGATGTCGAGATAGTGCCGGCTGTCGGTGCAGCGCCAGAATTCGAGCGCCTGCGCGCTCGTCCCGCTCTGCCCGGCGAGGGCGCGGACGCCCCATGTGAGCAGGAGCAGGACGAGATCGAGCGCGAGCAGCGCAGCGAAAATGCGTGCGCCCATGTGCGCGGGTTCGGCCGCCGGGACGGCGGCGGGCGCATCGTCCCCCCGCTGCCAGAAGCGCACCCACATGGGCACGAACCGCAGCCCCACGGCGGCGAACAGCGCCGCGCTGCACCCGGCGGCGATGCCGCCCGGGACGGACAGGCCCGGCGTGCGCACGCACCAGAGCACGAACAGCGCCGCGAGCGCGGCAAGGCCCAGCGCATCGAGCGCGATGACGGCGCGGCGGGATCGCGGCTGCATGGTGGCACCTCCTGACAAAACGAGAATAATAAATTGTAGCACGTGCGGCGGGAAAAGACAATGACGCGGTCCTTTCACCGCGTCATCGTCCTGCTCTATGTCCATAAGATACTTCTCTTCACAGGCACGCTGCGCATCGATCAGCACCTTCTCCTCGAGGAGAAGGCATCGCCTCACGGCGATGCATGATCTGAGCCGAGATGGGCCTTGCCCCCTCGGGCTCCCCTGCGGCGCAAATATCTCTGAAATCATGCACCATTCGTTTGGCAAGGAAAGGACTTCCGACGCAAAAACGGGGCTGACCGGCCGGTCAGCCCCGTTTCATTTCTGCAAAAGTCAGGCCACCTCGACGACGCCGCCGTCGAGCACGCGCACGGTCTGGCCCGTCTGTACAGCGGCGAGAAATTCGTCGCCCAGGCAGTCGATGACCGGCATGTTGGCGTCCGTCCACACGGACGCGAGGATCGCGCCCGAGGCCGCCAGCGAGTCGATGTGCTTGGAAAAGAGCATGCACGCCGGCTGCTGCCCGGAGGCGCAGGCCGTGTAGAGCACCATGCCGCCGGTGGTCGAGCCGATCGTCTCCGGCAGGCACAGGGCCTTGCCGATCATCGGCTTTTTATACAGGTCGGGGTTGTTCTGGTCGCCGCATTTGACCTGCTTGTCGTGGAACATCAAGGCCATCTGGTAGCTGGCGAGCGTGTTGAAGCCGCCGTGCGACACGAGGGCTTCCGCCTCGCACGTGCCGGGGCAGATGACGCGACCCTGAAACTGTTTCATATTAGTTGGCCCCCTTCGTAATCATGGTGATGATCTCTTCCTCGGTGTAGTAGCGCGCGGTCGTGTACGTGCGCAGCTTGTTCGACGAGGTGATGACGGGCATGGCTTTGCTGAGCGGATTGTTCATGTACATGAGCGGGCAGATGTAGCTGAGCACGACGCCGGTGTTGCGCAGGCGGGGGGCGTACTCCGTCTTTTCAAATTCCTCGATGACGCCGGGCGCGGCGGTGAACACCGTCGGGATGCAGACCTTGCGCTGGCCGTGCGCACGGAGGCTCGCCTCGACGCGCTCGGTCGTGTCGATGAGCTGGTGGAGCGTCATGTGCGGGCAGCCCATGAAGCACAGCTTCGGCTTGGCGTTGAGATTTTTCCACACGCACGGATAGCTCTCGCGCACGCGCTGAAGCTCCGCGTCGTCGATGACGTACACCGGCGCACCGTCGCGGATGAGCGCCTCGCCCTGCTGCACGGCCTCGGGCGTGAGGTGCTCGATGTGGTACAGGCCCACGGCGCCGTTGGACGCGGTGGCTGCGCCGAAGTCCTTGAGATACGCGATGGCGTCCTCGTTGATCTCCGTGCCGATCCACTGGTCGAGCCCCTTGACATACGGCACCTTTTCCATGACCTTCATGCCGATGGCGGAGCCGAGCAGCTGCGGCTCGGGCTTTTTCGTTGTGCGCACCTCGACGATCCAGTCGGCCTTGCGTCCGTCGTCGGTCAGGAAGCCGAAATACGGCACGCAGCCCGCGATGGAACCCATGAGCTCGATCATGCCGGAGTTGCGGTTGCAGCGCGCGCCGAGCACGCTGTTGGCGTACACCACGGCGGACGACTCCGCCCACGAGAGCACCTCGCCCTGCTTGGGCTTGTTGCCCACCTCGTCGAGGTAGCAGGTGCAGGTATAGTCCTTGTCGCTGAGGATGCCGAGCTTTTTGAGCTGGGCCTCGTAGCGCGCCTGCTGCTTATACATGAACTGGTGGAACACCAGGTCCTGCAGCGGGTTCGAGGGGACGTTCTTGTCGAGCGGGAGCGGGTCGGCGGTGAATTTCTGCTCGGAAAACGCGCCGGCTTCGATCAGCTGGTCATACAGGTCGTAGACCGGCTTCATGGCGTTGATGCCGAAGCTGATGACCGTGTGGCCGTAGGTGCTCGTGACGGGCACCATCTTTTCCGCGCCGAAGGCGTCGCCGTACATGACGAGCGTTTTCATGACCTTGGCCATGACTTCGCCCTTGCTGCCGTCGAGCACGGCCTGCTGTTCGGGTGTCAGTTTCATGGGGAATCGACCTCCTTGTGAACTCACTTTCTGTGAATTTCTTGACGAAATTATAGCCCAATTTGGGCAAAAATGCAAGGGGCATTTGCGCACGAGTGGGCAGGATGGGAAAAACCCCGCCGGGCGGCGGGTTTTTTGCTTATTGTTCCGCGCGGGCGGTCTTGGCCGGCAGCGGGATCTGCGCGAGGACGACGGCGAGGAACATCAGTGCGCAGCCGAGGTATTCGCGCGGGGTCATGCTCTGGTGCAGGATGATCGCGCCCGCAATGACGGCGAACACGCTCTCGAGGCTCAGCAGGATGGTGACGACCGTGGGGTTGGAGTCCTTCTGTGCGAGGATCTGCAGCGTGTAGCCCACGCCGCACGAGAACACGCCCACATACAGCAGCGGCAGCGCGCACGAGAGCAGAGCGGTGATGTCCACCTGCTCGAAAAACGGGATGCAGACGGCCGACCACAGCCCCGCGAACAGAAACTGCACGCAGCTGAGCTTCACCCCGTCGCATCCGCTGCCGAAGTGGTCGATGACCAGAATGTGCACGGCAAAGCACACCGCGCACACGAGCACGAGCAGGTCGCCGGCGGCGAGCCGGAAGCTGCCCTTGATGCACAGCAGGTAGAGCGACACGACCGACAGCGCGACCGCGACCCACACCGGCAGGCTGACCTTGCGTTTCAAAAACAGGCCGAACACCGGCACGAGCACCACGTACAGCGCCGTGAGAAAGCCGGCCTTTCCGGCGTCCGTCCCGGCGGCAATGCCGGCCTGCTGAAAGTTCGAGGCGATGGCCAGCGCGGTGCCGCAGCAAAAGCCGCCGAGCCAGAGCTGTTTGCGTCCGGCGCGTTTTTCCGCCTCCGTGGGCTGCGGGCGGTCCTTGCGCGTGGCATGCAGCACCGCGATGAGCACCAGCAGCGCGAGCACGGCGATGAAATAACGCACGGCGTTGAACGTGAACGCGCCGATCGTGTCGGCGCAGACGTCCTGCGCGACGAAGGCGGTGCCCCAGATGAGCGCGGCCAGGATCGGGAAAATGACTTGACGGATCTGATTATGTTTCATAAGCGGGAACCCCTCGGTGATGTCGGCGGCAAATACAAAAGCAGTCAGACGTTCCTCGCCTGACTGCCGGTAGGTGCGCACCCGTGCCCATAGCTTAGTACAGGCGCGGGCGCTTGTCAATCGGTTTTTTGCTGTAAATCGTGAAATTTCTTTACGCCTTGTGCGCGCGGCCGCCGCTGTGCATGGCGGCGTGCTCTTTGGCAATCTCGGCATAGAGCGCGGGGGCCGTCCAGGCGGCGTTCGTGTCCGTCAGCATGGCCTTGAGCGCGACGGGCGGGATGTGCGCGGCGCGAAATCCCTGCAGCATCCCCTCGAGCAGGCCGGGGCGAAAGTGCGTCATGACGAGCATCTCCCCCGGGAGCGGGGCGGCGGGGGCGTCGGCCGTGCGCGGCAGCACACCGGCCAGCGCGCCGACCGTCTGGCCGAAATCGGCCGGGTCGACCGCCTGCACGCGGATGCCGAGCCGCAGGCACACGACCTGCATTTTCCCGAGCTTTCCGGGGTCGATTTGATAGGCGAGTAGGGTGGGAGTCATATCAGAGCACCTGCTTCCAGATCAGAATGAGATACACCACGGCCGCGCACTGCAAGCACAGCAGCGCGGGGAAGCCGAAGCGGAATTCCTTGTGTTTCGTCTTGTGGTGGAACACACGCATGCCCAGCGTGCCGCCGAGCGCCCCGCCGAGCGCGGCGAGGGCGAAGAGCGTGCCCTCCGCGATGCGCCATTTGCCTGCGCGGGCCTTCGCCTTGTCGATGCCCATGGCGGCGAAGGTGATGACGTTGATGGCGGCGAGGTAGAGGAAGAAATAGCTCATCGGCGGCCGCCTTTCCCGCGCGGGGGCTGCGTGCCCCTGCCGCCGGAGCGGGGCGCGCCCGGCCTGGCGGACGCGCCGGTCCGGCCGGGCTGGCCGGGTTTGCCGGGCTTGGCGGATTTGCCGGGCTTTCCGGCCCTGCCGCTTTGCGCGGCGCGTGCGGCTGCGGGCTTTTTGCCGCCGCCGTAGACCTTACCGTATTTGCGCTGGGGCGGCTGGGGTTCGGCGGGCCTGGCGGGTTTGCGCCGGTCGGTCATCGGGCGGACGAGACAGTCTTTCCCGAAGCCGATCAGGTCCTCGCGCCCGGCCTCGTGCAGCGCCTGAATGACGAGCCGGCGCTTGTCCGGCCGACGCCACTGCAGCAGCGCGCGCTGCATGTCCTTTTCATGCGGCGTCTTGGCGACGTAGACCGGCCGCATCGTGCGCGGGTCAATGCCGGTGTGGTACATGCACGTGCTGATCGTGCCAGGGGTGGGGTAAAAATCCTGCACCTGCTCGGGCTGGCGGCCGCGGCGGTTGAGATACTCCGCGAGGGCCACGGCGTCGGCAAGTGTGCTGCCGGGGTGCGAGCTCATGAGGTACGGCACGACGTACTGTTCCTTATCATACTTGTGGTTGAGCTGGCGGTATTCGTCCATGAAGCGCTCATACGTGCCGATGTGGGGCTTGCCCATATAGTCGAGCACGGAGTCGATGCAGTGCTCGGGCGCGACCTTGAGCTGGCCGGAGATGTGGTAGCGCACGAGCTCACGGAAGAACGCGTCGTTATCGTCGCAGAGCATGTAGTCATAGCGGATGCCGCTGCGCACGAACACCTTCTTCACGCCGGGGATCTGGCGCAGCTTGCGCAGCAGGGCGAGATAGTCCGAGTGGTCGGCGTCGATGTTCGGGCACGGCGTCGGCGCGAGGCACAGGCGGTTCGGGCACATACCGCGCTCCAGCTGCTGGCGGCACGACGGGTGGCGGAAGTTTGCCGACGGGCCGCCGACGTCGGATACGTACCCCTTCCAGAGCGGGTGGTGCGTCATGGCCTCGACCTCGCGGATGACGCTCGCGTGGCTGCGGCTCGTAATCATGCGGCCCTGGTGGAACGCCAGCGCGCAGAAATTGCACCCGCCGAAGCAGCCGCGGTTGTGGATCACGCTGAAGCGCACCTCCTCGATCGCGGGCACGCCGCCGAGCGGCTCGTACATGGGGTGCCACTCGCGGGTATAGGGCAGCTCGGCCACGCGGTCGAGCTCCTTCGTGTCGAGCGGCATGGCGGGCGGGTTGATGACCAGATAGCGCCCCTCGCACGGCTGGATCATGGCGCGGCCGCGGATGGGGTCGTGCTCGGCGTACTCGGTGCGCGTGGCCTCGGCATAGAGGCGCTTATCGTCGCGCACGTCCTCAAACGACGGGAGCGTGATGTGGTCAAATTTGCACACGGAGGGGTCACGCGTGATGTAGCCGGTGCCGGGGATGTCCGTCATCGTGCGCACGGACTGCTTTTTCTTCAGGCGGCGGGCGATCTCGATCGTCGCGGCCTCGCCCATGCCGTAGACCAGCAGGTCGGCCGGGGCGTCGAAGAGGATGGCACGGCGGACGGCGTCGTCCCAGTAATCGTAGTGCGCGAAGCGGCGCAGGCTCGCCTCGAGCGAGCCGAGGATGATCGGCATGTCGGGGCCGAAGGCCTCGCGCGCGCGGTTGCAGTAGACGATGGCCGCGCGGTCGGGCCGGCACCCGGTGCGCTTGCCGGGGGAGTAAAAATCCTCGCTGCGGCGGCGCTTGGCCGCCGTGTAGTGCGCGACCATGGAGTCGAGATTGCCTGCGCCGATGAACACGCCCAGCCGCGGCCGGCCCATGGCGCGGAAGGCCTCCGCGTCGTGCCAGTCCGGCTGCGCGAGCACGGCCACGCGCAGGCCCTCGGCCTCGAGCACGCGGCTGATGACCGCCGTGCCGAAGCTTGGGTGATCGACATATGCGTCGCCGCCGACGACGAGCGCGTCGTACCACCACCAGCCGCGCTCGTGCATCTCCTCGGCGGAGACGGGCAGGAAATCACACCGTTCCATGCGTCACCGTCCTGTGGATGAGCCGGCCCATGAGCAGCAGGTGCGCGCGCACACCGGGGTCGCGCCCGATCTGCACGAAGCCGCTGCGCTGGTAGAACGTGATGGCCCGGGCGTTGTTTTCCGACACGTGCAGGCGCACGGTCGTGCGGTCGTGATTTTCATAAAACCAGAACGCGTAGCCCAGCAGCTGGATGGCCCAGCCGCGGCCGCGGTACTCCGGCAGCATGTACAGCAGGCTGATCCAGCCGCAGCCGGCCTGCTCGTCGCGTCCGGGGTCGAGCTCGACGAGGCCGACCACGCGGTCCCCGCTCAGGACGCGCACGACGGAGCCGGGGTGCTCCTGCGCGTGCCGGGCGGCGCTGCGGGCATAGAGCTCGGGCACGAAGCCCTCGTCCGTGTCGTGCACGTTGCGCCACGCGTCCCGGTAGCATTGGAGGTAAAACGCCTCGTCGCGCGGGAAGTGCAGCGGTTCATAGCGCAGATCCTCCACGCCGCTGCCGCTGCCGCGCCACCAGGTCTGGCGGCCGAACGTGCTCAGCGCTGGCGGGAGGTGGCGGTTGTCGTTATAATATTCCACGGTCGTGTGCTCCCCGTCGACGAGCAGCAGGCTCACGGACGTGTTGTCGCCGTAGGGCAGGGTGGCCATCTCGCTGTTCGGGATGCCCAGCACCGTGCACAGATAGGCGCGGATGGCCATGCCGTGGCTTACGAGGGCGATGGTCTGCCCGTCGTGCCGCGCGGCGAGGTCGGAGATGGCGCGCTTCATGCGCTTTTGCACGTCGCGGATCGGCTCGCACCCGGGCACGGACCAGCGGTCGGGGTCGGTGTTAAACCAGCGCATCTGCTCCGGGAATTCGTGCTCCACGTCGCCCCAGGCGCGGCCCTCCCACACGCCCATACAGATCTCCGTCAGGCGCGGCGTGGCCACGGCCGGAATGTCATGATAGCGCGTGATCGCCTCGGCCGTCGCGCGTGCGCGCGACAGATCGCTGCAGTAGAGCGCGTCGATATGCTCGCGGCGGAACCGCTGCGCGAGCGCGTCGACCTGCTGCAGGCCGAGCGGGGTGATGCTCCCGTCCCAGTGCCCCTGGATGCGGCGGTAGAGGTTGCCCTCCGCTTCCGCGTGCCGGATCAGATAAATTTTCGTCATTGCGGGCCTCCAAAACTTGACCATAGTGGAATCATACAGTATAATAATCTGAATCCGCGCTTTGATCTCGCGCGGGAATGTGTCAGCACCTGTACGAGCGCATTATACCGTGTTTTCGCGGCGCGCACAAGTGCTTTGGAGGGCAAAGTGAAAGTAATCCACCTCATCAGCGGGGGCGACACCGGCGGCGCCAGGACGCATGTTTACTCCCTGCTGAAATATCTCGGTCAGATCATCGACGTGCAGCTCGTGTGCTTCCGCGGCGGCGATTTTGCCGACGGCGCGGCCGCGCTCGGCATCCCGACGATGGTGCTTGACGGGGGCTTCGTGTCCAACCTCGCCGCGCTCAAAAAAATCATCCGCGACGGGGAGTATGACCTCGTGCACTGCCACGGCTCCATGGCCAACGTCATGGGCGCCATGCTGCGGCCCGGCGTACACGTGCCGGTCATCAGCACCGTGCACAGCGACTACCGGCTCGACTATCTCGGCCGGCCGTTCGCGCGCGCCGTCTACGGCACGCTCAATATCTGGGCCCTGCACCAGCTCGACTACCGCGTGTGCGTGTCCGACCCCATCCGTCAGCGGCTCATCGACCGCGGCTTTGAGCCGAACCGGCTCTTTTCCATCTACAACGGGCTCGACTTTTCCCACGTCGTGCCCAGGACCGACCGCGCGGCGTATTTCGCGCAGTTCGGCTATACCGTGCACGAGGGCGACGTGATCGCGGGCATTGCCGCCCGGCTTGACCCCGTCAAGGATATCCCGACGCTCCTGCGCGCGGTGGCGCTGGCCAAAAAGGCCTGCCCGCAGCTGCGCCTCGCCATCGCGGGCGACGGTAAGGAGCGCAAAAAGCTCGAGGCGCTCACAAAGGAGCTGGATCTGGCCGACAGCGTGTTCTTCCTCGGCTGGGTCAACGACCTCGACAGCTTCTACGGCGCGCTCGATATCAACACGCTCTCATCCGTGTCGGAGGCGTTTCCCTATGCGCTGCCCGAGGGCGCGCGCGCGCATCTGGCCACCGTCGCGTCCAACGTCGGCGGCGTGCCGGCCATCATCGAGCACGGCGTGACCGGCCTGCTCATCGAGCCGGGCGACGTGCGCATGCTCGCGGCCTATCTCGCGCGCTACGCGCTCGACGAAAACTACCGCCACGAGATGGGTGAGGCGCTCTACCGGCGCGGCAAGGCCGACTTCTCCGAGGAGGCCACCGGCCTGCGCCAGCTGGAAATTTACAACGCTGTCTTTCGCATGGAGCGCAACCGGCGCGACGGTGTGCGCGACGGCGTGCTCATCTGCGGCGCCTACGGCTTCGGCAACACCGGCGACGACGCCATTTTGCAGGCCATCATCGGCGAGATGCGCCGCATCGACCCGCACATGCCCGTGACCGTGCTCTCCCGCCGGCCGAAGGACACGCGCAGCGCTTACGGCGTCAACGCCTGCAACCGGTTTCATGTTCCCGCCATCCGGCGCATCCTGCGCCGCAGCCAGCTGTTCATCAGCGGCGGCGGCAGCCTCATGCAGGACGTCACGAGCCGGCTGAGTTTATGGTATTATCTCGGCACGATCCGCATGGCCCGGCGCTGCGGCTGCAAGGTGCAGATGTACGGCTGCGGCATCGGCCCCATCATCTACGAGCGCGACCGGCAGCTCGCCGCGCGCATCATCAACACCTGCGTCGACAAGATCACCCTCCGCGAGCCGGACAGCCGCGAGACGCTCGCAGATTTCGGCGTCACCGAGCCGGAGGTCATCCTCGCGTCCGACCCCGCGCTCACGCTGCCGGCTGCCGAGCGCAGCCGCATCGACCGCATCCTGCGCGAGCACGATATGGACCCGGAGGGCAAGTACATCGGCTTCGTGCTGCGCAAGTGGCCCGGCATCGAGGAAAAGGCCACCGTGTTCGCCGCCGGCGCCGTGTACGCCTACTTGAAATACGGTCTGACGCCGGTGTTCCTCAGCATCAATTTCCGCACCGACGGCGAGGCCAGCCAGCTCGTCACGGAGCATTTGAGCATCCCGTTTTATACGCTCGACGAGCAGATGTCCACCGGCGAAGTGATCGGCGTGCTCTCGCGCATGACGGCCGTCGTGTCCATGCGGCTGCACGGGCTCATCTTTGCCGCCGGGCAGGGCGTGCCGCTCATCGGCGTCGCCTACGACCCGAAGGTCACGGCGTTTCTCGACTATGTCGAGCAGAATAACTATATGCAGTTCGAGGCGGTCAACGAAAAGGATCTGTCCGACCGGATCGATGCGGCCGTCGCCCTCGCCGGCAGAGGCGAGGAGATGCGCCGCCGCACCGAGCTGCTCAACCGGCAGGAGGACAACAACCGCGCCACGGCCGCACGGCTGCTGGGGAAGGAGTAAGCGAGCGTATGATCCGCAGTGCTGTTCTGGTTTCCGGCAAGGGAACAAAATTGCAAAGTCTGCTGGACTCCGTGTTCTTCGGCGAGATCCCGGAGCTGCAGCTCGTCGCCGTCATCTCGTCCAACGCCAACGCCTACGCGCTCAAGCGCGCGCGCAACGCCGGCATTGAGACCGTCGTCGTCGAGCCGGCCATGTTTCCGAACGAGACGTCGTACGACATGGCCATCCGCAACAAGCTCAAGGACATGGACATCGAGCTGGTCATCAACGCGGGGTTTTATCCCGGCGTCGGCCGCGAGACGGCCAAGAGCTTTCGCAACAGGGTCATTGCGGTGCAGCCGTCGCTCGTCCCGGCGTTCGAGACGCTGCGCGGCGACGCGGTGCACGAGGCGGTGCTCGCCCGCGGGCTGAAGGTCACGGGGGCGACGGCGTACCTCGTCGACGAGACCGGCGGCGTCGGCCCGGTGCTGCTGCAGAAGGCCGTGCCCGTGCTCGAGGACGACGATCTCACGACGCTCAAGCGCCGCGTGCTCACCGACGCGGAGTGGAAGCTCCTGCCCGAGGCGGTCAAGCGCTTTTGCGCCGGGAAGATCCGGCTGCACGGCGGCCGCGCCCAGCTGCTCGAGTGAAAAAGCGGTAAAAAATCATCCCCGGACCAATTACGGTCCGGGGATGTTTTGCTTTTTCACTTAGCCGGCCATGAGGTGTACGCGGATGATGCCCTCGGCCGCCTTGAGCGCCGCCATGAACGCCTCCATCGTCGTCTGCATGTTCTCGGTCGCGGCCGTGATCGTCACCGGGGCGACGCCGCTCGTCGGGATGCTCTGATTGATGGTGAGTATATTTGCACCGTTTTCGGCAAAAATAGCGAGGACGGACGACAACACGCCCTGCCGGTCGAGCAGCTCGAGGTTGAACGTCACCAGATGGCCGCGCGACATGTCCTGAAACGGGGACACGAAGTCCTTGTATTTATAAAATGCGCTGCGGCTGATGTCCACGCGCGTCACGGCGTCTGCCACCGTGCGCACCTGACCGGTCTCGAGCAGTTCCTTGGCCTCGATCACCTTGGCGAAGATCTCGGGCAGGACGCTCGCCTCCACGAGATAGTATTTCGGTTTGCTGCCTGCTGCCATGGGCGGGCCCTCCTTTGTGCGCGTGCTGCGGGCAAATGTTTGTCCGTACGACACAGTGTAACACATTCCGGGCGGCAGTGCAAGGATTATTTGGAAGGAGCCGATGAATTTTGGGTGGATTTCTCGCGTGCATCCTCGCCGGGGCGGCGATGAGTATTCAGGGCGTGATGAACACGCGCCTGAGTGAGCACATCGGCACGATGGAGACCAATGCCTTCGTGCAGTGTGTGGCGGCGGTGCTGTCGCTGCTGGTGCTGGTGTTCTGGCGCACGGGCAGCTTTGCCGCGCTGGGCGCCGCGCCGAAATACTGCTGGTTCGGCGGCGTGCTGGCGCTGGCCATCACGGTCACGGTCATGCTCGGCATGGGCAGGCTCGGCCCGACGCTCGCCGTGGCGACGATCCTCATCGCGCAGCTTTCTGCGGCCGCGGCCATCGACGCCTTCGGCATCATGGGCACGGAAAAGCTCGCCTTCGGCTGGAGCAAGTGGGCGGGGCTCGCGCTGATGACGGGCGGCGTACTGCTCTTTAAAATGAAATGAGACGGTGATGCACACCGTCTCATTTTTTGCTTTTGTTACAGGCCGATGCTCGCCAGCAGGTCCGCGATGCCGGAGGACTTGATGAACGCGAAGATCGAGCCGATGTCGTAGTGCTCATACGCTGCCTCCCAGATGCGGTCGGGGCTGCCGCCGGTCGCAAGGCCGACGCCGAGCACGATCTCGCCCACGATCAGGATGCACAGTGCGACGATGAGGATGGTTTTCCAGGCTTTTTTCATGCGGCGATCTCCTTTCTGCACCAGCGCTTGCCCAGGCGCACGAGCAGCCGGACCCAGCCGATGACCATGCGGATGAACAGCCAGATGGCCAGCCAGATCACGACGAGCGCGATGGCGATCACGGCGGCGCCGCCGCCGAGCAGGATGAGCATATCCGCCACTATGGGCAGGCCGATGAAGGCCGTCGCGATCAGGCCCACACCGCCCGCGCCGCACGCGGCGCCGACGGCCAGCACGGCCAGATCCAGCACCAGCAGCACGGCCAGCACCGGCACGCCGACCACGATCGCGCCGAGCGTGTAGAGGATCGCCAGAAAGACGTTCGTCTTGTAGACCGGTTCGTCATCGTAATAGGCCTCGTCATAATACCCTTCCTCGCCGTCGGTGGCGTAGTTCGGGTCATCATAATCGCCTTCGGGCTGCTGCTCGTCGTAGTAGCCGTCGTCGGCAGGCTGTTCGTCGTAGTAGCCGTCGTCGGCGGGCTGCTCATCGTAGTAGCCGTCGTCGGCGGGCTGCTCATCGTAGTAGCCGTCGTCGGCGGGCTGCTCGTCGTAGTAGCCGTCGTCGGCGGGCTGCACGTCAAACGAGAACTGGCCGTCGAGCACGGGCGCGGCGGGCTGCTCGTCATAGGCATCCTCCGCGGCCTGGTCGGCGTAGGCCGGCTGGGGAGCAGGCTGCGGCGCGATGGGGCGGTACTGCTCGGCACGCGGGCGCGGCTGCGGCGCGCGCTTGGGCTGCACCTGCTCGGGCGCGACCACGGGCGCGGCGGCCGGCGTGATCTTGCCGCTGTCGGCGTAGCGGATGAGGGCGACGGCCACCTTCGTCGGGTTGCCGATCTCCTGAATGAGGCGCTCCTCATCGGGCGCGTTGTCAAACATGTTCTCCATCTGCGCAATGAGCGCCTGACGGGTATTGTCGTCGGTAATCAGGCCAAGCAGGCTGCTGATTTCCGCCATGTAACTCTGTCTGTTGATAGATGGTCACCTCCAAGGGGTTCGATTGCATCTTGAAATAGCATCTCTAATTTACATATTATATTGCACGAATGGTGTGTGGTCAAGCCCGAAATGCACTTTTCGGCCGCGATCCGGCCCTTGACAGGCGCTCTGCGGCGGGGTATCCTGAGAAAAAAGGACCGGTTTTCCGAAAAACCGGAAAGGAGTGGAACGCATGGAACAAGAGCGCCCCTACACCGAAACGGAACCCGAAACCGCGGCCGAAACCGTCGAAACGGCGGCCGAAACCGTCGAAACGGCGGCCGAAACGCCCGAGACCCCGGCCGAGGCGGCCGCGCCGAAAAAGCCGCGCGAATCGTTTTTCCGCCGCCAGCGCCGCGAGCTTTCCGACGCATGGCGCGAGATCTACTGCAACAGCCGCGCGCGGCGCATCCGCACGTGGCAGATCGCGGTGTTCGCACTGCTGATCGTCGAGGTGACGGTCATGGCCATCGCGCTCAACCCGGTCTACTGGATCGGCACCGGCCTGCTCGTGCTCTGGTGCACGGGGCAGCTGTTTGACCGCCGGCCGGCGCGGCACTCCGTCGCCGCGGTCGTGCTGTATTTTCTCATCGCCGTCATGATCGGTGTTTTTGCGGTGCAGGAGCTGCTTGGCGCTTGACAAGCGGCGGCGGATTCTATACACTATATAAGTTACCCCATACATTATGAAATACGCCCGCGCGGGATCTCTGCGCGGCATACAGAGGAGTGTTGCGCTTATGGCCAAAGAAAAGAAGGTCGAGCAGATTACCGATATGGAAGTCGACTTCGCCCAGTGGTTCACCGACGTGTGCACCAAGGCGGAGCTCGTGGATTATTCCGATGTCAAGGGCCTGTTCATCATGCGCCCGTATGGCTACGCCATCTGGGAGAACATCCAGAAGATACTCGACGGCAAGTTCAAGGCGACCGGTCACCAGAACGTGGCCATGCCGATGCTGATCCCCGAGAGCCTGCTGCAGAAGGAGAAGGACCACGTCGAGGGCTTCGCGCCCGAGTGCGCGTGGGTCACGATGGGCGGCAGCGAGGAGCTGCCGGAGCGCCTGTGCGTGCGCCCGACGTCCGAGACGCTCTTCTGCCAGCACTGGAGCCACATCGTGCACAGCTGGCGCGATCTGCCGTGCCTGTATAACCAGTGGTGCAGCGTCATGCGCTGGGAAAAGACCACCCGCCCGTTTCTGCGCGGGCGTGAGTTCCTCTGGCAGGAGGGCCACACCCTGCACGCCACCGAGGCCGAGGCCCGCAAGGAGACGCTGCAGATGCTCGAGATTTATGCCGAGACCTGCGAGCAGGAGCTGGCCATGCCCGTCATCCGCGGCAACAAGACCGACAAGGAGAAGTTCGCCGGCGCCGTGAACACCTACACCATCGAGTGCATGATGCACGACCACAAGGCGCTCCAGTCCGGCACGAGCCACTACTTCGGCGACGGGTTTGCCCGCGCGTTCGACATCACCTACACCGACAAGAACAACCAGCAGGCCTATCCGCACCAGACCTCGTGGGGCATGTCCACGCGCGTCATCGGCGGCCTCATCATGACCCACGGCGACAACAACGGCCTTGTCCTGCCGCCGCACATCGCGCCGATCCAGGTCATCGTGCTGCCCATCGCGGCGCACAAGCCCGGCGTGACCGAGAAGGCCGAGGAGCTCGTCGCGCGCCTGAAGGCCGCCGGCCTGCGCGCGCAGGGCGACTTCAGCGACAACAGCCCCGGCTGGAAGTTCGCCAACTGGGAGATGAAGGGCGTGCCGCTGCGCGTCGAGATCGGCCCGAAGGACATCGAGGCCGGCCACTGCGTCGCCGTCCGCCGCGACAACGGCGAGAAGATCACCGTCGCGCTCGACGAGCTGGAAGCGCGCATCCCCGAGCTGCTCGAGACCGTGCAGCAGGGCCTGTTCGACAAGGCCAAGCGCAACCTCGACGAGCACACCTATGCCGCGCACTCGCTGGCCGAGGCCAAGGAGCTGCAGGAGAAAAACGGCGGCTTCATCAAGACCATGTGGTGCGGCGACCTCGCCTGCGAGCTCGAGATGAAGGACAAGGCCGGTATGTCCAGCCGCTGCATCCCGTTCGAGCAGGAGCACATTGACGACGTGTGCCCCGTGTGCGGCAAGCCCGCCAAGTGCATGATCTACTGGGGCGTGGCGTACTGAGCCGAGCCCAAAACGCAAAAATCAACCGCCCGCTGCGATCGCAGCGGGCGGTTCTGCTTATTCATTTTCGATATAGAAGATCTTGTGCAGCGTCTGCACCGGGAGCTTCACGATGCTGCGGTCGTAGGTCACGAGGCCGTTGAGCTCGTGCTCCACGTCGCTCAGCTGCGTGTACACCGCGGCGCTGAGGCCCTGCGCGATGGCGGGGCGGATCTGCTCGTCATAGAGTGCCTGCAGCGCGTACTCGAGCGAGAGCGGGGCGTCGCACGTCTTGTAGCCGACGCTCCTGCCGCCGACGGCGTGGCCCTCGACGCGGTGGATATAGCCGCCGAACTCCGACAGCAGCGTGGCGCGGCCGAGCTTGTCGGGCTGAAACTTGTACTTCTGGAAATACACGTGCAGGCTGCGCACATCGCCGAAGCCCTGATCGTGCCAGCCGCTGGCCGGGTCGATCGTGCGCGTCTTGTCCACGGACCGGATGACCTGCACGGCCGTCTGACTGTCAAACTGGCCCCAGCCCTCGTTGAACGGCACCCACACGGCGATGCACGGGTGGTTGTAGAGCGTGGTGACCATGTCGCGCAGCTCGTTCAAAAACGCTTTGCGCGCCGTCACGTTCGTGCGGCCGAAGAGGGGGTACCAGCTGTCGTCGAGGTGCCAGCCCGTCACGAGCGGGGTCGAGACGATGAGCGGGTCATAGCGCCTGCCGCCGCAGGGCATGTCCTGCCAGACGAGCATGCCCAGCCGGTCGCAGTGATAGTACCAGCGGTCGGGCTCGACCTTGATGTGCTTGCGCAGCATGTTGAAGCCCATGTCCTTGGCCAGCTGGATGTCGTAGACGAGCGCGTCGTCGCTCGGCGCGGTGTAGAGCCCGTCCGGCCAGTAGCCCTGGTCGAGCAGGCCGTTGTGAAAATACGGCTTGCCGTTGAGAAACAGGCGGCGCACGCCGTCTTTGTCCGTCTCGACGCTGCACTTGCGCATGGCAAAGTAGCTGTAGACCGTGTCGTCCCCGAGCGTCACGCTGAAGGGGTAGAGCGTCGGGTGCTCCGGCGACCAGGGGCGGAACGACTGCACCGGCACGTGCGCCGGCACGCCCGCCGGGAACGTGAAGCGCTTTCCCTCCAGATCGATCATGCACTGGCCGGCGCCCTCGACGGTGATCTCCACCTGGTGCGCGTCGAACAGCGGGGTCACGCGCAGGGAATGAATATAGTTTTGCGGCACGCTCTCGAGCCAGACCGTCTGCCAGATGCCGCTCTGCGGCGTGTACCAGATGCCGTGCGGGTGCAGTGTCTGCTTGCCGCGCGGGAGCTGGGATTTGTTCGTCGCGTCGCGCACGCACACGAGGATCGTGTTTTCCTTGGCCAGCACCTCGGTGATGTCCACCGTGAACGGCAGGTAGCCGCCCGTGTGCGTGGCCAGCTCCACGCCGTTGCACCACACGGTCGCGATCTGATCGACCGCGCCGAAGTGCAGCAGCACGCGGCCGACGTTGAACCCGTCCGGCAGCGTGACCGTGCGGATGTACCACAGGTATTCCTCCGGCTGCAGGACGTGTCCCACACCGGACAGCTCGCTCTCGGGCGAGAAGGGCACAAGGATCGTGCCGTCGGCCTGCGCGGGCCTGCTCGCGCTCGTCGTGATCGCGTAGCTCCACGGGCCGTTGAGATTCAGGTAGCTGTCGCGCACCATCTGCGGCCGGGGATACTCCGGCAGGGGCTGCGCGCGGTCGAGCGTGTCCGCCCAGGGTGTCAGCATAACGTGGCCTCCTTTTGCCGCCGGCAGCGCCGGCAGAGCATTTGCTGTCTATTTTACAGGATTTTTCCCCGCTTGTTAAGTCCCGAACACAGAATTTTTTCCGCCCCGCGCGCCGGGACGGCGAAAAATCCCGCCAATATGCACAAAATGTTGCAAATTTTCCGGAAATGTTGGATTTGTCAGCTTTTTTGCAGGTTCGTTAATATTTAAATTAGTACAATTTGATGTTTTTCCGCCATTTTTGGTGGACGAAATTAGGTTGGCGTGCTAATATATGTGGGTCAAAAAATAGAGAGGTGATGCAAATGCCCTTTAAGTTTCATGGCGGAGTTCATCCCAACTACATGAAGGCGCCGGACGTTCCGGTGACCGTCATTGCGCCTCCGCCGCAGGTCGTGCTTCCGATGATGCAGCATATCGGCGCACCCTGCAAACCGCTGGTCGCGGTGGGCGATTATGTGAAGATGGGTCAGAAGATCGCTGACAATCCGGCACCCGTCTCCGCACCCATTCACGCGACGGTCTCCGGCAAGGTAATCGCCATCGAGCCGAGACCCCACCCCCTGGGCGATATGATCCCCGCGATCGTGATCGAAAATGACTTCCAGGACACCCCCTGTACGGATCTCGCGCCCCTGACGCCCGAGCAGATGAAGGATCCCGAAGCCATCCTCGAGCGCATCCGCGAGGCCGGTATCGTCGGTCACGGCGGCGCCATGTTCCCGACCGCGTTCAAGATCCGCGGCGGCCTTGGCAAGGTCGATACCCTCATCATCAACGGCGCAGAGTGCGAGCCGTACCTCAACGGCGACCACCTGACCATGAAAAACCACCCCGAGGAGCTGCTCAAGGGCATCGAGCTGGCGCGCATCGCGTCCGGTCTCGACAAGGCTTACTACGGCATCGAGAAGAACAAGCAGGACGCCATCGACCTGCTGCTGTCCAAGAATCCCGCGCAGTACGGCGTGGAGATCGTGCCGGAGAACGTCAAGTACCCCCAGGGCGCCGAGAAGATGCAGATCAAGGCCATCACGAACCGTGAGGTCAAGCCCGGCGGTCTGCCGTCCGGCGTCGGCTGCAACGTCATCAGCACCCAGACGGCTTACGCCATCTACCGCGCCTGCTACGAAGGCATGCCCAGCATCGAGCGTGTCCTCACCGTCGCCGGCAGCGCCATGGGCGACAAGTCCTACAACCTGCAGTGCCGCTTCGGCACCCCGTTCAGCTACATCGTCGAGCAGTGCGGCGGCTTCGTCGTCGAGCCGAAGAAGATCGTCCTCGGCGGCCCCATGATGGGCCTGATCGCCACGAATCTCGAGGCGCCCAACATCAAGGGCACCGCGGGCATCCTGTTCTTCACCGAGAAGGAGGACCGCTCCGTCGAGAATCCGACGTGCATCCACTGCGGCAAGTGCCTGACCGTCTGCCCGATGAAGCTCGAGCCGCTGTACATGTATAAGTACTATCAGAACCGCGACTTCGAGAACATGCAGAAGTACCACATCCTCGACTGCTTCGAGTGCGGCAGCTGTTCGTACAACTGCCCGGGCCGTCTGCCCCTGACCCATACCTTCAAGACCGCAAAGCTCCTCTTCGCCGCCCGTGCGGCCGAAGAAAAGGCCCGCGCGGAAGCCGCTGCAAAGGAGGCTGAAACGAAATGACACCGAAAGAATATACCTTTGACGCTGCCTATCAGCCTCAGGTTCGCGCCAAGCGCGGCACCCGCGAGATCATGCTCGACGTGATCATCGCCCTGCTCCCGGCCCTCGTCGTCGGTGTGTGGCAGTTCGGCGCCCAGGCGCTCATCCCGCTGGCCGTGTCCATCGTGTCGTGCGTGTTCTTTGAGTGGGCTTACCGCAAGCTCATGAAAAAGCCCGACTCCATCGGCGACCTGTCCGCCGTGGTCACGGGCATCCTGCTCGCATACACCCTGCCGGCCAACTGCAAGTGGTGGCTGCCGATCATCGGCGCGTTCTTCGCCATCGTGGTCGTCAAGCAGCTCTACGGCGGCATCGGCAAGAACTTCCTCAACCCGGCGCTCGCCGGCCGTGCGTTCCTGCTCGCCTCCTACGCGCTGTTCATGACCACCTGGGTCGTGCCCAGCAGCCTGACGTCCGTCATCGGCGCGGACGCGGCCACCATGGCCACCCCGCTCAGCTACATGAAGGCCGGCGAGGCGCTGCCGCAGTACTTTACTTATAAGTCCATGTTCCTCGGCACCATGCCCGGCTGCCTCGGCGAAGTCAGCGTGCTCGCGCTGCTCATCGGCGGCGTGTACCTGCTGTGCCGCAAGGTCATCACCTGGCACATCCCCGTGTCGTTCATCGGCACCGTCGCGCTGCTGACGCTCATCTTCGGCAGCAAGAACGGCGGCGGCTACACCCACGTCCAGTGGATGCTCGACAACATCCTGTCCGGCGGCCTGCTGCTCGGCGCCTTCTTCATGGCGACCGACTACAGCACCAGCCCCGTCACCGCTCCCGGCCGCATCATCTACGGCGTCGGCTGCGGCGCGCTGACCGTGCTCATCCGCGTGTTCGGCGGCTTCCCGGAGGGCGTTTCCTTTGCCATCCTCATCATGAACTGCTGCGCATGGATGTTCGACAAGCACACCCAGCGCCGTCAGTTCGGCGTCAGCCGCGAGGACGTCAAGGCCAAGAAGGCCGCTGCAAAGGCTGCGAAGAAAGAAGCAAAGGAGGCTGCTGCAAATGGCTGAAAAGACTGAAAAGAAATCCGGCGGCGGCCAGATCATCAAGCTCGCGCTCGTGCTCTTTGCCGTGTCCGCCATCATGGCGCTGGCCCTCGGTCTCGTGTACGAGATGACGAAGGACACCATTGCCATGCGCGCGGCCGAGACGACCAAGAACGCATACGCCAACGTCCTCGCGGCCGACGAATACACCGAGCAGGCCGATTTTGAGAACGACGGCACCATCACCAAGCTCAGCACCGCCACTGCGGGCGGCCAGCAGGCCGGCTACGTCGCCGAGACTACGTTCTCCGGCGCACAGGGCATGATTACCATGGTCGTCGGCCTTGACAGCGACTATAACTGCACCGGCGTGTACGTCACCAAGCACTCCGAGACCTCCGGTCTCGGCGCCAAGGCGGCGGACACGAATGCGGGCGCCTGGCGCGACAACCTCGTCGGTCAGGGCGACGGCCTTGCCCTGACGAAGGACAAGGGCACCGTCGAGGCCATCTCCGGCGCGACGATCACGTCCCGCGCCGTCGTCACCGAAGTGCAGACCGTCATCAACGCGGCCAAGTCGCTGGGTTAAGGAGGGCTGAAACATGAATATCAAACAACAGTTCAAGGAAGGCCTCATTACCAATAACCCGGTCCTCGTGCAGCTCATCGGCATGTGCGCCACCATGGCCATCACGACCAGCCTCTTCAACGGCATCGGCATGGGCCTGTCCGTGCTCATCATCCTGACCTGCTGCAATGTGGTCATTTCCCTCATCCGCAAAGTCATCCCGAACGACATCCGTCTGGCCATCTTCGTGCTGGTCATCGCGAGCTTCGTTACCATCGTCGACCTGGTGCTGCAGGCCTACGTTCCCGCGCTGAGCGCGTCCCTGGGCGTGTTCATCCCGCTGATCGTTGTTAACTGCATCATCATCGGCCGCGCCGAAGCGTTCTGCCAGAAAAACCCCGTCGGCCCGTCGTTCTTCGACGGCATCTTCCAGGGCCTCGGCTACACGCTCGTGCTCATCGCCATGTGCGTCATCCGTGAGCTGCTCGGCAAGGGCTCGTTCGGCACCGGCATCTTCAACACCATCGACGGTGTCATCGGCACCGGCAACGGCATTCAGATCTTCCCGTCCGAGTACGGCGCGCTCGTGCTCACGCTCCCGATCGGCGGCTTCATCACCCTCGGCTGCCTGATCGCGCTCATGCAGTACGCGCTGCGCAAGTCCGCCGAGAAGAAGGAAGCCAAGGAAAAAGCGCTCGCAGCGCAGGAAAAGGAGGCGGCATAACATGAGTTCTACGACCAGTATTTTTGCCATCATCCTCAGCGCCGTGCTGACGAATAACTTCATCTTCTCGCAGTTCCTCGGCTGCTGCCCGTTCCTCGGCTGCTCGAGCAAGATCGACACCGCCGCCGGCATGGGCCTCGCCGTCACGTTCGTCATGGGTCTGGCGTCCGCCATCTGCTGGCTCGTCAACCTGCTGCTGGTCCAGCTCGGTCTGGCGTTCCTGCAGACGATCGCTTACATCCTCGTCATCGCCGCGCTTGTGCAGTTCATCGAGATGTTCCTCAAAAAGTCCATCCCGTCCCTGTACTCCGCGCTCGGCATCTACCTGCCCCTCATCACCACCAACTGCGCCGTGCTCGGCGTCGTGCTGCTCAACACGCAGTACAGCTTCGGCTTTGTGCAGAGCGTGGTCTACGGTGTGTTCGGCGGCCTCGGCTTCATGCTCGCCATCTGCCTGTTCGCAAGCGTGCGCGAGAAGCTCGAGTTTGCCGACTATCCGGAGAGCTTTGAGGGCTTCCCGATCTGCCTCGTCTCCGCCGGTCTGCTGGCCCTGGCTTTCATGGGCTTCTCCGGCATGAAGATCGGCTAAGGAGGGCGTGAATATGAACTTTACTTTGATTCTCGAAGGGATCGCCGTCCTCGGCGCCATGGGCGCCATCTTCGGCGCGCTGCTGGCGTTCGCCGCCAAGATCTTCCACGTGGAAGTCGACCCCAAGCAGGAGGCCGTGCGTGAGTGCCTTGCCGGCGCCAACTGCGGCGGCTGCGGCTACCCCGGCTGCGACGGTTATGCCGCTGCGGTCGCGGCGGGCAAGGCTCCGGTCAACTGCTGCGTCGCCGGCGGCCAGGAAGCTGCCGACAAGATCGCTGCGATCATGGGCGTCTCCGCCGGTGCGGAGGAGAAGATGGTCGCGTTCGTGCCGTGCTCCGGCGCGGAGGGCGTCGCCGTCAAGCGCTTCAACTACCAGGGACCCCAGGATTGCCAGGCTGCCATGCTGTTCGGCGGCAAGAGCAATAAGGAGTGCCGCTTCGCCTGCATCGGTCTCGGCAACTGCGCCAAGGCCTGCAAGTTCGGCGCCATGCACATCGTCAACGGCGTCGCCAAGGTCGACCGCGACAAGTGCGTCGGCTGCATGGCCTGCGCCGATGCCTGCCCGAAGAAGATCATCGAGCGCGTGCCGTATAAGCAGGCTGTGCTCGTCGGCTGCCGCAATCAGGACAAGGGCGCCGTCACGCGCAAGATCTGCGACGTCGGCTGCATCGGCTGCATGAAGTGCCAGCGCGAGTGCCCGGCGGAAGCCATCAAGATCGAGAACTTCGTGTCCACGATCGACTATGACAAGTGCGTCGGCTGCGGCCACTGCGCCGATATCTGCCCGCGCGGTATCATCAACCTCATGGATCTGGTCAAGCAGTAAGCTGCGGCCGGTCATCACAGCAACAGACAGACGGACATTTCGGTGTCCGTCTGTTTTTTTGCGCACGGGGCACGGAAACGTCCCTTTTCCTGCGGCGCGCGATGTGCTACAATAGAAAAAATACGCGCAAGGAGGCCGCCATGTACCAGACCCGCCCCGATGACTACGCCGCGTTCCGGTGCCTGGCCGGGGCGTGCCCGCAGACGTGCTGCGCCGCGTGGGAGATCGTCGTCGATCCCGACGCGCAGGACGCCTACCTGCGCCTGCAGCATCCGCTGGCGGCAAAGCTGCGGCGCGTGCTGCGCGTGGACAGCGAGGGCGACACGTACTTTGCACAGACGGACGGGCGCTGCCCGTTTCTGTGCGCGGACGGCCTGTGCGAGCTGCAGCGCACGCTCGGCGAGCAGAGCCTGTGCCGCACGTGCCGGGACTTTCCGCGCTGGGAGGTGCTGCTGTGCGACCGGGTGGAGCAGGGACTATCACCCGCGTGCCCGGAGGCCGCGCAGCGACTGCTGGCGCGCTCCGCGCCCCTGCGGTTCGTCTCCGCGCCGCTGCCGGACGACGGCTATGTGCCCGGCGCGCGGGAGCGGCGGCTGACCGCCGCCGTCACGGCGGTGCGCGACCGGGTGCTCGCGCTGCTGGCGCGGCCGGGGCATACGGCGGAGGAAAACCTCGCGGCGGCGCTCGCTTTCGCCCGCGCGGCACAGCGCCAGCTCGACCGGCACCGCATCGCGGCGCTGGCCGCCGGGAAGGTGCCGGCGGCGGTCGATGCAGCGCCCGAACCCATGACGCCGGCGGCGTTGGCGGCGGCGTTCGCGTCGCCGGAGCCGCTCGATCCCCGCTGGCCGGAGCTGCTCCGGCGGGTGGCGGCGCTCCCTGCCTGCCCGCCGTTCAGGATGACGGCCGTGCAGCGCACGTGCCTCGCGCAGACGATCGTCTGGCGGCACGGTATGGACGCGCTCGACGACCGCGATGTGGTCTTTCCCGTGCAGTACGCCGCGGCGACGCTGCGGCTGCTCGCCTGTCTGGCGGCGGTGAGTGATTGCGCGGACGCGCAGCTTGTCGTGCTCGTCACGCGCGAGGTGGAAAACGACCCAGAAGCCCTGTCCCGGCTGCGCGCCGGGCTGCAGATAGAAATCAAAATGAATGCTCAGGAGGCACGCGACGATGAAAAAATGTAACTGCAAGATCATGAATACCCTCGGCAAGTACCAGAAGATCTGGCCGTGGATCGGCGTGGCGGGCTACGCTGTCGATGGCGCGGAAGTCGTGCTCAAGCACACGAAGTGGGGCAAGGCGCACTACAAACTGCGTATGCTCATCCATGGCGCGGGCGCGGGGCTGCTGTGCCTCGGCGCGGGTGTACACACGGTGCAGGCGTTTGCAACGGGCAAGGCGGATGTGCCCGCCGTCGTCAGCGGGTCGGTCATCGGCTCAGGCATCCTCGGCCTGAACTACACGCACGCCATGGCCAAAAAGATTGGACCGAAGCAGGCGCGCGTCATGCACCGCGTGTTCTGCGGCGTGACGGGCCTCGGCATGGCGATGCACGTGTTCGCCGTCAAGCAGCCGAAGCAGTAAAGCGCGTCAATATGCCAATCAGCCGGGAACCGATCGGTTCCCGGCTGATTTTTGGTTATTCGTTTTCCGGACGGGTTTCCGGCTGCGGCAGTATTCCAGAAGATCGCTGATCTCGCAGCCGAACACACAGCAGACCTTTGCAAGGAAATCGAGGTCCACCATTTGCACGCGCTCCGCCTGATAGTAGCGGTTGATGACGTCGTATTTCACACCGGTCAGTGTGCGCAGTTTGTTGCGCGTGACCTGCCGCTCATCGAGCAGCTGCCGGAGCTTGATTCTGATGTATCCGTGATCCTGTGTCTGATAGGACACGATGCTCTTATAGTCGTCCATTTGCACACCCCTTATTCCCGGTTAGTGTACCAAAGGAATTACCTGTTAACATTTACCATATGAAAGGCTATCCTTGTATCAGGTAAATGATTAGGAGGGATATCCATGGATGAGACGCTCATGACTTATCTGCGCAACATCATTTCATTGGAGCAGGCGCGTTATGTGCAAGGGCAGCTGCTGCAACGGCTTCATGCGGCGGCCGTGCCGCCGCGGAAAGCGCCGATCTGTATGCCGCAGAAACCAAAACAGAAATGGGATGTGGCGGATGGATCCATTGCAGATGGCGCAAAACTTGGCGCAATGCTTGGCTGCGTGATTGGCTTTGTTGTACTGTATGCGGCGCTGGAGTGGATCGATTCCTTCCTTGCTGCAATTATTGGCGGCGCGGTTGTCGGAGCGTTTCTGGGCGCAGCGGTCGCGGGGATGGTTGGCATGGCTCGGAATCGCGCGGACTATACCAAAGCGAAGGCGGAGTATCCGAAGAAGCTGGCGCAATATACTGCGGCGGTGGAACAGGACAGGCCGCGTTATCAGCGGGAGTTGAAACGGTACGAATACTGCACAGAGCTCGAAAAGCAGACGTCCGACAAAAAACGCGAAACGGAGCGCGTTTTGCAGCAGCTGTATGACCGCGGGCTGCTCTACAGCAAGTACCGGAACGTGGTTGCGGTGTGCTCGATTTACGAATATCTCGAATCCGGGCGGTGCACGGAGCTGACCGGACCGGACGGCGCCTACAACAAGTTCGACACGGAGCTACAGGTTCGCCGCATCGAGGGCAAGCTGGACATCGTCATCCAGAAGCTTGATGAGATCCGTACCACACAGGAGGTGCTGTACAGCATGGTGGAAGCGGGCAACCGGCTGACCGGAGAGCTGATCGGCAAGACCAGCGAGAGCATCCGCCTGCAGGAATACTCCGCGGAGCAGAGCGCGATCGCGGCGTACAACACCGAGCAGGCGGCAAACGAGGCCGGCGTCTGCAAGTGGATGATGTTCCTGAAATGAAGAAGCCGGCAGAACTCCGTCGGGAAGGCAGGGGAGAGAACAGGCAGCAGCCGCAGCGGGACAAACCGCTGCGGCTGCTGTTGTGCTGTGTGCGGATGTGTGGTAAAATGAAAGGTAACAGGCCGGGCGGCCGGGATCTGCAGGAGGAATGTATATGACCGAGCGGGAAAAAATGCAAAACCGAAAGCTGTATGACGCCAACGACAGGTCACTCTGCGCCGACCGCGTGCGGGCCAAGGAGCTGTGCCATGCCTACAATCAGCTGAGGCCCTCGGACGAAGCCGGGAAGCGGGAGATCCTCAGGCGGCTTCTGGCGAAAACGGGCGAGGATTTTTGCGTGACGGCCCCGTTCTGGTGCGACTATGGCTACAACATCCGGCTCGGAGAGCACTTTTACGCCAACCATAACCTTGTCATTTTGGACTGTGCCGCGGTGACATTCGGCGATCATGTATTTGTGGCGCCGAACTGCGGGTTTTATACGGCCGGTCATCCGATCGATGCCACGCGCCGCGAGCTGGGACTGGAGTATGCCTATCCCATCACCGTAGGCGATCATGTGTGGATCGGCGGCGGCGTGCAGGTCATGCCCGGCGTCACGATCGGGAGCAATGTCGTGATCGGGGGCGGAAGCGTCGTCGTCCGGGACATCCCGAGCGATTCGGTCGCCGTCGGCAATCCCTGCAGGGTCATTCGCCCAATTACGGAGGCAGACAAACAGACCTGCTGGGACAGATAGCGCCCGGCTGCGCAGCAAGAGAAAAGCAGGATGCAAAATCAAAATTCGGAGGCCAGGCAAAATGAAGGAAGAGAAACGCTTCGAGATCGTGTATCAGGAAGGCGGTTTCATGGGCGCAAAAACGATCTATGTGGATAAAGAGACGGGCGTGAATTATCTCTTTATCGTAAGCGGATATGCGGGTGGATTGACGCCGTTGTTGGATGCGGAGGGAAAGCCCGTCATCACAAAAGGGCCTGCCGACTGATAAAACCGCGCTTTCTGATCCGGCGCAAAGAGATGCTTTGCCGTGGCAGAGAAAAGCCCGGCGTGACCGAAAGGTCACGCCGGGCGATTTTTCTTTGCTGTGCAGGCGCTCAGCCGGTGGTGACATAGCTGCCCGATTCCGGCGCCTGGGCGAGAAACGGCACGAAGCGCGTCGCCGCATCAAAGCTGCTGTCGGCCGCGATGGCGTTCTGGAGCGTGGAGACGTTGTCGGTTGATGCGAACACGCACACGCGGTCAAACAGCTTCGGGAACACCGCCATGTCCTGCCCGGACTGCGCGGCCTTGTCCTGCAGGATGGAGTCCGCGCTCACGACGGCGCTCACGCGCAGGCCCGTGGCGGTCAGGTTCGCGCGCAGGTACTTCGCCAGCGCGACGACCGCGTCCGTGCGCGAGGGCGTGCCGCTCTGGGACGCATATTTGAGCTCCGTGGCCGCGAGCGGCTGCTGCAGGTACGAGAACGCGACCTCGTCAAAGCCCAGGTCGTGCAGCTCCTTGCAGAGGCTGACGAGGTACGTGCGGATGAACGTGTTGTACGGGTCGACCCAGCCGCCGGAGCCGTCGGTATACGCGCTGCCGGACGCGGTCTGCAGCGCGGTGGCGGCGTAGCGTTCGGCCATGAGCGTGTCGACGCATGTGCTCACGACGGCGACGAGGTAGATGTTCTGCCCCTTGACGGTCCGGATCGCGTCGGCGAGCTCGGCCGTGCCGTTGACGCCGTAGGCCGCGGCGTCCGAGACGCCGGACTTCCAGCTCAGCGTGCCGCCGGGGGCCTTCATCTGCAGCACGAGGGCGTTGCCGCCCGCCGCCTTCACGGCGGAGGCCGCGCGCGTGAGCCCGTCGGGCGTGATCTTGTCGGCCGTCAGGTACTGCGCGTGCAGCTCGGTGAGGCCCTTGCCCGCGTCGGAGACGATGCCGGAATAGTCCGGGTCCTCGAGCACGACCTCGGTGTCGACCGTCTCGGGCTGGCCGCCCTCGGTGACGGGGGCGGGCGTTTCCATGATGGGGAAGACGACGTGCAGAGAGCCGTCGCTGTCATAGACGATGTATTTCTGGCCGGCGTAGAAGAGAATGACGGCCAGCACGATCAGCCCGGCGAGGATCCACAGGATCACCGGCCAGGCCTTGCCCCGGCTGCGCCGGGCGCGGTAAACGTCGTTGCGATGGGCGCGCATCGGCACACCTCCTTTGGGTCAGGCGGCGTCAGCCGCGGTTTTCAATGTCGCTGATGAGGGCGATGCGGCGCGCGTGGCGGCCGCCCTCAAACTCGGTGTTGAGGAACGTGTCCACGATCTTGAGCGCGAGGCCCGGGCCGAGCACGCGCGCACCCATGGCGAGGATGTTCGCGTCGTTGTGGCGGCGGGTCATCTCGGCGGAGTAGCAGTCCCCGCACAGGGCGGCGCGGATGCCCTTGACCTTGTTCGCGGAGATGGAGATGCCGATGCCGGTGCCGCAGATGAGGATGCCGCGCGCGCACTCCCCGCCCGCGACGGCGCGGGCCACGGCCTCGCCGTAGATGGGGTAGTCGCAGCTCTCTTCGCTGTAGGTGCCGAAGTCCTTGTAGGCAAGGCCCAGCTCGTCCAGATGGCGCATGACCTCCTGCTTGAGGGCAAAGCCGCCGTGGTCACATCCGATCGCAATCATATACAATACCTCGATTTCTGTAAGTTTCCCCGGCGTTAAAACGGCCAGTCCGGGAGCCATTTGAGCACATTCCATGCGTAGTCGCGCGGGATCGTCACGCCCGTGAGCACGGGGAAAAACAGCGCGAAGAGCACGCCGTTTGCCGCCGTGAAGGCGTACACGATGCCGAGATAGCCGCGCCGGCGCAGCCGGTCGAACACGTACCCGAGCGCGAGCACGAGAAAGAGCGTCGCCGCGAAGTAGTGATATTCGAACGTCAGGCGCGAGATGAACACCCACGGCAGCACCTGCGCCAGATAGCCGACGAGAATAAAGAGCGCCGTGCGGTCGCGCTTCACCGCGCGGTACGCGAGCACTGGCAGCGCCAGCAGCCCGCCCCAGCACAGCAGGGGATTGACGAACGCGCCGATGGTCGACACCGTCCCTTCACCATAGGACAGGTAGTAGAGGATCGGCCGCAGGTCGAGCAGCCACTGCCACCAGCGCGAGGCGTACGGATGCGTGGCGACAAGGCCGGAATGATACGTGAACATGAAGCGCTGGTTTTCCAGCACGATGGCGGCGTATTCGCGCGTGAAGTACATGCCGGCGCCGTGCAGGCCGCGCGCCGCGCCGTAGGGGTAATAGCTCGCATAATAGATCATGCCCGGCACGAGCACGAAAAACACGAGGCAGAAGCCGATGTTGCCCAGCAGCCTGCGGAGATACCGGCGGCCGTCACCGTTGCGGTGCGCCCGCACGCCGGCAAAGATCCAGTGCAGCGCCCAGAGCACGCCGAGGCCCGCCCCGGCATAGAGACACGTCCACTTCGTGGCCGCGCCGATGCCGAACGTGACGCCGCAGGCGGCGAGATGGCGCAGCCGCCCCTCCGTGAAGTACCGGTACAAAAACAGGTACATGAGCAGGATGAACAGTGTCGCAAAGCTGTCGATGGTTGCGATGCGCGTCTGCGTCAGGTGCATGAAGTCGAACGCCAGCAGCGCCGCGCCGCACAGGGCCACGCGGTCGTCGCGGAACATGCGGCGCAGCAGGTCCCACATCAGCGGCAGCATGGCCGCGCCGAAGAGCGTGCCCATAAAGCGCCAGCCGAGCGGCGTCATGCCGAAGAGCACGATGCCGAGCGAGAGGATCTCCTTGCCGAGCGGCGGGTGCGAGACTTCATACGGATACACGCCGCGCAGCTGCTCATAGGCCGTGCGCGCGTGGTAGATCTCGTCAAAATACGTGCTGTTGTAGTACGTGGACGCGGCGGGCACGGTGTCCGCTTCGTCACAGAGGGCGTCCGCGTCCGCGGGGCCTATCATGTCGCGCACGCCGATGCGCTCGCCCTGCAGGTCATAGAGCGCGAGCTCGCCGAGCTCCATGTGCGCGCTCGCCGTGATGCGGACATAGGCCGCCGTGGCGGGCGCGGTGTCGGTCATTTCCGGATGGAGCCATTTGAAGAGGTCGGCATAGCCCTGCGGCATCGTGCCGGCGGGCGTGAAGGTCACGCCGTCGGCCGAATAGGCGAGGGTGTACTCGCCCGTGGACAGGCCGGGGTAGTACCACACGGTGGCGATGGCGGTCTCGCGCTCGAGCGCGAGCACGGCCGATTCGCCCGCTTCGAACGTGCAGAACTGCTGCGGGTCGCGCGCGGAGCCAAGGTTCCAGAACGCTGCGACGGCGTACACCGCCGTCAGCACTGCGATCGCGATGCCGCCGCGGCGGCCTGTGTGCCGGGGGATGGGTGCGCGCGCGGGCAGGCACAGATGCGCCAGCAGCGCGAGCGTGAGCGTGATGGCGGCTGCGAGCAGAATGTACCGGAGCACTGCCATGCGCGGTCCCTCCCTTCGCCGGAATGTCGGATGCTCTATATTATAGTACAGCGCGGCGGCCCTGTCCAGAAAAGAATCCGTCGGAGGGGCGGCGGTACTTGACATCTGTCCGGAATAAAGTTAGAATAATGTGATTGTATTTTTGGCGGCGGATGGAGCGCCGCCACAAATATCGTTATGTTCCCGGCGGGTGCGCTTGATGGCCCGCCTTTTCCAACTTGAAAGAATATCGTAGAAAAAATCTGAAGAAACGGAGGATTACAATTTCATATGTCGTTACCAATAGCACTCGGTTGTATCATCGCAGCGCTTGTGGTTGGTTGTATCCTTGGCGGGCTTTACCGCAAAAAGGTCTCGGAACGCGAGATCGGCAGTGCGGAAGAGAAGGCCAAGCAGATCATAAATGACGCC
>ENA-UERN01000946-UERN01000946.1-human-gut-metagenome-genome-assembly--contig:-NODE-946-length-30207-cov-47.500133_pt1 | contig 30207 bp, 25 predicted proteins | sample MGYA00242950_ERZ507950 | MGnify/ENA primary metagenome ERZ507950 (study PRJEB26167, sample SAMN06115515) | human gut metagenome | host: Homo sapiens | place: China:Ningxia | collected 2014-11-26...
TTCTGGTACACCAGCTGGTTGGTGGCCTGACGCATCCGGTTGATGGTCTCCACCATGTGCACCGGGATGCGGATGGTACGGGCCTGATCCGCGATAGCGCGGGTGATGGCCTGACGGATCCACCAGGTGGCGTAGGTGGAGAAGCGGAAGCCGCGGTCGCAGTCGAACTTCTCGGCAGCCTTGATCAGGCCGATGTTGCCCTCCTGAATGAGGTCAAGGAAGGCCAGATTATGGCCGACATGCTTCTTGGCGATGGACACCACCAGACGCAGGTTCGCTTCGCTCAAGCTGCGGCGGGCGTTCAGGCCGTCGCGGCGGGTCTTGAGCAGCTCCTGACGGCGTTCCTCGCTCAGGGGGCCATTTTCCACGGCTTCCATGGCCTTTTCCTCGTCTGCCTTCTCCTCGGCGTCCTCGGCAGACTTTTCGCCGTCCTCGTCCAGATCCTCGGTGTAGCTGCGGCTGTTCTCGTCCTCTTCAAAAGAGAAGCGGGCGCTGTTCTTCTTGATGTACTCCGGCGCGTCGTACTTCTGGCGGTCTGCCTGCAAAATGTGTGCAGCCTCGGCACCCGCATGGATGCGGCGGCTCAGCTCCACCTCCTGCTCGGCGCTCAGCAGCGGGATCTGACCGATCTGCTTGAGGTAGTTCTTCACCGGGTCGTCCAGCAGCTCGTCCATGGCAGCCTTCAGGTCTGCCGGGTTCTCCTCGGCATCCTCTTCGTTTTCATCGGCAAGGCCCATGTCATCGTTGTTGTTCTCGGCGTTCTCCACCTCAGCAATGATGCTGTCCACGTCCAGACTCGGCTCGTTCTCTTCCTCCAGGATCTTGATGCCGCGCTCTTCCAGCAGGGTGTAGAGGGTGTCTACATCCATGCGGCATTGTGCCGCCAGCGCCTTGGCCTCCTGTGCAGAGAGGGTGCCTTCGCCCTTAGTCAACAGTTCCTTCAAAGTCATGCCCATTTTTTCTCTCCTTCCCACTCCGGGGAAAATTCTGTAATATCGCCCTGTGCATCAGATCACAAGGCCGCCGTTCACCCCGAACACCTGTCCGGTGATGTATCCGGCATCCTCGCCGGCCAAAAAGACCAGCAGCTTTGCAACTTCTTCCGGGGTGCCCAGCCGCCCCACAGGGGTCTCCTCGGCCAGCGCCGCCTTGTCCTCGGCGGTAAAAGCCGCCATCATATCGGTCTCAATGACCCCCGGCGCTACGCAGTTCACCGTGATGCCGCTGGGGCCTTCCTCCTTAGCCAGTGCCTTGGTCAGGCCGATGAGCCCGGCTTTCGCAGCGGAATAGTGCACCTCGCAGCTGCCGCCGGTCTGGCCCCACATACTGCTCACGGTCAGGATGCGGCCCTGCTTGCGGCGGATCATGCCGGGCAGTGCCAGCTGGCACAGGTGGAACGCGCCGCTCAGGTTCACGTCCAGCATCCGCTGCCATTCCTCCGGGGTGATGTCGGTAAACAGCTTCTGCTGCGCGATACCGGCGTTGCACACCAGCACATCCACCCTGCCCATGGCCTGTTCCACTGCATGGAACGCCAGCTCACAGCTGGCGCGGCTGGCTACATCGCACTGGATGGCGATGCACCCGGGCAGCTGCTGCTCCAGCGCAGCGGCTGCAGCGGCATTCTGGTGGTAGAGCACCGCCACCTGATACCCTGCTGCCGCAAAGGCGCGGGCAGCGGCAGCACCGATGCCCCGGTCGCCGCCGGAGATCAGCACCCGGCGCACCGCAGCGGGTGCGGCAGAGACAGGCTGTTCTTTTACAGGCTCCGGCGCAGGCTCTTCGGGCTGCGGCGGCGCAGGCGGCTGTGGCTCTGCGGGCTTTTCCAGCGTGATCACCCGGGTGGGCTCGTCCACCGCAGGCGCCGCCGGTTTTTCCAGCGTCATGATGCGGGTGGGTTCGTCCACCACCGGCTCCACCGGCACCGTCGGCTTTGCAGCCGGTGCGGCAAGGGGCTCCGATGCAGGCTCTTCCTCCGGCACCTGAAAGGTCAGTTCAAACTCGTCCTCGTACAAGAGTGTATCCCTCCTGTTCGGTATTCTCGGCCGGGCGCAGTGCTCCGGCCGGAAAAACCCTGTTCCCATCCCCAGACAGTGCAGCGTTCCGTTCGTATGTCCGGCAAAGGTCCGGTGCTTTGGCGTGCCTGCCTGTGCTTATGATGGGTTTCGACAAGATTCCATTGAATAATATACCACAATCCAGCCCAAAAAGAAAGTGGGAACTGCAATTTTTTACGCAGTTCCCACTATTTTTCCTTATTTCCCCCTGTTTTCGGGCACCGGGGGCTTCCAGCGGGGTCTGCCCGCCCGCTTTTCCCGCAGGGAAACAAAAAACGCCTGCAAAAGCTGCTGCGCCTCGGCCTCCCGCAGCCCCTTTTCCACCACCGGATGGTGGTTAAAGGGCAGCGCAAACAGGTCGGTCACCGAGCCGCAGCACCCGGCTTTGGTGTCGGCAGCGCCGTACACCACCCGGCGCAAGCGGCTGTTGATGATGCCGCCCGCGCACATAGGGCAGGGCTCTAAGGTGACGAACAGCTCGCACTCCCACAGCCGCCAGCCGCCCAGCGCCTTGCAGGCGGCATCAATGGCCAGCAGCTCCGCGTGGTGCAAAGCGTTTTTCTCGGTTTCCCGGGTGTTGTGCGCCGTGGCGATCACCTCGCCGTGCCGCGCCACCACCGCGCCCACCGGCACCTCGCCCAAGGCGGCGGCTTTGGCGGCCTCCTCCAGCGCAAGACCCATCAGTTCAAAATCTGTCATGTATTCCATCCTCTCATCCCATCGCCAGCACCAGCAGATTGTTTGCACTGTGCAGCAGCATCCCCGGCCAGAGATGTCCGGTGCGGTCTGCCAGCCACCCCAGACCGAGCCCGCACACCAGTGCATAGACCATGGCGGCGGCGCTGCCGTGCTGCAAGGCAAACAGCATCGCCTGCAAAAGAATGGCCTGTTCCCTGCCCAGCGGCTGCGCCCGGCGCTGCACCGCGCCCCGGAACACTCCTTCCTCCACCAGCGGAGCCAGCAGGCAGACCCGGAAAAACCGCGCCGCGCCGCCCGGTGCAGCGGGCAGCAGCGCCGCCAGCGCCTTGCCTGCCAGCAGATAGCCCACCGCCCAGCCAAAGGCCGAAAGCAGTGCGGCGGTGCGGGGGTTCAGCTTGTGCATGGTCGGTCTCCTCCTGCTATGGTTCGTTCCCGGTTATAGTACCATATCTGCCGCCGGGTGCGCAAGGTTTCGGCGTTCTGTCGTGGCAAATTTATGCAAATTATTGACATATCGCCCTAAATGGTGGTATAATAATTTCCAACCTTTTTGATGAAAACGTTGTGTATACTGTAATTTACCGGTAGACCGGAGGTATTATTATGATCCGTATCCTCACCGATTCCGCGTGCGACATCCTGCCCGCCGAGGCGCAGCAGCTGGGCGTGACCGTGATCCCCCTGAACGTGACGCTGGAGGACGGCACCGTCCTGCGGGACGGCATCGACATGACCCCCAGCGAATACTATGCCCATCTGGCAGCCTGCCGCAAGCTGCCCACCACCAGCCAGCCCAGCCCGGAGCAGTTCGAGCGGCTGTATCTGGACGCTGCTGCCGCCGGGGACGAAGTGCTGGGCATCTTTTTGTCCGATGCGCTGTCCGGCACCGGTCAGTGCGCCAGACTTGCTGCCGACCTTGCCAACGTGGACAATGTGGTATTCGTGAACACCGAGAACGTCTGTCTGGGGCAGTCCTTGCTGGTGCGTCTGGCGGTGCAGCTGCGGGACGCCGGCAAAACCATCACCCAGATCGCCGCCGATCTGGAAAAGGCCAAGCAGCACCTGCATCTGGTGGCCGCTGTAGACGATCTGAAGTACCTGCGCAAGGGCGGCAGACTGTCCGCCGCCGCAGCTGTGGCGGGCGGTATGCTGGGCATCAAGCCCATCCTCGCCGTCATGGAGGGCAAGGTTGCGCTGGCCGGTAAGGCGCGCGGTCTGCCCGGCGTGTATGTGGCACTGTTCAAAAAGATCGACGAGATGGGCGGCATCCACCCGGACTATACCCCGCTGCTGGGCTACACCGTCAACCACCGGGAGCTGCAGCCGCTGCTGACCTATTTGCAGGACAACCTGCATCTGGACGCACCGCTGGTGCGCCAGATCGGCTGCGTCATCGGCACCCACACCGGCCCCGGTGCATTCGGCATCGCGTTCTTTGATAAAGAGCTGGTGCTGGAATAAGACCTATGAAAGCTAAAACAAGTCGGACAGCCCGCGGGCTGCCCGACTTTGTTTTTTACCCGTGAAAATGCCCTTACAGCACCGCGTCCGAAATCAGCTTGCCCAGCAGCAGAACCAGCACCACCAGCATCATGGGGCGGATGAAGCGGGCACCCTTTTTCAGGGCGAAGTGGGAACCCAGCAGGTTGCCCAGAATATTGCTGATGGCGCAGGGGATGCCGATGTGGAACACCACCAGACCGTTCATCAGGTAGGTGAACAGGCTGGCGTAGTTGCTGGCCAGATTGAGCACCTTGCCGTTGCCGTTGGCGGTGCGCAGGTCAAAGCCCATCAGGGTGGTAAAGGCAATGATGGCAAAGGTGCCGGTGCCCGGGCCCATAATGCCGTCGTACAGGCCGATGCCCAAACCGATGGCCAGCGCCAGTAAGATCTTTTTCAGGTCCAGCGTGCCGTCGTCCCGGTTCTCGTCCGGCAGGTTGCGCTGCCACAGGATGATGACCGCCGCCACCGGCAGGATGATGAACATCATGGTGCGCAGCATCTCATCGCTGAGCAGCAGCACGATGTGCGCGCCCAGCGCACTGCCCGCAAAGCTGCCGATGGCTGCAAGCACGCCCACCTTCACGTTTATTGCGCCGCTTTTAAAAAAGTTTGCCGTGGCAAAGGTGGTGCCGCAGGCGGCGCTGAACTTGTTGGTGGCATAGGTGTAGTGGGGCGGCAGCCCGGCGAACAGATAGGCAGGCAGACTGATCAGCCCGCCGCCGCCGGCTGCCGAATCCACAAAGCCTGCAAAGCCGGTCATCAGCATGAGAAACGCCATCATCCACGGCGAGATCGTGATACCCATTGTTATAATTCCTCTTATCTTTCCAAGTCGTTTGTTCTTTTTCAGGGGACGCGCGCCTCAGACCATATAAAACCTCCCCTCGCAGGGCAATACACAGCCCGGGATACCCGCGCACAGCAGGGCATCTCCGGGCACTTTTTGCAATTTTAGAAGTTATTATTACAGATTGTTTTTAAAGAAGCGGTATGCGTTGCGCCAGTAGATAGCCTCTACCTCGTCCTCGGTAAAGCCCTCGCGGCGCAGTGCCTCGGCCAGCAGCGGCATATCTGCCGCCGTTTCCAGCTCGTGCTGACCGCCGATGCCGTCAAAATCGCTGCCAAGGCTGATGACCTCAATGCCGCCCACCTGCTTGAAGTGTGCCGCGTGCTTTGCCAGCCGCTCCACCGTGCTGCGGCAAAGCTTGGGGTGTGCCGAGTCTGCGTCCACAAAGGAAGCGCAGTAGTTCAGCCCTGCAATGCCGCCCTTTTCTGCCAGTGCGCGGATCATCTCATCGGTCAGGTTGCGGTTGTGGGGCGACAGGGCACGGCAGTTGGAGTGGCTTGCCGCAAAGGGGCGGGTGCTGTGGTTTACGATATCCCAGAAGCCCTTATCGGAAAGGTGGCTCACGTCTGCGGTGATGTGCAGCTTTTCCATCTCCTCCAAAAAGGCAAAGCCCCGCTCGGTCAGGCCAGTCTCGGTGTTGGCTGCCAGCGGCCCGCCGGGGTTTGCGTTGGGGGCCGCCAGCTCGTTGGGGTAGTTCCATGTCAGGGTCATCATGCGCACGCCCAGCTCCTGCAGCCGCCGCAGCACGCCCAGACTGCCCTTGCAGCAGCCGCCCTCTTCCACCGTCAGCATGGCGCTGAGCTTGCCCTCGGCGCGGTTGCGCTCAAGGTCGGCGGCGGTGTACACCGGGGCGATCTTTTCCGGGTAAGCCGCCATGAGCCGCTTGAAAATATCGATCTCCTCCAGCACGCTTACCAGCGGGTCAGCCCCGGGGGTGGGGTCGGCCAGATCCACATAGGCCGCAAAGCATTGCAGCAGATAATCCCCCTGCTGCAACTTTTCAAGGTCGATATGCAGGTCGTTGTGCAAAAAGCTTTTGGGTGCGCCCGCCTTTTCGGCGCGGCGCAGTTCGTACAGGGTATCGCAATGCAGATCCCAAACCTTCATGATGGATACACTCCTTTATGCTTCTTCTCCTAGCAGCTGCAGCAGCTGTTCGGGGTTCATGGACAAAATCGCGCCGTCTGCCCCGCCGGTAACGGTGTCGGCCAGCGACTGCTTGGCCTGTTGCAGCTCCACGATCTTTTCCTCAATGGTGTCCTGCGCGATCAGCCGGTACACCTGTACCGGGTTGCGCTGACCGATTCGGTAGGCGCGGTCGGTGGCCTGATTCTGCGCGGCAAGGTTCCACCACGGGTCGTAGTGGATGACGATATCGGCGGCGGTCAGGTTCAGACCTGTGCCGCCCGCCCGCAGCGAGATGAGAAAGACATCTGCCTCGCCCTGATTGAACCGGCGCACCTGCTCCGCACGCACCGGCTTCGGGGTAGAGCCTTGCAGGGTGAAGTGGCTCACCCCGGCTTCGTCCAGCCGCTTTGCCAGCAGTTCCAGCATGGAGGTGAACTGGCTGAACAGCAGAATGCGGTGCCCGCCCGCCACTGCCTCGGTGACAAGTTCCAGACAGGCTTCCAGCTTGGCGCTGCTGCCGGTCCAGTTGTCTGCCACAAGGCGCGGGTCACAGCAGATCTCCCGCAGCCGCATCAGCACGGCGAACACGGTCATCTTGTCCTCCGGCTTTGCCGCCCGCAGCTTTTCGCGGGCGTCCACCACCGCTGCCAGATACAGCTTGCGCTGCTCGGTCTCCAGCTCGACGCGGCGCACGTTCTCCGTTTTGGGCGGCAGCTCCCGCAGCACCTCGGACTTCATGCGCCGCAGGATGAACGGCCCGGTGAACTGGTTCAGCCGCCGCACGGCGTTGGCATCCTCGTCCTGCACGATGGGCTTTTCAAACCGGGCGCAGAAGGTCTTGTAGGGGGGCAGATACCCGGGCATCAAAAAGGAGAAGATGCTCCACAATTCGCCCAAGCGGTTCTCCACCGGGGTACCGGTCAGGGCAAAGCGCACCCGGCTGTTCACCCGGCACACTGCCTTATATTTCTGAGTGGTGTGGTTCTTGATGGCCTGCGCTTCGTCCAGAATGCAGGCGTAGAAGCTTTGCCCGGCATACAGTTTTTCGTCCCGGCGCAGCAGGTCGTAGCTGGTGATTACTAGGTCGGCCTGCGCCCACCCATCGACCAGTGTGGCGCGGTGGGCGGCATCGCCGTCCATGGCAACACTTTGCAGCTGCGGGGTGAACTTCTGGCATTCCTCCTGCCAGTTCAGCACCAGCGAGGCCGGGCAGACGATAAGGCTGGGCAGCTGCTGCCCGCCCTCCTTCATGGCCAGCAGGTAGCTAAGCACCTGCACGGTCTTGCCCAGACCCATATCATCGGCCAGAATGCCGCCCATGCCGTAGCCATCCAGTGTGCGCAGCCAGCGGTAGCCGTCCCGCTGGTATTTGCGCAGGGTCTTTTGCAGGGAGAGCGGCGGGGTATACTCGCTGTCCCGCACGGCATGGAAGCTGCGGCTGATGCGCCGAAAGGCATCGTCCCGGTCGAACCGCAGGCCGTTCTGCCCCGAAAGCGCCCAGTCCAGCGTGGGGGCGCGGTAGAGCGGCAGGGCGGCGTGGCCGTCCTTCAGCTTTGCGCCGGAAAGCTCCAGCGTGTCGTTCAGCTCGTCCAGCCCTTCCAGACTGTCGTCCAGCCGCAGCAGACTGCCGTCCCGCAGGCGGTGGTAGCGTTTTTTCTGGTGCAGGGACTGCAAAAGCTCCCGCAGCTCCTCTACCGGGAACGCGCCGGTGTCCACTTCCAAGTCCAGCACACTGCCGTGCACCGATACCCCTACCGAAATTTTAGGCGGGGCGGCCTGCAAATTGCGGAAGGCATCGGTCTGGTACACCTCGCCCATGGCCAGCAGGGCGGGAATGCCCTCTTCCAGCAGTTGGAAAAGTGCCTCCTCCCCGGAAATGCTGTAATGCCCGGGCTTGCCGGGCTCGGGTTCCAGATAGGTTTCCAGCAGCCGCTTTGCCCGGTTCTCGGTGCGGGCATCCCGCAAAAGATCCGGCGGCACCGGCTCGCCGGGGGCTACCCTGTCCTCGCCGTAGAGAAAGACCGGGTACGCCGTGACGGTAAGCCCCCGGTCGGCGTCCAGATAAAACTGCACCACCGGTTCCAGCGGGATCTGGTTCAGCAGCAGCCGGTCGGGGTCCACGATGTTGACCCGGTTGCCCAGTTCCGGCAGCACATAGCTGCAAAAAGCGGCGGCGTCCGCGCTGGTAAAGAACAAACTGCGCCCACCAAAGGTCTCCAGCACCGGCAGCACCCGGCGGCATTCCTCCCGCTGCATCCGCCAGAGGGTGGTTTCGCCCAGCAGATAGGCATAGTCCAGCCCCTGCACCCCGCTGAGCGCCGGGGTACAGCTCAGCTGCACGCCGCCTTTGCGGCGCTCCACCTTCAGGCTGATGACCGGCAGTCCCTCTTTAAGGGTGTAGCCGCCCACAACGCCCTCGGCAGCGTAAAGCTCCACAAGGGCATCCAGACCCTCACCGGTCAGCGGAAGACCGCCCGCTGGACCTTTGTCCCAAGCGGAGCGCACCGTGCCCTCGGCTTCAAACGCCTGCCGGGCGCTCACCTGACGGCGCAGCAGCCGCAGCAGCTGCTGTGCGTCCGGGGCAAAGGCATCCCACCGGTGCACAAAAGCCAGCGATTTACCGTAGCTGACGCTTTCGCCCCGCTCCACCGCCTGCAAAAGCTGCGGGATGCTTTTTACCAGATACTGCCGCCCGCCGATGCCGTCCGAGACCCGCAGCCGCAGCCAGACGCGGTCATTGTGCACCGTAAGCTCCGGCTCCAGCAGGGCAAAGCCGGTGCGCTGGGCATCGGGCGGGGGCAGGGGCTGCGCATCCTCCCGCTGGTAGCGCTTCAGCAGCAGCTGGGCGGCGTAATCGGTCTCCGGCTCTTCGCCCCGCCATTTGCGGCCGAACAGCATATCCAGCCCGGCGCTGTAACTGTCCTTGCGGGGTTCGGTGCTCAAACCTGCCACGCCCCGCTGCACCCCGGGGATAGCCTCCGGCTCTTTGACCGGGGCAGGCGGGTTCTTTTCCGCGTCCTGCAGCAGCAGCGCTCCAATGTGCTTACAGTAGGTGCCATCGCCGTTCTGGTTATAGGGGCAGTCGCAGGAGGCGCTGACAAAGCTGCCGTTTTCCCGCAGCCAGACCTGCGTATAATAGCAGTCCGGCCCGCTGCCCTGCACCAGCGCTGTCAGGTGCCGCACGCCGTCCTCGTTGGTGGTGCAGCTGCTTTGCAGGATGCGCTTGCGGTACTTCTGTGCCCGCTCAAAGATGCTTTTGCCCAGCAATGCGCGGATCTCCTGTGCGTCCATGTGGTCTTCCTCCCCTGTGCTGTCGCGGTTCCGGTCTATTCTATAAGAATACCGCGTTCCACCCCGGGATGCAAGGGCAGAAGGGTAAAAAACGTTTAGAAAACGCCGAGCGGGACGATTTGGAATGCGCTCCGCGTTGCTCTGCGCATCATCAGCGGAAAAATTATTTTTATATAGAGCAATACCGGAGCGTCTGCGGACGCTCCGGTATTGCATTTTTCACGGGAAAAGCCGTAAAGGCAAACGGCATTTATCGTGTTATAGTAAGGTCACAACCGTTCAGCCCTGTTTTTCTGCGGGGGCTGTGCCGCGCTTGCGGGTCTTGAGGTGGTACATCTCCTGATCGGCCTTATCGATCAGGTCGTGCACGGTGGCAATGTCCGGCTCAAGGCGGGCGCAGCCGATGCTGATCTCGATCTGGTAGGGCTTGCCGGAGGCGGCGTTGGCGGCGTCCAGCTCCCGCTGGATGGAGGCGATCAGGGTGCGCACCTCCACGCTGTTGCAGCCGCAGGCGATGCAGAATTCATCGCCGCCGTAGCGCGCCAGCACGCCGTTATAGTTGGCGCACACCTTTTTCAAAATGCCCGCCAGCAGCACCAGTGCGGCATCGCCCTCCAAGTGGCCGTATTCATCGTTGATGTGCTTGAAATGGTCCATGTCCATCATGAGGAAATGCAGCGAGCGGTTGGGATGGCGGCGGTAATAGGGCAGCTCGCTTTCCAGATAGCGCAGCGCCACGATACGGTTGCTGACACCGGTCAGGGTATCCACCGTGAACTTGGTCTGCAGCACCAGCACATACACGCACACCAGCCCCAGCGTAATGCCGCAGCACAGCAGCCCGCGCCCGGGCAGCCAGCCTTGCAGCAAAAAGCCTGCCGCCGGCGCAAGCGCGAGCAGCAGCAGGGTTTTCAGTTCCTCTTTGGGTGTTTCCTGCTTCCAGTGGCTCAGCGTCCAGCTGCATTGGAGAAAGGCCGCTGCCAGATAGGCAAGCCCCACCAGCTTCGCCCCCCAGAACAGGGTGCTGCCCCGCAGCCCCTCTGCGTCCAGATAGCAAAAGCCGTTTTCGTCCCGCGCCGTCAGCAGCACCAGCAAAAGCAGTGTCACCGGTGCGGCGCTGAGTGCCAGCCTGCGGCCGTCCTCCATCCATGTACGCCCCAGCTCTGCCTCCACATACAAAAACACCAGCAAGCAGCAGCACGCCGCCAGCAGATAAAACAAAATGCTGCCCCCGGCGTTCAGCCGGTAGGTCAGGGGGATGCCCAGCTCCTCCCACGCGCCCAGCTGTGTCAGTGCACTGCCATAATCTACGATCGTCAGCGCCCCGGCAAACCACAGCAGCGCCGTAAACAGCCGCCCGGGCAGGCTTTTATCCCGCATTTTCTGCTGCGCCCGCAGCAAAACCGCCAGCGTGACCAGACAGACCGCACTGACCTGAGTATGGGCAATCGCATCCATGCCGCAACGCTCTCCTTTATCCTAGGGCGGCTTTGCGCCGTCCCGACCCTTTCCGTTCTACCAACGTTCCTTTTTCGCACAGGCCCATTGTACCAAATCCATAACAAATATGCAACGCAAACCGAAAAAATTCATACAAAAAAAGACACCGGAACGTCTTTCGGCGTTCCGGCATCTTTTGAAATCATATTACTTTGCCTGCGGATGGGTGGCGTCGTTGCGCAGGGCGCTTTCGCGGATCTTTTCCAGCGTCTGCTCGCTGAGGATGTGCTCTGCCTTGCAGGCGTCCTCGGCGGCGGTCTGCTCGTCCACGCCCAGCTGCACAAAGAAGTGGGTCAGCAGCTGGTGGCGGCTGTAAATGCGCTGAGCGATCTCCAGCCCGGGCTCCAGCAGGGTCAGGTTGCCTTCGCCGTCCACCGCGATATAGCCGTTCTCCCGCAGCTTTTTCATGGCGATGCTCACGCTGGCTTTGGTAAAGCCCAGCTCATTGACAACATCAATGGAGCGCACTTTGCCCATACGCTGGCTCAGCATCAGGATCGTTTCAAGATAATCTTCCGCGGACTGGTGGATCTGCATGGTTTGTCCGGCCTCCTGCCTTATTCCCTCTGGGGGATTTTTCCGACAGGGTATGTGTACCCTCTGTCGTATGTTAAAGGATATCACACTTTTGCGGTTGATGCAAGTAATTCGCAGCAAGTTTTGTTAAACTAACCATATTTTTCTGCACAGAACTGCTGTTTTGCCGGTTTTGCACCGCCCCTGTTTTGTGCAAAGGGTGCAATTTACAGCGTAGCCAGATAGGCCGCAGGGCCTGCCTCGTACAGGTCGCCGCCGTGGGCGTCCAGCACCACGGTCAGGGGCATATCCTGCACGGTCAGGCGGCGCACCGCTTCACAGCCCAAGTCCGGCCATGCGATCACTTCCAGCGTCTGCACGCTTTTGGCCATCAGTGCACCAGCACCGCCCAGCGCAGCCAGATATACCGCGCCGTTGCGCACCACAGCCGCCTTGACGGCGGCATCCCGCTTGCCTTTACCGATCATGATCTTGTTGCCAAGATCCAGCAGCCGGGGGCTCATGGCGTCCATGCGTCCGCTGGTGGTGGGCCCTGCCGAGCCGATGACCTCGCCCGGGCGCTCCGGGGTGGGGCCTACATAATAGATGGCGCTGCCTTCCAGATCAAAAGGTAGGGTCTCGCCCTTGTCCAGTGCTTCCATCATCCGCTTGTGTGCCTGATCCCGAGCGGTGTACACCACACCGGAAAGCAGCACGGTATCTCCCGCCTTCAGCGGGGCCAGATCCTGCGCGGTGCAGGGGGTCGTCAGTCTGTATTCCATTCTTCTCCCCTCCTTACAGCTCCGCGCTGGCGCGGCGGGTCACATGGCAGGAAACGTTTACAGCCACCGGCAGACCCGCCACATGGGTGGGCATCTGCTCAATGGCAAGGCCAAGGCAGGTAGTCTTGCCGCCAAAGCCCTGCGGACCGACGCCCAGTGCATTGATGGCGGCAAGCAGTTCCTGCTCCAGCTGCGCGTAGTAGGGGTCGGGGTTGGGGATGTCCAGCGGGCGCAGCAGCGCCTTTTTGGCAAGATACGCCACCTTGTCAAAGCTGCCGCCCACGCCGATCCCCAGCACGATGGGCGGGCAGGGGTTGGAGCCAGCCAGCTTTACGGTATCCACCACGAACTTTTTAAAGCCCTCCACGCCGTCGGCGGGCTTGAGCATCTGGATGCGGCTCATATTCTCGCTGCCAAAGCCCTTGGGTGCCACCGTGATGCGGCAGCCCTCGCCGTCCACCAGATGCACCGTGATGGCCGCCGGGGTGTTATCGCCGGTGTTGCCCCGGCGCAGCGGGTCGGCCACAATGCTCTTGCGCAGATAGCCGTCGGTATAGCCTCGGCGCACGCCCTCGTGGATGGCGGCTTCAAAGCTGCCGTCAATGTGCACCTCGGTACCCAGCTCCACGAACACACAGGCCATGCCGGTGTCCTGACAGATGGGCAGGTCTTTCTCCTTTGCAGCGCCAAGGTTCGACCACAGCAGGTCTAACGTATTTTTAGCCAGCGGCCACGGCTCTTCCTCCCGGGCTTTTTCCAGCGCGGCCTGCACGTCCTGCGGCAGCTGGGTGTTGGCTTTAATGCAGAGCCGCGCCACCGTATCCGTAATGCTCTGTGCGGAGATCGTTCTCATGCCTGTGTCCTCCGCTTACAACCGTGCCACGCCGGTCTCGCGGGCAGCCTTTGCCACGGCATTTGCCACAGCCTCGGCCACGCGGGGGTCGAACGCGCCGGGGATGATGTTCTCCTCGCTGCGGTCGGCATCGGTGATGAGGTCTGCAATGGCGTAGGCAGCAGCAAGCTTCATCTCATTGTTGATATCCCGGGCGCGGACGCTGAGCGCGCCCTTGAACAGGCCGGGGAAGCACAGCACGTTGTTCACCTGATTGGGGAAGTCGCTGCGGCCGGTAGCCATCACGCGCACGCCGCCCGCCTTGGCCTCGTCCGGCATGATCTCCGGGGTGGGGTTGGCCATGGCAAAGACGATGGCGTCCTTGTTCATGGTCTTGCACAGCTCGGTGGTCAGGATGCCGGGGCGGGACACGCCGATGAACACATCTGCGCCCTCCAGCGCTTCCTTCAGGCCGCCCTTGATTTGGCGGGGATTGGTCACCTCGCCCAGCCAGTTCTTGTGGGCTTCGGCGCTGTTGCAGCCCTTGTACAGGGTGCCGAACTGATCCACCGCAATGATATCCTTCGCACCGGCGGTCATGAGCATCTTGATGATGGCAGTACCGGCAGCGCCGGGGCCGTTCAGGACGATGTGCACGTCCTCCATCTTTTTGCCCACCACCCGCAGGGCGTTGATGAGGGCAGCGGTGACCACGATGGCGGTGCCGTGCTGGTCATCGTGGAACACGGGGATGTCCAGCTCCCGCTCCAAGGTCTCCTCGATCTCAAAGCACTCGGGGCTCTTGATATCCTCCAGATTGATGCCGCCAAAGGTGGGCGCAATGGCCTTGCAGGCGGCGATGACGCTGGCAGCGTCGTGGGCGTCGATGCAGATGGGGAAGGCATCCACGCCGCCAAACTCCTTGAACAGCACGGCCTTGCCCTCCATGACCGGCAGACCGGCTTCCGGGCCGATATCGCCCAGACCCAGCACGGCAGTACCGTTGGAGACAACGGCTACCATGTTGCCTTTGAAGGTGTACTTATACACATCGTCGGGGTTTTCCTTGATCTTGCGGCAGGGCTCGGCCACACCGGGAGTGTAGGCGGTGGACAGGTCGTCACGGGTAGCGACCTCCACCTTGCTTACGATGCCCACCTTTCCCTTGTGGGTCTCGTGCATTTCCAGAGCTGCTTTATTGTAATCCATGGTTTTATCCTCCAATTTCAGCAAAAGGCTTTTCCCCGCAGGGAAAGGCTCATACAGTTTTATTGTAGCAGAACCGCCGGGGTATTTCCACCGGTTTTGCGGCATTTCCCGCCCCAAAGCGGGCAAAAGTGATACCTGTGCCGGGTGACATTTGTGGAATTTTCGCAAAAATCTTTTCTTTTCGCATTTTTCCGTTATAATAGGATGGTATGATATTTGCATTCTCCGTGAAAACGGTCTGCTATTTTTAGGAGGTATCTCTTTTGAAACGCATTACCAAGATCCTGTTGTGTGTGCTGTGCGCGGCGGCTGCTGTGCTGTGCGTAGCTGCGGCCTGCTTTATGCTGCTCAAAAAGCAGAGCGGCACCACGGCATCCTCTGCCGCATCCGGCGCAAGCGTGTCCACCTACGGCAAGGTGTCGGATTTCGACTACGCCAGCTTCGATTACTCCGAGGGGCTGGACGATAACGGCCACTGGACCGGCATCCGCGCACTGGACTATGTGACGCTGCCGGAGGATGTATCCGCGCTGCCGCTTTCTAAGGCCGATATCGAGCCCACCGAGGCCGAGATCCAGACCCAGATCGACACCCTGCTGAACCAGTACGCCACCACCCAGAATATCACCGACCGGGCAGCCCAGAGCGGCGACACCGTGAACATCGACTATTCCGGCGCGGTGGATGGCGTAGCCTTTACCGGCGGCACCGCCACCGGCTACGACCTGACGCTGGGCAGCCACACCTTTATTGACGGCTTCGAGGATCAGATCATCGGTCACAACATCGGTGATGTCTTTGACGTGACCGTTACCTTCCCGGAGGGCTACGGCGACTCCACCGATGCCGAGGGCAACACCATCACCCTCAGCGGCAAGGAGGCCGTGTTCAGTGTGACCCTGAACGCCATCACCCAGAGCGTTGTGCCCACCCTGACCGACGAGTGGGTGGAGAGCAATTTTGCCGCCAGCGACGACCTGCACACCGCAGACGCCCTGCGCCAGTACTTTGACAGCGCCCTGTACGCCAACAATCTGGACAACGCCGCGATGGATTATCTGCTCACCAATTCCACTTTCAAGGAAGTTCCCACCCAGATCACCAGCTACTACATCCGTATGTTTCTGAACTACCACTCCCAGCTGGCTACCCAGTACGGCATGGAGCTAGACGCCTACGCACAGGCCAAGGGCTACGCCGATGCGGACGCATTTCTGGCAGATTCCGATGCCTACTTTGAGCATCTGGCAAAGCAGGATCTGGTCTTTCAGGCCATTGCAGAGCAGCTGGACATCACCCCCACACAGGAACAGATCGACAGCGCCAACAGCTCCTACGCCGACACCTACGGCGCACAGCGCAGTATGCTGAACGCCTTGCAGCTGGCTGTGCTGGACAAGGTGGAGGAAAGCGCCGTGCTTTCCTGACAAGGCACCTGCCGGGGCGTGAACGATTTTAATGCGCTCCGCTATCGGGTTGCGGCACCCAGCATCCGCATCGTGCCTTGGGCGGCACTTGCGTCTTGCTGGCCGCTGCCCCAACAACTCCTCCCTGTTTCCGCCACTGGCGGCGGTCGTCGTCGTTGCTGCGCATAGATAGCGGTATTATTATTTTTATATTTGATGAACGGGAAAATCTGTGGATTTTCCCGTTCATCTTTTTCACGAGAGGGGTCGTGGAGGAAAACGGCAGATGTAGCGTTGCCGCTATGGCAACTTTCTGCTTGCTTTCAGCGTGCAAAGACGCTCCGCTGGGCCAGAGGCAGGGAGGGGTGTTCCGACTCCCCCCTCCCTACCTCTGGACTCCACCCACCCCGCAACGGGCCAAGGGCTGCTCGCCCTTGACAATCCTAAAGAAGAAGTCGAAGCACAAAAAAGCTAGCGCTGCGCCAGTCGGCGCTATCGCTTTAACGCTTTTTTCGCTTCTCCATTTATAGCCCCTCAGTCGCTGCGCGACAGCTCCCCCAAGGGGAGCGAGCGCTCGCCCGCAGCGCCGCGCTTTCGTAGAAAGCGGCGCTGCAAATGCAGTTTGGGGTTACGACCCCTCTCCGTGAAAATAGCGTTTGGAGCGCTCCGCAGAGCGCGACAAACGCGAAATAAAAAATAATTTTCCGCTGAATATGCCCAGAGCGCAAGCGGAGGGCATTCAAAATCGTCCCACACAGTCAAAAGGCCGCTGCACGGTGAGGTGCAGCGGCCTTTTGTTTTCCACATCTTTACTTTGCAGTGTTGATAAAGCTGCGGTTATCCCACAGGTACTTGATGCCGGAGATGGCGGTCACAGCAGCCACCAGCCAGCACAGGGCGATAGAGACTACCACCACGATGGAAACGCTTTCCAGCGTGCCGCGGTAGCTCAGGGCAGTGCCGAAGAAGTAGAAGATGATGCTCAGCATCTGCAGCACGGTCTTGACCTTGCCCCACATATTGGCGGCGATGACCTTGCCGTCCTTGGCACCAGCGGCTACCATGCGCAGACCGGACACCGCAAACTCACGGGCCAGAATGATGCACAGCACCACAGGGCTGCACACGCCGTCCCGCAGCATGTAGATGAAGGCCACGGTGGTCAGCAGCTTGTCGGCCAGCGGGTCGGCAAACTTGCCGAAATCGGTGACCATGTGCCACTTGCGTGCCAGATGGCCGTCCAGATAGTCGGTAAAGCTGGCAGCGGCGAATACGATACCTGCCAGCAGGTAGAAGGTGGCGTTGAAAGTACCGTCCACGATGCCGTCCAGACTGGTCAGGGACACAAAGATCATGAACACCGGCACCAGAATGATGCGGGTCAGGGTAAGTTTATTGGGCAGATTCATACATTTTATCCTCCAATTCGTTATTTTACGACCGTACCATACAGATCGTAAAGGTCGCTGTCCTCCACCAGCACATCATAGAACTGGCCGGGGTACAGCGGTTCCTCGCTGGAAACGCAGACGCAGCCGTCCACCTCCGGCGCATCGCCGGTGGTGCGGCAGAGGTACAGTCCGTTTTCCTCGTCGATGCCGTCACACAGAACGTGTACGGTCTGGCCCACCTTTTCGGCCTGCTTCTGCGCCATGATGCCGGTCTGGATCTGCATCACCAGCTCGGCACGCTTGTCCTTGACTTCCTGCTCGATCTGGCCGTCCATCCGTGCTGCCACAGTGTTCTCCTCGGCGGAGTAGGCAAAGCAGCCCAGACGGTCGAACTGCACCTCCTTGACGAAGTTGCACAGATCCTCGAACTGCTCCTCGGTCTCGCCGGGGAAGCCCGCGATGAGGGTGGTGCGCAGGGTGATGCCGGGGATCTCGCGGCGCAGCTTGCCGATGACCTCCAGTAGCTCCGCACGGGTGGAGCGGCGGTTCATGTTCTTCAGGATGGTATCGTTGCAGTGCTGGATGGGCAGGTCGAGGTAGGGCACCACCTTCTCGTTGCGCTTCATGGCGGCGATGAATTCATCGGTGATGCGCTCCGGGTAGGCGTACATGATGCGGATCCATTCCAGCCCCGGCACCTTGTTCAGCTTGTCCAGCAGCTCACAGATGCTGCCGGGCTTGCCCCAGTCCTCGCCGTAGGCGGTGGGGTCCTGCGCCACAACGATAAGCTCCTTCACGCCCTCACCGGCCAGCCAGCGGGCTTCGGCTACGCAGTCGGCCATATCGCGGCTGTGCAGCGGGCCACGGATGCCCGGGATGGCGCAGTAGTGGCAGCGGTTGTTGCAGCCCTCGGCGATCTTTAAGTACGCATAATGGGCAGGCGTGCCGATGACGCGCTTGCCGCCCAGCGGGAAGTCCTTTTTGGCACCGTAGCTTTCCAAGTGATCCTCGCCATGGAACAGCCGCTCCACGATGGTATCAATGGCCTTGTTGGAGGCGCAGCCCACAACGGCGTCCACCTCGGGGATCTCTTCCTCGATCTGGCTGCGGTAGCGCTCGGCAAGGCAGCCGGTAACGATGACCTTCAGGTTCGGGTTCTGCTGCTTATAAGCGCAGGCTTCCAGAATGTTTTCAATGGCCTCGGTCTTGGCGCTCTCGATAAAGCCGCAGGTGTTCACAAGAATGACATCGGCTTCGGCCAGATCGGCCACGGTCTCGTGCCCGGCAGACAGCAGGATGTGCACCATCACATCCAGATCCACCTGATTTTTCGGGCAGCCAAGGGAAATACACGCAATTTTCATAAGGGATGATACTCTCTTTCTCTTTTGAGGGATGCTTTTGAATTTTTACGATTTAAGGATTTAAAATGCGCTCCGCGTTCGCTTTGCGCATCATCAGCGGAAGAATTATTTTAAATTTCGGGTTACAGGAAAGTCTGCGGACTTTCCTGTAACCCATTTTCACGGAGAGGGGTTTGGAACGAACTCCCTCAGTCAAAACCTGACGGTTTTGCCAGCTCCCTCGGAGAGGGAGCCTTTGGCATGGCGGGAAAGTTTCCGGGCGTGCCCGCTCCCCCGGGGGGAGCTGTCGCGCAGCGACTGAGGGGCTATGGATGGAGAAGCGAAAAAAGCGTTAAAGCGATAGCGCCGACTGGCGCAGCGCTAGCTTTTTTGTGCTTCGACTTCTTCTTTAGGATTGTCAAGGGCGTGCAGCCCTTGACCCGTTGCGGGGTGGGTGGAGTCCAGAGGTAGGGAGGGGGGAGTCGGAACACCCCTCCCTGCCTCTGGCCCAGCGGAGCGTCCCTGCACGCTTGCGCCAAGCAGAAACTTTCCCCCGCAGAGCGCACACTTTTCCGGTTCTCTTTTGGTGTCAAAAGAGAACATTCCCCGGCTAGAGCCTCTGCCCTTCCTCCTCCACCCTGCGGATGGCTTCTTTGATGGTGGGGTAGGCAAAGCCGCGGCGCTGCAATGCGGCCACCACAAGGTCGCGGCGGCCGATAGCCAGCTTTTTGCGGTAGCGGCTGTCCACCAGCGCGGCGGCAGCTTCCAGCTCCGGGTCATCGCCGTCCTCCGGGGCGTAGACCGCTTCCAGCGCGCCCGCTACCTCGGCGGGAGCAAGCCCCTTCTGGCGCAGGCTCTGGGCGGCGGCGCGTCGGCTTTTGCGGGCAGCCAGCAGGCTGTGGGCCCGTGCTTCGGCATAGCGGGCATCGTTCACATAGTCCAGCTGCACCATCTCCGCCACAGCGGCGGCAGCGGCCTGCTCGGTATAGCGGCGGCACAGCCGCTCATACAGCATATTGGCAGAGACTTCCTGCCCGGCCAGCGTTTCCAGCGCGCTGGCCCGCGCCTTGGCGGGGTCGGCGCACTTTTCCGCATCCGGGCGGGGTCGGCGGCGGTAGAAGGCCATTTAGTCCTCCACCATGATGTCCAGCTCGCTCTCGCTGCTGCGGGTGGGTGCCTTGACTACCGGCTCCTTTGCGGCGGCGGGCTCGGCGGGCTTTTCCACTGCGGCAGCAGCGCGGCCTGCCGGACGGCGGGTGGCGTACAGCTTATCGGCGTTGGCGCGGATCTGCCCCTCGATGTCGTTGGCGATCTCGGGGTTGTCCTTCAGGAACTGCTTGGCGTTGTCGCGGCCCTGACCCAGACGGATATCGCCGTAGTTGAACCACGCGCCGCTCTTCTGCACGATGCCCAGCTTGACGCCCACGTCGATAAGCTCGCTCATTTTGGAGATGCCCTCGCCGAACATGATATCGAACTCGGCCTCACGGAACGGCGGAGCTACCTTGTTCTTGACGATCTTGGCGCGGGTGTGGTTGCCGATGAACTGGCCGGAGGAGTCTTTCAGGCCCTCCACGCGGCGGATGTCGATACGCACCGAGGCGTAGTATTTCAGGGCGCGGCCGCCGGTGGTCACCTCCGGGTTGCCGTACATGACGCCCACCTTCTCGCGCAGCTGGTTGATGAACACGCAGACCGTGTTGGTCTTGCCGATGACGCTGGTCAGCTTGCGCATAGCCTGACTCATCAGACGTGCCTGCAGACCCACATGGCTGTCGCCCATCTCGCCCTCGATCTCGGCGCGGGGCACCATGGCGGCGACCGAGTCCACTACAATGGCATCAATGGCACCGGAGCGCACCAGTGCTTCGCAGATCTCCATGGCCTGCTCGCCGGTGTCCGGCTGGCTGACCAGCAGGTTGTTGATGTCCACGCCCAGTGCCTCGGCATAGGTGGGGTCCAGTGCGTGCTCTACGTCGATAAAGGCCACCTCGCCGCCCTTCTTCTGGGCTTCGGCAAGGATGTGCAGCGCCAGCGTGGTCTTACCGCTGGATTCCGGGCCGTACACCTCGATGATGCGGCCGCGCGGCACACCGCCCACGCCCAGCGCCAGATCCAGCCCCAGACTGCCGGTGGAAATGGCATCCACCTGCATGGAGGCGTTGTCGCCCAGCTTCATGACGGCACCCTTGCCGAACTGCTTTTCGATCTGCGCCAGCGCCGTAGCCAGCGCGTCCTTCTTGGCTTCCGGCTCGGTCTTTTGGGTAGCCGGTGCAACGTTGTTGTTCTGATTTTTTGCCATAGCCTGCTGCTCCTTTATCCTTTGGGCCCGCAGAGGGCGGGCTGTCCTTCGCTTTCCTTCTTAGTATAACACAAAATCAAAATATTACAACAAGAAGTTGTTTGTTTTTTCCAATTTATTTTGGGCGGCGGGCAGTCACGCAGCGGTCGTTGCCGCCAAAGTCCTGAATGCAGCGGATCTCTGCCCAGCCGTTCTCTGCCAGCAGGGCGGTTACGGCTTCCCGCTGCTGCCAGCCGATCTCCAGCACCAGCGCCCCGCCGGGGCACAGCGCATTTTGGTAGTGCTGCGCCAGCGCCCGGTAGAACATAAGGCCGTCCTCCCCGGCTTCCAGCGCCATGGCAGGCTCCTGCGCCACCTCGGGCTGCAGCTGCTCCATCTCTGCGGCGGTCAGGTAGGGCGGGTTTGAGACGATAAGTTCCAGCTGCCCCTCCGGCAGCGTTTCCCAGTAGGTGAACAGGTCGCCCTGCACCGGCTGCACCGCGTAGGCGGGCTTTTGGCTTGCTCGCAGCGCGTTCAGCGCCGGACCCCAGTCAAAAGCAGGGGCATCCGCCTGCTCTAAGGCAGAGGGTTCCAATACGTTCTCGGTCTGTCTGCCCTGTCCGCTCAACGCGCAGCGGGCGTTCTTTTCCAGATAGGCAAAGGCCGCAGGGCTTTTTTCCACGCAGGTCACCTGCGCGGCGGGGCAGAAGCGCTTGACCCCCAGCCCTAGACAGCCTGTTCCGGCGCAGAGATCCAGCACCCGGGGCGCAGCGCTGCCCACAAGGGTCTCGGCAGCGGCCTGCGCCACCACCTCGGTGTCTGCCCGGGGGCAGAGCACCCCGGGGCCTACCGCCAGCTCAAAGTCTAAAAAACTCCAGCTGCCGCAGAGGTATTGCAGCGGCTCACGCGCGGCGCGGCGGGTACAGAGCACTTCCAGCGCCGCCGCCTGCTCTGCGGTCAGCGGACGGTCGGAAAGGCGCACGTCCCGCCCGGTGGCCAGCCGGAACAGCTCCCGCGCGTCAAAATCCGCGTCCGGACAGCCTGCGGCGGTCAGCCGCTGCTCCACCTCCCGCACCGCTGCGCGGGGGAGCATTGCTTCGTTTACCATTTGCCCTCCTCCGGGGTCTCGGGCAGCACGGGGGTAACGGCCGCAATGGCCACCTCGATCATGCTGTCGTCCGGCTCAAAGACGGTGAGATGCTGCACCCAGATGCCCGGCTGCCGGATGATGCGGGTGGCAATGTTGTCCGACCGGCCGCACCACTTGAGCAGCTCGTAGCTGATGCCCATGACCAGCGGCAGCAGCAGCAGCTTGCACACCACCCGCAGACCGATACTGCCCCACGGCAGCACGCTGTACAGGAACACGCTGACAATGACCACCAGAATGAGGAAGCTGGTGCCGCAGCGGGGGTGGAAGCGGGTATACTTGCGCACGTTCTCCACGGTCAGCGGGTCGCCCGCCTCGTAGCAGGCAATGGTCTTGTGCTCTGCGCCGTGGTACTCGAACACGCGGTGGATCTCCTTCATTTTGGAGATGCCCACCATATAGGTCAGAAAGATGGCTACCTTCAGCACGGCTTCCAGCACCACCTTGCCCCAGCGCCCCAGCGGCAGCAGATGGTTCACCCCGCCCACAAGGAAGGTGGGCAGTACAGTGAACAGTAAAATCGCCAGCAGACCGCCCAGCACCGCCGCAACGGTCATCAGCGCATTCTCGGCTTTTTCGCCCAGATGCTCTCCCACCCATTTTTCAAAGGCGGTCTCCTCCTCGGCGGGGTCGTAGTCGTCCCCCATGCTCACCTGTGCCGAGTACATCATGTAGCGGTAGCCCACGATCATGCTTTCGATCATGGCAATGGCACCGCGCACCAGCGGGATCTTCGTCCACACCCCATGGGTGGGGGTGGGGTCGAGCTTGGTCTCAATGGTGCCGTCCGGTTTGCGCACGGCGCAGCACATCTGTTTGGGGCCGCGCATCATGATGCCCTCCATCAGTGCCTGCCCGCCTACGCTGGTCTTAAAGCGTTCCTTTTTAGGTTGATTCATTGGTTTCTCCCGATATCCGCCCCTGCCGCTTGCGGCAAAGGACGGTCTTTTTTGTATTTTATCCGGGTCAAGACCCGGGCAAAGTTCATTTTAGCACACAAATGTGACAAAATCTGTGTTTTGGGCGCACCTCACGCCTTGTGGTACAGCGGCAGACCCAAGGTGACCACCGTACCGCGCCCGAGGGTGCTCTTGATATCCAGCGTGCCGTCCAGTGCGGTCATGATGGAATCCACCAGCGCCAAACCGATGCCGCTGCCGCGCACCGAGTTGCTGCCCTTATAGAACTTGGTCTTTACGTTTTCCAGATCCTCCGGCGGGATGCCACGTCCCTGATCGATGATCTCCACAAAGGCTTTGTACTCCCCTGCCCACAGCTTTACCGTAATGCGTCCGCCGGGGGCAGAGTACTTGATGGCATTGTCCAGAATATTGATGAACACCTGCCGCAGACGGTCGGGGTCGGCGTAGACAGGGATCATCTCCTCCGGCTCGGTGTAGTGGAGCAGCAGCCCCTCCTGCCGGATGCGTGCCTCGCAGAAGAGCACCGCATCGGTCAGCTCTGCCACCAAGTCCAGCGGGCGGCACTCCATGCGGATGCGTCCGTTCTGCAGGCGGCTGAAATCCAGCAGTTCCTCCACCATGTTGTTCAGCCGCCCGGTCTCGTTGTTGATGATCTCCAGCCCCTTGCGGTAGTTCTCGTCGGTGGGGTCATCCAAGGTCATCAAGGTCTCCACCCAGCCCCGGATGGAGGTAAGCGGGGTGCGCAGTTCGTGGGACACCGAACTGATGAACTCGTTCTTCATCTTCTCGGTCTCTTCCAGTCCCTCGGCCATCTGGTTGATGGTGCCGCGCAGCCGGTCCACCTCGTCGTGGGGGTCGCCGGTCAGGGGCAGACGCACGTCCAGCTCGCCCCGGGCGATGCCGGCAGCGGTGCGCTCCACCTGCCCCAGCGGCACCACGATGCCCCGCACAAAGTACAGCCCGGACATGACCGTAAACAGCAAAATTGCCACTGCAATGAATCCACTGACGATAACGGCGTTTTTGACCTGCCGCTCCACCAGCGCCAGACTGGTGACCAGCCGCAGAGCAGCCACGTCCTCGGCGTCGTAGGGCACCAGCGAGCAGGCCGCCATGACCATCTCGCCGGACTGAGTGCGGTACACCGCCACGCCCAGACCGTCCGGTGCGCCAAGCGCCTGTTCAAAATCCTTACTGCTGACGATGCCCTCCGCGTCCGTACCGCTGGAGGAGGCAATGACGCCGCCGTAGCTGTCCAGCAGCATGAACTCGTATTTATCCTTATCGGCAAACTGTTCCACCATGCGCCGCAGCGCCAGACTGCGGCTGGCGGCGGCGCTCTGGGCGGTATCGCCGGTATACATTTTCAGCTGGCCTGTCACCGAGGAGAACCGTCGGTACATGATCTGCTGCACGCTGCTGTAATAGCCCCGGGTATAGCTGTACAGGAACATTGTCTCGGCCAGCAGCACCACCAGTACGGTGATAAGCAGATTGCCCCGCAGCCAGCGGCGGGTGATACCGCTTCGCATAACAGTGTCCTCCTTTCGGTGAGTATAGACGAAAAAATATTTTTTTGTGATTCAGGAAAGTCCGCAGGACTTTCCTGAATCACATTTTTATTCTTCCCACCGGTAGCCGTAGCCCCACACGGTCATGATGTGGGTGGGGTGGCTGGGCTCGTCCTCCACCTTCATGCGCAGACGGCGGATGTTCACATCCACGATCTTTACATCGCCAAAGTAGTTCTCGCCCCAGACCCCTTTCAGGATCTTTTCGCGCACCAGCGCGGTGCCCGGGTTGCGGAAGAACAGCTCCATGATCTGGAACTCCACCTGCGTCAGCTCGATGGGCTGACCGGCTTTCAGCAGCACGCGGCGGTTCTCGTCCAGCACGAAGTCGCCGCTGGTCAACGTGCCCAGTGGGGTGTTCCCGCTGCTGTCCTCCTCCTTGGTGCGGATGACCCGGCGGCACAGCGCCTCCACACGCGCCAGCAGCTCGCTGACGCTGAAGGGCTTGGTCATGTAATCATCTGCACCGATGGACAGGCCGCGGATCTTATCCTGCTCCTGCCCCTTGGCGCTGAGGATGATGATGCCGATCTGCTGGTCGGTGCGGCGGATGGTCTCGCACAGCGAGAACCCGTTCATGCCCGGCAGCATCACGTCCAGAATGGCGGCATCACAGCCGGGCTTCTGCGCCAGCAGCGGCAGGGCGGCTTCGGCGCTTTCGGCCTCCACTACCTCCATCCCCGCATGGCGCAGGTTCAGGGCAATCATATCGCGGATATTGGCTTCATCTTCTACAACAAGCACTCGTACCATGCAGCATCCTCCATTCCTTAATTCAGCAGATACAACGCCTTGGAAAGGCGGTAGTTTGTGTCGGCAAGCAAAACGCCCGGACCCATTTGGGCCTGCACCTGACGGGACGCTACCACGCCCAGCCGGGTCCAGCCGGTGGAGTTGGCCGAAGTCCTTGCCAGCCGTACCGTCAGCACCAGCTGATCCTCGTCTACGGTGCGCAGCTCCACCGCGCCGTCATATTCCTCGCTGTCGGTCAGTTTCAGGTTGCCCTCCCACTCGGCGGGCAGCTCGATATAACAGTTGGTCTCCTCGTCCAGCAGGCCAAAGCTTTTTTCCGGGTGGCTGCTGGTGTAGTCCATCCAGACAATAAAGTCCATGCGGCGGCTCTGGCTCAGGTTCAGCAGACCCGCCTCGTCCGGCTGGGTGGGGATCTCCACGATGCCGTCCCCATCCAAGTCCCGGCTGACCAGCGTGGGCACGTTGCGCAGAGAGGCGTTATACAGCCGCTGGCTGCTGATCCGCGTGGCGGGCACCATCTGCTGGCTAGTCTCATCGTAGCACAGCAGCACCGAGGCCAGATTGTTGCCGGAAATGCCGGTCCAGCCGTCCAGCACCAGATAGTGCCGTCCGTCCGCGCCCGCGCCCGCCGCCACCGAGGCGCAGCCGGAAAACTTATCTGCGGAAAGGCCGTTGACTGCCACCTGCCGGAAGCTGCCCTTGCGGTCCGCGGTCAGCAGCTCGATCTGCACACTGCCGTCCTCCTGTGTAGACATCAGGATCAGGTCCTGACTGCTGCCGCCGGTGATATTTTCCACCAGATACTGCTCGTACTGCTGCTCCAGAATGGTGGACAGGGTGCCGTCCTGATAGGAGTACACCGCCAGATAGTGGTCATTCTGCGCAGCGGTATAGCCCACCACCAGCTGGCAGCTGTCTGTATCCTGCAATTGGGCAAGGCTGACGTTCTCCACCGTTTCGGCAAGACCTTCCACGCTCTGACGCACCTGCCAGCTTCCGGCGTCATCCCGCTGCAAGATAGCCATGCAGACGTTGGCGGTCTGGGCGGTGGTATACAGCACCGCCGCGTCCTGCTGACCATCGCCGTCCAAATCTTGCAGCACAAAGGGAGAAAGCAGTTCACCCTGAATGGGATATTTCAGCTGGGCGCTCTCCCCCAGCCAGTCGTTCAGGGCAGTTTGCAGCGCGCCGTAATCGCCGGAAAGTTTCGGGGCACGCAGCAGCTCCTCTACCTGTGCCTTTTCGTTGGCCGGCAGCAGCGTCTGGCAGCTGCACAGCACAAAGCACAGCAGCGTGCACAGCACCAGCCGCAGCCTGCGGGTCCTGTTCATACCGGTCAACCTCCTTCCGGGCATAAAAAATGCTATTTTCAGTATACCACACTTTGCGGGCACAAAAAAGGGGGGGTGAGGCATATCCGGCAAGCTTGCGCGTGGGACGATTTTGAATGCGCGCCGCGTTGCTCTGCGCATATTCAGCGGAAAGATTATTTTTATTTGTAGTTTCGAAACGCCTGCGGGCGTTTCGAAACTACTTTTTCACGGGTGGGGTCGTGGAGGGAAACAGCAGATGCCGCGCCGCGTTCTGCGAAAGCGCGGCGTTGCGGAATCAACTTTCTGCTTGCCGCAAGCGGGCTAAACTCCTTCAGTCAAAACCTGACGGTTTTGCCAGCTCCCTCTGGGAGGGAGCCTTTGGCATAGCGGGAAAGTTTCTGGCTTAACCGGAAAGTTTGCGGGCGCGCTTGCTCCCCCTCGGGGGAGCTGTCGCGCAGCGACTGAGGGGCTATAAATGGAGAAGCGAAAAAAGCGTTAAAGCGATAGCGCCGACTGGCGCAGCGCTAGCTTTTTTGTGCTTCGACTTCTTCTTTAGGATTGTCAAGGGCGTGCAGCCCTTGACCCGTTGCGGGGTGGGTGGAGTCCAGAGGTAGGGAGGGGGGAGTCGGAACACCCCTCCCTGCCTCTGGCCCAGCGGAGCGTCTTTGCTCGCTGAAAACAAGCAGAAAGTCACCCCGCGGAGCGCAATGCACTTTTCCGGTTCTCTTTTGGTGTCAAAAGAGAACATCCCACGCGCTTTTGCAATAAGTTGCAAAAAAAGAAACCACTGCACAAAAGCTGTGCAATGGTTTCTCTTGTTACTGTATCAAACAGTCAGAGCAGGATCAGACGAGCTCCAGAACTGCCATCTCAGCTGCGTCGCCGCGGCGAGCGCCGATCTTGATGATGCGGGTGTAGCCGCCGTTGCGGTCAGCGTACTTGGGGCTGATCTCGTCAAACAGCTTCTTTGCAACATCTTCCTTGGTGATGTAGGCGTAGACCTGACGCTTGGTGTGCAGGTCGCTGGCCTTGCCAAGGCTGATCATCTTCTCGGCCATGGAACGAACGTCCTTAGCGCGAGTGACAGTGGTCTCAATCTTGCCATTCTCTAACAGGTAGGTAACCATAGCGCGCATCATAGCGTTGCGGCTGTCGCTGGTTCTACCGAGCTTTCTGGTACCGGGCATCCCGTTTCACTCCTTAAATTATTTTAGTTATTCGTCATCCGTGTTCAGCTTGAAGCCGAGGGAGTCCAGCTTAGCCATGACTTCCTCCAGGCTCTTGCGACCGAGGTTACGGACCTTCATCATCTCGTCCTCGCTCTTGCTGACCAGATCTTCCACCGTGTTGATGCCTGCGCGCTTCAGGCAGTTGAAGGAACGCACGCTCAGATCCAGCTCTTCGATGGTCATCTCCAGAGCCTTCTCCTTGTCGTCGTTGGTCTTTTCTACCATGATCTCAGCGCCGGCGGCCTCGTCCGACAGGTTGACGAACAGGTTCAGGTGCTCGGTCAGCACACGGGCAGCCAGAGAAACGGCTTCCTGTGCGTTGATCGTGCCATCCGTCCAAACCTCAATGGTCAGCTTGTCGTAATCAATGGCCTGTCCAACACGGGTGCTCTCGACGTTATAATTCACCTTGAGCACAGGGGTGTAAATGCTGTCAACGGGAAGGGTGTTGATATCGTTCTTCTCGATGATAGCCTGTTTGTTGCGCTCTGCGGGCACATAGCCGCGACCCTTGTCGAAAGTCAGCTCCATAACGAGCTTGGCACCCTCGCCCAGAGTTGCAATGTGCCACTCAGGGTTCAGAATTTCGATGTCGTCGCCCTGCTTGATGTTGTCAGCAGTGACCTCACAGGGACCAACTGCCTCAACACGCACTGTCTTCGGACCCTCGGTGTACAGCTTTGCAGCGATACCCTTCAGGTTCAGGACAATTTCGGTGACGTCTTCCTTGACGCCCTCAATGGTGGAGAACTCGTGGACCACACCGTCAATCTTGACGCTGGTCACGGCGACACCGGGCAGAGAGGAAAGAAGCACACGACGCAGGCTATTGCCCAGTGTGATGCCAAAGCCACGCTCCAGAGGTTCTGCCACGAATTTACCGTAGCGGCCGTCCGGGGACAGGCTTGCCGTTTCGATCTTGGGACGTTCAATCTCCATCATATCTATGCCCTCCTTGTCAAACCGGTGTTTCCACCGGCCCATTATTGAATTCTTTCAAAAAAAGAATGCGAAAGCGTGCCATCCAAAAGGAAGGCACTGCCTTCTTAATGGATTACTTGGAGTACAGCTCGACGATGAGGTGCTCTGCGACTTCGTAGTCGATATCGCTGCGCTCGGGCAGCTTAGCGACAACGCCCTTCAGAGAACCGGTCTCGCGGTTCAGCCATGCGGGCAGAGCCACGACGGGAGCCTCGGCACCGGTCAGCTTTGCAAACTTTGCAGAGCTGCGGCTGGACTCGCGCACTTCGATCACATCGCCGGCCTTCACCTGGTAAGAGGGGATGTTGACCTTCTTGCCGTTGACGGTGAAGTGAGCGTGAGACACCAGCTGACGAGCGTCGCGGCGGGTCTGAGCAAAGCCCAGACGGAACACGACGTTGTCCAGACGGCACTCCATGATCTGGAGCAGGTTCTCACCGGTCTTGCCGGGGCGAGCCTCTGCCTTCAGGTAAGCGTTGTGGAACTGCTTCTCCAGAACGCCGTAGATGAACTTGACCTTCTGCTTCTCCTTCAGCTGAGATGCGTACTCAGACTGCTTCTTGCGCATGTTGCCATTGGAGTTGCGGGTGGTATTCTTCTTTGCATAGCCCATGACCGCAGGAGAAATGCCCAGGGCCTTGCAACGCTTTGCGATAGGCTGCGTATTCTTTGCCATAATTCAATTTCCTCCTTCGATCAGACACGACGGCGCTTCGGGGGACGGCAGCCGTTGTGGGGGATGGGAGTCACGTCCTTGATCAGGGTGACTTCCAGACCGGTAGCCTGCAGCGCACGGATAGCGGACTCACGGCCAGCGCCGGGGCCCTTGACGTAAACTTCAACAGTCTTCATGCCGTGCTCGATCGCAGTCTTAGCTGCGGTCTCGGCAGCGGACTGAGCTGCGAACGGGGTGCTCTTGCGGCTGCCACGGAAGTTCAGGGAGCCGGAGGAGCACCAAGACACTGCATTACCCTGCAGGTCGGTGATGGTAACGACAGTATTGTTGAAGGTAGACTGGATGTGAGCCTGACCAGCAGCAATATTCTTGCGCTCTTTCCGCTTCATGCGGACATTTGCGCCCTTCTTGGCGTTATTTGCACTTGCCATTTCTCAAATCCTCCTTACTTCTTCTTGTTTGCGACAGTGCGCTTGGGACCCTTGCAGGTACGAGCATTGGTCTTGGTGCGCTGGCCGCGGCAGGGCAGATTCTTGCGATGGCGGGTGCCACGGAAGGACTGGATCTCGACCAGACGCTTGATGTCCAGAGCCACGTTGCGGCGCAGGTCGCCTTCAACGAGGATGTTTGCCTGATCGATGTAGTCACGGATCTTAGCCTCTTCGTCCAGAGTCAGATCCTTGACGCGGGTATCGGGGTTGATGCCAGTTGCTTCCAGGATCTTGTTAGCAGTGGTCTGGCCGATACCATAAACGTAGGTGAGACCCACCTGAACGCGCTTCTCGCGGGGCAGGTCAACGCCGGCAATACGTGCCATAGTAGTTTC
>ENA-UERN01000963-UERN01000963.1-human-gut-metagenome-genome-assembly--contig:-NODE-963-length-29639-cov-10.049489_pt1 | contig 29639 bp, 25 predicted proteins | sample MGYA00242950_ERZ507950 | MGnify/ENA primary metagenome ERZ507950 (study PRJEB26167, sample SAMN06115515) | human gut metagenome | host: Homo sapiens | place: China:Ningxia | collected 2014-11-26...
ACTCCTGCAATATAACTTTTTGAGGAAAGGAGAAATAATTAAAACCACCCCTTTCGAGATGGTTTTAATTATATGTGAGCTTGAAAAGAAGGATACCTTTGAAAAAACAATGAAGCCGTTGCGGCTATATTTTTCATTCTAAAAACACACCGCTGTAAAAATATGCATGGTTCCCGAGGCTCCATATTCCCACCTGCTATTACCTCATAGGAGCCTTGACGGTTACCAGAAAAAGGCATAGCCGCGAAAGGATGGCTTATGAAAAGCAGGAGAAGAAAAGCTGAACGTTCCGCATAATATGCTTGTATGCAGGCAATTCCTGAAAAGGAAAACTAGACCTACTCAAATATTTGGAATGATCATAACACCGGCGGTGCTGGTTACGCACTCCTTGGTCATCGCCGGGATCATGCTGAGTTTCAGCTCCTTGTAGACGAACACACCTACAAAGATGCAGTAGAACGTGCAGATGGCTCCTGCTTCCGTTGCGGTGAAGATACCCATGCGCAGACCCATGACGATGCCAAAGGGAATCAGCAGCGCCCAGAATGCGTCCAGCAGTGTTTTCAGGCATTCCTTCAGCGGCATCTTGTGGGTACGTGTGCCGATGTAGCCCTTTTTCTTTGCCACCAGGTAAACTGCCGCCATCAAAAGCACCATCAGGAAGAGGCCAGGGCCATAGTCCGCCAGGAACATTTTCGCCACGGACACATTGGCCAGGCTGCCGTAGAGGACCAGACAAATGCCCGGCGGGATAATCGGCGTCAACGCGGCAGACGCTGCGGTGACACCGGCGGAGAAGCCCTTGCTGTAGCCGCGCTTGGTCATCTCCGGCACCAGCATCTTGACCTCCATGGCCGCGTCCGCATTGGCGGAACCGGACACACCGCCCATCAGGGCGCTGAGCACCACGTTGGACTGGGCCGGACCGCCCACCATGCGGCCGGTGATCATGTCCGCCACATTCATCAGCCGGGTGGCGATGCCGGAATAGTTCATAATGACGCCCACTGCCACAAAGAACGGCACTGCCAGAAGAGTAAAGGATTCGCCTTGGGATACCATCTTTTGGAAGATCATGTACGGAGCCAGAGTAAGAAATCTGACGGCAGGGAGGAAGTCCTTTGAAACGCGGAGGGCGCAGTGTCAGCAGCTGACGCTATAAATATACAGACATATTCTGCGGGGCATCCGCAAACGGCCCTGCGCGGCGCAAGCGTGCCGATGAGGTGGGCGGCTGAATGATATGAGACACGGCGGTTTAGAGCGGTGTTTGTGTGATCGCACAAATACCTGCAAAAAAACGCCGTGAATTATTATACGTATTATGCATTGCAAAATGATTAAATATTCACTATACTCAGACTATCAGCTAACAGCAATTCACCCTTTGGAGGTACAAAGCCATGATGAAAGTTTGGAAGACCATCTATTCAGTCAAGGGGCCGAAGACCATGATGGAAATGACGGCAGTGGAGCTGATGGAGGCAATGAAGGAGACAAAGACGATCATTCTCTCCTTTGGCGCTATCGAGAACCACGGCGCACATCTCCCTCTGGGCGCGGACTATTATCAGGCGGAGGCGCTGATCCGATGCACCTATGAGGCACTGCTGGAAAAGGGGCACAAGACCATCCCCGGTTTTGCGGTTCCCTTCGGAACGCAGACCAATCAATTCGAGCGGCAGGGCGAGCATCTGGTGGGCAACGCATACCTCTTTGAAAAAGTATTCATCGACATGACCGAGAGTCTGATACTCGCCCTGCACGAAACAGGCTTTGAGAAGTTTATTCTCATCATAAACCATTCCGAGAACCAAGCCGCCCTGAATGTGGCCGCCAAGGATCTGGCAAACCGTTACCAGATCCAGTGCATCGTATGTGACTGGGTGCCGCCCCACAATGATTTCTGGCCGCAGGTACTCAAAAACGCAGAGCATCAGGGTCACGGCGGCGAGGACGAGACGGCCTGCGTGATGGCAACCGTTCCGGAGCTGGTGCATCTGGAGAATGCAAAGCCCTACTATGCGCCGGAGGACGAATGCCCGGTGAAGATGGGCGGCTTGTACTACTACGGCGGCTCTGTGGGTGTATTCACTCCTGTAGAGAAGTATCTGGATCACAGCCCGGGCTACATCGGCGATCCGGCGGACGCAACCGCGGAAGAGGGGATCGTTTGTCTGGAGCAGTATGCCAAGTGGATCGCCCAAGTAGCAGAGAAGTATTTGTTTTAGCGAAGAATAGGAGATAAATATGTCGGATCAAAAAAATAATCAAGAGCTGCAGATGCCCTTTGGGGCCGCACTGTTCTGTATGCTCTTCCTGTTGGGCTCCATGGTCGCGTCGATGCTGTGGCTGGATATTCCCATCCATATCGACCTGCTGCTTTCCATCGGCGTAACGCTCCTGGTGGCGTATCTCTGCAATGGACACCAGTGGAAGCCCCTTTCTGACGCCATTGACTATGGCGGTAAGATCTGCATTCAGCCCACGATCATCATGATGACCATTGGCTGCGTGGTGGCGTCCTGGATCGCATGCGGCACGGTGCCCATGATTATCTACTGGGGACTGAAGCTCATCAACCCCTCTGTATTCCTGCTGACGTCCTGCCTCATCACCGCGATCGTCGCCATCCCTATTGGCAGTTCGTGGTCTGCTGCGGGCACCATCGGCGTGGCGCTTATGGGCATCGGCATGGGGCTGGGCGTCAATCCCGCCATGACAGCCGGAGCCGTTGTTTCCGGAGCCTATCTGGGTGACAAGATGTCCCCCATGTCCGACACCACCAATCTGGCTCCTGCTGTGGCGGAGGCCGACCTGTTCGACCACATCAAGTCCATGATGTACACCACCGGCCCCGCCTTTGTCATCACGCTGATCGTCTATGGCCTGCTGGGCTTGCAGTATGATGCCAGCTCCGTGGACTCCGAGATGGTAACCATGATGACGGCGGCGATTCAGGAAAACTTCCACATGAATATCCTGCTGCTTCTGCCCGCCGTGGTGGTCATTGTCATGGCGGTCTGCAAGTGTCCCTCCATTCCCACGCTGATGGTCTCCACTCTGGTGGCTGTGGTGTTGGCGATGCTCGTTCAGGGGCAGACGCTCTCCGGTATTTTGAATATTCTGGACAGCGGATTCTCCATTGACACCGCGCTGCCCGAGTTCAACCGGCTGGTGAACAGAGGCGGGCTGCAAAGTATGCTGTGGACGGCGGCTCTGGGCATCCTCGGTATGCTGTACGGCTCCATCATGGAAAAGACCGGCTTGCTGGAGGCTCTGCTATCCAAAATGGACCCTCTGGTGAAGTCTACCGGCGGACTTGTCACCGCTGTTGTCCTGACGTGCACGCTGCTGCTGATGGCAACAGCATCTCAGACATTGGCAATCGTGGTGGGCGGCAGAATGTATATCGGCGAGTTCAAGAAGAAAAACCTCCTGCCCCAGACCCTCTCCCGCACCTTGGAGGACTCTGGCACGATCATCAGCCCTCTGGTTCCTTGGTCTCTGTGCGGCGCCTACATGGCGGGCACCTTGGGGGTCTCCACCATGTCGTATCTGCCCTTTGCCATGTTCTGCTGGCTGTGCCCTGTACTGGCCATTGTATATGGCTTTACCGGCAAATTCTTCTGGAAGACCGGCGAAAAGTCCAGCCAGAAAGTCTACCAGCTCAGCACATTGATGGAAGCTTCCTGATAAATTCATTGAGATAAGACCGCACAAAGAACAGCTGCCACAAGTAAGCGAACAGGCTTATTTTTGTGGCAGCTGCCTTTTTCACGCGAGACAAGGTCATGCGGCGCCCAACAGAAACACCCGGCCAAAACTCACGTGAGACATATACAGCCCACATAAATAGTGGCAGACACGGATGCGGCTGCCGGTATTTTATGGCAAACGAGATCAAGACCTCGTAAGTAGGAGAACGTGACACGCGGATCGCAAAAGCTGCGTGTAAGAATGGGAAACTGTGTCGGCGATCCGGGCGGCGTTATCGGCTGCGGGTATGGGCCGACTCCTCTGTATCGATATGTTGCTATTTTGCCGCAGGTTCGGTATAATTGCGTTATACCAGCGAAAAATACAAGAATGCGAGGAGATAATACAATGAAATTTCGAAGAGGTGTAAAATAAAGAAAATGCGCGTAAAAGAATGTAGTGTTTTCAAGGGTTTGCTGGTTTTTCTGTAAAATACGGTAAGCTGTTATAAAAGCTGTTAGGGGTAAATATAGGGGTAGAAATCAGCCCCTTATTCTGGCTTCGGAACAGCGTAAAAAGTTGCATTTTGTCGTTCTTTATGATATGCTCACCGTGGCGCTACCAGTTAACGGCGGCGGTTTGGCCCCCATTTCCGGGGGTAACTTCTTGCCCCCTGATCTTGCGAAAGGGGGGCTGCTCATGAGTACATCCGAAGTTCTTCAACTTTGCCTTGTCATCATCGGTATTTGCAGCCTGTTCATTCAGGCAAAAAAGAAGTAACCGCCCAGCCTCCAAGCAAGCGGTTACTTCTTAACCAAGTGGGGGGCTAACCGTCTGCCGGTAGTGCCTCTTTCTATTTTCATTATAGCGATTTCTTTCGTGATGTCAAGTTTCGCTTTGCATAGAGCAGTTCCCCGCCGAGTGGCGGGGAACTGCTCATTTTATACGGATTTACTTGCCCTGATAGGCAGGAACGTGACGATTTGTGCACGGGTGCAGGTGCTGTTGACGCCGAAGGTGCCATCTGCCATGCCGTTGGTAACTCCGAGTTGACCGCCAAGCGGTTGGTAGAATACGCGTTGGAGCATCACAAAATCGGCGTTGAGGGTCAGACCATGGTCATCATTGACGAGTGTCAGATCATCTTCAACTGCCGGGACTTCGGGCGGAAGGATCGCGGCGCTTGGGTGACGCTGTTCTCCCAGCACCGGAAGCTGAACAACTACGGTTTCGGCGGTCTGCTGATCTCCCTGACCGGCATGACGTGGTTCGTTGCGATCGAATACTGGTACGGCGGCAACAATCTCATGCTCAGTAAGCAGATTTTCGCGTATCACAAGAAGTACAGCAAGGTTTACGACAGCTATAAGCTCTTCAGCGATATGGTCAGCGCAGGCGGGGACGTCTGTGCCGGGGTAACCGCGCGAGCGGTGGGGCCCCGGGGAACGGCGGCCCCGACGCGCATGACCAGCAAGTGAAAAAGCGCTTGATGCGTCGGCTCGTCGCTGTACTCATTGTCATACAAAATTCGCAGCCTGGCACGTCGCAGCCTGGCACGGCTGCGGCTACGGAACTGTAAGACGCCGGAAAAGTGCAGGAAACCGCACTTGACCCCCGGCTGGTAGCACGGGGTGCTATTAGTCATGGTGGTTTGTACCAAAGCCTTTCATATCAATGGTTTAAGGGTGATTTTATAGAGATACTGATTGACTATCTCCGATTTACCTCAAAAATACATAATTGGGTTGATTTGGCGGAAATGCTGGGACTGCAAAAAGTAGATTGGGAGCAGGGAAAGGCTCGTGACGGCTGGCTCTGTCATGAGTTCTTCGGTGGGATTCATCTCTATCACGGTGGCCGTGATGATGCCGGTGTGGAGCTGTCCGACGCTGGCTGCCGGATGCTGGAAACCTGCAACGGAAATTCCTTCGATTGGATCGCCCTGTTTAGCTACATCCGGGAGCAGGGCGATGAAATGAATCCTCGCCCCGCTCCACTCTCCGCCGTGCCACACGGCACAGCAGCGCCACAGCCGTACTCATACGCCCTCACCTCCGAACAGCAGCGCCGCCACCAGCGTCTCCAGCTCCTCCAGCCGGGTCTCCTGTGTGGGATGCGCCGCGCGGTAGTCGGCCCGCAGGGGTCTCCGAGCAGTCCGCCTTGCCGGACAACTCATAGCCCTCCGCCAAGGGTCTATATACCGCCCCATCCTCGTCCGTCACGCTGTCTGCCGTGTAACTCCGCGCGTTTTTGATGGTCAGCGCGGGCGTATTTGTCCCAAGCTTGTATAAATACAAGATCATGCCGTTTCTCCTTATATAAATTTACCGCCCTGTATAATCACGCCGCCGTTTCTCGTTACATTTCCGCCGCCGCCCAGCGTGGCTGGGACCTTGTCCGAAAGCATGGCCACCCCACCGAGATCGGTAAATACGCCGTACTTGCTGCCGCCGTATTCTCCCCCTAGTTCTGTTTCGATTATGCCGATATGCCCGGCACCAAAACAGTTGATAACCATTTCAAAATTATGAAATTTACAATCCCAAAGATCACAACAACCGCGGTTGACTGTTGTTGCGGCACGCCCGACCTGTCCTCCGTTAGGTGACACATAGCCGGTAAAGGAACACTCCCGCGCCATGACCTCGCTGGTCGAGCAGTAGACGCAGCTTTCACCATACGGTATATTTGATCCAAGTTCCCATTTCAGCTTCTCCATTATCACCGGCGCACTGCAGTTTTTCAGCGTAAAGCCCCGCGTAAACACGCAGTCGCCCAAATTGTTCGCGTGGAATGAGAGGCTGCCATAGCCGTGAAAGTCCTTCACGTAAACAATGTCGGAATTCGTTCCGCTGAGAGTGATGTCATGATGCTCAGTCAGCAAGCGGGGAAGGGAGTTGAGATAGGCTTGCAGCTCCGACGCAGGTATGGTGACGGCTCGGGATGGCACGCCGGTAGCCAGCACCTTTCTTCGCACCGGGCCGCAGTCGCTTTCAGTGATAAGACCGGCAGGGGAGCAGAGCACCTCTGCGCCGCCGTCCTTGCTGATGGTCTGGCGCAGGTAAAATCGCAGCACCGTGTCGCCCCCGGCTTGAATACGCGGCTGTTCTTTGACTTGATCGACCGTCGTTACAACAAGGAAGGCAATTTTAACATGGTTTTCACCAGCAACAAGAATCCGGCTCTCTGGCGTGAGGACTTTAATGAGGACTTTACACTTCTGTGTGCGCTGGACCGCATCTTTGATGAAGCTACGGTATTCAAGCTGCGGGGCGAGAGTTTCCGCGGGAAGAAATTGGATACAGTTTCTGTACAGACTGGCAAAGTAAAGGCCGTTGAGCTGTTGGCTGACCAGCAAGAAGAATAATATTTATTTGCCAATCTGGGTTGTTTGGTTTTTCTATCTGAGCTTTGATTAGCGATTTCAGTTGAGCCCGCAATGGTTTTCCTGGCGAACGCTAACAATCCCATTCCGGGTCAAAAGTGGGTCAGGAACAGGGGACTCCAATTTTTCTGGCATGGTGCCCCAAATTTTTCTTGCGTGATGGAATGTCACATGGTATTATAAAAGTGCAATCGCAAGAAAAGTTATAAAGGGGGCGCTGACTTGCCAAGAGGAAAATTGTTAAACGGTCTGGTAACGCAGCAAAAGGTATTACGGGCGGCGGTGGCGTTGTTCCTGGAAAAGGGCTACACCAGAACTACAACCGGAGAGATCGCAAAGGCGGCAGGCATTGGGCAGAGTTCATTCTTCCATGTTTTTCCCAGTAAGGAGGCGCTGCTGCTGGAGCTGGTAAAGCGGATGTTCAGCGGGCAATTCGCTCTGGCGGGACAGCACAGCGGGGAACAAGATCCGGTGCTCCTGTACGCCGTGGAAACGGCCCTCCAGCTCCACATCGCCGAGCTGACCGAGCCGCTGCGGGAGCTGTATGTGATGGCATACTCTCTGCCCTCCATCGCGGCGTATCTTTACAAAAGCACAACGAAACGGTTGCAAGTTATCTTCGGGCCTTATCTGCCGGAGGCGCAGCCAAAGGACTTCTACGAAATGGAGATCGCATCCGCCAACATTATGCGGGGGTTCATGTCGGTTCCCTGTGACGTGTATTTCACGATGGAGGCCAAGATCTCTCGCTTTCTGGACTGCTCGTTGAAACTCTATGACGTACCAAAGGAGAAGCGGGCGGCGATCACGGCGGCCGTCTTGCAGATGGACCTTCACACAATGGCTTTGGGCATCATCCAAAAGACTGTCCAGCAGGCGGAAAAAGGCTTTGAGGCCCTGACGGAAAAACAAATTTAGGCAAGAGGATATCCCCTTGGTTCCTCCAAAGGAGGAACCAAATGACTTTCATCATGGAGGGATCACGATGGAAAAACGATTTTTTGGTATTCTGGCAGCTCTGTGTCTGTGCCTGACACTGCTGCCGGCGACGGCGATGGCGGAATCCGGCTCTATCGATCAAGCCAAGTTCTTTGTAGACAGTTGGGGCGATCTTCGGGATACTCTAAAAAATTCGACAGAAGCTGTTATCAACGCACAGCTTACCAAAGGAATCACATGGGACGGAGGTTCTATCGTCATTCCAAAGGAAAAGACGGTGACACTCGATCTGAATGGTTGTAAAATTGACGCACAGAATCAAGGTACGGCCATTCAAGTATATGGTACACTGACTATCAACAACAGTGGCCAAAGCGAAAGCGGAATGCCGGATACCGGACCAGCTGGTGGCGCAATCGTGTACGGAACCGCAACCAGCGACAGTCCTGCCGGCGGCATTTATATTGCACCCGGTGGTCAAGTGACTATGAACGGCGGCTGGATTGCACTATGTAAAACCTCATTGCGTAAAGAGAACAATAGCAGTGGCAGTAGAGAATATTACGGCAGTGGCGGCGTATATATTTCGGAAAATGCCAGTTTTACTATGAATTCCGGTTTTATCCAGGACTGTACCACAGACATTGATAAGACAAGCGATATAACTGCCGGTGGTGTGGTGAATAACGGAACTTTTACAATAGGAACCTTTGTTAATATTACATATGGCTACCAATCCACAATCCCCAAAGTCCCCAGTGTATATAATTGTGAAAATGGCATTTTCACTTCAAGCAGTGGCTTTGTATTCGGTAATATCGCTAACAAGGGAACCATTCAGCGCACAACTCCTATTCCAAATGATGCCAATATCAAAGGATTTGCTGGAACTGTAACCAACCGTGGTTCAATCACAGGCGGCAAATTTTCTGGCACGGTCACGAATAACAACCTAATCTCTGGTGGTACCTTTTTGAATACCGTGTCGAACGGAACAGATGCTACCATCTCCGATGGCACCTTTAGCAGTGAAGTTACCAACGATGGTTCAATCACTGGCGGTACCTTTAGCGGAACGGTTAAAAACGGTCAAGGTAAAATCACCAATGGCACCTTTACAGGTACTGTTGAAAATAAAAATAAAAAAGGCCTTGGCAAGATTTCCGGCGGTGATTTTTCTAAGGCTAACATTACCAACGGAAAATACACTGTTGACATCACGATCGGCCAAAACATGACCATTCGTTCCGGCGATGCAAAACAGATTGGACTGATTGTCCAAGAAATGACCCCGGTTGTTGTAACAGCCGACAATGGCTACTACTTCCCCGATAATTACCCCGTAGACGAACAGAATGGCGTCAAGGTTACCCGCAACAGTGCCTCTCAGGTCACGGTTTCCGGTATGCCGTGCTTTAATGTAGATATTACGCTCCCGGCAACTACGGCTAAGACCCAGGCAGCAGCGCCGAGCGCAGTCTTTACCGCCACCGGCTCTGACACGGGTAAACTTACCGATGTTGATTCCGGTATGCAGTACAGCCTTGACAAGGGCGCTACTTGGAAGAATATCAATGGTTCTTCCGCCGAACTGACAGGACTGACGAGCAGCACTGAAATCCAGATTATCAAAAAGGGCGGAGCAACCGCGACGGATTCTGACATTCAGCATATCACGCTCTCTCAAGCCCAAACACCGACTGCGTCTTTCGCTGCAACCGGAACAAACACCGGTACACTGAACGGCGTAACGTCCGGTATGCAGTATCAAATCGATAATGGTGCATGGAATGATATCTCTGGCGAAAGTGCCGTTCTCACCGGACTGTCCAAAGGCTCTGTTATTCACGTTAGAACCAAAGGTGGCGGAACGGTTCTGTTTTCTCGGCCGCAGGACATTACCTTAGAGCAGGCAGAAAAGCCGACTGCGACCTTCACCGCCACCGGAACAAATACCGGTACGCTTTCCGGTGTAACGTCCGGTATGAAATATAGAATCGATAACGGTGAATGGAACGAAATTTCCTCTAATGCGGATATTTCTCTGAATAATCTTTCCGCTTGCACCATCTCGGTTATGCAGCGCGATGGAAAGAAACTGCACTCCGAAACCCAGACCATCACAGTTACCAAGCCCGATGCACCTACGGCTTCCGTACAAAACTGCATCAACGGCAATGACGGCAAGCTGACCGGTGTGAACAACACCATGGAATACCGCATTTCCGGTGAGGAAAGTTGGACTGCTATTGACAGCGACGAGGTACCCGGTCTGGCGGCCGGCAGCTATGAAGTCCGCTGCAAAGCAAGCGGCACCGCGCTTGCCTCTGAGCCGCAGGCGGTTACGATTGGCAGCTATGCCGCACAGCTGACGAAGGTTGACAATAGTGTCAGCTATTATGATTCGCTGAAAGCGGCTGTCGATGCAGCAAAGAACAATTCCGACAGTATCGTTAAGCTGCTGCAGAACATCAAGGTTAAAGCATATTCGCTTGGTATTGAAGGCTGTAAAAATCCCTTTACCATTGACCTGAACGGTAAAACGCTCAGCACTGATATTGATCCTACCGCTCACCCCGGCAACCTTGTTTTCTATTTGAAAAACAATGATGCACCACTTACGCTGATCAATTCGGCATCTACGCAGGCTGTCATTCAAAGCCAGCGAGCCTTTCACATTCAGTTCAGTGGCGGTGTGATCATCGGCAAGCCGGACGGCAGCGACAGCAATATCAAATTCGATCTTAGCACGATGCTCGCGACCGGCAGTCCTGGCAATACCGGCAGTATCACCATCTACGGCGGTATATTTGAATGTCCGGTAAATGTCAGCACAGCTGCAAATGCGGGTGTATCCAAGGTAACACTTTACGGCGGTACCTTTAGCAAAATTGATGTTGCAGCGCCTGCCACTCTGGTCGGTACGTTAGCCGAAGGCTACGGTTTCCGGAAAGAAAACGCATGGGTAAATCAACTTGACGGCACTGAACTGACTGGCGTTACAGTTCAGCAGGCTCCGATCGAAGCCTTCGCCCTTACAGCAGACAAGACGACCGCCAACTACGGCGATGCAATCACGCTCACAACTTCCGCTGATCTGCGGGATGAAGAAAAGGCAGCTACCTATCAGTGGTTCAAAGACGGTGAACTTGTCGAAAATACAGCAGAAAGCAGCTATGTTATCAAAGATTTGACTGCCGGAGACCACAAGATCACCTGTACCGTTTCCTGCGATGGCTACATCACCTCGAAAAGCGTTGATTTGAAGGTAAACAAGGCCGATTGTCAGATCACGCCGCCTACCGCAGTAGAAAAACTTGTATATACCGGCAAGGAGCAAGCGCTTATCACCGCAGGTACAGCCATCGGCGGCACGATGCAGTATTGCCTCACGCAGGACGACACTTACAGCGAAAACGTCCCCACCGGTAAGGACGCTGGTAGCTACACCGTCTGGTATCAGGCCATCGGCGACAGCAACCACAATGACAGCGCACCCGCATCGGTCTCTGTGACCATCGCCCGGCAGCCGGTTGACGTACCGGAGAAAGACGCGACGATATTCACCTATGACGGCGAAAAGAAAACCTACACCATCGCTGCAAACGACAACTACACGATTGCCAATGCGGAGCAGATGAACGCCGGCACTTACACCGTTACCGTTACGCTGAAAGATACGGAGAATTTCGTCTGGAACGATAAGACGGATGCTGCGAAGGGGTACACCTTCGTAATTGCCCCGGCGAAAGTCACCGTCACTATCAAGGATAAGACTGTCTATGTGGGCAGTAAAACAGCCCCCGACCTGAGCAAGCCGGAAAAGGACAAGGATTACACGATTTCCGGTCTGATTGGCGAGGATACGCTGACCGGAAGTGTCAAGCTGAAGTACAACCCCGCAACGCCGGACATGACTAAAGTCAGCGACACAACCCAGATTGTGAACAACGGCAGCACCCTGGCAAACAGCAACTATGATGTGACGTATGTGGACGGCAAGCTGACCGTCACCTATCGTCCGTCCTCTGGCGGTTCTTCCTCTGGCAGCAGCACAGTAAAGACCGAAACCACGAAGAACGATGACGGCTCCACCACCAAGACCGAGACTAAGAAGGACGGTACCGTGATCGAGACCACCACCGGCAAGGACGGCTCCATTTCCAAGACCGAGACGAAAACGGAGACGAAACCGGACGGAACGAAGGTCGAGACCAAGAACGAGACCGAGACCAACAAGGACGGCTCGAAGGTCGAAAGCGAGACCCGGACCGAGACCAAGAAGGATGGTACGGTGACGGAAAACAAGACCGAGACCATCACCTCCAAGGACGGTACGAAGTCTGAAACGAAGTCGGAGACCAAGACCGACAAAAACGGCGTGACCTCCGGTAAGGAGACCACCAAAACCACCACGGCCAACGGCTCTACCGGAATGACCGTCACCACCATCGAGAACGGCGAAAGCAAGACGGCGGCGGAGGCGAAGGTCAGCAGCAAGGCCGTGGAGGATGCCAAGAAGAACGGCGAGGCGGTGAAGGCTCCCGTGGAGGTGGAGGCTTCCCGCAACAGCAATACCGCCCCCACCGTCAAGGTGGAACTGCCCAAGGGCACAGGCGAAACGAAGGTGGAAATTCCCGTTTCCAACGCGACCCCCGGCACGGTGGCAGTCCTCGTCCACCCCGACGGTACGGAGGAGATCTTGAAGGACTCCATTCCCACGGAGGGCGGCATCCGGCTCACCGTGGACGGCGGCGCAACGGTCAAAATCGTTGATAACTCTAAGGATTTCATCGACACGCAAGACCACTGGGCCAAGGACGCCATCGACTTTGTGAGTGCGCGCGGACTGGTGAACGGCATGAACGATTCCATTTACGCACCCAACAACTCCACCACCCGGGCGCAGCTTTGGACGATCCTCGCCCGTCAGAACGACGCAAATCTGAACGGCGGCAATACTTGGTTCGAGAACGCCCAGAACTGGGCCAAGGCCAAGGGCATTTCCGACGGCGCGAACCCCAACGGCACCATCAACCGCGCCCAGATGGTGACGATGCTGTGGCGGGCCATGGGTCAGCCTGCTCCTGCGACTGCGGCCACATTTACCGACGTTTCCGCTGACAGCTATTACGCGGGCGCGGTGTCCTGGGCCGTGGAGAACGGCATCACCACCGGCGTGGGCGGCGGTCACTTCGACCCCACCGCCACCTGCACGAGAGCGCAGATTGCCGCGTTCCTGGCACGCTCCATGAAGTGACGCAAAAAAACAGCTCCGGTCCCTTTTACGGAAAGGGACCGGAGCTGTTTGCTGTGAACTGCGGCTGTTTTTGTAAAAAGCGGGACACATTTTGCGCCGCTGGAATCAATGATGGCCACCCGGCCTCAGAGTAAGCGCCTCATAATCCACCGTCTGGCAAGATCAAAGTAGAGATGAGATAATTGAGACCGAGGTATCAAAAGCCCCATCGGTACCAAAAGCCTCAAGGAGGTCTCAGGAATGCCGGACGAGTTTCAAACCCTGAAAAAAGAGAGATGTATCGAAATCATAAAAGCGTACAACGGAAGCGGTATGCCAAAGCGGCAATGGTGCCGGGAGCATGGAATCGGCTACAGCACGTTCATGCGTTGGCAGAGGAGCCTGCGAAATGAGCTTGCGGGAGAGATCATGGTTACACAGGCAGTGGTTGTCTGCTCATTCGATTCAAAACCGCAGACAGAACTATATGTATTGCAATCATATACCGTAAAGGAAATCGACCAATATCTCTGGCAATTAGGAAAGGCGAATTTTCCCAAGAAATACTGACGGTGCGTGTATGGCAAGCGTAAAAAGAGGGCAAAGCGCCTAAGCGGGGGAGACGTTCACTTTGTCAAAACAACTGTCACCCCCCCCTCCCTGGCTCGCCCTTCCCTTAATTGAACAAAAATATCATTTTGTTCAATCAGATTTCCGTCCACCCGACGACCTGCCAGTTATTTTGACAAAGTGAGCTTCCCCTTTTAGGCCATTTTTTACGGCTTAGGGGTGAACTTCTCTTTGTCAATTTGATTCTGCTTTGCTATGCCTAAAATTGGCGCTTACCTCATAAAAATACTGCAATTCCCTGTCTCTTACCTGTTATATGCCTCTAAAACGCATTTTGAGGGGTATCTACGGCAGTTCTCTTTCCAGAGTATATTAACTTCACTTTTACATTCAAGCGCAAAAAGGTTTTGATCGTGGACATGGATACTCAGGGCAACGCCACCAGCAACCTGTCCCTGACGGAGATTCCCGCCGCCACGCTGACGGACGTCATCGTGTCCAAGACCGCCACGCTGGCGGACACCGTCTGCCACACCACTACCGAAAACCTCGATCTGATCCGGGGCGGCAGCCTGCTGGCTCCGGCGCTGGCCACCATGCAGGAGATGCCCTTTGGCCGGGATACCACCCTGCGCCGCCTCCTGTCCCAGATCCCCGATACTTACGATTTCGTGTTTTTCGACTGCTCCCCCTCTCTGGAGAGCCTGTTCAATATCAACGTGCTGGTAGCCGTTCAGTATGTCCTCATCCCCATCAAGGTGGATAAAAACTCCATCGAGGGCTACGACGTCATGCTGGAGACCATCCAGTCCGTCCGCGAGATCGCCAACCCGGACATCCGGGCCTTGGGCATCTTCATGACCGCCGTGGAGACCGGCTCCAGCCTTGACCGGGAAATGATCGCCAACTTCCCCGCCATGCTGCCGGGTCTGGCCTTCCAGACGTACATCCGCAAGAATATCGACGTGAAGAAGGCCCCGCTGGCCCTCCAGCCCCTGTGCTTCTTCTCCCCCCGCTGCACCGCCACCGCCGATTACGCCGCCCTGTGCGACGAAATGCTGGCGAGAATGGAGGGCTGATCCATGGCAGGTAAAAAAAGCCCCTCTATCTTCTCCACCCTGCAAAAGACAACGGAAAACGCCAGCGCCGTCAACGGTGAGCTGACCCGCCAGCTGCCTGTGGCGTCTCTGGTGGATAACCCCATGAACCGCTTCTCCATGGCGGAGGACGATGAGTTCCTTTCCACCATGCGCTCCGTGGAGCAGGACGGCTTTTTGGAGGACATCGTGGTCACGCCCGACGGCGAGAACACATGGCGCATCATCAGCGGACACCGCCGGGTGATGGCCGCCCGGAAGCTGGGCAAGACCGCCGTCCCCTGTAAAGTCCGCCGGTATCCGGATAAGCTCTCCGAGCTGCGGGCGCTGATGGGCGCCAATGTCCACCGGCGCAGCCTCTCCCCCTTCGACATGGCCCGCCAGCTGGAAACGCTGCGGGAAGTCCTCTCGGAAAGCGGACAGCTCCCCGAGGGCACCAAGGAGCAGGCGGAACTGATGGCCGCCCAGAGCGATCTGAGCCGGGCCACGGTGGAGCGGCATCTGGATCTTCTGAATCTGGACGAGACCATGACCGGCTGGGCCGAGCGCGGCGAGATGACCATGACAGACACCTATGAAATGGCCCGCTGGAAGAACGTCCACCTCCAAGCCGCCGTGGAGGAATACGTCGCTCACAACAACGCTAACGGGGACTTCCCTGGCCTTGTCCACCGGGCCATCGCCTGGGCGAAAGCCGCCGAGCTGCCCCCGCCTCCGCCCAAGCCCGCCCCGGCCGCCAATCCTCTGCGGACGGTGGATTCCTTTGGTCGGGCCGTCCGGCGTTCCACCGCTCAGCTGAAGGCGCTGGATCTCTCCGCCGACGTGGACCGCACCACCGCCCGGAAAAAACTGGACACCTGCCTTGCCAATCTGGAGGAACTGCGGCGAACGGTGGAGGCCCTGAAGGCCGGTCTGGACGGCTGATCTCCTCCCCTGCCCCGCGCCGTCCGCGCCGTGCAAAACGCGTACGCCGCTCTGCAAAACCTCATAGAAAACAACGGTAACGGGACGCGTGTGCGTCCCGTTACCGTCATATTGGCCGTCTTTCCGCCCATTCGGCAAATCATTTTTACAAAGGCCGCAAGGAGTGTATCATGCAAATTGGCAGTGTCAAGAATTGGACCTTATCTCTAAAAGCTCCTTTTTTGCTTCTTTTGCGTTGAATTGTTCTAGAACATGAGCATAGGAATCCTGTGTGTGGGTTTTCATCAATACTTTTGCCAATTCGACATTTTTTGTTGCACAGGCATTTAAAATCATTTGATGCTCAGAAAAAGACTTTATCAGACGTTCATGGTCAGTAAAGTACGCTGGATACCGCGCGGAGTACTGGTATAACATTTGGATCATATCTAGCATTCGCTGGTTATCCGCTATTTTGTAGAGAGCCAGATGCCATTGCCGGTTAGAGTCCCAGTATCCATGAAAATCATCATTTTGTAGAAAATGTTGGGAGTTATCCAAAATGGACTGTAGGAGGACTAAATCCTCAGGAGCCATTTTTTCCACGGCCAATTCAACACCAAGGGTTTCTAATACTATTCGCAGTTCGAAGATTTCGCGGATATCTTTTTTGGAAAGCAAGCTAACGGTGAAGGAGGAGTTCGGCTCTGCGGTAATAAAACCTGTTTGAACAAGAACTTGGAAAGCTTCTCGTACAGGAATTTCACTAACTTTGTAGTGTTTGGCAACTTCAGAAACCACGAGGCGTGTACCCGGCAATAGGACCTCATTGATAATATCGGCGCGGACGGAATCGCAGATCATACTGCTTTTAGTTTTGAACTTATTTTGCTTCATGGTGACCTCGATGTCAGCACATTTTCTCTGTATTTAATAATGTAAATGCTTTACTTCGCCTTATATTACCATTTTTTACAGAAAAATACAAGGTATTTTCTGCTAATTACCGGGTCCCCCAGAAGCGGCGGGCTTCTTTGATAGTAGTGATCTTACAGCGTTGAATTGTTTCCGGAGTAAGGGCCTGTCCAAGTCCAGGCAGGTCAGGAACAGAGTAGTAGCCATCGACTGGCTGATAGTCATAGACACAAGTGGCCCGGCTTTCTGGGTTGAGAGCGCGTTGATGGTGTTCATGGATCAGGAAATTGGGAATAGCTGCTTCAATCTGCAGGGCTGCAGCTTTGGAAATAGGACTACCGCAGACGTGGATCTGAACGGCACTGTCGTATACCCACGCCATATCACAGATTTTTTTAGCTTCGCTGAGTCCACCGCAAAGACACAGGTCTGGTTGTATGACATCCAAAAGGCGCCTTTCAAAGAAGGGACGATACCCTTGCCGTGTATAGATGCGCTCGCCGGAGGCGATGGGGATACGGGTGGACTTTTTCACTTCTGCATAATTTTCAATGTTAAGGGGATGTACCGGCTCCTCATAATAAAAAATACGGAGATCCTCCAAAGCTTGTGCCACCTGAATGGCGGCAACAGTATCAGTGAGGGAGTGCATTTCAATAATAATGTCCATATCATCTCCGCCGGCTTCCCGCATGGCAGCAACACGATTGTAAATCGCACGTAAAGTCTTGTTGCTTAAAGGACCTGATAACTTCCAGGGAGTGCCGCCAATAGGGTTGTCACTAAAGATTACCGGATCAACTTTGATGCAATCATATCCATCAGCCAGAGCTTTATAAGTAACTTCAGCATACTCCTCGGGGGCAATTAGCCGTGCGTTGGTAATGTGTTCCCCCCAGTTGAATTGTAGCTGGCTTGCATAGACCCGTAGATGATCATTAGTTTTACCGCCCAGCAATTGGTAGATTGGTACACCCAAGGCCTGGCCTCTGATATCCATCACTGCAATATCAATGGCGCTAATGGCCGCATTTACAACTGTGCCTCCTCCCATTCCCCAGAACGTATCCCGAAACAGGGTTTCCCAAATTTTTTCCTGTTGCATGGGATCCATGCCGATAATTTGTTCCGCGAAATCCTGGATCAGGCCAAAACCGCCGCGCCACGCTTTCCCGTAAGCCAAGCCAGCCTCACCAAAACCGCTGATTCCCTCATCTGTATTGATTCGGATGACTACAGGATTCCAGCCTCCACGACTTGGATCAGTATTGCCGCTGGGGACCTGCATGGTATCAATGGACACAATTCTCACAAAACAACACTCCTTACGATATTGATCTAAATATGTGATTGACCTGCCGGCAGCAGGGCTTTCCGGCAGCGGCATGCTTATTCGTCAAAAAAGGATAAAGCATAGCCACAAAATATATTATAAAAATAGAAGGTGGTTCTGTCAAATGCGGTTTTATATAAAAAAATGTAAATTTTTTGTAATAGTAAACAAATATATATCAAAATACACAAAATATATTGACACATGCTGAAACCAACAATATATTATTAGATAGCTAGGCGAGAATGCTTTGCAAAAAATAACGAAAGGACTTGGAAGTATGAAAAAGTTAAAAATGATGTCCTTGCTCTTGGTTGTTTTGCTGTGTTTGACGGCATGCGGAGGGACAACTACCACAGAAGAGCCTTCTGATACGTCAGGAGATACCTCTTCAGAGGAAAATTCTGACGTGGTGGAGTTTCCCACCCAAGATATCCGGGTTATCGTTCCTTATGCAGCGGGCGGCAACACCGATTTAGATGGCAGAGCAATTGCAAATATCATTGATCAAAACTCGCTACTTAGCAAAACAATGGTTGTGACAAATATTACTGGAGCCAATACGATGAATGCGGCGCAAAGCTTGCTGGACGCTGAGCCGGATGGACATACTTTGCTGATGCACCATACGGCATTTATTGCTTCCAGTGCTGCAGGTACGGTTGAGATTCAATATAGTAATTTTAAGCCGTTGATTGAAGCGTCTATTCAGCCATTTGTTCTCAGTGTGGCTGCCAGCAGTGGCTTTGCAACAGCGGACGACATTATTCAGTATGCTAAGGAAAATCCCGGTGAATTGACGGTTGGTTATGTGGGAACAGGATCCACTTCTCATTTGGCTGCTACGATTTTCCTGCAGGCTTCCGGAATCTATGACAATGTAAAAATGATTACGTATTCTTCTTCCACCGATGCACTGACTGCGCAATTGGGTGGGGAACTGGTTGTCCGTGTAGGCCCTGCTGCAGACTCCGCACGGTATGTAACTTCTGGGGAGCTGGTTGCAGTGGCAGTGAGTAACGAAACTGATATTGACGTATGGGCGGGAGTACCTACCTTTGCGGATTTGGGAAGTGATATCAGCTATGCTTGCCGCCAGGGATACTATGTTAGAAAAGAAGTTCCTCAGGAAGTTTGTGACATTTTGATCCAGGCAATTTCCCAGGCAATTTCCACAGATGAATATGCAGAATGATTTGTCCGCCCTGCCTGGAAAACGGGACTGGGCGCGCAAATCACGGAGGTGAATTCTATTTGAAGGAAGTTGTTATCGAGGTTTGGGGGGACTTTGCCTGCTTCACCATGCCGCAGGCGAAGGTGGAACGGTTAACTTACCCCTTCCCTCCCCCGTCGGCTGCCAGAGGGATCCTTTCCGCGATCTACATGAAACCGAAAGAATTCCTGTGGAGGATCGATCGCATCGAGGTGCTGGAGCCGATTCGCTATATCAGCTTCAAGCGCAATGAGATCAAATGCACCGTCAGTTCAACGCCGGTCTCCGCAGAGGAGGAACGGACCCAGCGGCAGACGACCGCCCTCCAGAACGTGCGCTATCGCATCGCCGCGTCGATCATACCGCGCCCGGCCTTTGTGGGGCGTGAAACGCAGCTGTACGAACAGGCCCTGCGGCGTATTCGCGGCGGAAAATGCTATTTTCAGCCGTCCTTGGGCTTGCGGGAGTTTACCTGCTACTTTGATGAGAGTGACGGCACTCGGCCTCCCATTCAGGAATCTCTGGACGCCGGACTGATGGTCTATGATCTGTTTACCCCGGAAGATGTGGGGGTCACCAAAAAAACAAAAATTCAGATGTCTCTGTTCCATGCGGTGATGGAAAACGGCGTCATTTCCGTTCCGCCTTATGAGAGCCCGGAGGTTTTGAAAGGAGGGGCAATCCATGCTGAAGGCGCTGTATGATTATGGGCTCCGCCGACAGTTGACGCTGCCCCCCGGTTTCATTGAGAAAACCGTCAAGGCATATATCTCCCTTTCAGAGGACAACGACCGTGTCAGCATCTATCTGGGCGATGATGAGCAGCTGCCCTGCCCGGACATGGGAAGTCTCGCGCAGGGCAGGGACAAATGCAACGTTCTGGTGGAAAAACGGTCCATTGTGATTCCTGACGCACCGGCGGACGGGGCTAAGCCCGCCGCCAAGAGCGCTTTCTTTCTGGAAACGCTCCGCGACGCGTCGGAGGAGGAGCCGCTGCTGAAGACCTGCGTCCGCGCGTTGGAAACCCCCGAAATTGCGGAGGCCATCCGGGCAAAGTTGGATCACATGAAGATAAAGCCGGGTGACAGGGTCTCATTTCGAGTCAACGGAAACTCCATGGTGGAGTCTGAAAATATCCGCCGTTGGTGGCGGGAGTACCGAAAGCGGTTTGCCAAGGGGGATGCTTCTCCGACAGAGTTGTGCCTGATCACCGGCGAGCCCACGGCTCCCATGATGACGACCACCTCCATTCAAGGCCTGCACGCCGTGGGAGGGCACCCCAAAGGAGATGCTCTGATCTGCTTTGATAAGTCGGCATTTTGCTCCCACAATCAGAAACAAGCAGTCAACGCGCCCGTTTCCGAGGAGGCGTTCGGCGTGGTGAAGTCGGCGCTGGACGATCTGCTGAAGGATGCGCCGATCCTTGCGGGCATGAAGTTTGTGCACTGGTTCGACCGGGAGATCGCCCAGGAGGAGGACCCGTTCTGTACCCTTGACTTTGGCTTTGACAGGTCAGAGCAGGCGCCGGAAACGGTTCCCGTCAATCCGGCCGCTAAGCGGAACATGGCAGACCAGGTCCCTGAAAGCGTCTATTCCGGTCAGGCGGCTCCGGATCTGGACGGCACGTCCTATTACATCTTGCTTCTTTCCGGCGTAAACAGCCGCGTTATGATCCGCAGATTTGAGCGGGGCAGCTATGCTGGCCTGCGTCAGAATCTGCGTCAATGGTATGACGATCTGGCATTGACCAATCAATCCGGCACAGGGAACATCAAACCGGTGAAGCAGACCGCGCGCCTGCTGCGCCTGCTGAAATTCCAGAAGGGCGACACCCGCCCGCTGGACAGACTGTCCAAGGAGCTGGCCGGATTGACCCCGGCGGTGATTCAGGCCGTTCTTTCCAACGGAACTCTGCCGGACGCCGTCGCGGCAAAGGCGCTGGCCTATATCCGCTCAGAACTGCTGAGCAGTGACGACAGTGACAGACAAAGTGCGCAAAGTCCTCTGCCCAACAGTCTGGCCTGCCAATGGCTCAAGGTCTGGCTTCTGCGAAAAAATCGAATGAATCATCAGGAGGTACCGATTTTGGAAGAATATAATTTCAACCTTCCCAGCACCGCCTATCACTGCGGCGGTTTGATGGCCGTTTACGCGGCAATTCAAAAGGCTGCGATGCCTGATGTCAATACCGGCATTGTGGAGCGCTACTATGCCTCCGCCATTCAGATGCCCGCGCTGGTCATCGGCCAGCTCAGCAGCCGTTCCAACCACCATCTGGAAAAAATGGAGAACAAATGGCTTGCCAATCAATATCAGGAAAAGCTGCGGCAGGTATCCGTCGCGCTGGGGACGTCCATTCCCGCCACACTGAATCTGGAGCAGCAGTCCTATTTCGCGCTGGGATACTACCAGATGGGAGCAAAACTCAGTCAGGAGAAAAAAGAACGTTCCGCTGCCGGTGAAAAAGCGGCAGCCGAAGAATAAGGGGGAGGCTTTACCATGGCTATTCAGAATCGATATGAATTCATCTACTATGTGGCATGTTCCAACTGCAACCCGAACGGCGATCCGGATATGGGAAATACGCCCCGCATTGACCCGCAGACGATGCAGGGCTATATCACTGACGGCGCTACCAAGCGCCGCATCCGCAATTATGTAGAGCTGGCCTACCGGGACAAGCCCGGAATGGGCATTATCATTCAGCAGGCGACGAATATCAACCGCCACATTGCCGAAGCCAAGCGAGCCGCCGGTGTGGAGGACTGCGCGAAAGCCAAGGAGGCTGTTTATGCCGGCAGAAAAAAGGCCTGCGAGCTTTTCTACGATGTGCGCGCGTTTGGCGCGGTCATGTCCACAGGCCCCAATGCCGGTCAGGTGCGCGGACCGGTACAGATCACCTTCGGCAAGAGCCTGGACCCGGTGCTGCCGCTGGATATTTCCATTACCCGCATGGCAGTTGCGGACAAGGTGAAAGATGGCGCTGTTGTGGAGGACTACATGGCTTGGGAGGAAGCCCAGCCGGAAGATAAGCTCCGCACCATGGGCCGCAAGCAGATCATCCCCTTCGGCCTGTATGAGGTTCGCGGCTTTGTCAGCGCGAATCTGGCAGAGGAAACGGGCTTTGACGAAGAGGATCTGAATGTCCTCTTTGAGTCTATTTTGAATATGTACGAGCATGACCGCTCCGCCAGCAAGGGCGAGATGGCGGTGGTTTCTCCGCTGATCATTTTCAAACACGTTGGCACGGACAGCGACGCCGAGCAGAGAGTGCGGCAGGCGAAGCTGGGCTGTGCGCCGGCTCATAAGCTGTTTGATTTGGTCAAGGTCACAAAAAAGGCCGCGGTGGCGTATCCCCGCAGCTATCGGGATTACGATGCCGTGGTGAAACTGGACAAGGTGCCCAGCGGCGTGCGGATCGGCTTTAAGCCGGATCCCTTCTCCCCGATCGTCTGGGACGCGCTTCCCGACGGAGAGGACTGGTTCTGCCGTGGATGACTGGGAGCCGATCCCCCTTTCACGGCTGTCACACGCCGGTTTCTGCCTGCGGCGTGCCGCGCCGGTGTGTGCGCCCCCTATTCTGGGGCGTGAGTAGAAATACCTACACCAACGCAACCTTTTATCACAAAATGGTGTCGCCCCCCATACGGGGGCGTGAGTAGAAATATGAATGTATTCCACCATGTCCACCCACTCCTTACGTCGCCCCCCACGCGGGGGCGTGAGTAGAAATTGGCAGCGCAATGCCCAAATTGGGGAAATGGGTAGGTCGCCCCCCACGCGGGGGCGCAAGTAGAAATGGCAATGGTAACGGGCCACGTGCGATACGGGCACGTCGCCCCCACGCGGGGGCGTGAGTAGAAATTTTCATAATATCAGTTTTAATATCAGCAATAGAGTGTCGCCCCCCATGCGGGGGCGTGAGTAGAAATCAGCACCACGGTGATCTCCCAGCTGCTGGGGAAAAGTCGCCCCCCACGCGGGGGCGAGCAGAAACAGCGTCGACGGAAAGGAAGAGAGACGATCAGTCCTCCCCCCCTTCCTACAAAAAATTTTCACCCGAGGATCTCTGTTAACACGAGACCCTCGGGCATCTTTTTTACTGGATGGTTATTGAGCGCCTACAACTTTCCGTCTGCCTTTCGCGCTCTGGCCGTTTATTTCATACACAGCGTCCACCCTTCGCGGCCGCAGGCGGACGCAAGCGCCTCCGTTACCTGCTGGAACGGACTCCTCATCCATTAAATGTAGCTGTACGCCCAGTGGCTTGCGGAAACGTCCGCGAAACTCGCTTCTGCATCGTCCACGCGCATTGCTGCACCAGCCGTCGAAGCTATTGTTTCTTTCCCGCTTTTACATCAAAGATCCGCCAAATTCTTTTTCGCGATATTAAAAAACTGCCGTGCGGGATCACTCAGCTTTGCCTCACTCCGAAAAGAGGCCACTACCGGCCGGCGGATCTGAAATTCTCTGATTCGGAAAAACTGTACCCCTACCGCCGCGCTGCAAAAATGAACGGCCGTATCGGGAAGAAAGGCAAAGTAATCACTGTACTGGAGCTGTGCGATCATATCGTCAAAGCCCTTCTCCACAATGTGCAGCCGCTGGGAGGCTGCGGAGCCCAAATATCGGCAGGCAATATCCCTCAGCCGCGGGCTGGTGGAGGGAAGCATGAACATCATATTTTCCAGGTCTGACAGTGCGATGGTGGCCCGCCCTGAGGCATCAAGGATCTTGGGAAGACGCTTGACAAGCGGGTGAGACGATGATGCCGCCACCAAAATTTCCTCCTCAAACAGCACTTCGTGCTGCCACCCATCCATCTCTGGAACAAGGGGTTCAAAGGGCTCCATATCAAAGGCATGGAAGAAAAAGTCTACAGAGTCCCGGGGCATGGATTGAAACAGTGTGGGTGCCCAATCACTTTCCAGTGAAACATGTATTTCCGGTCTTTCGTAATGAAACTTGGAAAGCAGCATAGGCACCAGCTTCATGCCGTAAAAGGGCACCGTTTTGATATAAAGGCTGTTGTTCCAACGCAGATGAAGATCCTCTTCCAACTTCCGCTTTATCTCCAGGATCTCCTGGGCCGCTTTCAAAAATGTTTTCCCTGTCTCTGTAAATGTGAAGGGCTTCTGCGTCCGGTCCAATATCTGGATCTGATGCTCCTTTTCAATGGAAATAATCTGTTGGCTCAGGGCAGATTGAGAGACAAAAAGCCGTTCTGCCGCCTTTGTAATACTGCCGCACTGGGCCAACGCGTCTAAATATTCTAACTGTCGAAAGGTCATTGCGATACCTCCACTATAAGGAAAACCTAATGCTGTGTTTAGAACACTTGTCTTTGCGTTATGCTGAAATTAATTATATACTAAAATTGCAGCATAGGCAAGGCATTGTACAGACTGCAATTTTGATTCCCATGTACTACACAAAATAAAGATGAAAAAGGAGTCTGAGGTAACATGAAAAGAACATTAAAAGCTCTCACGTCCCTTGCGCTGGCCACCTGCCTGATGGCTGGCTTGGTCGCCTGTGGCGACAGTTCCGCCCAGCAGAGCGCCGCTCCCGGTTCCGCTCAGACGGAGGAGACCCCCATCACCCTGACCTGCGCCATCACCATGAGCGAAGATTCCGTCTACTACAAGGACCTGGCCTTCCTCCAGGAGGAGCTGAACAAGCAGACCGACTCCATCACCCTGGACATCCAGTTCGGCGGCGTCCTGGGCGGTGAGACTGAGTATATCGAGGGCCTTCAGGCCGGCACCATCGACGCCATGATCGTCTCCTTCTCCCCCCTGTCCGCCACCTCCCCCAAGTGCGGCATGTTTGAGATCCCTTACCTCATCAACGGCTTTGAGCACCTGAACAAGGTCTGGGACAGCGACATCGGCGATGAGATCCGGGCCGATCTGAGCTCCGTCGGCATCCGGGCCCTGGGCGTGCTGGATTTCGGCTATCGGGAGACCACCAACAACGTCCGCCCCATCAAAACCCCGGAAGATCTGAAGGGCATCATCCTCCGTGTCATGCAGAGCGACATTCAGATCAAAGCCTGGGAGACCCTGGGAGCCACCCCCGTCACCATGGCGGTCACCGAGGTGTTCAGCGCCCTCCAGACCGGCACCATTCAGGGTCAGGAGAACCCCGTCAACGCCATCTGCTCCAACGGCTTCCATGAAGTCCAGAAGTATCTCTCCATGACCGACCACCTCTATGCCCCCGTGCTGCTGGCCATCAGCGAGTCCGCCTGGAGCAAGATGAGCGAGTCTCAGCAGCAGGCCCTCCTCGCCGCGGTAGACGCTACCGAGGCCAACTCTCCCAATGTGTGCGCCGAATACACCGATAAGGGCTTGGAAACCATCCGCGCCGCCGGTGTGGAGATCAACGAAGTGGATCGGGCCGCCTTTGAGGAGGCCATCAAGCCTCTGCATGATGAGCTGAACGTCCAGTTCGACGGCGCTCTGGACGCCATTAAGGCGCTCCAGTCCTAACCTTTTTCACCCATTCCGATACGATCCCGATTGTACCCCCCCCAATGCGCCGCCGCATTGACTCAGCGGCGGCGCATCCTCATAAACCGGGCTTGGTACTGACTTTGGAAGGAAGAAAACATGAAAGCCTATATTAAAATCGTAGATAAACTCAACAAACTGCTGGAGTGGCTGGTGGTTGTAGTATTGGTTATCCTCTCCTTTGTGGTGCTGGCACAGGTAGTCACCAGAAAGTGCCACATCTCCGTTGCCTGGCTGGAGGAAATGGCCCGCTACAGCATGATCTGGCTCTGCTTCCTGGGCGCCGCTGTGGCCTGCCGCCGGGGCTCCCTCATCAAGATCGACATTCTCTACGAGCTCCTCCCCCAGAAGGTGTCCCGGTACTTTCTCTATTTTGTGGACGTCCTGTCCATCGTCTTTCTTGTGGTGGCCCTCTACAGCTGTTCCCAGTATCTTCCCTTGGGATTCAACAGCTCTGCCTCCAGCATGAAATCCATTAAGATGTTCTGGTTTTACCTGTGCATGCCCATCGGCATGGGGATGATGTTTCTCAATATCATTGCCAACATTCTGGAACGGATGAAGGGAGGTCCTGCCGCATGACGTATATCATCCTTTTGATCTGCTTTGCCATCGGAGTGCCCATCGTGTTCTCCCTGGGTCTGTCCTGCGTACTGGCCATCCTCACCGATCCCTCCATGTCCATGATCTGGATCACCCAAAAAATGTTTGCCGGCGTCAACTCCTTCCCCTACCTGGCCCTGCCCTTCTTTATCCTGGCCGGCAATATCATGGCCAAGGGCGGCATCTCCCGCCGGCTGGTGAAGTTCTGCTCCACCCTGGTGGGCAGATTTCAGGGCGGCCTGGCCATTGTGGCGGTGCTGGTCTCCCTGTTTTTCGGCGCCATTTCCGGCTCGGCCATCGCCTGCTGCGCCGCCGTGGGCGCCATTCTGATCCCCGGTATGCTGGAGAAGGGTTATCCCCGTGATTTCTCCGCCGCCACCATCTCCATTGCCTCCTGCCTGGGGGTCATGATCCCGCCCAGCGTGCCCATGGTCCTCTATTGCTTCATGGTCGGCTCGGGCGTCTCCATCAGCGACGGTTTTCTGGCCGGCGTGGTCCCCGGCTTCCTCTTCGCCCTGGTCCTCATCGTCGTGGCTGTGGTCATCAGCCACAAAAGGGGCTACGGCGGTGACCGGAAATACTCCGGCCAGGAGAAGTGGTGTGCCTTTAAGGACGCCCTTCTGGCCCTGCTCACTCCAGTGATCATTCTGGGCGGCATCTACAGCGGCACCTTTACCGCTACCGAAGCGGCCGTCATCGCCGTCTTCTACAGTGTGCTGGTGAGTATGTTCATCTATAAGGAGATGAGCTGGAAGGAGCTGGCCGGGGTGTTCCTTGAGTCAGGCATCGCTTCCGCCGCAATTCTGCTCATCATCTCCATCGCCGCGGTATTCGGTGTCATTCTGTCCAAGCAGCATGTTCCCCAGATGCTGGCCCATGCCTTCACCGCCATCGCCCCCAACAAGTACATCTTCCTGCTGCTGGTCAACATCCTGCTGCTGATCATCGGCATGTTTATGGAGAACTCCTCCAGCATCATTATCATGACCCCCCTGCTGGCCCCCATCGCAGCCAGCTACGGAGTGAATCTGACCCACTTTGGCTGCATCGTAGTCTGCAATCTGGCCATTGGTATGGTCACGCCCCCCTTTGGGCTGTGTCTCTTCACCGGCAACGATCTGGCCCAGGCCAAGCTGGGAGATACCATACGCTCCCTGATACCCTATCTGGCCGTCTCCATGATCGCCCTGGCCTTGGTGACCTATGTCCCGGACATTTCCATGGGATTGGTAAAATTGATTGCATCATAATAAAAGAGGAGAGGTCCCTTTGATTATTAAAGATTTTCGTGTATACCACATCTCCAAAAAACTGAACCCGGCCCTGCCCAATGCGGTGTATTCCCTGGAATATATCGAGCATGTCTTTCTGGAACTGGACACCGACATGTATACCGGCGTGGGCATGGCTTACACCTTCAACACCGTTCAGGCCGAGGCCATGAAGCTGCTGGTGGAGGGCTACTGCCGCAATTTGATCGGCAAGGACCCCTCCCTCATCCGGGCCCATTGGCAGGCCGCCCAGTGCACCATGGGCGGCTGCGGGCAGACCGGTCTGCCCATGTCCGCTTACGCGGTGGTGGATACCGCCCTGTGGGATCTGGTGGCCCAGGAGGCGGGAAAACCCCTCTATAAGCTTCTGGGCGCCAAAACGGACCGACTTCCGGTCTACGGAAGCGGCGGGTGGCTGGTCCCTCAGGAGGACATGATTCAGGAGGCCCTGTGGTTCCAGTCTCAGGGCTACACAAAGTACAAGCTGAAGCTGGGCTTCCCTGACTGGCGCATCGACGTTGAACGCCTCACCGCCCTTCGGAAGGCGGTAGGCGACGATTTCGAGATCATGGTGGACGTCAACCAGGGCTGGAGCGTTAAGCAGGCCCTGGAGGTCATCCCCTTCCTGCGGGAGCTGGGTATCACCTATCTGGAGGAACCCCTCCATTGCCAGGACTTCAAGGGCAACGCCCAGTTGGCTGCCGCCACCGATATCATGATCTGCTCCGGAGAGTGTCTCTTTACCACCAAGGAAATTTTTGAGCTTTTGCGTCTGGGTGGGGCCGACTACATCAACCCCGACCTGATGCGCTGCGGCGGTGTCACCGAGTATATCCAGATCTGCGCCCTCGCAGGAGCTTTCCGGGTCCCCGTCACTGCCCATGTGCTGATGGAGGTCAGCGCCCACGTGCTGGCCGCCTCCCCCACCGGCGGTCTGCTGGAGCACATCCCCGACTGGTGGAACGGCGCTTTTGCTCAGGCCCCCGTGGTAGAGAAGGGCTGGCTGAAGCTGCTGGACGTCCCCGGACTTGGCATCCGGTTCGACCACGATTACATCCAGAAGTACCAATACCTCGGATAACCATCTGGAAGAAGGTATTTTTATGGAAAAACGAATCACAGCTGCCGATCTCCGGGCCGGGAAAAAGCTGTGCGGGGCTTGGGCCCATCTGGGCTCCAACCTCAGCGCTGAGATCCTGGCAAAGGCAGGCTATGACGTGATCATCCCCGACATGGAGCACGCCCCCTACAGCCTTCCCGCTCTGGTCTCCGTCCTTCAGGCGGTGGAGAGCAGCGGCTGCTTCACCATGGTCCGGGCTCCCTGGAACGATCAGGTGGCCATCAAGCAGATCCTGGACTGCGGCGCCGACGGCATCCACATCCCCTACGTCAATACCCGTCAGGAGGCCGAGTACGCCGTCCGGGCCTGTAAGTATCCCCCCCAAGGCGTCCGGGGGGTGGCCACCAGCCAGCGGGCCACCTGCTACGGCATGGAGAAAATGGCCTACCTCACCCGAGCCAACCGGGATGTGGTGGTCATGCTGGCCATCGAGACCCCGGAGGCCGTGGCCAACATTGACGACATCGCCTCTGTGGAGGGGGTGGACGGCATCTTCTTAGGTCCCTCCGACCTGTCCACCTCCATGGGCTATCTGGCCGCCCCCGGCCAGCCGGAGGTCCAGGCGGCCATTCGGACGGTGGAATCCGCCGCCAAGCGGCACGGGAAATTCCTCTCCACCATCTCCTCCGGCGGAGAGGATATGCGCCGGAAGTTTGACCTGGGCTATTCCCTGCTCTACCTCTTCTCGGACACCACCGGCCTTGCCGCCGCTGCTCAGGCCCATCTCAAAGAGGCCAGAGAGTATATCGGCCAATGTCATGATGCCGGGGTCAAAAGTATAGGAAATTTCTGAAAATGGAATAAGCAGCCAACCTTACCACCCCCAAATCTATT
>ENA-UERN01000979-UERN01000979.1-human-gut-metagenome-genome-assembly--contig:-NODE-979-length-29327-cov-23.027590_pt1 | contig 29327 bp, 19 predicted proteins | sample MGYA00242950_ERZ507950 | MGnify/ENA primary metagenome ERZ507950 (study PRJEB26167, sample SAMN06115515) | human gut metagenome | host: Homo sapiens | place: China:Ningxia | collected 2014-11-26...
CGAACACAGTAGTTAAGCTCACTCGTGCCCAAGATAGTTAGCTGGAAACGGCTTGTGAAAATAGGTAGTCGCCGACTCATAGTTGTCAGGATGAAGAAACCGCATCTTGACAATATGCACCTCTAGCTCAGTTGGTAGAGCAACTGACTCTTAATCAGTGGGCCCAGGGTTCGAGTCCCTGGAGGTGCACCACAAAGAGCACCAGGCAGAAATGCTTGGTGCTTTTTCTTTTGTTTTTTCAGAAAGTAAAAAGACTTCCGCCTGAGGGTCATTCTCAAAGCGGAAGTCTTTTTCTGTTTGTTACTCCATCGTGCCGTCACCACCCATCAGAGCCGTCATCTCACGGATCGTCAGGTTATTTCTGACGGTATCCCAAAAGCCGCTGCACGATGGGCCGGAGCGAGTGGATGAACGCTTCATCCGAAAGCTCTGTCTGATGTTCCAGTTTCCAGACACAGAGATGATGGAAAAATTTTCAAAAAAGTTGCAGATTGTGCAGGAAAAATTTCTTGCAGCTCGTTTTGTTAGGTGGTATCATTATAACGATTTGCGCCGCTAACCCGGGGCAGCATCTCGCAGACAGGACGTTTTTGGCGGACGCTGTAGGGGAAAGCGCAGAACGGATGAAAACAGGCAGAAAGAACTTTTCTTTTTCATGAAACACAGGAGGTCAGGCTTTTCATGCTAGGTTTCAACAAGAAGACACAGGACGCCTCTCCGCAGGAGAATACCGGCGGAGAAAATAAGGTGTTCCACTTTATCAAGACCCACAAAAAGCGCTGCATCGCGGTGGTCGCAGCCGCAGCGGTGCTGGTGGCGGTCATCGTGCCGCGCAAGAGCCGCAGTGCGTCGGCAGACCTTGCCTACACGCAGGAGAAGCTGGGACGCCGCGACATCGTGAACGTCTACGACGGCAGCGGCACCATCAACGCCGCCGATTCCTACACCGTCAAGTCCCTCGTCACCGGCACGGTGCTCACCGCCGATTTTGAGCTGGGCGACAGCATCGAGAAGGGCGATGTTCTTTACACCATCGACATTTCGGATGTGGAAAACAACCTCGCGAGCGCACAGCTCTCGGTGGAGCAGGCACAGCGCAATTACGATGACATTGCGGATATGCAGAACGTCCGCACCAGGATCAGCGGCGAGGTCAGCTCCTTCGCAGTCGCCGCAGGCGACGCCGTGCAGGCTGGTCAGACTGTGGCCACCATCCGCGACACCTCCGTGATGCTGCTGGCCGTGGATTTCCCTGCCGCAGAGGCCCAGAGCTTTGTCGCCGGTCAGGCCGCACAGGTCATGCCGGACACCACTTTTGAGACGCTGAACGGCACCATCCGCTCCGTTTCCGGTGCAGACCCTGCCGGCGACGCCAGCCTGATGACCTGCACCGTCACCATCGCTGTTCCCAATGCGGGCAGCCTGACCACCGCACAGGCCGCTGTGGCACAGGTGAACGGCGTCAGCTCCCTCAACTCCGCACACTTTACTTACCAGCGCGAGGAGACTGTCGTGGCAGCTGCCTCTGGTACCGTGTCTGAACTCTGCGTCAAGGAGGGCGGCACCGTCCGTCAGGATGACGTCATCCTCCGCATTACCGGCAAGGATCTGGACAAGCAGACCAAAAACGCCGCTGACAGCCTGCGCGCTGCCGAGCTGCAGATGTCTTCTGCCGAGAAGACCATCAGCCACTATACCATCGACGCCCCGATCAGCGGCACCATCGTGGATAAGAAGGTCAAGGCCGGCGACAAGCTCAGCGCCAACGACACCGCCATGCAGAACCTCTGCACCATCTACGATATGAGCTATCTGGAAATGAAGCTCAACGTGGACGAGCTGAAGATCCGCTCCCTCGAGGTCGGCCAGGAGGTGAACATCACCGCCGACGCCGTCCCGGGTGAGACTTACAAAGGCGTCATCAGCAGCATCCTCGTGGCAGGCACTACCGCCAACGGTTCCACCAGCTACCCCGTCACCGTCCGCATCGACGACATGGGCGAGCTGCTGCCCGGAATGAACGCCACTGCGAAGATCACCACCGCCAGCGTCAAGAATGTTCTGGCCCTGCCCAACGCCGCCCTCGTCCGGGGCAGCTATGTGCTGGTGACCAGGGATTCGCCCAGCGCTGCCAATGCTGAGACTTCCATGACCGCTCCCGACGGCTATGTCTACGTCAAGGTGACCACCGGCATCAGCGATGACGATTACATCGAAGTGAAGAGCGGCCTGCAGGAGGGCGATACCATCGCTTACGACAACTCCAGCGTCAGTGCGACCGACTTCTACAGCAACATGATGGCCTCCGCCGAAGGAGATGACGAATGAGCACGCTGATAGAATTTGATGGGGTCTGCAAGTATTACCAGATGGGCGACACCCTCGTAAAGGCCGCCGACCACGTCTCTTTCAAAATCAACAAAGGCGAGTTCGTGGCCATCGTCGGCCAGTCCGGTTCTGGTAAATCTACTTGTATGAACATCATCGGCTGTCTGGACGTGCCTACCGAAGGCACTTATCTGCTGGACGGCAGGGATGTCGGCAAGATGAGCCGCCGTGAGCTGGCACACATCCGAAACGAGAAGCTGGGCTTCATCTTCCAGCAGTACAACCTGCTGCCGAAGCTGACACTTTTGGAGAACGTGGAAGTTCCCCTTGTGTATGCGGGCATCCCCGCCGCACAGCGCCACGCGACGGCAAAGGCTGCCCTTGAGCGGGTGGGTCTGGGCAATAAGCTCAAAAACCTGCCCAACCAGCTTTCCGGCGGTCAGCAGCAGCGTGTGTCCATTGCCCGTGCGCTGGCCCGCGGCCCGGCGGTCATCCTGGCCGACGAGCCGACCGGTGCATTGGACTCCCACACCAGCCGCGAAGTTCTGGGAATGCTGCAGGATCTGCACAAGCAGGGCAATACGGTCGTCCTCATCACCCACGACAACTCCATTGCTGTGCAGGCCGAGCGCATCATCCGCCTCGAAGATGGCCGCGTCGTCTACGATGGCGACGCCCACGCACCCGAGGCAGTCGTTCAGCCGAACTTCATGATGGCAGAGCCGAAAGCCGGAGAGGAGGGGACGCAGGCATGATAAAGGAGACCTTCAAACAGGCCGTCCAGAACGTCTTGAGCAACAAAGTCCGCACCTTCCTCACCATGCTGGGCATCATCATCGGCGTTATGGCCGTCATCGTCATCGTCGGCCTCGGCAACGGCATGACCCACATGATGCAGGACTTCTACTCCGACATGGGCAGCGATATTCTGGCCGTCAACATCATGACCGCCAGCACCCGCTCGGTGGAAGTGAACGATGTGTACAGGATCATCAAAGAAAAGCCCGAGTATTATAAGGGTCTTTCGCCGATTGCCAGTGTCGGCGGCGACACGCTGCGGGTGGCGGGCGAGAAGTACCGCCGCACCTACATCAGCGGCGTCAACGAAGATTACACGACCATCAACAACTACAAGGTGGCCAAAGGCCGGGGCATCCAGTACACCGATTTGATAGACAACAAGAATATCTGTGTCATCGGCGACTATGTGGACCGCAGGATCTTCGGCGGCAACGGCCTCGGCAGCACCCTCAAGGTAGGCGCCAGCGAGTACCGCATCGTGGGCGTGCTGGAGGGCCGCTCCAGACCCGCCGCCCAGTACGAGGGCGGCAACGACGACATTGTTCTTATCCCCTATACCACCCTGATGAGCGTCAACAACACCAGCAGTGTCAGCCAGTACTATGTGGTCCTGCAGGACGCGGACCACTCGGATGAGGCACAGGAGTATATGCAAAAAAGCATCAAGAAGCTGGTCAGCAAGGACGACTATGTCTACGTCCAGAGCCTGAGCGCAGCCATGAAGCAGATGTCCTCCATGATCAACGTCATGGTGGGCGTCCTGACGGCCATTGCGGGCATCTCGCTGCTGGTCGGCGGCATCGGCATCATGAACATCATGCTGGTGTCCGTCACCGAACGCACCCGTGAGATCGGTATCCGCAAGGCACTGGGCGCACAGGAGAGCACCATCCTGACCCAGTTCGTCGTGGAGGCCGGCGTCACGTCGGCGCTGGGCGGCTGCCTCGGCATCGTGCTGGGCTACGTCGTGTCGGCCATTATCAACCAGATCCTTCCGTATATCCTGACGGATATTACCCTGAACGTCACCCCCTCGGCGGGCGCAGCAGCCATCGCCGTGGGCATCTCCTGCGGCATCGGTGTCCTGTTCGGCTTCCTGCCGGCCCGCCGTGCCGCCAGCCTGAACCCCATCGAAGCGTTGAGGTATGATTAACCTCTCCGTCAGCGCTGACGCGCTGCCACCTCTCCTATCGAGGAGAGGCCTTGGCATTCCGGAAAGCCTTCTCTCTTCGCCAGAGGCTCCCCTCGGTAGGGGAGCTGTCGAGCGAATGCGAGACTGAGAGGTTTATACACTTATAAGGAGTTTACCATGAAAAAACGATTCCTCGCATTCCTGCTGGCTGTCTGCGTGGCTGTTTCCATGCTGGTGCTGCCCGCCTCTGCGGTCGGCTCCAACGCGGCAGTCCAGACGGCGACGGCACTGGGCGGTCTGACCGCCGAGCAGGCCGGTTCTCTGGGTGCGCCCCTCACTCGTGGGCAGGCGGCCCGCCTCCTCACCGCATTTTCTGCTTACCGCGATACCACCACGGCACAGGGCCGCACCGGCCGCCTCTACAGCGACGTGGACAGCGACTCTCCCTATGCGGTCTACATCCGCACTGCCGTCCAGAACGGCTGGATGACCGGCTACTCCGACGGCAGCTTCCGCCCGGACAACACCGTCACGCTGGAAGAAGCCTGTACCATGGCGCTGCGCCTGCTGGGCTATGATGTGGCAAAGCTGGGCGGCACCTTCCCCACAGCTCAGCTCAGCAAGGCCAGCGCACTGGGCCTGCGCAATGAGATCAATGCCCGTCAGGGCGAGACTCTGACCCTCGAGCAGGGTACCATGCTCTTCTACAACGCCCTCACTGCCATGAACGGCAGCGGTCAGGTCTACGCTTCCACCCTGGGTTTTGCCGTGAGCAACGGCCAGGTGGACATCTCTTCGGTCCTGCTGGACAACGTCAAGGGTCCCTTCGTGGCAGATGCTTCCACCGTCCTGCCTTTCGCCCCGGCAGCCATCTACCGCAACGACGAAGTCACCACCTCTGCGGCCCTCTCGCCCTATGATGTCTACTATTATAATGAGAGCGCCCGTACCGTCTGGATCTACAATAAGCGTGCCGCAGGCCGCGTGACGGCTGTCTCGCCCTCGGCCAGCGCTCCGACCTCTGTGACCGTGGCCGGCGTCACCTACACCATCGCCTCGCCCTCTGTGGCCTATCAGCTGTCCTCCCTGTCCGGCGGCGGCGTGGGCCAGGTGGTCACTCTGCTGCTGGGCATGAACGATGCAGCTGTCTCCGTCCTCACCGGCGACGCGGCAGACGCTGTGTTCTACGGCGTGGTCCAGTCCTCATCCCGCACCCTCGTGGAGACGAACGGCGCTGAGGTGCAGCAGGCTGTCTCGGTCATGTGTACCGACGGCACCGCCCGCACCGTCAATGTGAACAATAAGCTCAATTTCCCGGCCGGCAAGCTGGTGGAGATCAGCGTGGACGGTGACGGCGAAAGCGTCAAGTCCATCTCGCCCCGCTCGACCAGCGGCACCGTCAGCGCCGACGGCACCGCGCTGGGCGACACCCCGTTTGCAGACAACGTGCAGATCATTGATACGACGTCGGAGGGTGTGGCTGGGGCAGTTCGCCCCAGCCGCCTATCGGGGGTAACTCTGAGCGAAAGCGACGTCCGCTACTACACCACCAACTCCGCAGGCCAGATCGACCGGGTCATCCTCGACGATGTGACCGGTGACCTGTGGGAGTACGCTGCGCTGGATTCTGTCCGCCGCCTGACGGACGAAGCCGCCAAGAAGATCGACAAAAAGATCAGCGACAAGGCACAGGACGCCGCAAGAGAGGCCGCAGGCCTCCCCGCTGGGACCACCACGACCACCACCAAGGTAGATAAGACCGATGAGGAGACCTTCCAGGATGTGAAGAACATCCTTGTTCCCAGCACCAGCGATGTGCTCTACGGCCTCATCGACGGCAGCGTCGTCAGCTCTACCTGGAACACCCTTACCGGCAAGACGGACCAGCTGTTCAGCTATGTGCTCCGCCGCACCGGCGACAGCGTGGGCGGTACGCTGGGCGACTTCCTCAACTATCTGGGCGAGGGCGCGACCTATGTCTGCTACTCCGGCGGCAAACAGGTGGCCTACAGCACCGCCACCAAGTACCCCGTTATCGCAGGCGGCATCGCCATCGGCCGTTCTGCCGACGGCAAGGCCATCAACCGGATGCTCCAGCTCTCGCCGGTGGTCGTCGATAAGCTGGGCGCAGCTTCGGTCATGAGCGGCGATAAGCGCTATGAGACTGCCGACGATATGCAGGTGTATCTGTGGTCGAACGGCCAGTATTTCGCCACCTCGCTGCCCAAGATCAACACCGAGGATTATAAGCTCATCGGCTGGTACGACAACTTCGGCTGCTCCGGCGGCAGGAAGATCCGTATCCTTGTGGCCGTCAAGACGAACTGAGCTTAAAATTTTCCAATAACAGAACAGCAGCCTCGCGGCAGATGAAGCGGGGCTGCTGCTTTATTCTCCCATTTGCCACACGCCCTATTTCGTGTTACAATAAAAACCAGAGAAATTGCGGAAAAAGGAGGTGCGGCAATGATACGCATTGCTCTGGTCGAGGACGAGGCAGAGGTGCGGGCGCAGCTTCAGGGCTATGTGCAGCGGCACACCCGGCAGTACGGCACCGAGTTCGCGGTGACGGAGTTCGCCGACGGCATGGAGCTGCTGGATGATTACCGCCCGGTGTACGACATCCTGTTTCTGGACGTGGAGATGAAGCATCTGGACGGCATGGAGACGGCCCGGCGGGTGCGGGAGCTGGACAAGGACGTCATCATCGTTTTTATCACGAATATGGCGCAGTATGCTATCGGCGGGTATGCCGTGGGCGCGCTGGACTATGTGCTCAAGCCGGTGCCTTATTTTGCGTTTTCGCAGCAGCTGCGCAAGGCCGAAGAGCAGCTGCGCCGCCGCGCACGGCATTATCTGGCCCTGCCGGTGGAGGGCGGGATGCGGCGGCTGGATTCGTCCCTCATCTATTATCTGGAAAGCGAGGGACACCGCGTCCATTTTTATACCGAAGAGGGCGATTTCGTGGCGGCAGGCACCCTGAAAGCCTTTGAGGAAAAGCTGGCCGAGCGGCCCTTTGCCCGCTGCAACAGCGGCTACCTTGTCAATCTGGCACAGGTGAAGAGTGTGCAGCAGGGGATGGTGCAGGTGGGACCCTACGAATTGCAGGTCAGCCGCCCCCGGCGGAAAGCCTTCCTCGCGGCGCTGGCCGACCACATCGGGGGTGAGGGTGCATGACGGCACTGCCCAGCATCCCGCGCCTGTATACGGCGCTGGCCGAGTGTCTGGCCGTGGGCATCTACGCCCTGCCGCTGGGCCTCCGCTTCGGCAAAACGGCCACCATCGCTGCCAGTGCGGCATGGGCGCTGGCCCTGAGTGCTTTTTTGCAGGCCACGGGCAGCGTTCCGCTGGCGTGGTGGATCCCCTGCATGGCGGCAGCTGTGGGGATACAGTATTTATACCTCTGGGTCACCCGCACCATCTCCCTGCTGGAAGCGGGCTATGTCTGCGCCCGGGCCTTCGTTCTGGCAGAGCTGGCGGCCAGCGCCGAGTGGCAGCTGCACTGCTTCCTCTGGCCTCAGCGCAGCGGGGCCGACGGCCTGTCACTGCTGCTTCTGGTGGTGGTCTATGGCGGCGTTTTCGGCTGCATCTGGGTGCTGGAGCATAAGCACAAAAGTCCCAAGGGCCATATCGTCATCAGCGGAAAAGCGGCCCTCGTGGCCGTCGTCATGGCGGCGATGGTCTTCGCGGTGAGCAACCTGCTCTTTCTCGGCGACCGCGAGGTGGACATGAGCGTCTACTACATCCGCACGCTGGTGGACATCTGCGGCGTGCTCATCCTGACGGTCCAGCACGAACAGCTGCGGGAGGCGGCGCTCCATAGTGAGCTTGCCGCCATGGACGAGGTGCTCCACCGCCAGTACGAGCAGTACAAGCGGAGCAAGGAGGGCATCCGGCTCATCAACAGCCGCTATCATGAGCTGAAAATTCAAATCGCGGACATCCGCGCCGAGCGCGACCGGGCCAAGCAGGACGCGGCTCTGGCCCGGATGGAGAGCGGCATCCGGCAGTATGAGGCCGAGAACAAGACCGGCAACCCGGTATTGGATACCCTGTTGACCGCCAAAAGCATGGACTGCCAGCAGCGCGGCATCAACATGACCAGCGTGGCCGACGGCAGCCAGCTGGGCTTTCTGAGCACGCGGGAGCTGTGTACCCTCGTGGGTGCGCCGCTGGACAACGCCATCGAGAGCGTGCTGACCGAGCCCGACCCCGAAAAGCGTCTGCTGCGGGTGGCCATCTACAACCAGAGCGGCTGCGTGATGCTCCGCTTCGAGAACTACTGCGCCCAGCCCGTGGAGCTGGGCGCGGACGGTCTGCCCGTCCACAACGCCCACGGCGGCTACGACCTGCAGGGCGTGCAGGCGGCCGCCCAGCGCCACGACGGCACCATGACCCTTCATTGGGCCGACGGCTGGTTCACCCTGCGGATCCTGCTGCCGGTCCCGGAAAAGTAAAGGGACTCCTTCAGTCACCTGCGGTGACAGCTCCCTCAGGGAGGGAGCCTTTGGTAGAGAGCGAAACATTGTCCTCTTTGCCAAGGGCCACCTCTTTGAGGGGGCTGCCGCGTCAGCGGCTGGGGGAGTTTTTGCTTTTGGCATGATGCACAATAAAACCGCGCTCGAAATTGTGGATCAGCACAATAAAATTTGAAATCAAATTGAAACTTCTGCAAACTATGCCTCCAAAATGACAGATTGCGCGGAGAACGGTTCGTTTTGCAGTTTATATGATAAAATGACATCAAGCAAAGGAGTGGACGCACTCCGGAGAACAGCTATGAACCGGGTCGTGTACCCAAAAGAGAAGGAGCTAACAGTTATGGCACAGAAAAAGAAGGACAGTAAGATGATGGTCAAGATCATCAAAACTGCCGTTTCGGGTGTGTTGTGTGTCGCATTGGCGGGCGGTATGGTTGCGGCCAATGTGCTGATCCCGCCCAATGCCAGCAGCGTGCAGAGCATTTTGGGCCTGAAGAGTGGAGGCATCGATAACAGCAAGGCAAAGACCGAAGGCATCAATATGGAATACAGCAAGCCCGGCTTTGACACAGAGGAGGCGCTGGTTGAGGATGAGATCGCTCTGAATAAGAAGATCGCCGCCGAAGGCATTGTATTGCTGAAAAACGATGCCGGAAAGATGCCGTACAGCACGGATACGACCTTTAGCTTTGTCAGCCATTCTGCTGTCAGCTACATCGGCGGCAACAAAGTCGATATGAAAACGGCCTTTGAAGATGCCGGGTTCGGTGTCAACGAGGACCTCTGGAAATTCTATTCCGAAGGCAACGGCAAGGATTACGGTCTGGGTGTCGGCTCGGTCTCTTACGGTGATGACGAGGACTTCTCCATCAACGAGTGCCCGCTGTCCGTCATGCAGGCGGAGCCGGGCCTGACCGATTCCATGCAGGGCACGGTGCCGGTCTTTGTGTTCAGCCGTGTGGCGGGCGAAGGCCGCGATATGCCGCGCTCCATGTACAACCACACCGATGTGGAAGAGGACAAGACCAAGACCTACCTCGAGCCGGATTCCGTGGAACTGGAGATCCTGCAGTATCTGAACGATAACTTTGACGATGTGGTGCTGCTGCTCAACTCCAGCGCAGCGGTAGATCTGAGCTGGGTCGAAAACTATCCTAATATCCACACCGTCATCTCGGCTCCTGCCATGGGCGACTACGGCCTGTGCTCTCTGGCCGAGATCTTCTCCGGCAAGGTCAATCCTTCCGGCCGCACCGTGGATACCTATGAAGTGGATGCCATGAACAGCCCGGCGGCGCAGAACTTCGGCGACTTTGCCTACTATGACGAGAATGGTAACCTGACCAAGTACAACTACGTCAGCTACAAAGAGGGCATCTATGTTGGCTACCGCTATTACGAGACCCGTTACGAGGACAAGGTCCTCGGTCAGGGCAACGCAGGCGATTACAACTACGATGACGCTGTGATGTATCCCTTCGGCTACGGCCTGTCCTACACCACCTTTGATTGGTCCGACTACAACACCAGCTGGGATGGCGACACCTGCACCGTCACGGTCAAGGTGACTAACACCGGTTCTGTTGCCGGCAAGGACGTTGTGGAAGTGTATGCACAGAGCCCCTACACCGATTATGACAAGACCAACAAGGTGGAAAAGGCTGCGGTTGAACTGGTCGGTTACGCCAAGACCTCGGAGCTGGCTCCCGGTGCAAGCGAGACCGTTACGGTCACCTTCGATCAGGAACAGCTGAAGTCCTACGACTACACCAACGCCAAGACCTACATTCTGGATGCCGGTGACTACTACATCACCGCAGCCAAAAACGCACACGAAGCGGTCAACAACATCCTCTCTGCCAAGGGCAAGACCGTGGCAGACGGCATGACTGCCGACGGCGACACTGCTTTTGTTGCAACCTACACCCCGGCCAACGGCACCGTGGATACCACGACCTATAAGAACGACACCACCACCGGCGTGGAGGTCACCAACCAGCTGGATCAGGCAAACGGCGGCTTCCAGTATCTGTCCCGCAACGACTGGACCGGCACCTGGCCGACCACCGATGGCGAGGTCAGCGACCAGATCAGCACTTGGGGCAACCCCATTAACGGCACCGATGCAAACGGCAACCCCGCTTCCTATACTTACTATAAGACCATCAGCAGCGAGGATCTGGCAAAGCTGGATTCCTTCGATTCCCTGAACACCACCGATCCTTCTACCCTGACCGATGAGCTTGTCTACGGCAAGGACAACGGCCTCGGCCTGATCGATATGCGTGGTCTGGATTACAACGACCCCAAGTGGAACGACCTGCTCGACCAGCTGACCCCCGGCGATTATCAGACCCTGATCACCCAGTCCGGCTATGGCACGGCTGCCATCAAGTCGGTGGATAAGCTCTCCACGACCGATCGCGACGCTGCCACCGGCCTGGTCAACTATGGCGTTGATGCAAGCGGCAACTTCTACTTCAAGGGCAACATCACGCACTGCGGCGTCATCGTTCTGGCCCAGACCTACAACGATGATCTGGCCACTCACTACGGCGAGAACATTGGCGACGAGTCCTACTATCTGGATGTCGATGGCTGGTATGCACCGGCAGTCAACATGCACCGCACTGCATTCTCCGGCCGCAACAGCGAGTATTACTCCGAGGATCCGTTCATCGGCGGTCACATTGCTTCCCTCGAGTGTGAGGGTGTCGCCTCCCGCGGTATGTATGTCTTTGTCAAGCACTACGCCATCAACGATCAGGAGGACCACCGCGGCGACCGTGAAGGCCAGTACAGCATTGCGACCTTCCTGAACGAGCAGGCGGCCCGCGAGATCTACCTCAAGCCCTTTGAGATGTGCGTCAAGTCTGATAAGGTCGAGATGAACTATGCAAAGGACAACGGCGACGGCACTTACAGCAATGCCACCACCGAGATCCCGTCCGTCACCGGCATCATGACCTCCTTCAACCGCGTTGGCTATACCTGGGCCGGCGGCAACTACAACATGATCACCGGCCTGCTGCGCAACGAGTGGGGCTTCCACGGCTTTATCATCACCGATAATGCAAACACCGGTGTCTTTATGGATGCTGGCCAGATGATCCAGGCGGGTGCTGATGGCAAGCTGACCAACCTGCCCACCGGCGCACGCTATACCTTCAACAAGAATGATGTTTCGGATTATCACTATGGCCGTGAGGCAGTCCACAACATCCTGTATACTATTGCAAACTCCAAGGCAATGAACGGCGGTATGCCGGGCAGCCGTTATCTGGCAAAGGTCGAGCCTTACCAGAAGGTCATCTACGCGGTGGATGGCGTCTGCGGCGGTCTGATTGCGGTCCTGGTCATCCTGACCATCTTCCGCTTCCGCAAAAAGAAAGAGGACAACATCAAAACCGTCTGAGTAACACAAAACCGAAAGGGGCGGCGGGCAGAGCGCCCGCCACCTCTTCTTTTTTATCAGGAGCGATCCATGAAACACGCTGACATCATCCAGAAACTGAACTTAGAGCAAAAATGCGCCCTGCTCTCGGGCGAGACCGTCTTTACCACCCGCGCTCTGCCGGGCAAAGGCATCCCGGCCATCACCCTTTCGGACGGCCCCAACGGTGTCCGCAAGCAGGCCGGTGCCGCCGACCATCTGGGTCTCAACCCCAGCGTTCCGGCAACCTGCTTCCCGACCTCTTCCGCCACTGCGTGCAGCTGGGATGAGAAGCTGGGCGAAGCCGTCGGCGAGGCACTGGGCGAGGAAGCCGCCGCACAGGAAGTGGCTGTCCTGCTCGGCCCCGGCCTGAATATCCAGCGCAGCCCCCTCTGCGGCCGTGACTTCGAGTATTTCTCGGAAGACCCCATCCTCGCGGGCAGGATGGCCGCCGCCTATGTGCGCGGCATCCAGAAAAACGGCATCGCTGCCTGCCCCAAACACTTTGCGGTCAACAGTCAGGAGCTGCGCCGCATGGCCAGCGACTCGGTGCTCGATGAGCGCACCCTGCGGGAGCTGTATCTGACCGGTTTCGAGATCGTGGTGAAAGAGGCAAAGCCCAAGACCATCATGACCTCCTACAACCTCATCAACGGCACCTACGCCAACGAGAATGCCCACCTGCTGCAGGACATTCTGCGGAAGGACTGGGGCTTCGACGGGGCCGTCGTCACCGACTGGGGCGGCTCCAATGACCACGCCCTCGGCGTGAAGAACGGCTCCACCCTCGAAATGCCCTGCCCCGGCGGCGACTCCATCCGGGAGCTGATGAAGGCCGTACAGGACGGCAAAATTTCGGAGGCCGACGTGGACGCCCGCCTCGACGAGATGCTGGAACTGGTGCTTTCCACCCACGCTGCGGTGGAAAAAGCGCCCCGCACCTTCGACGCCGCCGCGCACCATAAGCTTGCCCGCCGCGCGGCCGCAGAGAGCATCGTCCTGCTCAGGAACGAGGGCGGCATCCTGCCGCTCAAGCCCAATGAGAAGCTGGCCGTCATCGGCGACTTTGCCGAGACGCCCCGCTATCAGGGCGCAGGCTCCAGCGCCGTCAACGCCCTGCAGGTGGACACCCTGCTGGACAGCATCAAGGCTGACGACAGCGGCATCACCTTCGTGGGCTATGCCTCCGGTTTCGAGCGTCAGGGTGCAGCTGACGCCGAGAAGCTGGAAGAGGCTGTGGCCCTCGCAAAGAAGGCTGACACCGTTCTGCTCTGCCTCGGCCTCGATGAGCTGCGGGAGAGCGAAGGTCTTGACCGCGCTGACATGAAGCTGGCCGAGAACCAGCAGCAGCTTCTGGCCGCTGTGGCTGCCGTCAACCCGAACGTCGTCGTTCTGCTGAGCGCCGGTGCGCCGGTAGAGACGCCGTGGGTCGGCCAGTGCAGGGCGCTGGTCTACGGCGCACTGGGCGGACAGGCAGGCGCCGGCGCAGCCGCAGACATCCTCACCGGCAAGCTCTGCCCCTGCGGCAAGCTGTCCCAGACCTGGGCGCAGGCTCACGACGACACCCCCGCCAAGGCGAACTTCGGCGGCGAGGGCCGGAACGTGGAGTACCGCGAGGGCCTGTATGTGGGCTACCGGTACTATCAGACCGCCGGTGTGCCGGTGGCGTTCCCCTTCGGCTACGGCCTGAGCTACACCGCCTTCGAGTACAGTGATCTGAAGGCAGACGAGAAGGGCGTGACCCTCACCGTCACCAACACCGGCAGCTGTGCCGGCGCCGAGATCGTCCAGCTCTACGTCGCAAAGCCGGACGCCAAAGTCTTCCGCCCGGCGCAGGAGCTGAAGGGGTTTGCAAAGGTCTTCCTCGCCCCCGGCGAGAGCAGGACGGTGAGCATTGCTCTGGACGACAAGGCGTTCCGCTACTGGAACGTCAAGACTGACCGCTGGGAAGTCGAAGGCGGAAGCTATCAGCTCCGCGTGGGTGCATCCAGCGCAGACATCCGGCTGACGGCGGAAGTCTCCGTCAAGGGGACCGACGCTCCCGACCCCTACGAGGGTCTCGACCTGCTCCACTACGTCTCCGGTCAGATCACCTATGTGACCGACGCCGAGTTCGAGGCTCTGCTGGGCCATCCGATCCCGGAGGATGTCGTCCGCATCGACCGGAACATGACGCTGGGCGAGATGGACCATGGCCGCAGTCCGCTGGGCTGGGTGGCACAGAAGGTGCTGCGCTGCCGTCTGGACAGCAGCTTTGCAAAAGGCACCCCCGACCTGAACACCGTGTTCCAGTATAATATGCCGCTGCGCGCGCTGGCCAAGATGACCAACGGCATGGTGAGCATGGGCATGGTGGACGGCCTCGTCTGGGAGCTGAAAGGCTTTTGGCTCGTGGGCATCCTTCGGGTCATCTATGAGTTCGTCAAGAATCTCATCCTGAACAGCCAGATGGAAAACCGGCTCAAAAACAGCTGAAAGGAATAAGGCCATGAATTTCTGGAATAACTTTGCCGCAAAGCATCCGGCCGCGGCCAAATGGGTGCGGGAGGGTGGACTGTTCGTCATCGTGTCCAACCTCATCACCGTGTTCAAATACCTGCTTCTGCAGTTCCTGCCCAAGGCATTTGCAAGCCTGCCGGTGGTGGACTTCGGCTGGCCGGGCATCGACATCACCCTATTCGGCGAGACCTTCAAGTGGAACATCCTCGGCTACGACGCGGCCCACGGCGGCCTGCCCTACTTCTGCGCCTACATGGTGGCCATGGTCATCGGCGAGTGCATCAATTTCCCCATCCAGCGCAGCCTCGTCTTCCGCAGCAAGGGCAGCCTCGCCAAGCAGATCGGCTGGTATCTGCTGGCCTTCTGCCTCATCACCTGCATCGTCAACTCCATCAACTGCATCTGGGTGGCTGTGGCCGGTCTGCTGGTGCCGGATTTCATCTACAACATCGGCACCACGGTGCTCAACGGCGGCATCTCAATGGTCATCTTCTTCTTCGTGAATAAGATCATCTTCCCCGAAGGCGAAGCCGCAAAATAATCTGTCATCTTCTTTATTTTCATCATTTTCTTCATCCGAGCCAACAGGCCGTCCTCCTCCGGAGGACGGCCTGTTGGCATATTGAGCGGTTTTGGACGCTGCAAAGGACGAAATTTCGGTCATAGGGGAAGAATCTGCCCAGGGGTCTTGCACTTTGACGCTTTACTGTGGTAAAATCAGGCCATGCTTTTATCATAGAGGAAAAAAGCACCAAAGGGGGAACGTATATGAGTGAGATCTGTATCATCGTCACCATCGTCGTCTATCTTGCGGCCATGCTTCTGGTGGGTTTCGCCTACAGCAAGACCAACAACGACAGCACCGACTTCTACCTTGGCGGCCGGAAGATGGGGCCACTGGTCACGGCCATGAGTGCCGAGGCCAGCGATATGTCCAGCTGGCTGCTGATGGGGATGCCGGGTCTGGCCTATCTGACAGGCATTGCCTCGCCGGGCTGGACGGCCATCGGCCTTGCGCTGGGTACCTGGCTCAACTGGCTCATCGTGGCCCGGCGGCTCCGCCGCTATTCGGCCAACCTCGACGCCATCACGGTACCGCAGTTCTTGTCGCTTCGCTTCCATGACCAGCGCAACCTGCTGAACGCTCTGGGCGCAGTCATCATCATCGTCTTCTTCGTGCCGTATACGGCCTCGGGCTTTGCGGCCTGCGGCAAGCTGTTCCACAGCCTCTTCGGCGTAGATTACATGGCAGCAATGCTGGTGTCGGCCCTCGTCATCGTGGGCTATACCATCCTCGGCGGCTTCCGCGCCGTCACCACCACCGACCTTATCCAGTCGATGGTCATGTCGCTGGCCCTCATCGCGGTGCTGGGCTATGGTATCGTCGTGGCCGGCGGCTGGGGCGCTGTGGTGGAGAACGCCCAGAGCCTTTCCGGCTACCTGACCATGACGGCCAGCCACGACGCTGTGACCGGCGGGGCCACATCCTACAGCCTGCTGGACATCGTCTCCACCATGGCGTGGGGTCTCGGCTACTTCGGTATGCCCCACATCCTGCTCCGCTTCATGGCCATCGAGGACGAGAAGAAGCTGGTGCTCAGCCGCCGCATTGCCACCGTCTGGGTGGTCATCGCCATGGCGGCGTCCATCGTCATCGGCATGGTGGGCCTCGGCATGACCAGGGCCGGTGCGCTGGAATTCCTCAGCGGTTCGTCCAGTGAGACCCTCATCGTCCGCATCGCCAGCCTCATCAGCCAGCACGGTGTGCTGGCGGCAGTTCTGGCCGGACTCATCCTTGCAGGCATCCTGGCGGCCACCATGTCCACGGCGGACAGCCAGATGCTGGCCGCTGCGTCCAGCGTGTCCCAGAACATTTTGCAGGAGTTCGGCCACCTCAAGCTGAGCGAGAAGCAGAGCCTCTTCGCAGCCCGCCTGACCATCATCTGCGTCAGCGTGGTGGGCGTAGTGCTGGCCCGCGACCCCAACTCCAGCGTCTTCGGCATCGTCAGCTTCGCGTGGGCCGGTTTCGGCGGCTCTTTTGGCGCTGTCGTCCTCTGCGCCCTGTTCTGGAAGCGCTGCAACTGGCAGGGCGCGCTGGCCGGTATGCTCTGCGGCGGCCTGATGGTCTTCGTCTGGAAGTACATCGTCAGCCCGCTGGGCGGCGTCTTCGGCATCTATGAGCTGCTGCCCGCCTTTCTGGTCTCGCTGGCCGTCTGCGTGGTGGTCAGCCTCGTGACCCCGGCTCCGGAGGCCGACATCCTCGCCGAGTTCGACGCGGCAAAATAACCGGTAAAAACAAGAGGAGAGCCTGTGCTGAAACCCGGCACAGGCTCTCCTTTTATGCTTGTGTGACGCTTCCGTGCTCCACCCGGTATACCTTGTCAAACTGCTTCATGAACGCCCCCGAGACGTCGTGGGTGATGGCCACCACCATGCAGGGGAGAGCAAGCAGATTTTCCATGATCTGTCCGCTGGTGTCGGGGTCGAGGCTGGCGGTGATCTCGTCGGCGATGATGAGGTCGTACCGGCGAAGCGCCAGCCGTGCGATGCCGATGCGCTGGCGCTGCCCGCCCGAGAGATTCTTGCCGTTCTCGCTGATGAGGGTGTCGAGGCCGTCGGGCAGGGTGCTCACCCAGTCGGTGAGGCCCGCCATCCCGATGGCGTGGGAAAGCTGAGCCTCGGGGAAGTCCGCGCCGAGGCAGATGTTGCTGCGGAGGGTGTCATTGAAGAGATAGGTTGTCTGGGCAATGTAACCTACCCGCTGGTAGAGGCTCTGACGGTCGATGTCCCGCAGCTGCTGGCCGTTGAAGAGGATGCTGCCGGTATAGTCTGGGTAGTACTGGAACAGCAGCTTTGCCAGTGTAGACTTGCCGCAGCCGCTTTCGCCCACGAGGACGGCTTTTTCCTGCCCGGAGACCGTCAGCCGGACGCCGCGCAGCACCGGTGCAGCGGCCCCGGGGTAGGAAAAGCCGGTGTCCTTGCACTCGATGTGCTCGAGTTTACCGATGGCCCGGCCCGCAGAGACTTTTTCCGGGCCGGACATGGCTGCTTCCAGCCGCTGACGAATGCCTTTCGAGGATCTGACCTTGGCCCAGCACTGGGCAATCTGATTACAGGGCGTGATGACGAAGTTCGCCATGCTGGCGGCGGTGGAGACGGTGCCCATCGTCAGCCGCCCGTCGAAAGCGAGAAAAAGGCCCACCAGCATGACGATGGGAAAGATGAGGTTGCTGATGAGAGAGGTGTTGACCACCATGGCGTTGAGGCTCTGCTGGTAGGCTTGCTCGCTGTCGCGGGCCTGCCGGGCAGCATCTCGGTGGCGGGCGGCATAGGCGTCCTCCCGCAGAAAGCCCCGGATGACCTCGAACCCGCCCAGAAGCTCCTTGAGCTGCTGGGTGTAGCCCGCCATCTGGAGCGAAAAAGCGTCTCGGGAGGCTTTGAGCCGCTCATTCATCTTCCGGGGCAGGACCAGCGGCGGCACGGTCACAAGCAGGATGGCCGCCAGCATCACCGGGCTGATGTAAAGGTACATCCCCAGTGCACAGAGCATGATGCCGCCCCAGAACGCGATGTTGAAGAGGGACATATAATAGTCGTCGTAGAGGGTGCGCAGATCGGTGGTCAACAGGGAGAGATAGGCTGCGTCGCCCTCCCGCTGATATTGGGACACCGGGCGGCGCAGCACCCGCTCCATGACCTGCCCCCGTACCTGCTCCACGGCGCCGCAGGCGAGTTTTGTAAAGGAGCGGCGGCTCAGCCGTTCGAAAAACCAGCTGGTGAAGGTGATGAGGAACACCAGCCCCATATAGCCCAGTGCCTCCTGCTTGCTCTTGGAGTCGATAAGCCACTTGAGCTGGAAGTTTTTCAACGGCGCGAAAAAGGATACCGCCGCTGTAAAGAGCGCGAAGAGCATGAGCTTCACCCAGTGGTGTCGGAAGTAGTCGTTGACCGTTGCTTTTTTCATGTGCAGTATCCTCCGCAGAGTGCTATAAAACGAGATGGATCACAAGAAAGACCCATCCGACTTCCTTTTTGCGGGAGATCGGATGGGTCTTGATCTTATGGCCTTATGTAAGAGGCGCTGTCAGCTTACAGCTGGGGGCCGGCGGAGACCAGAGCCTTGCCGTGCTCGTTGCCCTCGTACTTTGCGAAGTTCTTGATGAAGCGGCCAGCCAGATCCTTGGCCTTCTCTTCCCACTGAGCGGCATCTGCGTAGGTGTCGCGGGGGTCGAGGATGGCGGGGTCAACACCGGGCAGAGCGGTGGGGACCTCAAAGTCGAAGTAGGGGATCTTCTTGGTGGGAGCCTCGTTGATAGCGCCGCTCAGGATGGCGTCGATGATGCCGCGGGTATCCTTGATGGAGATGCGCTTGCCGGTGCCGTTCCAGCCGGTGTTGACCAGATAAGCCTTTGCGCCGCTCTTCTGCATCTTCTTGACCAGCTCCTCAGCGTACTTGGTGGGGTGCAGCTCCAGGAAGGCCTGACCGAAGCAGGCGGAGAAGGTGGGGGTGGGCTCGGTGATGCCGCGCTCGGTGCCGGCCAGCTTTGCGGTAAAGCCGGACAGGAAGTAGTACTGGGTCTGCTCCGGGGTCAGGATGGAGACCGGGGGCAGGACGCCGAATGCATCAGCAGACAGGAAGATGACATTCTTGGCTGCGGGCGCAGAAGAGATGGGGCGGACGATGTTCTGGATGTGGTCGATGGGGTAGGAGACGCGGGTGTTCTCGGTCACGCTCTTGTCGGCGAAATCGATGTGGCCCTCAGCGTCCAGAGTGACGTTCTCCAGCAGAGCGTTGCGCTTGATGGCGTTGTAGATGTCGGGCTCAGAGTCCTTGTCCAGGTTGATGACCTTAGCGTAGCAGCCGCCCTCGAAGTTGAAGACGCCGTTGTCGTCCCAGCCGTGCTCGTCATCGCCGATGAGCAGACGCTTCGGGTCGGTGGACAGGGTGGTCTTGCCGGTGCCGGACAGACCGAAGAAGATGGCAGTGTTCTTGCCCTCCTTATCGGTGTTGGCAGAGCAGTGCATGGAAGCGATGCCCTTCAGCGGCAGGAAGTAGTTCATCATGGAGAACATACCCTTCTTCATCTCGCCGCCGTACCAGGTGTTGACGATGACCTGCTCCTTGCTGGTGATGTTGAACAGCACAGCAGTCTCGGAGTTCAGGCCCAGCTCCTTGTAGTTCTCGACCTTAGCCTTGGAAGCGTTGTAGACAACGAAATCAGGCTCGAAGTTCTCCCGCTCCTCAGCGGTGGGCTTGATGAACATATTGGTGACGAAATGTGCCTGCCAGGCCACTTCCATGATGAAGCGGACGGCCATGCGGGTGTCCTTGTTGGCACCGCAGAAAGCATCCACGACGTACAGGCGCTTGTTGGAGAGCTCCTTCTTGGCGATCTCCTTCACAGCTTCCCAGGCTTCCTGAGAAGCGGGGTGGTTGTCGTTCTTGTACTCGTCGCTGGTCCACCACACGGTGTCCTTGGAGTTCTCGTCCATGACGATGAACTTATCCTTGGGGGAGCGGCCGGTGTAGATGCCGGTCATGACGTTGACAGCGCCCAGCTCGCTGACCTGGCCCTTCTCGTAGCCTTCCAGCTCGGGCTTGGTCTCCTCGGCGAACAGCTGCTCGTAGGAGGGGTTGTGCACGACTTCAGTCGTGCCGGTGATACCATACTTGCTCAGATCCAACTTTGCCATGATACTTATACCTCTTCTTTCGTTCAGGTCATCGCCCAGACACCAGCGGTAAGCTGCCCTCAGCCAAAAGGACACCGCAAAAGGACGACGAAAAGAAATACAGATGCGTATTCTCCTGTATATCATTATACATAAATCGGGGCCGAAATCAACCGGCGGGGCGGTTTTCTTCGGGCAAAAGCAACAAATCTTATTAAGAATCCGGGGTATTTGAGACAGTTTCGTAAAAATCCTGGCCCGTTTGCCTGCACAAATTAAAGATTTTATGCCAAAAACAAATCTTTGATAAAATTTTGTCGATTTGGGATACAAGGAGCGGAAAACAGGAGAGAAGAGGCTGCAATTTTGGGCCGCGAAAAAACGTATTATAAGTAGAGACACAAAATATTTGTGGATATTTTGCGATTTATCTGGAAAAAACGCACAACTTATGATATACTGAGCCAATCTGACCCGCGGCCATGAGCCGCCAGCATGGAGAAACAACGACGATGAAGACGCTTTACATATTTCTTACCCGCTCCGGCACCCTGCTTTCGAACCTCGTGTACAGCCTGACCGGTGCGCAGTACACCCACATCTCCCTCGCCTTCGACGAGGACCTGAGCACCCTCTACAGCTCTACCCGTAAGAATGGCTACACCATGTTCCCCGCAGGTCCCAGCCGGGAGTACCTGAACCGGGGCGTGTTCCTCATGCGGGAGAACATCCCCTGCGCCCTCTACGCGCTGGAAGTGACGGATGAGGCCTACACCCGCGCCAAGCGCCGCACCCAGCACATGATGCACCACGGGGAGCTCTACCGCTTCAATTCGCTGGGTCTGCTGCTCTGCTGGATGCATATCCGCTGGCAGCGCCGCCGGCATTATTTCTGCTCCCAGTTCGTCAGCGAGGTGCTCCAGAAGAGCGGTGCGCTGGAGCTGCCAAAGCCCAGCACCCTCATGCACCCCAGCGATTACGCCGAGCTGCCCGAGCTGCGCTGCCTCTACCGCGGTACGCTGGCCGGCCTGCCCCAGCGCCAGAGCATGGAGCTGGGCGAGGTGGAGAGCGTCATGGGCCTTTACCTGAACGTCCTTCTGGGGGCTGTGAAGGGCAGAGTGCGTCGGCTGTTCTGATTTTTTCGAAATTTTTGCTGAAAAATTGAAAATGCCTGTTGACAAAGCGGGTGTGCTGTGCTAAAATAATCGAGTCGGGAACAACACCCGATGCAATGGTAGTATGGCCCGTTGGTCAAGCGGTTAAGACAGAGGCCTCTCACGCCTTTAACATCGGTTCGATTCCGGTACGGGTCACCATTTTATAGTAGTAAAACGGCCACGCGCCGTTTTATATAGATGCCTCTTTAGCTCAGTCGGTTAGAGCACCTGACTGTTAATCAGGGTGTCGCCTGTTCGAGTCAGGCAAGAGGCGCCAGCAAAGCGATGGAAGTTTTCCATCGCTTTTTCTTTTTTGCCCGTTCCGGTGCGGCTTTTGTTGACAGGGAAAGCGGCGGGGGATATACTTATAAAAAATGAACCTCTCAGGCCGCCTGCGGCGTCCAGCTCTCCGGATAGGAGAGCCCTTGGCAAAACCGAAAACTTACCCTTTTCGCCAGAGCCTCCCCTGTTAGGGGAGGCGGCACAGCGTCAGCTGTGACGGAGAGGCTGAGGAAAAACGCGCCTGATGAAAAAGGAGAAAACTATGAAACAGATCATTCTGACGGGCGACCGCCCGACGGGCCGGCTCCATGTCGGCCACTATGTTGGCTCTCTGAAGGAGCGTGTCCGGCTGCAGAACTCGGGCAAGTTCGACGAGATCTATATCATGATCGCTGACGCACAGGCCCTCACCGACAACGCCGACAACCCGGAGAAGGTGCGCCAGAACGTCCTGCAGGTCGCTCTGGACTATCTGGCCGTGGGCATCGACCCCGCCAAGGCACACATCTTCATCCAGTCCATGGTGCCGGAGCTGACCGAGCTGAGCTTCTATTATATGAACCTCGTCACCGTCTCCCGCCTGCAGCGCAACCCCACCGTCAAGGCCGAGATCCAGCAGAAGAACTTCGAGTCCAGCATCCCGGTGGGCTTCTTCACTTACCCCATCAGCCAGGCCGCGGACATCACCGCCTTCAAGGCCACTACCGTCCCCGCAGGCGAGGACCAGCGCCCTATGATCGAGCAGTGCTGCGAGATCGTCCATAAGTTCAACGCCGTCTACGGTGAGACTCTGGTGGAGCCGGAGATCGTTCTGCCCCAGAACAGCGCCTGCCTGCGCCTGCCCGGCACCGACGGCAAGGCCAAGATGAGCAAGAGCCTCGGCAACTGCATCTACCTCTCCGACGAGCCCGAGGACATCAAGAAGAAGATCATGTCCATGTACACCGACCCGAACCACCTGCGCGTGCAGGACCCCGGCAAGGTGGAGGGCAACCCCGTCTTTATCTATCTGGATGCATTCAGCCGCCCGGAGCACTTTGCCGAGTTCCTGCCCGAGTACCAGAACCTCGACGAGCTGAAGGCACACTATCAGCGCGGCGGTCTGGGCGACGTGAAGGTGAAGAAGTTCCTGAACAGCGTCATGCAGGCCGAGCTGGAGCCCATCCGCACCCGCCGCAAGGAGTGGGAGCAGCGCCTGCCCGAGGTCGTGGAAATTCTGAAGGAAGGCAGCGCCGTGGCCGAAAAGGCCGCCGCCGCCACCCTCGCCGATGTCCGCAAGTCCATGAAAATCGATTACTTTACGGATAACAATCTGCTGAAGTAACAGATAGTATAGACGAAAGCGCCTGTGCCCATGCGATTATGCTGGGTGCAGGCGCTTTTTGCGTGGTTGCAACCGCTGGTTGACAAATTTCAAGCCGTAATTGGTGGTTGTCAACTGGAAAATCTGCTATGATAACGGCATAGAGGACGTCCGCCGAAATCCATTGATATGCCGCCCTGCGGCAGAAAAGAGAACACTATGATCTTAGCCGAAAAAATTGCCCTTCTCCGCCGCCAGAATGGATGGAGCCAAGAAGAGCTTGCCGATCAGTTGAACGTTTCGCGTCAGGCTGTCTCGAAGTGGGAGGGCGGAACGTCCATCCCCGACTTGGATAAAATTCTGAAGCTGAGTGCTCTGTTTGAAGTGAGCACTGACTACTTATTAAAAGATGAGTTGGAACAGCCCGATGCCACGGCCCCGCTGCCGAAGGAAGAGCGGGTGACGGAACCCTGCCGCACCGTCTCGTTTGACGAGGCAAACGCATATCTCAGCACGGTGCGGGCCGTGCATGGGAAGATGGCGGCGGGTGTGGGCTTGTGCATCCTCAGCCCCATCGCGCTGCTTGTTCTGGGCGCATGGAGCGATGGTACACCCAACGAAGAGCGGATGGCAGGGCTCGGTGTCATCTTCCTGCTGCTCTTCGTCGCGCTGGGGCTGCTGCTCATCCTGCCCGCCGCCATCCGGCTGAAAGCGTTCGAATATCTGGAAAAAGAGCAGATCGCCCTTGCCTATGGTGTGGAGGGCATCGTGGAGCGGCAGAAACAGGAGTATGCGCCCACCTACCGCCGCAGCATGACCCAGGGCGTGGTGCTCTGTGTGCTGGCCGTGGTGCCGATCCTGGGCACGGCCATGCTGGGAGCACCAGGCTTCTGGATCGTTGCCGCAGTCGGCCTGCTGCTGGCCATTGTGGCCGGTGCAGTACAGTTGTTCATCCGGGCCGTGATGACCCAGGGCAGCTTTGATAAGCTGCTGCAAACGGGGGAATACACCGTCCGCAAAAAGTGGACGAACCGCCGTGTCGGTTGGTTTGCCGGGGCCTACTGGTGCCTTGTGACGGCGGTGTACCTCGCGGTCAGCTTCTGGAACAACAACTGGGAAAAGAGCTGGATCATCTGGGCCGTGGCCGGGCTTGTCTTCGCCGCCCTCTACTCTGCCGTCCGTGCGTGGGCAGACAGGAAAAATCGGTAAAGCCCCCACAAATGAAAGTGCTGAGCAAACGGCAGGCCCAGCTCCTTATAATAGCAGCGAGGCCCTCTTCCCGTGCGGGAAGAGGGCCTCGCTGCTATTTTAGCGCATGTTTAGTTGTTGTAGGTGCGGTTCTTGATCTCGGAAGTGACCTTTGCGATGAACTCATCCACTTCCATCGTGGTGGTCTCGCCCTTGCGGTCACGGACGGAGACATTGCCGGCCTCGGCTTCCTTGGCGCCCAGGACCAGCATATAAGGCACGCGGTCCACCTGCTGTGCGGCGCGGATCTTGTAGCCGATCTTCTGGTTGTCGTCGTCCAGAGCCACACGGATACCGGCCTCCACCAGCTTCTCGGTGATGGCCTCGGAATACTCGAGGGTCTTCTCGGAGACGGGCAGAACCTTGACCTGAACAGGAGCCAGCCAGGTGGGGAACTTGCCCTTGGTCTCCTCGATGAGGTAGGCCATGAAGCGGTCGAGAGAACCGAGGATCGCACGGTGCAGGACAACGGGGGTCTTCTCGGTGCCGTCCTTGTCCACATAGGTCAGGTGGAACTTTGCGGGCAGGCAGAAGTCCAGCTGGCAGGTGGACAGGGTGTACTCAGCGCCGACAGCGGGCTTGACGTTGACGTCCAGCTTCGGGCCGTAGAAAGCAGCCTCGCCGATCTCCTCGGTGAAGTGGATGCCCAGCTCGGTCAGGACCTCGCGCAGAGCGTTCTCGGCGTGGTTCCACATCGCGTCGTCGTCGTGATACTTCTTCTTGTCGGCGGGGTCACGCAGGGACAGAACGCAGCGGTAGTCGGTGATGTTGAAGTCCTTGTAGGTCTCGAAGATGAGGTTGCAGACATCAGCGACTTCGCTCTTGATCTGCTCCGGAGTGCAGAACAGGTGAGCGTCATTCTGGCAGAAGTGACGGCCGCGCTCGATGCCCTTCAGGGTGCCGGAGGACTCATAGCGGAAGTCGTGTGCGATCTCGCCGATGCGCATGGGCAGGTCGCGGTAGGAGTGGGGACGGTTTGCGTAGATCATCATGTGATGGGGGCAGTTCATCGGGCGCAGGACGTAGCTCTCGCCCTCCATCTCCATGGCGGGGAACATATTCTCGCGGTAGTGGTCCCAGTGGCCGGAAGTCTTGTACAGATTCACGGTGCCGATGCAGGGAGTCATAACGTGCAGATAGCCGCGGGCACGCTCCTTCTCCTTGATATAGTTCTCCAGCTCCTGCCAGACCGTGTAGCCTGCGGGCAGGAACATGGGCAGACCGCGGCCAACCAGGTCGTCGGTCATGAACAGGCCCATCTCCTTGCCGATCTTGCGGTGGTCGCGCTCACGGGCCTCCTGCTGCTCCTTCTCCCAGGCGTCCAGCTCCTCCTGATTGTGGAAAGCCACGCCGTTGATGCGGGTCAGCATCCTGTTCTCTTTGTCGTTCTTCCAGTATGCGCCGGACTGCTGGGTGATCTTGAAGGCCTTCAGAGCCTTGGTGTAGGTCAGGTGAGGTCCGATGCACATATCGATGTACTCGCCCTGCTGGAAGAAGCTGAACTCGGTCTCGTCGGCCAGGTCAGCCATGTGCTCGACCTTATAGTTCTCGTGGCGCTCTTCCATCAGCTTGACGGCCTCTGCGCGGGGCAGGATGAAGGGCTTGATGGCCAGATTCTCTTTGGTGATCTTGTGCATCTCCTTCTCGATGTTGGCCAGGTCTTCGTCGGTCAGCTTGGTGTCGCCGAGGTCAACGTCGTAGTAGAAGCCGTTCTCGGTGGCGGGGCCGAAGGCGAAGTCAGCCTCCGGGTAGAGGCGCTTGATGGCCTGAGCCATGACGTGGGCTGCGGTGTGACGGATAACGTGCAGTTCCTGGTCCTGCGGGCACTCGTCCACATGACCGTCCTTATAGATGATCTTCATGGTGTTACTCCTTCTTGACATGAAAAATGCGTTTGGTATAACAAAAAAAGACGCTTCACCCCGCATTTGCTCTACGGGATGAAGCGCCTTTGAAAGATCCAACTGCGTTCCACGGTTCCACCCGAATTGCGTGCTGCTGCACGCCACTCGCTGTGCTGTAACGGGCGCACCCGGCAGAGGTTCGCCTCTGCACTCTGCGGTGGTAGAAGTCCGGCACATGGCAGGCTGCTTGCAGCGCGTCCTTCCGGACGGCAGCCCTCTCTGCGGCATGGAGAACGGGACTTCGGTTTGTCCGCATCATCGTTTTGGGACATTTGATTTTGACGCACCGGCGGCAGAAAACCTGCGCACACTGCGCATCACAGGATGAAACTACAGATGATTGTAGCACGGGGCGCAGAAAAAATCAAGGGCTGGCCTGCAGAAATTTAAACTGGACAATTCTTGCACTTTTAGGCGAAATATGGTATCGTATAGATGCCGCCTCTGGCGGCAAGGCGCTGACCACAAACACAGGCGGCTGTCCCTTACCGGTACCTGAGTGCCGGGTAAGGCGATTTTCTTGCAGATTCGTGCTCCCCCGGACGCTCAAGGGCGGAAAGGGGGGATAAGACCATGAGTATTTTGGAATTTACCGCGTTGCTCTCGCTTCTTGGCGGTGCAATTTATGTGACGTTTCAAATCACTTGGACTGTATCTCACAGCGACGATAAAGACAAGAAAAATGACCGCCTCTGAGTTCCCCAACTAGACCGGTCATTTTTTCTTGACTTATTATGGTGAGGGACCAGCCGTTTGCGGGCCAGCGCCTTTTCTATTTGTAGTATAACCAGAAATATCGGATTTGTCAAGGAACGGAGCGACGCGCTGCCGTTCCTTTTTTATTTTCTGAGCCGCTTCCCCCAGCTCTCCGTATACTCCGACAGCAGCTTCTCCGTCACAAAGAGCTGGCTGCTGTAGAGGCCGTGGGTGCCGGAGAGCATATAGCAGACACCGCAGCCCAGCGCGATCAGCTCCAGCCCCACGCCGCCGAACAGCTCATAGGCCAGCAGGATGGAGGGGATGAGGGTGTTCGTTGCGCCGCAGAACATCGAGACGAGGCCTACGGCGGCGGAGAACCCGGCGGGCAGGCCCAGCAGCGGGCCGAATGCACAGCCGAAGGTCGCACCGATGTAGAAGCTGGGGACGACCTCGCCGCCCTTGAAGCCCGCCGAGAGGGTCAGGGCCGTCAGCAGTATCTTGCAGATAAAGTCCCACGGCAGGGCCTGTCCCTGCTCCACGGCGGCAGTGATGACGCCCATGCCCGCGCCGTTGTAGCGGCCTACGCCCATCAGGTAGGAGAGGGCCACCACGGCAGTACCGCCCACGACGGCACGCACCCAGGGGTTTGGCAGACGGCGGGGCATTTCGTGCTCCATGGTGTGGAGAAGCCAGCAGAATGCCCGGGCCACCAGCGCACAGGCAACACCCAGCACAGCCACCAGCAGAGTAGAATCAATGGAAAGTGCCGGTGCGGTCAGCTCAAAATGGGTAGGAGAGATGCCGCAGGCCAGCGAGACGCCGTAGGCGATGAGGGCGGCGGCGAAGCCGGGGACAAAGGCCACCGAGAACGCGAGGCCCACGTCCTCCACCATGATGCCGAAGAGGGTCGCCGACAGCGGCGTGCCGAACAGTGCCGAGAAGAACGCCGCCATGCCGCAGGCCGTGGCCGTGCGGCGGTCGTGGTCGGAGAAGCGGAAGAGCTTTGCGATGTTGTAGCCGATGCTTCCGCCCATCTGCAAAGCCGCGCCCTCACGCCCGGCCGAGCCGCCGCAGAGGTGGGTGAGCACCGTGCCGAAGAAGATGGCCGGCACCAGCAGCGGGCTGACGCTCTCGCCGCTGTGGACGGCGCGGATGACGTTGTTCGTCCCCATCCCCTCGCAGCCCGTCACCTTATAGAGTGCCACGATGGCAAGACCTGCCACCGGCAGCAGCCAGAGCAGCCAGATGTGCTCGGCCCGCCACTCAGTGACCTGCTCCACGGCCAGGTGGAACGCTGTGCCGACGGCACCGCAGACGAGGCCGGTGGGAACGGCCAGCAGCAGCCAGCGGGCCAGGATGGCCGCGACGGCCCGGAAGGAATAAAGCTCCTTTTTCAAAAATTCTTTCATGATAACACTCCTGTGTTTTTTATATCCTGCCCACAAAGATAGCACGACGGATGGGCGCTGTCAAGAAACGCCAAAGCCCCGCTCCCTTGTGCGAAGGAGCGGGGCTTTGAGCTGTGTTTGGTGGTGCCTTTCTGGATGCCGCAGCCCATGACCTGGGTGACCGTCATGCCGGTAACGCTCAGATCGTTGAGGGCGCTCTTGAGCTGGTCGAACTTGGAAAGCTTTGCAATGATGGACACTTTGTGCATCCCGGTGTCGTAGATGCCGTCGTGGATGACAGCAGGCTCACGCACCACAGGCACAGCTCAGGGTCATGGTCTCATCGGTGGAAAGGCTCAGGGAAGAGCCGCCGTTGAAGCCGAACATCAGGCCGAAGCCGATGAGCCAGTAGCAGGGCGTGCCGATGCAAAAATCCATATTTTTGACGTTCTGTACAAACCGGAAAAGAATGGGCAAAGAAAACTTTGGCAGGCATCATTTTTCTCCCTTGTGGTCTGCCCGCATTTCGACATGGAGCAGCAGGCTCATCAGAGCGCGTAGCGCGAAAGTCGCCGCCAGCGGGATGACCGACTCGAGGTTCTGCAGAAGGAAGGTCTTGGCGATCTCTGCTGACATGAGAAATTCCAGCGCCGTCGTCAGGCCGGTGCTCATTTCGTGGTGGAAGTCGTACCGGTCGCGGAAAAAGGTCGTCCGTACATAGTGGTAGGTGGCCTTGACAAGGCTCGTCACGATGATGAACAGGCCGATGACCTCCGCCAGCCCCGCGATGAGGGGGACTGCCGATTCCAGAAAGCCCTCCAGCAGGTGGGCGATGTTCTCGTTCAGGTGATACAGGGCCGTCATGCTCTGGCCACCGCTCAAGCCAGCAGGCTCTTGATATAAGCGGCCAGCTCCTCGTCCCTGCAGGAGGCGAAGAACAGCTCGCTGAACTTCTCACCGGCGATGGCACCCTTCAGCAGGTCCTGATCGATGCTCTTG
>ENA-UERN01000980-UERN01000980.1-human-gut-metagenome-genome-assembly--contig:-NODE-980-length-29321-cov-36.510771_pt1 | contig 29321 bp, 28 predicted proteins | sample MGYA00242950_ERZ507950 | MGnify/ENA primary metagenome ERZ507950 (study PRJEB26167, sample SAMN06115515) | human gut metagenome | host: Homo sapiens | place: China:Ningxia | collected 2014-11-26...
TCTGCAGCTTAATGTAGCCAGTAACTTTCTGTGCCATGATAAATGCACCTCCAAAAATCTGTGGTGAGTTGCGGCGCAGTGTCTCTGCGCCTCCCACGAGCGCGTGCACGCTGCACACGCTCTATAAGAACCGCACTGCGGTCTTACCTTGGTAAACGGAACTTGCCGATTGGTTACGGCAGCTCGACCTGACCGATCTCCACCTCTGCGGGGGTCTCGCGGCCGAACATATTGACCTTGAGCTTCACCTTGAAGTTCTCGGTATCAATGGCCTCCACAAGGCCCATAAAGCCTTCCAGAGGACCGGCGGTGATCTGCACGGTATCGCCGACAGCAAAATCGACGCTGAGCGGTGCAGCCTTCTCCACGCCCATCTTCTCCACTTCCTCAGCGGTCAGCGGAACGGGCTTGGAGGCGGGGCCGACGAAGCCGGTGCAGCCGCGCGTATTGCGCACGACATACCAGGTATCGTCGTTCATCACCATTTTGACCAGAACGTAGCCGGGGAACAGCTTGTGCTCCACCATCTTCTGCTTGCCGTTCTTGTCGATCTCAGGAACCATCTCGACGGGAACCTTGATGTCGCAGATCAGCTCCTGCAGGTGACGGTTCTCCACCATGGTCTGCAGATCGTTGGCGACCTTGTTCTCGTAACCGGAATAGGTATGCACAACATACCAAAGAGCCTCAGTGGACTCATCTACCAGCTTGGTTGATTCTTCCATTTTGGTTGACCCTCCGTTTCAAGATGATTCTCAGGCGCCGATGATCAGGCCCAGAATACCACCAAAGATGGCATCCAGCAGGATCATCACAACCGCTGCAATAGCGACGGTCACGAGCACGACGATGGTGTTGGTCTTGACGTCCTGCTTGGACGGCCAGACCACCTTCTTCAGCTCGCTCTTGGTATCGCGGAAGAACTTTGCGACCCGTGCGCAGAAGCCCTTGACAGCGGCTTTAGCTTTGGCCACAAAGCCCGGCTTTTTCTCGGTTTTGTCTGCCATTATGCTCCGCCTTTCTTTTACTTGGTTTCGCGATGAACGGTGTGCTTCTTGCAGAAACGGCAATACTTCTTCATCTCGAGACGATCGGGGTTGTTCTTCTTGTTCTTCGTGGTGTTGTAGTTGCGCTGCTTGCACTCGGTGCAGGCCAGAGTGATTTTAACGGTCATTTGTTGACACCTCCATTATAACGGTTGTTTTGAACCTCCCTCGGGTGCGGGTGGCAGCTGTAAAAACAGGCGCACTTAATAACCCCGCAAAAGAGGTGATATCATTGTACCACGCGTTTTTCAATCCGTCAAGCAGAAAAAAGCGATTTTGAGAAACTTTTTTCGCAGCCGCTGTCTTTTTGTCCCAACGCGGCTTTTTTGCATTCTGCTTGCATCGCGGGCGTAGATATTGTATAATGAATCGAAACGGCATTTTACCGGTTTGAAGCCGCCCCTTTACCGGGGGCTTTATAAATAGGAGTGAGATATCATGCAGTCTGCAAATAAAATGTGTGTGGCGCTGCTGTTCGGCGGTATGTCCAGCGAACATGAGGTCAGCTGTGTCTCTGTGGGCAACTTTGTCCGCAACATTGACCGCAGCAAATACGAGGTGCTCACCGTGGGCATCACCAAGGAGGGCCGCTGGCTCTACACCGAGGCCACGGCGGAGCAGATGGCCGACGGCAGCTGGGAAGAGCTGCCCGGCAATATGCCCTGCGTGATCAGCCCGGACCGCGCCGACCACGGCATGATCCTGTTTACCCCGGACGGCCGGGTGGAAAAGATGCACCTTGACGTGGTGATCCCGGTGCTCCACGGCCTGTGGGGCGAGGACGGCACCGTGCAGGGCCTGCTGGAGCTGGCAGGCATCGCCTATGTGGGCTGCGGCGTGCTGGCAAGCTCTGTGTGCATGGACAAGGCTGTGGCCAACGCCCTGTTCGAGGCCAACGGCGTGCCCCATACCAAGTGGGTAGCCGCCAACCGCTGGGAGATCGAGAAGGATCTGGAGGGCGTTTGCGCCGGCGTGGAGCAAAAACTGGGCTGGCCGGTGTTCGTCAAGCCCGCCAACGCAGGCTCCAGTGTGGGCATCTCCAAGGTGTCCAGTCAGGAGGAGCTGAAGGCCGCCATCGCCCTTGCGCTGGAAAACGACCGCAAGGTAGTGTTTGAGGCCTTTGTGGACGGGCAGGAAGTGGAGTGCGCCGTCATCGGCTCCGACCCCGCCGTTGCCACCCGCCCCGGTGAGATCCTTGCCGGTGCAGAGTTCTACACCTATGATGATAAGTACAAGAACGGCGTGAGCCAGACCGTCATCCCGGCACACCTGCCGGAGGCGAAGCTGGACGAGGTAAAGACCTACGCCGCCATGGCCTACACTGCACTGAACTGCGAGGGTCTGGCACGGTGCGATTTCTTTGTGGAAAAGAACACCGGCCGGGTGCTCATCAACGAGATCAACACCTTCCCCGGCTTTACCGCCATCAGCATGTACCCCAAGCTCATGGAGCACGAGGGTCTGCCGGTGCCGCAGCTCATCGACCGCCTGATCGCACTGGCGGTGGAAAGGACGGAAAAGCAGCATGGATAATCGCCCCATCGGTGTGTTCGACAGCGGTCTGGGCGGCCTGACCGGCGTGCGGGAACTGCGCAAGCGCCTGCCCCATGAGGATATCATCTACTTCGGCGATACCGGCCGGGTGCCCTACGGCAGCCGCAGCCCGGAGACCATTTTGCAGTACGCCCGGCAGGACGTGGCCTTTCTGCTTTCCAAAAACGTCAAGTGCATCATGGCCGCCTGCGGCACGGTGAGCAGCACCTACCCGGCTGCGGAGGCAGCCCAGCTGCCGGTGCCCTACCTTGGCGTAGTGGACGCCGCCGCCCGGGAGGCTGCCTTTGTCACCCGCAACCGCCGCATCGGCGTTATTGGCACAGCCGCCACCATCCGCTCCCGCAGCTACGAAAAGCTGCTGCGGCAGCTGGTGCCCGGGGTGGAGATCACTGCCCGCCCCTGCCCGCTGTTCGTACCGCTGGTGGAGGCCGGGTATGTGGATCACAGCGAAGCCGGAAAGCAGCAGGTCACGAAGTTGGTCATTGCCCAGTACCTGACCGAGGTGCGCGAGGCCGGGGTGGATACCCTGATCCTTGGCTGCACCCACTACCCGCTGCTGAAAAGCATGATCGGGGAGTTTATGGGGCCGCAGGTCACGCTGGTGGACCCCGCCATGACCGCCGCCCATCATCTGGAGCGGATGCTCGCCGAGCGCGGGCTGCGCGCCGACCACGAGAACGGGCAGGCACACTTTTACGTCAGCGATGTGCCGGACAGCTTTGTGCAGACGGCAGACCTGTTCTTGGGCGAGTACAAAGGAGGCCCGGTGGAACAGATCGCCATTGATAAATATTGATAAGGAAAAACAACGTGAGCAAACCACTGAAGGAAGACTATATCATCCGCATCAAAAGCCGCATCGAGCAGCGGCTGGACGAACCGTCTGCGGAAGAGGAAAAAGAAGAATTTGTGGAGCTGATGACCCGGGGCAGCTTTGTGCTGAAGGGCGGCAGCTACTATGTGACCTACCGCGAGACCGAGACCACCGGCTACGAGGGCTGCACCACCACCCTGAAGATCGCCGCAGACGGCAGCCGGGTGGCGATGCTGCGGTTCGGTAAGGGCGGCGGGGCAGGCACCCAACTGCTCATTGAAAAAGGCCGCCGTAACCTGTGCCACTACGAGACCGGCTTCGGCTCCATGACCTTGGGCGTGACTGCGGACGAGATCGACTGTCAGCTGACCGAAAAGGGCGGCACCGCCCGGTTTGCCTACCTGCTGGATGCCGACAGCGCCGAGCTGGTGAGCCGCAACCGGCTGGAAGTTACCGTGACCCATGTGAATTGATGAAGTTCCCTGAGACTGTGAAAGGAATCCGACCCATGACTGATTTTGAAAAGACCTACCAGAACTACAACCCCCGGCAGGCTGCGCTGGACGAGGCACGCGCTCTGCTGACCGCAGCCGCCAAGGCTGCTATGGCAGACGGCACCCTGCCCGAGGCAGAGCTGCCCGCCTTTATCGTGGAGATCCCCGCCGACGTGAAGAACGGCGATATCGCCTCCAACCTCGCCATGGCGGGTGCACGCACCTGGCGCAAGGCTCCCAAGATGATCGCAGACGCCCTGCTGGCACATCTGCCCTCTCTTGAAAACAGCGTGTTCTCCAAGGTGGAGGTTGCCGGCCCCGGCTTCATCAACCTGTTCCTTTCCCAGAGCTTCTGGGCAGGTGTTGTGCTGGGTGCCTGCGCCAACAAAGAGTATGGCCGCACCGACCACGGCAAGGGCGCAAAGTACAACGTAGAGTTCGTTTCTGCCAACCCCACCGGCCCCATGCACATGGGCAACGCCCGCGGCGGCGCACTGGGCGACTGTCTGGCCGCTGTGCTGGACTGGTCCGGCTACGATGTGACCCGCGAGTTCTATATCAACGACGCCGGCAACCAGATCCAGAAGTTCGGCAAAAGTCTGGCGGTGCGCTACCTGCAGCAGTTCTGCGGCGAGGAGGCCTATCCCCTGCCCAAAGAGTGCTATCAGGGCGGCGATATCAAGGTACTGGCCGGTGAGTTCGCTGAGCTGAACGGTGACAAGTACGTTGCCGCCTGCAAGGGTATGGACGAGGAAGCTCTGTTTGAGAGCGAAGCCTTTGCCGCCCTCAAGGACGCACTGGTGGCCTACGCCCTGCCCAAGAACATCGCCGCACTGAAGCGCGACCTCGGCAAGTACCGCATTGATTACGATGTCTGGTTCCACGAGAGCACCCTGCACGAGTCCGGCGCAGTTCTGGCTGTGGTGGACAAGCTGCTGGAACTGGGTGCCTGCTACAAGGCCGAGGACGGGGCCATCATGTACCGCAGCGCCCAGTACGCTGCCAAGTACGGCACCGTGAACAAGAAAAAGACCGAGGACGGCACCGAGGAAGAGGCCAAGGACGAGGTACTCGTCCGCGCCAACGGCATCCCCACCTACTTTGCCGCCGATATCGCCTACCACTACAACAAGCTGGCTACCCGCGGCTTTGCCAAGGCCATTGACGTGTGGGGCGCAGACCACCACGGCCATGTGGCCCGCATGAAGGGCGCAATGGATGCCATCGGCCTGCACGGCGAGGATCTGGATGTTGTGCTGATGCAGATGGTCAACCTGATGCGGGACGGCCAGCCTGTCCGTATGTCCAAGCGCACCGGCAACGCCATCACCCTGACCGACCTGCTGGAAGAAGTGCCCATCGACAGCGCACGCTTCCTGTTCAATATGCACGACGCCGGCAGCGGCATCGACTTTGATCTGGATCAGGCCGTCAAGACCGACAACGACAACCCCGTGTACTATGTGCAGTACGCCCACGCCCGCATCTGCTCCATCCTGAAAAAGATGGAGAGCGAGGGTGTGCAGTTTGCCGGTGCAGAGCACATCGACGCCACTCTGCTCACTGAGCCCTCCGAGATGGATCTGATCCGTATGCTGGCTGCCTTCCCGCAGGAGATCGTGATGGCTGCCGAGAAGTACGACCCCAGCCGCATCAACCGCTTTGTTATTGATCTGGCCAGCGCCTTCCATCGCTTCTACGGCAACTGCCGCATTCAGGGCGCAGACCCCGCCGTGCAGCAGGCACGTCTTGCCTTGTGCATCGGCGTGAAGAACGCCATCTTCAACGTGCTCACCATGTTCAAGATCAACGTGCCCGAGAAGATGTAACATAAAATCACAGGGGCTGTTGCACAGCATTTGGCGCAACAGCCCCTTTTTACGGTGTATGGCAGGAAAGCAGCTGCCGCTTCTGTCACGACCCCTCCCGTGAAAATGCGTTTGGAGCGCTCCGCAGAGCTTGTCGGGGCAAAGCCCCTCCATCTGCTAGCGCAGACTGCTCTGCCGCTTAAAAGCCCCACTGGGGCTTTCATTGCTGCGCTGCGCTCCGCAAACGCGGTCGCTCCAAACGCGAAATTAAAAATAATTTTTCCTCTGAATATGCGCAAAGCAACGCGGCGCGCATTCAAAATCGTCTACCCCAAAACAGATACAAGGAGAACCCATGGAACCTTTGAAGATCGGCAATATCACCCTGCCCCACCGGGCGGTGTTCGGCCCTATGGCAGGCTTTACGGATGCCCCCTGCCGCCGCCTGATGGCACAGCACGGCGCGGGCTTTACGGTCAGTGAGATGGTGTCCAGCCGGGCGCTGGTGTACGGCGACCATAAGACCGTCAGCCTGCTGAAGGCAGAGCCTAACGGCGCCCCCTATGGGGTGCAGATCTTCGGCGAGGTGCCGGAGATCATGGGCGAGGCCACCGCCGCCATTGAGCAGTACGAATTTGACTTTGTGGATATCAACATGGGCTGCCCTGCCCCCAAGATCGTTTCCGGCGGGGCGGGCAGCAAGCTGATGCTGGACCCCGACCGCTGCGGGCGCATCGTGGAGCAAGTGGTGGCGCACACTAAGCGCCCCGTCACCGTAAAAATGCGAAAGGGCTGGGACGCCGACCACATCACCGCCGTGGAGTGCGCCAAAGCCTGCGAGCAGGCGGGCGCGGCGCTGGTGGCGGTGCACGCCCGCACCCGGGAGCAGATGTATACCCCGGGCATCGACCCGGAGGTCATCGCCCGGGTAAAGGACGCGGTAAAGGTGCCGGTGCTGGGCAACGGTGATATCCACTGCGCTGAGGACGCGCTGCGCATGGTGCGGGAGACAAACTGCGATGGCGTGATGATTGCACGGGGCGCACTGGGCGACCCGTGGCTGTTTGAGCGGGTGAACGCCGCGCTGGAGGGTCTGCCCGCTCCCAAGGAGCCGAACCTGCAGGCGCGGATGAACGCGCTGCGCCGTCAGGTGGAGGAGATGGTAGAGCAGAAGGGCGAATTTGTGGCCATGCCGCAGGCGCGTGCCCAGACCATGCACTACATGAAGGGGCTGAAGGGCGCTGCCGCCCTGCGCCGCTACTGCTGCACCCTGACCCATTTAGAGGACTTGGACGAGCTGATCGCTGCCGTGTTTGAAGAGCAGCGCAAGGCCGGGCTGGACCCCGACGATGTGCGGGAAGTACCGTTCCCGTAAGCCCGTGGCTCGAACAACGATTTAAAATGCGCTCCGCTTTGCTATGCGCATCATCAGCGGAAGCGCATTCTATGATTTGTAAACCGGGAAAATCTGCGGATTTTCCCGGTTTACTTTTTCACGAGAGAGGTCGTAAAGGAAAACGGCATTTACAGGCTGCGACCCCTTCCCGTGAAAATGGGGTTCAGGAAAGTCCGCAGACTTTCCTGAACCCCGAAATTAAAATAATCTTTCCGCTGAATATGGCCAGAGCGCAAGCGGAGGCCATTCCAAATTGTCCTGCCCGGCGGCAGGGCGTATTGTTACGGCCTTGTCAGTTCGTCCAGATTCTGGGTGTAGCAGGGCAGGCAGTGTTCCAGAAACCAGTCGGCCTCCGGGCAGTGCATGGCTTGCAGCGCGGCACGCTGCTGCGTCAGGGCGGCGTCAAATTCGTGGTTGCCGCTGCGCTGCTCCTCGGTGCATTTGATCAGGGCGCTCAGCCGGTCGGCGGCCTTGAGCAGCCGGTGCTCCTCTGCCGTCAGGGCGGTGCCGTCCATGCAGGGGGTCAGCTCTGCAGCCAGTTCTGCGGGCAGAAGCCCTGCCATGGAGCGCACGCTTTCGGTCTCCAGCGCCTTGTAGGCGTCCCGCAGCGCCGGGGAGTGGTATTTGACCGGCGTGGGCATATCCCCGGTGATGATCTCCGGGGCGTCATGGTACAGCGCCGCCACCGCCACCACCTCGGGGCGGCAGGGCGTGCCGGTGTAGTGCTTGGCGATGAGGCACAGCAGGTGCGCCAGCAGCGCGGTGTCACAGGTGTGCTCGCTGAGGGATTCCGCCCGGGTGGAGTGCATCAGGCTCCACCGGGTAATGTACTTCATGCGCGCCAGCAAGGCGCTGAAGGGATACAGCATAACAATACGCCTCCTTTTCTTCACCATACCCGCCCCACGTGCGGTTGTCAAGCCCTTTTTTCTTGCCCGCCGCCGTGCTATACTACAAGGTGACATCAAATCCACTTCCGCGCCGGTGCGCGGAGAAAGAGGAACGCTATGGAAAAGTTTATAAAACCACGGCTGCTCACACCAAGGGAGCAGGACCGTAAAAAGTTCTGGCAGGCGGTGGGACTGTGCGCCCTGACGGCGGCGGTATTCTTTCTGCCCTTCTATCTCCTTGACGGCGGCTTTTTCCACTATGCCGGCGATTTCAACAGCCAGCAGATCAGCTTTTACCGGTATATGAATGGCTTTGTAAAGGGCGCGGGCTACCCGGACAGCGCCTTTGCCGGTGCGCCGCACAATACCTTTTCGTGGGCGACCGACCTTGGCAGCGGGGTGATGAACGCCTACTCCTTCTACCTGTACGGCTCGCCGTTTTTCTGGCTGTCGGTGCTGCTGCCGCAAAGCTGGCTGCCCTATATGATGGTGCCGCTGCTGGTGCTCAAGTTCGGCGTGGCGGGCGGCGGTGCGTATCTGTACCTGCGCCGCTACGTTAAAAACGCAAATTACGCCGTGCTGGGTGCCTGCCTGTATGCGCTTTCCGGCTTTGCGGTGTACAACGTGTTCTTCAACCACTTTGTGGATGTGGTGGCGCTGTTCCCCTATCTGCTCTGGGCGCTGGACGAGGCCATTTATGAGGATCGTCACGGCCTGTTCGCCTTTTGGGTGGCGGTGAACCTGCTGAACAACTACTTCTTCTTTGTGGGACAGGTGATTTTCCTGTGCATCTACTTTGTGTGCAAGCTGACCGCAAAGGACTTCCGGCTGACCGGGCGCAAGTTCGGACATCTGTTGTGGGAGAGCGTGCTGGGCGTTGCCATGGGCTGTCTGCTGCTGTTCCCGGCGGTGCTCAGCCTGCTGCAAAACCCGCGCACCATCGACCTTTCCTCCGGCTGGGGCTTTCTGACCTATGCCAAGGTGCAGCAGTATCTGGCTATCCTGCTCAGCTGGATCCTGCCGCCGGACTCCCCTTACCTCACCTCGGTCTGGTCGGAGGGCGTCATCAAGTGGACGAGCATGACGGCCTATCTGCCGCTGTGCAGTCTGGCCGGTGCCATAGCCTACTGGCGCAGCCGCAAAGCCGACAGCAAAAAGCGCATCGTGGCGGTATGCGCTGTGTGCGCACTGGTGCCGGTGCTGAACAGCGCTTTCTACGCCCTGAATTCCAGTTACTACGCACGCTGGTACTATATGCCCACCCTCATCCTTGCCGCCATGACCGTGAATGCGCTGGAGGACCCGGACATTGATCTGGACGCACCTGCCCGGGGCATCAGCTGGATCATGCTGGCTGCGCTGGTCTTTGCCGTTGTGCCCGTGCAGGACGATACCACCGGGACATGGTCCTTCGGCGTGCTGAAGAACCCGGGGCAGTTCTTTGCCGTGCTGGGCTTTGGCCTGCTGGGGCTTATGCTGTACCGCTACCTCTGCGGCGTATGGCGGCAGGACAGCCGCTTTGCCCAGCGCATGACGGCGGCGGTGCTGGTATTTGCCTGCGCGTTCACCATGGTGCACATCGGCATTGGCAAGTTTGGTCAGTGGCACACCGACAGCGACCTTGTGGAGCAGGACACCAACGCCCTGCTGCTGAAAAACGCCCTGCCGGAGGGCGACTACCGCATCGACACCTACAAGATCCACGACAACATCGGGATGTGGCTGGATAAAAGCTGCCTGCAATATTTCGGCAGCACAGCGGCTCCCAGCATCCTCAGCTTCTACCCGGGGCTGGGGGTCAAGCGGGATGTACGCAGCGAGCCGGAGATCACAAACTACGCTTTGCGCGGTCTGTTGAGCGTGGAGTACCTCATTACCACCCCGGAAAAGCGCGAAAGCTTTGAGGACGAGGCGGACGAGGGCTGGACCTATCTTGCTGATGTGGACGGCTACGCGCTGTACCACAACGACAACTATGTGCCTATGGGCTTTACCTACGACTACTATGTGACCGAGGCCACCTACGAGGCTTCGATCAAGACCCTGCGCTCCAACCTGCTGCTGCGGGCGCTGGTGCTGGAAGACGAGGACGTAGCAAAATACAGTTCCTACCTGACCGAGCTGCCGGACGCCCTGCTTGATGACCTGCACTACGACAGCTACACACAGGACTGCGCCGACCGCCGCGCCCACAGCTGCTCGGTGTTCCAGATGAACAATGCAGGCTTCCATGCCGAGATCACGCTGGAAAAGCCGAACCTCGTCTTTTTCTCCGTACCCTACGATGACGGCTTTACCGCCTATGTCAACGGCGAAAAGACCGACATCTTGCGTGTGGACGAGGGGCTGATGGCGGTGCTCTGCCAGCCGGGCGCAAGCAGCATCGACTTTGTGTATCAGGCCGATGGGCTTTCCGCAAGCCGGGTTGTCACCGCCGTGGCCATTCCGGTATGGGTGGCGTACGTTGCCTACTTTGTGCGCCGCAAGCGCCGCAGCACCGGCACCCCGGCAGAAGAATGACTTTGACCGGGCCGGAAAATAAAATTTTTAAATTCCCTCTTGACTTTACGAAGATAAAGTGTATAATGCAATCAAACCGATGAGGCGGAAGAGAACCTGCACAGCGCATCTGCAGTGAGCCCGGACAGTGCAAACGGGCGAAAGCGGGGCAGAGTTTCGTGGGCCGCCGAGGGCCGGGCAAACGGGCACAAGCCCCAGTAGCTTTGGACGGAAGTCTCCGTTACAGGACAGGGGAGTGTTGGCTCTCCGTGAGTGGCTCTGCTGTATGGGATGCAGAGCAAGCAAGGTGGCACCGCAGAATCGTAATTTACCGATCCTGTCCTTGTGGATAACACACAGGGACAGGGTCGTTTTGTTTTAAGACCCGTCCCGCAAAGGGAGCGGGTCTTTTGATTTGCCGCCCGCTCCGGGAAAGGAGTTACCACTATGAAAAACCTGAACATGATCTCCCGCCGCAGCTTCCTGAAGGCCGCTCTGGCTGCTTCCGCTGTTTCTGCCATGGCACTCACCGGCTGCGGCGGCGCTGCTTCCGGCACCGCCTCCAGTGCGGCGGTCTCCTCCTCTGCAGCTGCTTCCGGCAGCGCCGCTGCCGCTGCCGCTGGCGAGACCTTCAAGGTGGGCATCGTCAACTATGTGGACCACGCCTCCCTCAACCAGATCGTAGAATCTGTGGAGAGCCGTCTGGATGCCATCGGCAAGGAGAAGGGCGTCACCTTTGATTACGCCGATTACTACGCCAACGCACAGGCCGACCAGTCCAACCTGAACCAGATCGGCGCAGACCTTGTGGCTGACGGCGTGGATGTGATCGTGGCCGTGGCCACCCCCACCGCCGCTACCATGCTGGCCGCTGTGGAGGACACCGACATCCCGGTGGTCTACTCCGCTGTGACCGACCCCGCTGCCGCAGGCTTTGACAGTGAGGAGAACATCACCGGCACCTCCGATGCCCTGAACACCGACGCCATCATGAACCTGATCGTGGCGGCAAACCCCGGCATCGACACCATCGGTCTGCTGTATGACCTGAGTCAGGATGCCTCCACCCAGGCCATTGCAGACGCCAAGGCCTTCTGCGAGAAGAACGGCATCAAGGTGGTGGAAAAGAACGGCACCACCACCGCCGAGGTGCAGATGGCTGCCGAAGCACTGGTAGCCGCCGGGGTCAAGGCCGTGTTCACCCCCACCGACAACACCATCATGACCGCCGAGCTGTCCATCTATGAGAGCTTTATCGAGGCCGGTGTGCAGCACTACACCGGTGCCGACAGCTTTGCGCTGAACGGCGCACTGGTGGGCTACGGCGTGGACTACGTCCAGCTGGGCGAAGCTACCGCCGATATGGTCAGCCAGCTGCTGTGCGACGGCAAGACCCCCGCAGACCTGCCCTACCAGACCTTTGATAACGGCATCGTCACCATCAACACCGAGACCGCCGAGGCGCTGGGCTTGGATCTGGCAGCCCTGAAGGAAGCCTTCAAGCCCTACTGCACCGAAATTACCGAAGTGACCACCGCCGAGAACTTCTCCTGAACGCCCCGCCCCGTCAGAACCTGACGGCTTTGTCGGCTCTCCCGCAAGGGAGAGCTTTTGGCGGTTCTGGGGAAAGTGGTTCCCCCCTCCCGTGAAAATGCGTTTGTCGCACTCCGCAGAGCAATGCGGTGCGCATTCAAAATAATATAAAAGGAGCATACACCATGCTGGCGAGTATCTTTTCCCTCAACGTTTTGCAGACAGCGCTGGAGCTGGGCTGCATCTACGGACTGGTGGCGTTGGCACTGTTTCTGAGCTACTCCATCCTGAATATTGCCGACCTTTCCACCGACGGCTGCTTTACGCTGGGCTGCGCGGTGGCCTGTCAAGTAGCGTTGACCGGCCACCCCATCCTTGCGCTGGCGGCAGCCATGGCTGCGGGGGTGTGCTCCGGCTTTGTCACCGCCTTTTTGCAGACAAGGCTCGGGGTGGAAAGCATCATGGCGGGCATCATCGTCAACACCGGCCTGTACACCATCAATCTGGCGGTGATGGGCTTCTCCTCCACCATGTCGCTGGTCAAGACCCCTACCATCTTCTCGATGGCAAAAACTTCGCTGGGCTTTCTGGGCAGCTGGTACAAGCTGGCGCTGGCGGCAGTTATCATTGCCATTGCCTGCGCGGCGATGCTGGGCTTTCTGGGCACGCGGCTGGGGCTTTCCATCCGCGCCACCGGCGATAATGCCGCCATGGTGCGGGCTTCCAGCATCAACCCCGCCTTTACCATCACGGTGGGTCTGTGCGTGTCCGGTGCGCTGTGTGCGCTGTCCGGCGGGCTGCTGGCACAGTACCAGAAAAGCTGCGATATCAACGTGGGCACCGGCATGGTGACCATTGCGCTGGCTTCCCTCATCATCGGCGAGACGCTGGTGGGCAAGCGCACCATGCTGCGCCGCATCCTTGGCGTGGTGTTCGGCAGCTGCCTGTACCGCTTTATCGTGGCAGTGGCGCTGCGGTTCAACGTGCCCGCCGCCGCCATGAAGCTGGTTTCCGCCATCATTGTGGCAGTGGCCATCTCCATGCCCGCCATCCGGGAGCACTTCGCCTTTGAAAAGCGCCGGCACGCCGCACGCCGCACCGTGACCAACAGGGAGGGACAGTAAAATGGAAATGCTGCAGCTGAACGACCTGCACAAGACCTTTAACCCCGGCACCGTCAATGAAAAGGTGGCGCTGAATGGGGTGAGCCTGCAGATGGAAGCCGGAGATTTTGCCACCATCGTGGGTTCCAACGGCGCGGGCAAATCCACCCTGTTCAACGCCATCACCGGCGGCTTTATTGCCGACGAGGGCAGCATTCAGCTGGGCGGGCAGGATATCACCTTTGCGCCGGAGCACCAGCGCAGCAAGGTGATCGGACATCTGTTCCAGGACCCGCTCAAGGGCACCGCGCCCAACATGACCATTGAGGAAAATCTGGCGCTGGCCTACCTGCGGGCAGGCACTGCACCCAATGCCATCTTCTCCCGCATCTCCCGCAAGGATAAGGCACTCTTCCGCGAAAAGCTGGCCTTGCTGGACATGGGGCTTGAGGACCGCATGAAGCAGCCGGTGGGGCTGCTTTCCGGCGGGCAGCGGCAGGCGCTTACCCTGCTCATGGCTACCCTTGTCACCCCCAAGCTGCTGCTGCTGGACGAGCATACCGCCGCGCTGGACCCCGCCACCGCCGAAAAGGTGCTGGCGCTGACCAAGAGCATCGTGGCTGAGAAAAAGATCACCTGCCTGATGGTGACCCACAATATGCATCAGGCGCTGGAGCTGGGCAACCGCACCCTGATGATGGACGCCGGACGCATCGTGTTTGATGTAAAGGGTGCCGCGCGCAGCAGGATGACCGTGGACGACCTGCTGGAAAAGTTCCGCGAAAACGCGGGCAAAAACCTTGATAACGACCGCATCCTGCTGAGCAAGGTGGAGAAATAAAAATATTTTTACCAGAGGTGTCGTATGATAAAAATTGCTTTTTTTGATGTAGACGGAACCTTGCTCAAGCTGGGCAGCAAGGAGCCATCCCCAAAAACTGTGCAGGCTTTACAGCAGCTGCAAGCAAACGGGGTCTTGTTGTGCATGGCGACCGGCAGAGGCTATCTCTCCATCCCGCATTTTGAAGGTGTCGATTTTGATATCTGGCTTACCTTCAACGGCTCCTATGTCCGCAGCAAGGATACTGTGCTCTTCAAAAATCCGCTGGACGCTGACGACAAACACAAGATTCTACAAAACCTGAAGCAGATGCACCGGGCAGCTGCTATCAGCAATGAGCACTTTATCGTAACAAACGGGACAGACCCCGATCTGGCACAATACTTTTCCTTTGGCAGCGAAAAGCTGGTGATTTCCGAGCATTTTGATGCGCTGTGCGAGGAGGAGATCTATCAGATCATGTGCTCCTGCAACAGCGCCGAATACACACAGATCTTACAGGGGACGCACGCCACACAGATCACCGCATGGTGGGACAAGGCAGTAGATATTATTCCGCTCTCCTGCGGCAAGGGAAACGCTGTAAGGGCGGTCTTGGCGCATTATGGATTTTCAAAGTCCGAAGCCATTGCCTTTGGGGACGGACGGAACGACATTGAAATGCTGGAAGCAGTCGGTACAGGCGTTGCCATGGGAAACGCGCTCGAAGAGGTCAAGGCCAGAGCTGCCGTCCGCTGCCGCTCTGTGGAAGAGGACGGGGTCTATCATTACTGCCTTGAAAACCACCTTATCTGAGGGAGACTTCCTTCTATGCTGTGTTCCTTCTCGTAAAAGCGAAAAAGGTCTGCTGCATCGTGCCGGTGCAGCAGACCTTTTTACTTTTATTTCTTTACCACAGGCGAATGACCTTGATGACGCCCTCGGCTTTATCGCGGGCCAGCTCCAGATGGTGCTGCAGCGCCATGGCTGCACCGTCCCAGTTGTCAGACAGGGCAGCGTCCAGAATCTGCAGATGCTCCTCGCAGGTCTGCTCCTGATTGATCATGCTTACCTTGCCGGTCATGATGCGGAAGCGGGTGTTCAGGCCGGTGATACGGTCGTAGGCAGAGCGCAGATACTTGTTGGGCAGGGTGCTCATCAGCAGTTCGTGGAAGTCGTCGTCCGACTCGCAGAAATCCTCGATGCGCTCGCTGTGGTGCATCAGTTCGGCGTAGGCCTCCAGCTGCTCCCGGGGGATGGCATTGCCGTAAGTACGCAGGGCGTAGGGCTCCACCAAAAGACGCATCTCAAACATGCTGTGCACGTCCTCTTCGGTGATGCCGGAGACCATCAGACCCTTTTTGGGCAGAATGGTGATCAGCCCCTCCTGCTCCAGACGCCCCAGTGCGTCCCGCATGGGGGTGCGGCTGATGTTGCCCATCTCGGCGCAAAGCTTCTGCTCGTTCAGAAACTCGTTGGGGCGGTACTCGCAGTTCAAGATTTTGGTTTTGAGGTACTGGTACGCCTGCAGCTTCAGGCTGAGCTTTGCCTGTGCTTCCTGCTCTTTCATAAGCACACTCTCCTATTCTTCGTTGTCTTCTTCTCCAAAAACGTTCCAAAACGTCCGAACCGGCAGCGCAAACCCACCGCTGCCGGTTTCTTCTTCTTCATGTTCAGCCAGCTTGTATCCCGGCTGCAATCCAACCACTTTATCCAGTATATTATTTCACATTAGGGCATTTTTTACAAGACTTTTTGCTTAACTTTGGCGTGTTTTCCGTTTTACACAAAGATTGCACCCCATTTTTGCTGCTTTTTACAATGTTTTTTGTGCTTGTCGCCAAACAGACAGCCTTTTCTCCCGTTTCTTTTGCATCCAAGCGCAAGCTGTGCTACAATAGGGATAAAAAACAACACATCTACACCGGAAAGGACCGAATTTCTCATGGCACGAAGCGATGGCTACAACACCCGCACCCGGCAGCTCATCTTGGATTACCTCATCAACAACCGCCAGCATGCAGTAAGCGCCTCCAACATTCTGGAGCATCTGGAGGCACAGGGCGCAAGCCCCAACCCCACCACCGTGTACCGCTATCTGGACAAGCTGGCGGGCGAGCAGCGCATTATGAAATATGTAGCCGACAAAGGCGAGCGGGCGGTGTTCCAGTATGTGGACGAGGGGCGCCACTGCCGGGAGCATTTGCACCTCAAGTGCGTGCAGTGCGGACGCATCTACCATCTGGACTGCCATTTTATGGACGAGGTGCGCGCTCACCTGATGGCAGAGCACGGCTTTACCCTGCAATGCGAGGGCAGTGTACTGTACGGGCTGTGCCGTCATTGTGCGCAGAATGCGGCACCGTCCGCAGCGGAAGAACAGCCTGCAAAAAAATGCGCCTGCTGTGTTGACACGGACAAAAACCCGTGATACAATGCAGACAATAAAAGCGTTGACCGGGAAAAGTAAGGCCTCAGGTTTTTCTTGCAGAGAGCGCGGGACGGTGGAAACCGCGCAGAAAACGAAGCCCGAAGAACACCCGTGAGCCGCTCCCTGAACCTGCGTGTGCAGTAGTAGGGGCAGACGTGCGCCGCTCGTTATCGCGGCAGTGCTTTCAACGGGGAGAGCGCACAAAAGTGACCGGCGTATTGCGTATGCCGGTAATTTAGGTGGCACCACGGATACGGCAGCATATTCGTCCTAGGACTATGGGATGAATGTGCTGCCGTATTTTTATTTTTATCGTTTTTACAAGAGGGGTAAGAAGTATGTGTTGTGTTATGGGTTATACGGGGCATGATTTGCCCGCCGAAAAATTCAAAGAGTATCTGCTGCGCACCGTGGACCGCGGGCCGGACGACCAGCGGGTGGTGGAGGGTCCCTATGGCCTGATGGGCTTTGGGCGGCTTGCCATCATGGGACTGACCCCGGAAGGAATGCAGCCCTTTTACCGGGGCGCTGACTGCGTGGTGTGCAACGGTGAGCTGTACGGCTTCCGGTTCGAAAAAGAGATCTTAAAGCGCCGGGGCTATAAGTTCTGCTCCGACTGCGACTGCGAGATTTTGCTGCCGCTGTACTACGAGTACGGACTGGATATGTTCCGCCACATGGACGCGGAGTTTGCACTTATTATGTACGATTCCCGCAAGGATCGGCTCATCGCCGCCCGCGACCCCATCGGCATCCGTCCGCTGTTCTACGGCTACTCCAAGTCCAGCCACAAGATCGCCTTCTCCTCCGAGATGCGCAACCTCATCGGCTGGTGCGATGATATCCGTCCCTTCCCCATTGGCAGCTACTACTGCGACGGCCGCTTTGTGCGCTACGAGGACATCGCCGATGTGCCCGCCCCCATGCAGGACGATATGCCCACCATCCTGCAGAACATCCGCGAGAAGCTCATCGCCGGTGTGGAAAAGCGGCTGGATGCCGATGCACCCGTAGGCTTCCTGCTTTCCGGCGGGCTGGACTCCTCGCTGGTGTGCTCCATTGCCGCCAAGAAGCTGGGCAAGCCCATCCGCACCTTTGCCATCGGCATGGACACCGATGCCATTGACCTGAAATACGCCCGGCAGACTGCGGACTATCTTGGCAGCGAGCACCACGAGATCATCATCAACCGCGAGATGGTGCTCAGCAGCTTGGAGGAAGTCATCCGTCTGCTGGGTACATGGGATATCACCACCATCCGCGCCAGCATGGGCATGTACCTGCTGTGCAAGGCCATTCACGAGCAGACCGATGTGCGTGTGCTGCTGACCGGTGAGATCTCGGACGAGCTGTTCGGCTACAAATACACCGACTACGCCCCCACCGCCGACGCCTTCCAGCAGGAGAGCCAGAAGCGCATCCGTGAGCTGTACATGTACGATGTGCTGCGGGCAGACCGCTGCATCTCCTCCAACAGCATCGAGGCGCGTGTGCCCTTTGGCGACTTGGATTTTGTGCGCTACGTCATGGCCATCGACCCGGAAAAGAAGCTGAACCGCTACGGCAAGGGCAAGTACCTGCTGCGCAAGGCCTTTGAGGGCGACTGGCTGCCGCCGGAGATCCTGTGGCGCGAAAAGGCCGCTTTCTCGGACGCCGTAGGCCACAGCATGGTGGACGACATCAAGGAGTACGCCGAGAGCCTGTACACCGACGAGGAGTTCCAGATGCGCCGGGCAAACTACTCGGCACACTGCATGCCCTTTACCAAGGAGAGCCTGTTCTACCGCGAAATTTTTGAGAAGTACTACCACGACCAGAGCCGCACCATCGTAGGCTTCTGGATGCCCAACAAGGCATGGCCGGGCTGCAATGTCAACGACCCCTCTGCCCGCGTGCTGGCAAACTATGGTGCCTCCGGCGTGTAACGCCAGAGCATTTTGAATGCGCTCCGCTGTGCTTTGCGCATAAATAGCGGAAAACATATTTTATTAGAACAACGTCGGACAGCCTGCGGGCTGTCCGACGTTGCATTTTTTACAAAAAAAGCCCCCGCCGACAGAGGGAAAAAAGTGTCGACGGGGGCTCGGGGTAATGTCAAATCAGGGGTTCAGGGCTCAGTCGTCTGCGGCCTCGTCCAGATTGCCCAGCTTCTTGGCCTGCTCCACAACGGCGGGCACCAGCATCTCGGGCAGGGTCTCGTAGCGGGCAAACTCGGTGGTGAACCAGCCGCGGCCCTGCGTAGTCTGCCGGATAAAGGTGGTAAAGTTTGCAAGCTCTGCCAGCGGCACCTCGGCGATGATGGTCTGCAAACCGTCCTCGTCCGGCTCCATACCCAGCACACGACCACGGCGCTTGGTCACATCGCCCATGATATCGCCGGTGTTGTCATTGGGCACATGGGCCTTCAGGGTGTGGATGGGCTCCAGAATGACCGGGCCGGCCTCCGGCATAGCGGCTTTATAGGCCAACTTTGCAGCCATGATAAAGGCCATTTCAGAGCTGTCCACCGGGTGGTAGCTGCCGTCCAGCAGGGTAGCCTTCAGGCCAACCACGGGGTAACCGGCCAGCACGCCCTTTTCGGCAGCCAGACGCACGCCCTTTTCCACGGCGGGGAAGAAGTTCTTGGGCACGCTGCCGCCGAACACCTTCTCCTCGAACACCACCTGCTCGCTGTCGCAGGGCTCGAAGTTGATGATAACGTCGCCGAACTGGCCGTGGCCGCCGGTCTGCTTCTTATGGCGTCCCTGCTTCTGGCAGGCCTTGCGGATGGACTCGCGGTAGGCGATGCGGGGAGCTTCCAGACCGATCTCCACGCCGAACTTGTTCTTCAGCTTGGCCTTGACCACATCCAGATGCTGCTCGCCCAAGCCGCCGATGACCTGCTGATGGGTCTCGGCGTTGTTGATGTAGCACAGGGTGGGATCTTCTTCCATCAGGCGTGCCAGTGCGCTGGAGATCTTGCCCTCGTCGCCCTTCTTGGCCACGGTAACAGCCATAAACAGGCTGGGCTTGGGGAACACAGGCGCGGGCAGCTTGACCACGCGGTCTGCATCGCACAGGGTATCGCCGGTCTTTGCGCTCACCAGCTTTGCCACTGCACCGATATCACCGGCACCGATGCCGTCGTTTTCGATCTGCTTCTTGCCAAGGACGGTCAGGGGCTTCGTGATCTTTTCCACCTCGCCGGTGCGGGCATTGGTCAGCGGTTCGCCTGCGGTCACCTTGCCGCTGATGACCCGCAGATAGCTCAGCTTACCCACAAACGGGTCGGCCACGGTCTTAAAGACGTAGGCGGCAGTGGGCTCGTCCTCGGTGCAGTGCAGCTCCACCGGCTCGCCGTTGGTATCCTCGGCCAGCGTGCTGGCCTCGTGCTCCGGGCTGGGCAGCAGCTTGTGCATATTGAACAGCAGCATATCCAGTGCCTGCATATTCACGGCGCTGCCGCAGAACACGGGGGTGATCAGGCCGTCCTTAACGCCCTTGCGCATACCCTCCACGATCTCCTCGGTGGTAAAGGGCTCGCCGCCGAAGAACTTTTCCATCAGTTCATCGTCAGTTTCTGCAATGGCTTCGCTCATGGCCTCGATCAAGCCCTGGAAGCGGTGGCCGATGTCCGGCAGGTCCACCTGGATCTGCTTGCCGCCCTCGTACTTGAAGGCCTTCTGGCTGAACAGGTTGATGTACACAGGGGTGCCGTCATCCAGCTTTGCGGGCACGACGCAGGGGCAGACGGTGGAGCCGAAGCGGATCTTCATATCCTCAAGGATCTTGAAGTAGTTGGCGTTTTCCAGATCGCACTTGGAAACGAACACCATGGTGGCCTTGCCGTTCTTGCGTGCCAGCTGGAACGCCTTTTCTGCGCCCACGGTAACGCCGCTGCGGCCGGACACACACACCAGCACGCTCTCGGCGGCGCGGATGCCCTCGTACTCGCCTGCTTCAAAGTCGAACAGACCCGGTGCATCGATCAGGTTGTACTTGATGCCCTCGTACTCCACCGGCACAACGGAAGCCGACAGGCTAGCCTTGCGCTTTGCTTCCTCGGGATCAAAGTCCGAAATCGTGGTACCGTCCTCAACCCGGCCCATACGCTCGGCAGCGCCCGAAAAATAGACCAGTGCTTCGGTCAGCGTGGTCTTGCCGCTGCCGGCATGGCCGGCAATCAGAATATTGCGGATGTTGTTGCTTGCGTATTTCATATCGGTTTTTCCCTCATTTCCGCCGCACGGAGCGTTCTCTCCGTTTTTGTGGCATATTTTACAAAGATAATACCACATCTGAAACGATTTTTAAATATATCGTTTCAAATTTTAGCAAAAGCGCCTGCCAAACTTCCGGGCACCGTTTTGTGCAAGTTGACATTTGGGTGTAAAACAGCCGGGCAGAAAAAGCAGAATTCCCGGCAGCGCGTACAGGCGCGAAACCGGGAATTTTCGTTGCAAATATGCGGGTTTTGTGATATGCTGTAAGTGCCGCTTCGGCGGTAAGGGCGTTGACCCAAAACGCAAGGCGGCTCTGTGTCCTCACTGGTTCTGCAAACTCACCCCAGAGTGAAGCAGGTGTCAGGAGGGCAGCTTTTTGAAGTGATCTCTCCTGATGCTTTCGGCGGAAGGAGGGATGTTGGATGTCGATCTCCGAGATTCTGATGCTTCTGACGCTTATCGTCACCATCGTACATGTGACCTTTGAAATCACATGGAAACTCGAGCAGAGAGAAAAACACCATGACAACGACAAAAAGAAAAAGTGACCGCCAGCGCTTCCCCAAGCCACGGTCACTTGATCTTTTGGTCATTTGATCCATGAGGAGCGGAGCCGTTTTGCCGGGCAGCGCTCTTTCTATTCGTAGTATAGTCTATTTTTCCGGGTTTGTCAAGCCGCAGACCCGCATGAAGGGGCAGGAGGTTTTACGCGATGAAACGCGAGGATTATATCAACTGGGACGAATATTTTATGGGCATTGCGCTGCTTACCGCCATGCGCTCCAAGGACCCCAACAGTCAGGTGGGCGCGTGTATCGTAAGCCCGGAAAACAAGATCCTTTCTCTGGGCTACAACGGTATGCCCATGGGCTGCAGCGATGACGAGATGCCTTGGGAGCGGGAGGGCGCCCCCCTGCAGACCAAATATATGTACGTCTGCCACGCCGAGCTGAATGCCATTCTCAACAGCGCCCACAACAACCTGAAGGGTGCCCGGGTGTATGTGACCCTGTTCCCCTGCAACGAGTGCACCAAGGCCATCATCCAGTCCGGCATTGCCGAGGTGGTGTACTACGGCGACAAGTACCACGACAGCGATTCCAGCATTGCAGCGCGGTTCATGTTCGAGCACGCCGGTGTCCGGCTGACCCCCTATAAGCCCACCGGACGCCGGGTAGAGCTGGAGCTGTAAGCATAGCCTTTTTATTGCAATTCGCAATAAATTATGTTCTTCTACCCATAAGACGCTGATTGCATCATTGGTGGTCATGCTTTCTGTCCCGTATCGCTGATTCTTCCTGTACATGGAACGAAGCAGAGGTTCAGGGAGGGAAACTTTTTTGAAGAAAACTTCCCTGCGCCTTGAAGGCGAAGGGAGGGATATCGTTTGAATCTGACAGAAGTTTTGAATCTTCTCATGGTCATTCTCACACTGTTGGGACTGATTTTGGAAGTAGTCCGTCTGACCGTTGAGGTCATGGATAAGAACTCGCAGAAGAAAAATGACGACAACAAAAAAGATTGACCGCCTCAAGCCTTCCAAACCGAGCGGTCAATCTTTTGACTAATACGGGACAGAAAGCTGACCTATGCAGTCAGCGTCCTTCTGTTTATAGTATAACCTTCTGTGTGTTCTTTGTCAAGACAAGCACGAATGTTCCCTCTTGACCTTCCCGATGCAACGTACTATAATAGAACCACAACTTGAATAAATATTCAAGAGCGTTTGCATAGAGAGGGAAATATACAATGGAACTGAAAAATCGGAGCTTTTTGAAGCTATTGGACTACACCCCTGCCGAGATCGGGCAGCTGCTGGAGCTGGCCGCTGACCTGAAGGCCAAAAAGAAGGCCGGTATCCGTCACGACCAGCTGCGGGGCAAAAATATTGCTCTGATCTTTGAAAAGACCTCCACCCGCACCCGGTGCAGCTTTGAGGTGGCCGCCCATGATCTGGGCATGGAAGTGACCTATCTGGATCCCTCCGGCAGCCAGATCGGTAAAAAGGAGTCCATCGCCGATACTGCCCGGGTGCTGGGACGGATGTTTGACGGCATCGAGTATCGGGGCTACGGCCAGCAGATCGTGGAAGAGCTGGCGCACTACGCCGGTGTGCCGGTGTGGAACGGCCTGACCAACGAGTTCCACCCCACCCAGATCCTGGCCGACTTCCTCACCATTCAGGAGCATTTCGGCCACTTGAAGGGCATCCACTTCGTTTACTTTGGCGACGCCCGCTACAATATGGGCAACAGCCTGATGGTGGGCTGCGCCAAGATGGGTCTGCACTTCACCGCCTGCGCCCCCAAAAAGTACCAGCCGGACCCCGCGCTGGTGGAACAGTGTCAGGCCATTGCCGCCCAGACCGGTGCCACCCTCTCCTTTGAAGAGGATCCCGTCAAGGCCGCAAAGGGCGCAGATGTGCTGTACACCGATGTGTGGGTGTCCATGGGTGAACCGGTAGAGGTTTGGGCTGAGCGCATCCACGATCTGGCCCCCTACCAGATCAATCAGGATCTGATGAATATTGCAGGCCCGGATGCAGTATTTATGCACTGCCTGCCCGCCTACCACGACCACAAGACCACCGTGGGCAAGGAGATGGGCGAGCGCTTTGGCCGCGATGCCATGGAGGTGACCGACGAGGTGTTCGAAGGCCCCCAGAGCATCGTGTTTGACGAGGCCGAGAACCGGATGCACACCATCAAGGCGGTCATGGCGGCCACCTTGGGGTATGAGGAATGATGTATTCCGCTTATGCGGAATATGATGAGCCTACGGCAATGATGTTGTGCGCGGTGCGCACAAATGATAAAATGCACAAGCAAAAACCCTGCGTGATTTTTCACGCAGGGTTTTTGCTGTTGTTTTCCATTATATTCATGCCTGCGCAGCAGGTGCATCATTTGTTCCGCAGGAACAACCTCATTGCGCAGCACATCATTGCCGCAGGCTCATCATTCTGAAACTGCATTCTGCAGTTTCAGCACGCCTGCCTGCGTCAGGCGCTTACGCAGCAGCGCACCCACGATGCAGGAAACCACGATCTTGCCCAAGTCCAGCGCAATGAAGGGGTAGACGCAGACGGTCAGCGCGTAGCCCAGCTCGCACTGCATCTGGAACACGAACCATGCCGTGCCCAGCACATAGCAGGCGGCATCGCCCAGCACCAGACCCACAGCGGAGATCACCGGGTTGCCCTTGCTCTTTTCAATGAACATACCGCCGATGAAAGCCAGCAGCAGATAGCCCACCAGATAACCGCCGGTAGGGCCTGCCAGCTTGGCAAGACCGGCACCGTAGCCGGAGAACACCGGAATGCCGATGGCGCCCAGTGCCAGATAGATAACCACACTCAGGGTGCCGAACTTCGGCCCCAGCAGCCATACGGTCAGGCAGATGACAAAGTTTGCCAGCGAGATGGGCACGGCTCCGATGGGCACGGTCAGCGGGCCCAGCACGCACAGCACGGCAGCCATCACAGCGGTAACAGCCATCTGGTAGGTAGTCAGTTTTTTGTCTTTCATAGTCAGTTTTCCCCTCTGTTTTTTCGTTTTGCAAGGCATCTGTGCCCGAGTATACCGCACCGGTGCGCCGCAGGTCAACGGAAAAGTTTGCAAAGGGTTTACAATCAGAGTTTTGATTGTAATACTGTGGAAAGTATGTTAAAATAAAAATGCCGCCGGAAACGGCGGCGGGTGCTGTCTGCATAAAAAGGTGGTCTAACGTCCTCCGGCAAGTGTCCGGGGGCTGTGAAACCTTATTGCTCGGTTCCCCCGGACGCAAATGCGAAAGGGGGGATGCATCATGGTGTTGAATGATGTTCTGCAACTGCTTGTCGTCATCGGCGGTACAGTGGGGATCACGTTTAAAATTTCATGGGCAATCTTTCAGGAGATCCATAACAATAAGAAATGACCGCCCACAGTCTCGCAAACACTGAGCGGTCATTCTTATTGACTACTTAGCCGAAGGAAACTGACCCTTGCAGCCAGCACCCTTTCTATTTGCAGTATATCCTATTTTGCACGAAATGTCAAGAAAAACACGGAGGTTCCCATGGGTGGAGGTCATGTATCGCGGCCGGATTTCGGGATGCCGCAGCCGGATGCGGCGTACCCGCTGACCGAGTTCTATCTGCTGGCGCAGCAGGCGCTGGAAAAAAGCGGCAGCTTTATGCTGCCCGCCCTCTACGCAGGGCTGCACGCCCCCGCCCGGCGTATCTACCGGGAGGAAGCCGCCGGGTATTTACAGCTTGCGGCAGCTCCGGCAGAGGGTCTGACCCGGCTGCTCTCCCCTGCCCGGATGCAGCTTTTATACAGCAGCTTACAGGTGCAGCCGGACGGCACCCCCGCCGCCCTTTTGCTGACCGAGGAGTGCACCCGCCTGACCGTGGCAGTGCAGCTGCTGCCGCCCTTTGTGTGGGAGGACCCGCTGCCGCCGCTGCCGGATGTTCCGGCGGCGCTCACCCTGCAACTGACCATGCAGGACGTGATAGCCATCGACACCGCCCCTGCTGCACTGGCGCAAAAACTGGTGCACAGCACCGATGGCAAATGCTGGCTGCACCACCCCAAGGCTGAGACCTTTCTCTCCGAGCGGCTGGCGCTGCTGCAAAGAGTTTATAAATAAGTAGGGGCACCCTCCCCTCTTTTCCTTTTTGCGATTCCGTGGTATACTGACCGGTAAACCGGCAGGATATCCAACCTCTGTCGGAGAACGTGGACGTACCTTGCGGCCCGGTGCGTCCGGCACACAAAAAATGGAAGGATCCGGGTTTTGTTCTGCAATAATCGGGGATGCTGAGCCGTATATTGAGTGAACGTCCCCGTGAGAACCACAAACATTCCATCGAGAAGCCCGCTTCCGGGCATCCAAGGAGAGTTTATAACAATGGGACAGCTGACCAGAAACGAAGTATTTACCTTGGCGGTGCAGCGTTACAGCGACACCGTCTACCGCACTGCGGTGCATAACTGCCGCAACACAGCCGATGCTGAGGATGTGGTGCAGGATGTGTTTGAAAAGCTGCTGCACTACAACGGCATCTTTGAGAGTGAGGAGCATCTCAAAGCATGGCTGCTGCGGGTGGCCATCAACCGCTGCCGGGACCTGACCCGCGCCGCCCACCAAAAGGACACCGAACTGGACGAGAACCTGCCCGCCCCCGATGTTCTGGAAGAGGACGGCAGCGTGTTGGATGCCATCCGCACGCTGCCGGAAAACTACCGCAATGCCATCTATCTGCATTACTACGAAGGATACACTGCGGCAGAGATCGGGCGGATGATGGCGGTGCCCACAAACACGGTACTAAGCTGGCTGCGGCGCGCACGGGCACAGTTACATACGATGCTGAAGGAGGAGATCGAAGATGAGGTGGTATGAATATAAGATGGAGGTCGATGACCTGACTGCCCCGGACGATCTGAAGGCAAAACTGCTGGCCATGACCGACACCCTGACTGCGGAGGAAAAGGCTGAACCCATGATGGCCGCCCCTGCCCCGCAGACCGCTGCACCCGCAGCGCCCCTGAATATCGAACCCAAGAAGAAAAAGCCCATCCACTTCCCGGTAAAGCAGCTGGGCACGCTGGCCGCCTGTCTGGCCGTGTGCGTGCTGGGTTACAGCACCCTGCATCTGGGCATCGGGATGGGCAGCGCCAAAAGCAGCGCACCCGCCCTGTACGCAGCCGAAGGCGCTGCCAACAGCTCCGCTGCCTCTGTGGCAGCGGGCGGTTTTGATCTCCAGCACGCCGCGCTGGACAGCGCCCCCGAGGCGGTGAATTATAGTCTGGAGGCAGACGACCGCTCTCTGGAAACGGAGTACAGCGGCACCGGCAGCACCGAGGCTGCTGCCCCTGCGGTGGATAGTGCCAAGATCATCTACACCGCCAATCTGACGCTGGAAAGCAAGGACTACGAAGCAGCCCGCAGTGCGTTGGACAGCGCCCTTGCCGAGGCGGGCGGCTATCTGGAATCCAGCAGCGAATATTCCAGCAGCGGTTCCAGCCGCTCCGTCAACCTGACCTACCGGGTGCCGCAGGCCAACTACCAGAGCTTTCTGGATGCTGTGGCCGCTGCCGGCAATGTGACCTATCGCAGCCAGCAGGCCGATGATGTGACCACCCAATATATGGACGTGTCCGCGCGGCTTGCCAATCTGCAGGCACAGCGCACCCGCTTACAGCAGCTTCAGGCACAGGCCGGAGATCTTTCCGACCTGTTACAGATCGAGGATTCCCTCACCGAGGTGCAGTCCCAGATCGAGAGCTGGCAGAGCCAGCTGGACTGGTACAGCAACCAGGTGCAGCAGTGCACCGTGTATATCGACCTGAACGAGGTGCAGACCTACACCCCTGCGGACGAAGGTTTCTTCTCCCGCATTGGCACCGCCTTTACCGCTGGCTGGGGCAACTTTGTAAACGGCTTGCAGCAGCTGGTAGTGGCGCTGGCCTCCGTCTGGCCGCTGGCAGTGCTGGCGTGCGCCGCAGTCGCCCTTGCACTTGCATGGCGCAAAAAGCACCCGAAGAAGTGACCCCATAGAAATTCATTTTTCCGCATAAAGGCTTCCCCCCGGCTGGGGGGAAGCCTTTTGTTCCACCCCGCTGAAAACGACCACCCCTGTCCCGCCGGGCTGCTGCACCGGGAGACAGGGGTGTTTTTGTATATTTTGCAGTGATTATTACACGCCGGAATAGGCCGAGAAGCCGCCGTCCACCGGCAGGCAGATGCCGGTGATGAAGCCCGCTGCGTCATTGTTCAACAGGAACAGCAGTGCGCCCACAAGGTCCTTTTCGCTGTCGCCGAAGTGTCCCATGGGGGTGGCGGCAAGGATCTTTTTGGTGCGGTCGGTGGGGGTGCCGTCCTCGTTGAAGAGCAGCTTTGCGTTCTGCTCGCTGGCAAAGAAGCCCGGCGCGATGGCGTTGACCCGGATGCCCACCTTGCTGAAATGCACCGCCAGCCACTGGGTAAAGTTGGTCACAGCAGCCTTGGAGCCGGAGTAGGCAGGGATCTTGGTCAGGGGCAGGTAGGCGTTCATGCTGGAAATGTTCAGGATGTTGCAGCCCTCGCGGCCTACCATCTGGCGGGCAAAGGCCTGCGTGGGCAGCAGAGTGCCGATAAAGTTCAGGTTGAACACCATCTCCACGCCGCTCTCGTCCAGATCAAAGAAGGTGACAGTGTCGCTTTCCAGATCGGCCATCTCAAAATATTCCTTGTCCGTGTTGGCACGGGCGTTGTTGCCGCCTGCACCGTTTACAAGGATATCGCAGGGGCCAAGGTCTGCCAGCACGTCCTCGGCTACCTGCAGGCAGTTGGCCTTGTTCATCACGTTGCAGGTGTAGCCTTTGGCGATGCCGCCCTCGGCTTCGATCTCGTCCGCAAGCTCCTTGAGCTTATCCATGTTGCGGCCCAGCAGCGCCACCTTTGCACCGGCGCGTGCCAGCGCCTTAGCAAAAATGGAGCACAGCGTTCCGCTTGCGCCGGTGACGACCGCCACCTTGCCGGTGAGATCGGTGTTCAGTACGTTCTTTTCCATAACATCCTCCTGTTACAGCCGTATTCATTGGCTAGAGTATAACAGAAAAAGACGGTCTTTGCCAGAACATTCTTATTATAAAATGGGAATGTTTTACGCTTTTTCGTGGTCAACAAGCACGATATCCTCCGGATGCGGTGCCGACGCAATCGCGCAAAATCGCAAAAATAACCGTTTTTATCTTGAAGATCTTCTAACTCTTTCTGCGGCAAAGCCAGTATGATAAACGCATGACAAACACATCCTACTTCGGCTCCGCTGCCCGCAGCGGGCTACACTGTTCAAGCGCAGCGGCCTGCGCCTATGACCCACAGAGTTTTGAACAATGTGGACATTCAGCCCCGGAAATACAGCATTCCGTATCCACAATGTTCAACCTGAACGATGTGAATACTTGACGTAGGATAGCTTCTTTTTACACACTGATCAAATATAAAAAGTTATAATAATATTCTACACTGTTCACGCTGCACAATGTGCAACAGCGGCGGTGCTTCCCACTTTGATGTGAACACAAAAAAGCAGGTTGAATTTAAAAAACTCAACCTGCTTGGTGGTTGCGGGGGCCGGATTTGAACCAACGACCTTCGGGTTATGAGCCCGACGAGCTACCAGACTGCTCCACCCCGCGATATTTACTTTTTGCTTTTCAGCGGTTCTCGCTGACTGCTCAAGTATAATACCACAGGGTAGGCAGAATGTCAACCCTTTTTGAGAAATTTTTTTCGTTTTATGCGCTCCGGGTCTTGCGCGGCACCGGAGCGTATAAAAGCCACACCCCGCTGCCGTGGGATCGGCCTACGGGGTGTGGCTTTTTATGATAAAGGAGAAAGAAGATAAATTCCTCCACAAGCTTAGCTTGTGGTTTTTCTTATGAAAGAGAGAGGGCTGGGCGGTGCCAGCCCTCTTGACAAGGAAAAACACAAGGCTCTTTATTATAATAAAGCTATAAAAACATAATAAAGGCAATTATTTGAAATTTTTGAAAAAACAGAAATCATTTTTATGATGTGGAACGTTTTAATAGACAGGAAGGGGGTGAACCGTATCCAGACAGAATTATTGCTGCGGAAAGTGCAGAGCGGAGATACGGGTGCGTTGGACACTCTGATTACAGCGTACTATCCACAAATTCTGAACTATTGCCGTTGGCATACAGCGGACGAGCAGCAGGCGCAGGATGCAGCACAG